>BNJU01003749.1_pt1 | contig 89425 bp, 119 predicted proteins | sample 8539281 | NCBI WGS metagenome assembly BNJU01 (sample SAMD00202456, study PRJDB9452) | human saliva metagenome | isolation source: human saliva | place: Japan
AGAAGTTTCTCAGTCTAAACTAATAGAAGACTAACAAAGACCTAACTTTCTTTGTGAAAAACGGTTAGGCGGACCTCTTTTAGGGCTTAAAGGCAAGTTTTTAAACAAAAAAAGCCCTCTATTTGTATAAGGACTTTTAGCGTAACATTAACGATTATCAATATTTTCTGGGTAAAGATCGTGATTAAAGAGACGTTGCTCAGCCATCTTCTCATACTTTGTTTCAGGACGACCATAATTATAATAAGGGTCAATCGAGATACCACCACGAGGTGTAAATTTACCCCAAACTTCCAAGTAACGAGGGGTTCAAAAGCTCCACCAAATCTTTACCAATGGTATTAATACAGTTTTCATGGAAGTCTCCGTGATTACGGTAACTAAATAGGTAAAGCTTTAGAGATTTCGACTCAACGCAGAGCTGGTCTGGAATATAAGAAATATAAATACTTGCAAAATCAGGTTGCCCAGTAATAGGACAAAGTGATGTAAATTCTGGACAGTTGAATTTGATAAAGTAATCATTATCAGTATGACGATTATCAAAAGACTCCAAGACTTGTGGAGAGTATTCAAAAATATAAGGTGTCTCCTTATTACCAAGGAGAGTGAGGTTTTTCATTTCTTCTTGTTGTGACATTTTTCTTCCTTTATTGTTAATTTTTCTAGACCTTTATATGGTCAATTTTTAATCTAAATTTCTAATGTTAATCATTAAAAAAGTAAAAAAACTATCAATTCTAAGTTTATAGAATGTGAAGATTAGACTCCGCGCTCATTATCATAGAGTAGAGTATGAAGCTGAGGGAGAACACGCACATTGCCCCATGAGTCATCAGCAGCTACTGTCTCCCAAAGCTCTTTGAGGCGACCTAATTGATGTTGGACAATATTACCTTCTGCTTTCGGTTCAGGATTACCAGCCGAAAGAAACATGACATCTGGCTGATAACGTTCTTGAATCATTTTAGCAAAGGCTAAATCATCATCGTCAAAAACAGGAACCTTAAAGGTAACTTTATCAGGATCAAGTTGTGAAACAATAAAGTCAAGGGTTTCCATATTGACTTCCATCTTGGATGATGGTGGTTTAGGACTTAAGGTTACTTGATCAATATCCTTTGAGCCACTCCTGCCAGCGAGAACCCTGAGTCTCAACGGCCAAAGTCACTCCTCTAGCCTTGAGTTTTGAAACGAGTTCAGCCATATTTGCCGCTAAAAGAGCTGGGTTTCCTCCAGACAGAGTAACATAGTCATAAGTTCCTAGCGCATCTAAAGCCTCAATAACTTCATCAGCTGTCATACGTGTTGGCTTCTCTGACCCATCCCAAGTAAAGGCAGAGTCACACCAATCACAATGGTAATCACATCCTGCTGTCCTTACAAACATGGTCTTTTGACCGATAGCTCGACCTTCCCCTTGAAAGGTCGGTCCAAAAACTTTCAAGCACTGGTAGTTTGAGTACACGTTCTCTAGTCATCCAACCACTCCCGTCTAAACTCTGCAAAGGCTGTTGGTGTTTCATAAAGACGCACATATTCCAAACGAAGTCCTCTCTCCTCAGGCAGATGTTGACTCGTCGTCTGGAAAATCCAGAAAACCATATTTTCCGCAGTTGTATTCATATAAGGCAAAGTCTCATTGAGATAACGGTGATCTAACTGTGGTTCCAAATGGTCCTTATAAATGCTCTTTAGATCACCAAAATCGAAGGTCATGCCACGCTCATCCAAGTATCCACTTACTGCAATCTGAAGATGGTAGGTATGACCATGAAGTGATTTGCATTTGCCTTCATAATTAAAGAGATGGTGGGCAGCATCAAAAGTAAACTCTTTAGAAACCATTGTACGGTGAGGATTGTAAACCAAAGACTCACCTGTTTCTTTTTTGATTTCTTTCGGTGCAAAGAACATTAAGCTTCTCCTCTTTCTGCTAGATATTTTTCAAGGCCTTTTTGACGCAAGTGACAGGCTGGGCATTCTCCACAACCAGTTCCAATAATACCGTTATAGCAAGTTAGCGTTTTTTCACGAACATAGTCAAAAGCTCCTAGTTGGTCAGCCAAAGCCCAAGTCTCAGCCTTATCCAACCACATGAGTGGGGTTTGGATAACAAAATCATAGGCCATGGCAAGATTAAGTGTGACATTAAGCGATTTGACAAAAACATCACGACAGTCTGGATAACCAGAAAAGTCTGTCTCACAAACACCCGTAACAATATCAGTAATACCACGTTGCTTAGCTAGAACAGCTGCAAAAGAAAGGAAAGAGATGATTACGCCCGTCCACAAAGGTATTAGGAACTTCACCTTCTTCTGCCTCAATCTCAATATCAGATGTTAAAGGCATTTTCAGTGATTTGACCAAGCAAAGACATATCCAAAACATGGTGTTTAAGCCCTTGTTCTTGCGCAATCTCTTTAGCTACTTCAATTTCTAAGCTATGACGTTGTCCATAAGCAAAAGTAACTAATTCAACTGTTTCATAATGTTTTAGAGCCCAAAATAGGCAAGTAGTAGAATCTTGACCGCCACTAAAGACGACCAAAGCTGATTGACGTTTCATAATATTCCTCTTTATTCGTGATGTCTGAGACACATAAAAAGGCCCCTTGGGGGAGCCAAAAAAACGCCAGTAATGGTTTTTTTTAGCGATGGTGTCTCCCAAACATCGAAAATGATTTATCTTTAATAGTCTATCATAGTTGAGAAAAAAAGAAAAGAGCCAAGGCTCTCTTCATTAATCAATCTCAGCGATAACTTCGATTTCAATTTTAACATCTTTTGGCAAACGTGCCACTTCTACCGCAGAACGTGCTGGGAAATCAGATGTAAAGGCAGTTGCATACACTTCGTTAAATGGAACGAAATCGTCAATGTCACTTAGGAAGCAAGTTGTTTTGACAACGTGATCAAAGTCTGTTCCTGCTTCTGCCAAAATAGCACCAACATTTTTAAGAACTTGTTCTGTTTGTTCTTGAATTGTTTCACCAATGATTTCACCTGTTTCTGGTGACAATGGTACTTGACCAGAAGCGAACAAAAGGTTGCCTACAATTTTACCTTGGACATAAGGTCCGATTGCTGCTGGTGCTTTATCAGTATGAATAGTTTTTGCCATGATAGTTCTCCTTTGACTAATATGTTGCTATTATAACAAAATATTCTGAAAATTGAAACATATAATTCCCAAAAGAAAAGAATCAGCGCTAGGCTAATCCTTCTCCTACTATTTCAGATACTTTTTAACATAGCTATAGTAGTCTGGTTTATCTTTTTTATTAAGTGCAAAGAGCATTTGACCCTTATGGGGCTCTTTCTCATCGTTTGGTTCCAGAAAGAGAGCAACCTCTTTGGATTTAGTTGGGAAAAATACTGTATAAGACGTTTCTTTTCCCTGATCTTTTACTTTTAGCGAATAATAGGTAAAGGCATCTTTAGACTTGGGACCATCAACTGTATAGTTATAATCCTGCTCACCAATCTTGACCTTATCTTTCTTAAAGACAATCGTATAATCCTTCTTTAAGGCATCTTGTGCCTGCCAGTCACCCTCTAGTGAGGGAGCAGACTTGCTACAAGCTACCATTGAAACCATACAAAGTAAGGCCAAAAGACCAAGTAACCATCTTTTCATACTTTTGCACTCCTAAAGAATTTTACTTATGGTTTGATACGGTGCAACATACGTGGGAATGGAATAGCTTCACGGATGTGTTTTGTTCCAGCTACGAAAGTAACCATACGTTCAATACCGATACCAAAACCACCGTGTGGTACTGAACCATATTTACGTAGGTCAAGGTAGAATTCGTATTCTGAACGGTCCATTCCGAGTTCATCCATTTTAGCTACAAGAGCATCGTAGTCATCTTCACGCATTGAACCACCGATGATTTCACCATAACCTTCTGGTGCCAAAAGGTCTGCACAAAGAACGCGCTCAGGATTACCAGGAACTGGCTTCATGTAGAAGGCCTTGAAGCTTGCTGGATAATTAACAACGAATGTTGGAACACCAAAATAGTTTGAAATCCAAGTTTCGTGTGGTGAACCAAAGTCATCTCCCATGTTCAAGGTGCTCATAATCTGTATCTTCATCATTTTCATGCGCTTGAAGAAGGTCGATAGCTTCATCATAAGACACGCGCTTTGAATGGCTCAGCAATGTATTTCTTAAGAAGATCTACATCACGTTCAAGGATTTCAAGAGCTTGTGGCGCACGATCAATAACACCTTGAATAAGAGCCTTTAACATAAGCTTCTTGCAAATCAAGTGACTCATCATGTGACAAGAATGAATACTCAGCATCCATCATCCAGAACTCAGTCAAGTGACGGCGTGTTTTAGATTTTTCGGCACGGAAAACAGGACCAAAGTCAAATACACGACCAAGAGCCATAGCACCAGCTTCAAGGTAAAGCTGACCAGATTGGCTTAGGTAAGCAGGTGTACCAAAGTAATCCGTTTCAAACAATTCTGTTGAATCTTCAGCTGCATTTCCTGACAAAATTGGACTATCAAATTTGATGAAACCATTTTTATCAAAGAACTCGTATGTTGCGTAAATAATCGCATTACGAATTTGTTGAACAGCCATTTGTTTACGTGAACGCAACCAGAGGTGACGATTATCCATCAAGAAGTCAGTACCGTGTTCTTTTGGTGTGATTGGGTAATCATGTGATTCACCGATGACTTCTACTGCTGTAACATCCAACTCATAACCAAATTTTGAACGTTCATCTTCTTTTACCACACCAGTTACATAGACAGATGTTTCTTGGCTAAGGCGTTTAACAGTATCAAATTTTTCAGTTCCCTCTTCTTCACCATATTTTTCGATGAAGTTAGGTTTGAAAGCTACGGCTTGGAAGAAAGCTGTTCCATCACGCAATTGAAGAAAGGCCAATTTCCCTTTACCTGATTTGTTCGCTACCCATGCACCGATAGTGATTTCTTCACCCACGTGTTTAGGCACATCAATAATTGAAACTAATTGTTTAGACATGTAATTACTTCTCTTTTCTTTTGATCTATATTAATTTTATTTTTCCATAAAGACTTTGATTCGGCGGACTGCCTCTTTCAAAGTATCCAAGTCTGTTGCATAGCTAAGACGAATATTTTCAGGAGCACCAAATCCTGCACCAGTTACCAAAGCGACTTCAGCCTCTTCGAGGATAGCATTTGTAAACTCATTGACATCTGTATATCCCTTGATTTCCATCGCTTTTTTAACATTAGGGAAGAGGTAAAAGGCACCTTGAGGTTTGATGACTTCAAAGCCAGGTACTTCAGCTAGGAGTGGATAAATCGTATTCAAACGTTCCTCGAAAAGCCTGACGCATTTCTTCGATCGAAGACTGATCACCTGTTAAGGCTTCAATAGCAGCATATTGAGAAACTGCTGTAAGATTTGATGTCGTTTGACTGATAATCTTAGCCATACCTGAAATAATTTCTGGATCTCCGACAGCAAAACCAACACGCCAACCTGTCATAGCATAAGTCTTTGAAACACCATTAATCACAATTGTTTGCTTACGAATGGCATCTGAAAGACTTGAAATTGGAGTAAAGGTGTTGCCATTATAGACCAAACGGCCATAGATATCATCTGCTAAAATCAAGATATCGTGCTCAACCGCCCAGTCACCAATTGCTTGCAATTCTTCCTTACTATAAATCATTCCTGTTGGATTTGATGGAGAATTAAGCAAGACAACTTTAGTTTTTTCAGTGCGGGATGCTTCAAGTTGTTCAACCGTTGCTTTAAAGTGATTAGCTTCAGTCGTTTGGAAAGTGACCGGAACACCCTTCAACCATTTTAACTTGGTCTACGTAAGAAACCCAGCAAGGTGTTGGAATAATGACTTCATCACCAGGATTGATAACCGTAGCAAAGAAAGCATATAAGATAAACTTCGCACCAGTGCCGACAACAACCTCATTTGGTTTTACAGCATAGCCATAGAAATTTTCCATGTAAGTGCTAATCGCATCCTTAAGTTCTGGAAGTCCAGAAGCTACGGTATAGAAAACTTGCCTTTACCATTTTCAATAGAGGCAATGGCAGCATCTTGAATATTCTTAGGTGTTACAAAATCTGGTTCACCAAGTGTCAAACTCAAGATATCACGTCCCTTGAGCTTTAAGAGCTTTAGCACGCGCACTGGCAGCTAAAGTAACACTTTCTTCCATTTGTAATACACGATTTGATAATTTTGTCATTTCATTATAGTCCTTCCACTTTAATAACCTGACCTGAGATAAAATCAACCAGATAATACTGGGTTCCTGACTTCACTTCCCAAATAGGAGTTTTGCCATATTTTCCTAGGTGGACATAGGATATCTCCTTAGCACCATAGGCCTTTAGCAGCTTTCTTAGCCACTGACTTACTTATACCATCAGATTGCTTGTAGATATCAACCTCACCTGAATCATGACTCACGATAACAGCCAGTTTCTCACCTTGACCAGACTTTCCAAGAAGTCCCGTAATAGGTAGCCTCACCATGGTAGATATCAAATTCAGTAACAGTCTTAATATCTGCTTTGCTCTCTGCTATGGCAATAACCTTCTTTTCAGCGTCTACATAAGGCTTAGTCGCTACAATAAGAATAGCAGTCAAAGAGGCAATTAAGGTCACAACGATTACAATTATTCCAAAAATGAACTGTTGCTTTTTGGTCCAGGGTGAACGTTGTTTACGCATAATGCCTCCTAAAAAAGTTTCTGAATTTATTATATCAGAAAATGATAAATCTTTACATAGCAATATAGCTAGTATTGAGCAATTAAGTCTATCTTTTTTATAAGTCAGTAAAATTTATAAAACCTAAGTAATCTTAGAAAAGGTTGGTTTTGAAAAAGTTAACTTTCTTGTTCTAAGAAATCCTGAATATCCTCTTTGACTTCCTCGAACTTAGCGTGCTTAAGCGCAACTTCTTGTGTCACTTCTTTAGAAATAGTTTTCCATAACTCTTAACGAGCGGGCGATTATCCATAAGAAGAATAGCCGAGCGCTGTTCTGGACGTCTTTGAGCACGTCCAATAGCTTGTTTAAAACGTAAAACCGTCATGGGAAGACTGTAACTATCAAAGGTGCTCTTTCCTTGCTTAGAAAACCAAGATTCAATCTTTTGATAGAATGGATCCTTAGGATTGTCAAACGGCAGACGTGCAATAACCTCGATTACCCTATCTTGTTGAGCAAAGTCCACACCTTCCCAGAACGACCCCATACCCAGAAGGAGGTTGGTCTCACCTCTATCAAAACGTTTTTTGACATTAAAAGCAGTCCCATTTTTCTCTTGAGTTAGGTGACGAACTTCCCTATGATCCAATAAATCTGAAACAGCCATCATACTCTTTCGAGATGTAAATAGTACTAAAATTGGATATTCCATTCCAGATAGCTTCTGGAGACGCTTTGCAAGAGCAACTTCATACTCTTCCTCAGAAGCAATACCAATCATAGGCATGCTTTGATCAATCCAAATAGCTTGATTGGGTAAAGTATCCATTGGGAGGCTAACCTTGCGTACTTGATCTAAGCCCAACAAATCAGCCACATCTACATCAGGTCCCACATCAATAGTTGCTGAAACAATTATCACTTTTTGGGCACTTGGTAGATAAGCAGAAAGCTCTAAGAGCTCTTGGCGTGATGCCTTTAAATAAGTCACACGATGTTCCTGATAATAGTCTGTTTCAAGCCAGAAATGGCTGTAAAGGGGTGTCTTCAATGGGAGACAACATCTCCATCAAATCACTTTCACCTTCCAGTTCAGAAATGGTTTGTAGCAAACGATCTAATTGCTGGCGATTATACTGCTTCTGAGGAAATTGTTGATGTTCTTGGATTAGATGGCTAACTTCAAACTGCAGATTTTCGAGCAAGCGTTGTTGAAGCAAGCTTTGACTACCACTATCAAGAATTCGATGAATATGTTGCAACAGGACAGTAAGATTGACTTGATGACGTGAAAATTGTTCCTAAAGCCAGGACCATCTTTTGTCCCTCATCAATCACAAGAGTCTTTCCTCGGACAAAATCATGATCATCTTCCATACGCGTCAAACAGATAAGCATGATTGGTCACAACTACCCTTGCTTCTTGGGCTTTTTGATAGGACTGTTGCCAAAAATCATATTCAGCAAAAAGACTGTCAGCTTTTAACTTACCATCGTGCTTAATCTCATCAAAATAAGCCATATAGCGCTGTTTTCTGTCTGATTTCGTCAAGATCTCCTGTCTCTGTTTCAGTCAACCAAACCAAGAGTTGCATTTTGTAACGATTAATCAAACGGTTACTATCCTGACGAAGTAAGGTCTGGTAGAATGCATCTAATTTGATATAATTCTGAGGTCCTTTGAGACTATGAAAGTTAATATTAAAGACATCCGATAAGGCTTTAGCTTCCTGATTCATAATCTGATTTTGAAGGAGCTTGGTCGGAACAGCCACCACCACTTTATCTACATCAGACTGTGCCAACAAGGGAAGCAAATAGCCATAGGTTTTCCCGATTCCAGTCTGAGCCTGAATCATTGAAATATCAGTATTATCAAGCTCCCTTCTTACTGCCTCAGCAAACTCTCTTTGTTTAGGTCTTGATTCCAAATCTAAGAGAGCAATATTGGTATCAAAATCTTGAGACAGTTTTCGTTCTGCCTTATTAGTCAAAGGTCTACGAAGAACAATTCCAGATTCTTCAAGCATGACATATTCTTTTGATAGACCTAAATTTTGACCTCTTATAGCATCACGAATAACCAACTCAGTCTCAAAAAGAAGATTATCTGAAAAGGTCAAAAGCATCTCAATTGTCTGTCTAGGTAAGCTAGCAATCTTATCCATCAAATGAAACAAAAGCTGTCCGGTCGCTCTCGCATCTTCAATAGCTGTATGGGCCTGAGCTAGGTCAAGATTAAGAACCTTGGATAAATGAGATAGCTTATATTGTTCTAACGTCGGATAAAAGACCTGAGCCAATTCGACAGTATCCACACGAGGAGTCCTTAGTTCGAAGCCCTCCATGAAAAGAGCCTCTGCAAGCAAATTGGCATCAAATTTAACATTATGGGCAACAAAAATACAGTCCTCAATCAGTTCAAAAATGGTTCTAGCAATTTCTGAGAAATCTGGGGCTTGAGCCAACTGCTGATCGGTAATCCCTGTTAAATGAATAATGTGATCATCTAGTTCTTGGTGTGGGTTAACATCACTCGCAAATTCGTCAATCACCTGACCATTTTGCATGACGACAATTCCCACCTGTATAATACTAGCCGTTGACGAAGCGGAGGTTGCTTCCAAGTCAACAATGGCATATTTATTCGTGTTTTTTTCACTCATAGTGACCTTATTATAGCATATCCAAAGCCCAAAAAAAGACAAAGCCATCATTCTGATATTGGAAAAAGCCTGAAATTCGTGCTACACTAGAGCTATGAAAATAAGACGAATTTTAAATCCTGTTGCCCAGGAAAACACCTATATTTTAGAAAACGATACAGCTTGTCTAGTCATTGATCCGGGAAGTGATACTTCTGCTATCTTAGCTGAGCTTAAAGCAAGTGATAAACCTGTTGCTGCTATCCTCTTGACACATACACACTACGATCACATTATGAGTGTTGAGGCAGTCCGTCAAGCTTATAATTACCCTCCTGTTTATGTTGCAGAGGCTGAAAAAGACTGGTTGATGAATCCTATTGATAATTTATCGGGACTTCCACGTCATGACGATATGGAAGACGTTATTGTCAATCCAGCAGAATACTACTTCGATTTCACTCAGGACTATAAAATCGAGGATTTCCAGTTTAAAGTTGTTCCAACCCCAGGACATTCTATCGGAGGCATTTCTTTAATTTTCGATGAAGAAGAAATCGTCTTTTCTGGTGATGCCCTCTTTAAAGAAACAATTGGACGCTGGGACCTCCCAACAGGAAACCACGATCAGTTACTCACTAGTATTCGAGAGCAACTCTTCACCCTTCCTAACCACTACAAGGTATTCCCCGGACACGGTTGGGACACTACTATAGGCCACGAAAAAAACTTTAACCCACATTTTTCATAAGAATAAAAGCTCAGCAAACTATAAAGCTGGGCTTTTTACATGCATAAAAAAGAAGGTCTAAAGACCTTCTTACTTGAAATACTAGATTGTATTTATTTAGATTTGATATAGTTAACACCATCAGCTTTTGGTGCTACTGCTTTACCAAAGAATGCAGCCAAGACAATAATTGTCAAGACATATGGTGCAATTTGCAAGTAGACATTTGGTACATGTGAAATAAGCGGAAGTTGTTTCCCGATAATTGCCAATGATTGTGACAAACCGAAGAATAAACTTGAGAGCATAGCTCCAACTGGATTCCAACGACCAAAAATCATAGCAGCCAAGGCGATGAAACCAGGACCTGCAATTGTTGTAACAGCAAAGTTGTTAGAGATGGATTGAGCATAAACTGCACCACCAACACCACCAAGGAATCCTGAAATCATGACACCATAGTAGCGCATACGGTAAACATTAATACCAAGTGTATCCGCTGCCTGTGGGTGCTCACCTACTGAGCGAAGACGCAAACCAAAGCGAGTCTTGAAGATAACCCACCAAGACACAACTGAAACCAAAATCGCTACATATGCAATCAAGGAAACGTTCGTAAAGAAGACTTTACCCAAGACTGGAATGTGGCTCAAAATTGGAAATGATACAGTTTTAAAGTTATGGCTAATAGCTGGTGTTTGGCCGGCACCAAAGATAACACGTGTCAGAAAGACTGCTAAAGATGGAGCAATCAAGTTCAATACCGTACCAGAGACAACATGATCCGCACGGAAATTAATGGTCGCAACCGCGTGGAGCAATGAGTAAACAAGACCAATAAGACCTGCTACAATTGCGGCAATCCAAGGAGTTGCATCACCAAAACTATCTGCAAAATTCAAGTTAAAGAGAACACCTGCGAAGGCTCCAATAACCATGATTCCCTCAAGACCGACATTTACGATACCGCCTCGTTCAGAGAAAGTACCACCGATACTTGTGAAAATCAATGGTGCTGAGTATTTCAGCATAGAGGCAACAATCAAGGCTAAAATTGTAATGAAGTCCATATTAGTTTTGTCCTCCTTTAGCTTTCACTGACTTTTGACGAGGGCGAACCCAATATCTAATAATATAGTTAGCACCGACAAAGAAGATAATCAAAGCAGATACAACGTCGATAACTTCAGGAGGCACACCAATCATACCACTCTTACCTACAGACAAGACACCATAAAGAAGGGCAGCAAACGGAATACCAATAGGTGAATTAGTAGCCAAAAGAGCAACCGCCATACCGTTCCAACCAATTGCCAATGAAGAGTTTTGAACAAAGGCATTTTGGAAGGTACCAAGTCCTTCTACTGTTCCTCCAAGTCCACAAAGGGCACCTGAAATAATCATAGACATGATAATAACACGTTTTGATGACATCCCTGCATATTCAGATGCATGAGGGTTAAGACCTACAGATGTAATTTCAAAACCAGTTGTTGTTTTCTTGAGCATGAACCAAACAAGGAAAACTGCTGCAAGAGCAAGGAAGAAACCAATATTAAAACGTGAGCCACCGGTTAGAGAGGATAAGAATTCTGTTTGATAGCTTGCAGAGGCTGCGACCTTATTAGATGCTTCTGATGAACGTAACATGTCGGCTGTAAAACCAAATCGAACAATATTGTTTGCTACATACAAAATGATGTAGTTCATCATGATGGTAACAATGACCTCACTAGTTCCCAAGTAAGCACGAAGAATACCCGGAATTGCACCAGCGATACCACCAGCTACTAGACCGATGATTACTGTACAGAAAACTGAAACTACTTTTGGTAATTCTGGAAATGATAATGCAAACCATACAGCCGAAGTCCAACCTGCTAAAGCCTGACCAGGCAAACCAACGTTAAAGAAACCAGCTTTAGATGCTACAGAAAATCCGAGTGCGATAAGAATCAAGGGACTCATGGCACGAAGAATTTCACCAATATTTTTCAAAGAACCGAAGGCTGTACTGAAGAGATCATAGTAAGCCCAGAATGGATCGTAACCAAAGATTAACATCAATACGGCCCCGATCAACATTCCCAAGAGGACAGCAATCAAAGGAACTGCCCAATTTTGTGTTTTCTTAGACATTTGCTTCCTCCTTATTCAATTGTCCACCAGCCATTAGGATACCAAGATCTTGCTTATTCGTTTCAGCAGGATCTAAGATACCTTGAATTGCACCATCATAGATAACTGCAATTCTGTCTGACATATCAAGAATTTCATCCAATTCAAAGCTGACAACAATAACAGCCTTACCTTTATCACGTTCAGCGATAATACGTTTACGGATGTATTCAATGGCACCTACGTCAAGACCACGAGTTGGTTGACTGACAATAAGAAGCTCTGGGTCACGGTCAATTTCACGGGCGATAACAGCTTTTTGTTGGTTACCACCAGACAGGTCACCACCAGCAATCAACTCTCCAGCACCACGAACGTCAAATTCTTCCATCAATTCTCGAGCTTTAGCATTGATAACATTATAGTTCAAGATACCATTTTTTGAATTTGGCTCTTTGTAGTAGGTTTGAAGGGCAATATTTTCAGCTACTGTCATTTCAAGAACCATTCCATCACGGTGACGGTCTTCAGGAATATGACCAACACTCATCTCTGTAATCTGACGAGTTGTCTTATGAATAATAGATTCACCCTTGATAGTAATGTCACCAGACTTAACTTTGCGTAGTCCAGTAATCGCTTGAACAAGTTCTGTTTGACCGTTTCCATCAATACCAGCAATACCGATGATTTCACCCGCACGAACATCTAAAGATAAGTTCTTAACGGCAGGAACACCACGGTTCTCATTAACCACCAAATCTTTAATAGAAAGAACAACTTCTTTTGGATTTGAAGGAATTTTTTCTGTTTTAAAGGAGACATGACGACCAACCATCATTTCAGCCAAGTCAGCATTTGTTGATCCTTCAATTGTCACTGTATCAATTGATTTACCACGACGGATAACTGTGACACGGTCAGAAACCGCACGAATCTCATCCAATTTATGGGTGATAAGGATAATCGACTTGCCTTCTTTGACCAAGGTTTTCATGATGTTTAGAAGTTCAGTAATTTCAGACGGAGTCAATACCGCAGTCGGTTCATCGAAAATCAAAATATCAGCACCACGATACAGAGTCTTAAGGATTTCAACACGCTGTTGAGCACCAACAGAGATATCTGCTACCTTAGCTGTTGGATCTACCGCAAGACCATATCTTTCAGAGAGCTCAGTAATTTCCTTAATAGCCTTCTTCATATCAAGGACACCACCAGCTTTGGTTACCTCACTACCCAGGATGATATTCTCAGCAACTGTAAAAGCTTCAACCAACATAAAGTGTTGGTGAACCATCCCAATCCCCAATTTCGTTGCTTTCGAAGGTGAATCAATCGTCACCTCTTGTCCATTAACCTTAATAATCCCGCTTGTTGGCTGTAAAAGACCTGCAAGCATGTTCATTAAGGTTGACTTACCAGCACCATTTTCACCGAGGAGGGCATGGATTTCTCCTGGTCTCACATCAAGATTGATATGATCATTTGCCACAAATTCACCAAATTTTTTGGTAATATCGTGCATCTCAATGACATTCGGCTTCGTCATACAATCTCCTTTCAAGAATTATTTTTATATCAGCAAAGGGAAATATAAACTGCTTCCCTTTGCTGAGACAAAAATTGTCCCAGTTTAGATATTATGGATTATTTGCTAAGACCATCAGTTGGTTTCAATTCACCATTCTTGATTTGTTCTTTAGCTTTTTCTACTGCATCCTTGATATCAGAAGGAAGCTTAGATGTTACGATGTCAACACCACCATCTTTGATACCATAAGTCTTAGTAGAACCACCTTCAAATTTATCGCCTTTAAGTTGTCCGTTAGCGATATCTTTAACAACTGTACCAACTTTTTTGATTGTTGAAGTCAAAACAAAGTTAGATTTTTTCTTGTCTGAAGATGTGTAATTACCTTCTGCTGTTTGGTCACGGTCAACACCGATTACCCATACTTTCTTATCGCTGTCAGCATCAAGTTTTTCGTTAACTTCTTTAGCAGCTGTGAAGACACCAGTACCAGTACCACCAGCAGCTTGATAGATTACGTCAACGCCTGAAGCGTACATAGTTGAAGCAATTGTTGTACCTTTAGCAGCGTCTGAGAATGATTCAGCATATTGAACTTGTACATCGATGTCTGGTTTTACAGATTTAGCACCTGCTGTGAAACCAGCTTCAAAACGTGTAATTGTATCTGATGTTTGACCACCAATGAAACCAACTTTATTTGTTTTTGATTGCATTGCTGCTGCGATACCTGCAAGGTAAGCACCTTCGTTATCAGCAAACAAAACGCTCTCAACATTCTTTTGGTCTTTGATGACATCATCAATGATTACGTAGTTAACATCTTCATGTTCCTTAGCAGCATCTGAAACAGCATCATGAAGGGCAAAACCAACACCAAAGATGAGGTTGTAACCTTGGCTTTGAGCAGCTGACATATTGTTTGCAAAGTCAGACTCTGAGTTTGATTGGAAGTAAGTAAAGCCAGAATCTTTTTTAAGTTTGTTAGCTTTACCCCACTCTTGGAGTCCTTCCCATGCTGATTGGTTAAATGATTTATCATCTACCCCACCAGTATCTGTAACGATAGCAGCTTTAACTTTTGAATCAGCTGATGATCCGCCGCGTCCGCCACGTGCACATGCTGCAAGACCAAGTGCTGCAACAGCAACAAGGCCAAGACCGATAATTTTCTTGTTCAATTTCATCTTGAACACTCCTCCTATAACTTGCAAGAAAACTTGCTTAATAAAGAATAAAACAACTAGACTATTGTAAGTCCGTAAAAGAGTATGGTAACAACTCTCCGACTGTCATCTCGACTGTCGATTTATCTTCAGCGATAAGAATCACTTTAGAATCAGATTTTAAAAATTCGACCATCACTTGGCGACAAGCACCACACGGTGAGATAGGCTCTTTGGTATCACCGTAAACAGCGAGACACTCAAAATCACGGTGTCCTTCAGATACCGCTTTAAAAATAGCCGTTCTTTCTGCACAATTGGTCAATCCAAATGAGGCATTTTCAATGTGCATCCTTGAAAGATGTCTCCATCCTTTGTAATCAATGCTGCACCAACTCTAAAACTAGAATAGGGAACATAGGCATTTTCAGCTGCCTCTTGTGCTGCATTTTATTACTTGCTCTTTTTTAGTAACTATCATGACTTTCTTGCCCTTTCATAATGGCCACTCCTGACGAAGTACCAATACGGGTTGCACCAGCTCTGATAAAGGCTTGAGCTGCCTCAAGTGTACGTGCTCCACCAGATGCCTTGACTCCCATAGTAGGACCCACAGCTTCTCGCATGAGTTCAATATCTTCAATGGTAGCGCCACCAGTAGAAAAACCCTGTAGATGTCTTCACAAAATCTGCACCTGCCAGTTTTGCTAATTGGCAAGCTTCGACCTTTTCTTCATCAGTCAATAGACAAGTTTCAATGATAACCTTTACAAGTTTACTTCCACTAGCTTCAACAACAGCTTTAATATCGTCTTCAACTAATTTAAGATTTCTAGATTTAAGAGCACCGATATTGATTACCATATCAATTTCATCCGCTCCCATTGGCAAATAGCATCCTTAGCTTCAAAAGCCTTAACTGCTGAGGTCGATGCTCCCAAAGGAAAACCAATAACCGTACAAACTTTAACAGAACTATCTTTTAGCAATTCAGCTGCCGTTTTGACCCAAGTTGGATTAACACAGACACTGGCAAACTCATACTTCTTAGCCTCATCAATTAGGGCAAAGAATCTGTTCTTTATTAGCATCAGCTTTTAGTAAGGTATGGTCAATATAGCTATTAACAGACATAAACAAACTCCTTGATTAGAATTAAATTAAGGGTTAGCGAATTATCTTTAATATTTCTGTCGTTTCTTTACATTCACTACCCATAATAACATTTTTTTCGAATTCAGTCAGCATTTTTTCAGATAAAATTTCTTGGCTATAGACCTTGGCAATAAGGTCTCCCTTGAGTCACAGAATCGCCAACTTTCTTTTCAAATACAATTCCTGTTTCATAATTAAGACTATCTGACTTCGTAGCTCGACCTGCTCCTAATTGCATAGCAAATTTTCCAAATGCCATTGCAGGTAACTCTTTAATGTAACCTGTTTCATGAGCATGAATATCTGTCACGACAGGCGCACTGCTATGACGATAAAGATCGGTCAAATCACCACCTTGAGCTTGGATGAGTTCTTCAAACTTAGCAAGGGCTTGTCCTCCCACTAAGTGCTGACGAATCTCTTCCTGACTAGCTTCAACCTGAGCTAAATCTAATAGAATCTCAGCCAACTCACAGATAAAGTCAGTGATATCTTCACGTCCCTTACCTTGCATAATTTCAATAGCCTCTGTGATTTCTAAACGGTTACCAATAGCCTTACCTAGTGGCTGGCTCATATCTGTAATAACTGCAATCGTTTCACGATTGACCTCATGCCCTAGTGCAACCATGGTCTCAGACAACTTCTCAGCGTCAGACATATTTTTCATGAAAGCGCCTTGACCAACAGTAACATCCAGTAAAATCTTATCAGCGCCTGCTGCAATCTTTTTGGACATAACAGAGCTTGCAATTAGCGAAATGGAATCTACTGTTGCAGTGACATCACGCAAGGCATAAAGAAGTTTATCAGCCTTAACCAAATGCTCAGACTGACCAATAAGGGAAATCCCAATGTCTTTAACTTGCCGAATGAACTCTTCCTTGCTACGCTCAACCTGATAACCTTTGATAGACTCTAATTTGTCAATTGTTCCACCTGTGTGTCCGAGACCACGACCACTCATCTTAGCCACTGGAACGCCAAAGCTAGCTACAAGCGGCATCAGAATGATGGTTACCTTATCACCAACACCTCCGGTCGAATGTTTATCTACCTTAACACCTGGAATTTCTGACAAATCATATTGTTCACCTGAAGCAACCATATCAGTGGTCAAATCATGGATTTCACGAATAGACATACCTTGATAATAAATCGCCATCGCCAAAGCAGCTATCTGATAGTCTGGTATTTCCCCAGACACATAGCCATTAATGAGATATGAAATTTCCTCTGTGCTTAACTCGCCACCATCTCTTTTCTTTTCAATTAAATCAACTGTTCTCATAATTTCTCACTTCTAAGGATATAATATCCTTTAGCCTTTTTAACGACTTCAGCATTACCAAACACATCCTCCATCTTAGCCTTAGCTGACGGAGCACCTTGTTTTTTCTGAATAACAATAGTTAGGTTACCACCTTGATTGAGATAATCATATGCCTCCTCGATCACTTGATGAACCACCTTTCTTGCCCGCACGGATAGGTGGATTAGAAATAATATAGTCAAAACTTCCAGTGACATTTTCATAGATATTTGATTGGAAGATAGTAGCTTCAACCTTATTTCGTTGAGCATTTTGTCTAGCTAAATCAATCGCCCTACTATTGATGTCAATCATAGTGACTTTAACTCCTTGGACCTTGGCTAAACTGATACCGAGAGGACCATAGCCACAACCCACATCTAAAAGCGTTTTGCCAGCTTCCAAATCTAATGCACTCAAAAGCACTTGACTCCCAAAATCAATCATTTTTTTAGAGAAAACCCCAGCATCTGTATAAAACTGAAAACTTTCTCCTAATAAATTAACCTTTAAATCATGAATATCATGAGCCGCATCTGGCGTCTCAGCATAATACATTTTTGACATTAGTTTTTTCCTTCTAGATAGTACTTTTTCTTTATCGTATCATAAATAGAAAAGTAAGGCTAGTGAAATGACAAGGCTTACATTCGACCTTTTTTTCTGCTATAATATTATTTATGCTAAATGAATTTATCAATTTCGAAACGATATCACGCAAGGAATGGCAACGCCTTCATAAAGAGGACAATGCCCCATTGACTGCAGAAGAACTGGATTCCATTCGAAGCCTTAATGATAAGATTGATGTGCAAGAAGTTAGTGACATTTATCTTCCCCTTATCAATCTCATTCGTATCTATCAGAAAACTGCCAACGATCTAACCTTTTCTAAGAGTATCTTTTTACAAAAATCACAGACTAACCGTCCATTTATTATTGGGGTATCTGGTTCAGTTGCTGTTGGCAAATCCACTACCAGTCGTTTGCTTCAACTCTTGTTGCAGCGTACCTTTCCCCAATCTAATGTTGAACTTGTGACAACTGATGGCTTTCTCTATCCTAACCAAACCTTGAAAGAAAAAGGCATCCTTAATCGTAAGGGCTTCCCTGAGTCCTACGATATGCCACTTCTTCTCAACTTTTTAGATACTATAAAAAATGGTGGTGATGTCAATATTCCTGTTTACTCTCATGAAATTTATGATATTGTACCAGGACTTACCCAAGAAATCAGACAGCCCTAATTTTTCTAATTGTCGAAGGGATTAATGTTTTCCAGAACCCTATTAACCAACGACTCTACATGAGTGACTATTTTGATTTTTCTCTCTACATTGACGCTGAAGTTAATAATATCGAATCCTGGTATCTTGAACGTTTTCAAACCCTTCTTGAGCTTGCCAAAAAAGATGAAAACAACTACTACCATCGTTTTCACTAAATTTAGTAAGGATGAAGCTTTATCTTTAGCACAAAAAACCTGGCGTGATATCAATTTGGTTAACCTGGAAAATTATATCGAACCTACACGAAGTCGAGCTGAACTGATTCTTCACAAGGGAGACAATCATAAAATCGACTTCATCCACTTAAAAAAATAGAAAAAGCTTGCCAAGGGGCCTAAAATAACGTATAATGACATAGTTAGATAAATTTTGGAGGTGAAAACATTGGCAAATATTAAATCAGCTATCAAACGCGCTGAACTTAACGTTAAACAAAACGAAAAAAACTCAGCTCAAAAATCAGCTTTGCGTACTGCTATTAAAGCATTCAACGCTAACCCAACTGAAGAAGCTTACCGTGCTGCATCAGCTAGCATCGATAAAGCCGCTTCTAAAGGTTTGATTCATAAAAACAAAGCAAGCCGCGATAAATCACGTCTTGCAGCTAAATTGGCTAACTAATTGAAAGCTCCATTTAGGAGTTTTTTTATTACCTAAAAAACCTGCTAGATTATCGTCTAGCAGGTTTTCTTTATTAATTAAACTCCGGTGATCTTAACTTCAAAAATCGTTCCCTTTGGTTGATTATCTTTAACAACAATTGTTCCTTTAAGGGCTAAAACAATTTGTTGCGCTAGGGATAAGCCAAGTCCAAACCCACCTTTTTGTCTGGTTCTAGCCTTATCTACGCGATAAAATCGATCAAAGATTTTTTTCTTATCACTATCTGATATTCCAGGACCATTATCAGCTACAGAAATATAAAGATGGCGGTCATTAGTGCGGACAGTAAAGGTCACATGTCCGTCATCTTCCGTATATTTAATCGCATTATCAAATAAGATGGTCATTAACTGTTTCAATAACGTTTTATCAGTCTGGATTGGACGACCAACTTGGTTTTGAGCCGTGAAACCTTTCTCATTTTCTTCTGCAATCATGGCATAGTTGGTAAATACTGTATCAAAGAAAGCAGGTTCTAAGGTTTCGATTTCTGGTTTAATACCATCGTCACGACGAGCCAAGTTCAAAGAGATTAGTCGTCAAAAGACGCATGTTGCGTACTTCATCAAGACTTGAAGCAATATTCTCTGAATTATCTAGAATGGTGCTCTCAGGCTTGCGGAAAAGAACTTCTAATCTGTTTTGAATCACAGCAAGCGGTGTCCGTAACTCATGACTAGCATTTCTCAACAAAAGCCTTCTGCTTCTCCAAGCTTTCCTGGATAGGACGTCTTGACCACTTGGCCAAATACATACTAGCCGCAACAGATAAAGAGCCAGAAGAAACTCATCATGATGACAATTAGCTTAACATAACGTTCAGTGGCTTCTTCCAATTGAGTTGTATTAATCGCAATAACAAGGTACTTAGCATCAGGATAGAGACTATTGTCTACTTTCTCAGTAATCAGACGGTACTTTTCTGTTTGATCGAAATAATTCTGAGCACTTCCCTTGCTGATAACATCAATGTTATTTTTATCTATTGGTAAATTGGATAAGCTTGAAAATTTATCAACGACATTGAGGACTTTTCCATTCTTATCAAGCACTAAGACACTGGTGTTTGCCGCAACAGATAAATCGTGAGGGGCATCTTCAATTCTTGATTTCTTCTTAGGTTCTTTTTTAGAGCCACTCGAGTCAGGTGTTTCAGCTGTCGACTCTTTATTATCATAGGCTTGGTAAATGGTTGTCGTATTATTTTGATCCACCTCAGAAGTCAGAAAAAGTTCCCGTTTTAGCATTTCCATTTCTAAATAAGAATTGGTTTTAGTGGCTGCCATTTTCAGACTAGAGTCCACATTGGAATAAACGCCGTAACTCAGAATCTGCAAAATCATGACAGTCATGATAAGGAAAATACCAGAAAAAGTGGCAAAGAAATGAATGAACGACTTAAATCCGTCTGACTTGATTCTCCTAAAGAGATAATTGAAAAATTTAGTCAGCATTCTTCAAAATATACCCCACACTTCTCAAGGTTTGGAGGTTGGCAGCAAAGTCTGTTCCTTTAAGTTTCTTACGAATTTTAGAAACATAAACCTCAACAACTGATACTGTGGTATCACTATCAAATCCCCAAAGACGGTCAAAAATTTGTGACTTAGGCAAAATTACGTTTTGATTTTGTAAGAAGTAAACTAATAAATCAAACTCTTTACCAAGAAGTTCTACTTCTTTATCCCCCACAAAGGTTGAATTTGTAGCAAGATTGACACGAACATCACCAAAAGAAAGTGTGTTTTGGTCAAATTTACCAGATCGTTTCAAAAGTGCTTGAATACGCATCTTCAACTCTTCTAAATAGAAAGGTTTGGTTAGATAGTCATCTGCACCCAGTTCAAAGCCATGACCCTTATCATCTAGACTTTCCTTAGCCGTCATGATAAGTACAGGAGTTGTTACACCTTTTTCACGTAATTCTCTAAGAACCGTGAAACCATCTTTTTCAGGTAACATAAGGTCTAAAAGAATCAAATCATAGACGCCACTTTCAGCTTCGTAGAGACCTTCATCTCCATCAAAGACTTGCATCACATCAGCAAAGTCATCTAAAAAATCAAAAACTGAGTTCGACAAACTCAAATCATCTTCTACTAGTAGTATTTTAATCATAGTTATCCCCCTTGTTAGGTGTCAAAGATACAAATAACACTTTGACTAAGTTTTATCATTATATCTAAAATAGACGTAATCATCTAGTGCTTTGATCTTACTTTTATTTAGATTTAGTCTACTAAACTTTCCTTAAGTTTTTCATAACTCTAAACAAAAAAACAGCACCAATAGGTACTGTTTTATATCGATATTTCTTCTTAGAACAAACCAACAGCTGTTCCGTCTTCAGCTACGTCCATCTTGAGGGCTGCTGGTGCTTTTGGAAGACCAGGCATTGTCATGACGTCACCTGTAAGAGCTACGATAAATCCAGCACCTGTTTTAGGAACAAATTCACGGATAGTGATATCAAAACCTTCTGGTGCTCCAAGTAAGAATTGGTTATCTGAGAAGCTATATTGTGTTTTAGCCATACATACTGGCAATTTATCCCAACCGAATTCTGCAAATTGTTTGAGTTGGTTCTTAGCTTTTTTCTCGAAGACAACTGATTTACCACCATAGATTTCAGTAACAATCTTAGTGATTTTTTCTTCCAAGCTATCATCATCAGAATAAAGACGTTTATAGTCGGCATTACCATTTTCAACAGCATCAACTACTGCGTTGGCAAGGTCAATACCACCATCAGCACCATTAGCCCAAACGCTAGCCAATTCAACAGGAACATCGATTTCTGCACAAAGTTCTTTAAGGGCTGCAATTTCAGCTTCTGTATCAGCAACAAACTCGTTAATAGCAACGACTGCTGGAAGACCAAATTTACGAACGTTTTCCACATGACGTTTCAAGTTTGCGAAGCCATCACGAACGGCCTGAACATTTTCTTCAGAGAGGTCAGTTTTGGCTACCCCACCGTGCATTTTGAGGGCACGAAGTGTCGCAACAATAACAACGGCATCAGGAGTTGTTGGGAGGTTTGGAGTCTTGATATCAAGGAATTTTTCAGCACCAAGGTCAGCACCGAAACCTGCTTCAGTAATCGTATAATCAGCCAAACGAAGAGCTGTAGCTGTAGCTAGAACTGAGTTACATCCGTGAGCGATGTTGGCAAATGGACCACCGTGTACCAAGGCTGGTGTCCCATAAATTGTCTGTACCAAGTTTGGTTTGATGGCATCTTTAAGAATAAGGGTAAGCGCACCTTCAATTTCAAGATCACGTACATAAACTGGTGTACGATCATAACGGTAGGCAACTACAATGTTGCCAAACGTTCTTTAAGGTCATTAATATCAGTAGCCAAGCAAAGAATCGCCATGATTTCAGACGCAACAGTAATATCAAAACCATCTTCACGTGGAATACCATTAAGTGGTCCGCCAAGACCAACGTTTACATGACGAAGCGCACGGTCATTAAGGTCAACCACACGTTTCCAAATGATACGGCGTTGGTCAATGCCGAGAGCATTTCCTTGGTGAATATGATTGTCAAGAAGGGCTGACAAAGCATTATTTCGCTGTAGTAATAGCGTGCATATCCCCTGTGAAGTGGAGGTTGATATCTTCCATCGGAAGCACTTGAGCGTAACCACCACCTGCAGCACCACCTTTGATTCCCATAACCGGACCAAGTGATGGTTCACGAAGGGCAATCATTGTTTTCTTACCAATTTTGTTAAGAGCATCTGCAAGACCAATTGACATGGTTGATTTCCCTTCACCAGCTGGTGTTGGGTTGATAGCTGTCACCAAAATCAATTTTCCTGGCTTATTGTCTTTGACTGCATTGATTTTATCAAATGACAATTTTGCCTTATATTTTCCGTAGAGTTCCAAATCGTCAAAGCCGATTCCAACTTTTTCAACTACTTCTGTGATTGGTTTTAATTCTACACTTTGAGCAATTTCGATATCTGTTTTCATGAGACACTCCTCTATATTTTTCTAGAATCTATTATATCAGAGTTTGATAAAAAACGCATTATTTTTGGTTAATTACTTTTCAATGTTCGGTTTTTGTTTTGTTATAAATCGTTATAACTTTAATTTATAGGGGTACGCCTCAAAAATACTTACTTTTTATTTACTAAAGACGCAATTTTTAGTACAATACTACTATGAAAATTTTGATTACATCGGGTGGTACCACTGAAAAGATTGATGCTGTACGTGGAATCACAAACCATTCAACAGGTTATCTAGGAAAGGAAATCGCTGAACTTTTCTTGGCTAAGGGTCACCAAGTAACCTTAGTAACGACCAAGACAGCGGTTAAACCAGAACCGAAAGAAAATCTAAAGATTACAGAAATTACGAACGTAGAAAGTCTTCTCAAAAAGATGGAGCCACTCGTCAAAGAGCACGATGTTCTTATCCATAGTATGGCAGTCTCTGATTATACTCCTATTTATATGACGGATTTTGCTGAACTGGAGGACACCGAAGATCTCGCTCAATTCTTGCATAAATCTAACACTGAAAGCAAGATATCATCGGCTTCTGATTATCAGGTTCTTTTTCTTAAAAAAACACCGAAGGTCATTAGCCTCGTCAAACAATGGAATCCTGATATTCAATTGATTGGCTTCAAACTTTTGGTTAATGTAAGTAAAAGAAGAGCTTTTTGAGGTTGCTCGTGCAAGTCTGAAACGCAACAAAGCTGATATTATTGTTGCCAACGACTTGAGTGATATTACTCCAGATCAGCATATTGCCTATCTTGTTGACGAAAAAAACGAGGAGAAAGTTACGACTAAATCTGCAATTGCTCAAGCTTTATTTGAAAGGATATGCCATGACTAAACGTATCATCCTTGCTGTTTCAGGATCAATATCCGCCTATAAAGCAGCTGATCTAACAAGCAGGTTAAAGAAAAAAGGTTATGACGTTCACGTCATTATGACTGAAGCTGCTCAAGCCTTTATCACCCCTCTGACACTTCAAGTTCTCTCGAAGAACCCCGTTCACACTGATGTCATGGAAGAAAAATTAGCTGAACGTATTAATCATATTGACTTAGGAAAAGAAGCTGACCTCTTTATTGTAGTTCCAGCTTCAGCAAATACCATTGCAAAATTAGCACATGGTCTAGCTGATAATATGCTTACTGCTACTGCTTTAGCTTTACCTAACACCACCCCAAAACTAATTGCCCCTGCAATGAATACGAAAATGTATGAAAATCCACTGACTAGGAAGAAATTTAGATACTTTGCATGACCTTGGCTACCAAGAAATTCTTCCAAAATCAGGTTTACTGGCTTGTGGAGATACAGGACGTGGTGCCTTAGCTGATATCGATGACATTATTGAATCCATTGACAATGCTTTAACAAAATAGCCTTGTAGAGAATAAAAAGGAGTTTATGATGAATAAGAAAAATAAAGCAAACCAAACAGCGCAGTTATCGCTCTTGATAGCTACTATGGTTGTAATCGAAGTACTCAGTCAAACCATCTTTGCTGCTTTTGTACTTCCAATCAAACCAACCCTAACCCATATCCCAGTTATTATCGCTAGTATCGTCTATGGTCCTAAAATTGGAGCCTATTTGGGTGGCTTCATGGGAATTATGAGTATTATTCGCAACACTGTTATCTATACGGTTAGTAGCTATCTCTTTAGTCCTTTTGTTGAAGGAGGAACTTGGGCATCTGCAGTCATTGCCATCGTCCCTCGTATCCTAATCGGTATTTTCCCTTACTTTGTCTACAAGTTACTTCAAAACCGTCTAGGTCTGACTTTATCTGGGGTTTTAGGTGCTTTCACAAATACATTTTTCGTACTTCTTGGCATCTACTTCCTAATCCCTAACTTCTACACAGCAGGTGGCAAAACACTAATGGCAACCATTTTCACAACAAATTCGATTGCTGAAATGATTATTGCTGGACTTTTGACAGTAAGTATCACTCCTATGCTTTTACGATTGAAAAAGTAAATCATTTAATCTATGGATAGTGCCGAAAATCAGATACTATTCTATAAACCGTTAAGGAGAATTTTTATGAAAAAATCAACCGCTATTGCAAGAATTGCCATCTTTTTTGCAGTAATGCTCACCATTCATTTTGTAACTTCCTTCATTCTCGAATTTGTTCCGTCTGGTATTCAACCGACCTTAGTTCATATTCCTGTTGTTATCGCTTCCGTCATTTATGGACCTAGAATCGGAGCTGTTTTGGGACTCCTCATGGGCCTCTTTAGTGTGACCATGAATACATTGGTTTTGACGCCAGCAAGTTTCCTCTTTAGTCCCTTTGTCTCACATGGAAATCTCTATTCTCTCATTATTGCACTGTTTCCACGTATTTTAATCGGAGTGACTCCTTACTTCGTCTATCGATGGCTACACAATCGTACTGGTTTAGTGACAGCTGCTATTGTCGGGTCTATGACCAATACCATTTTTGTTCTATTGGGAATTTATATCTTCTTCGGTAACATCTATGGTGGTAGTTTTCAACATTTTCTTGCTTTAATTTTGACAACAAACTCTCTTATTGAAGTTATTGCTACAGTTCTTGTCACAACTGCAGCCGTTCCGACACTTGAAAGATTAAAATAATTAGTTAGGTCGAGACTGATATGTCTTGGCTCTTTTATTTTCATTTACATTTTAGATACCATTTTCTTTTTAAAAAGATTTACAATTATCGCTAGAATTTTCTGAAAAAATTTGTTATAATGTAAGCGGTTAAAAATATAAAGGAGATTGCTATGTCTTACACTGAAAATTATCAAAAATGGCTCGACTTCGCTGAATTGCCTGCTTACCTTCGTGATGAGTTGGTCGCAATGGATGAAAAAACGAAAGAAGATGCCTTCTATACCAACCTTGAATTCGGTACAGCTGGTATGCGTGGTTTGATTGGTGCTGGTACTAACCGCATTAACATTTACGTTGTTCGCCAAGCAACTGAAGGTTTGGCTCAATTGATCGACTCAAAAGGGGAAGAAGCTAAAAAACGTGGTGTTGCTATTGCTTACGATAGCCGTCACTTCTCTCCTGAGTTTGCTTTTGAATCTGCTCAAGTTTTGGCTGCTCATGGTATCAAATCTTATGTATTTGAAAGCCTACGTCCAACACCTGAATTGTCATTTGCTGTTCGTCATCTCCACACATTTGCTGGTATCATGGTAACAGCTAGCCACAACCCTGCTCCGTTTAATGGATACAAGGTTTATGGTGAAGACGGTGGACAAATGCCACCTGCAGATGCCGATGCTTTGACAGATTACATCCGCGCTATCGAAAATCCTTTCACTGTGCAATTGGCTGACCTTGAAGAAAGCAAAGCTAGCGGCTTGATTGAAGTTATCGGTGAAAACGTCGACGCTGAATACTTGAAAGAAGTTAAAGGCGTTAACATCAACCAAGACTTAATCAATGAATACGGTCGTGACATGAAGATTGTCTACACTCCACTTCATGGTACTGGTGAAATGTTGGCACGTCGTGCTCTTGCGCAAGCTGGATTTGAAGCTGTTCAAGTTGTTGAAGCTCAAGCTGTTCCAGATGCTGACTTCTCAACCGTTAAATCTCCAAACCCTGAAAACCAAGCTGCCTTTGCTCTTGCTGAAGAACTTGGTCGCAAAGTAGACGCTGATGTATTGGTTGCAACTGACCCAGATGCTGACCGTCTTGGTGTTGAAATCCGCCAACCAGATGGTTCTTACCTCAACCTTTCTGGTAACCAAATCGGAGCTATCATTGCTAAATACATTCTTGAAGCTCACAAAACAGCTGGTACACTTCCTGCCAATGCTGCCCTCTGTAAATCAATCGTATCAACTGAGTTGGTTACTAAGATTGCAGAAAGCTACGGCGCAACGATGTTTAACGTCTTGACTGGTTTCAAATTTATCGGTGAAAAAATTCATGAATTTGAAACACAACACAACCACACTTACATGCTTGGTTTCGAAGAAAGCTTCGGTTACCTCATCAAACCATTCGTACGTGACAAAGATGCTATCCAAGCTGTTCTTATCGTTGCTGAAATCGCAGCTTACTACCGCTCACGTGGCATGACTTTGGCAGATGGTATCGAAGAAATCTACAAACAATACGGCTACTTCGCAGAAAAAACCATCTCTGTTACCCTTTCAGGTGTTGACGGAGCTGCTGAAATCAAGAAAATCATGGATAAATTCCGTGGCAATGCTCCTAAACAATTCAACAACACAGACATTGCTAAGACAGAAGACTTCTTGGAACAAACAGCTACTACTGCTGACGGCGTTGAAAAATTGACAACTCCTCCAAGTAACGTGCTTAAATACATCTTGGCTGATGATTCATGGTTTGCCGTTCGTCCTTCAGGTACAGAACCAAAAATCAAATTCTACATCGCTACAGTTGGTGAATCTGAAGCAGATGCTAAAGAAAAAATTGCGAATATCGAAGCAGAAATCAATGCTTTCGTAGGCGAGTAATATTTAAGACTTAGAGCTAAGCTCTGAGTCTTTTTTATACCGACAAAACTTGGATTACGGAAGCAAGCTATCTTTTTTGCTACTAGAACCAATAAACCACCTATAGATTAAACTATAGGTGGTAGTTTTATGATTCAATTATAGAGCACTAACTTGTGAATGATGCTTAAATAAGGAATGAGTCGCTTCGTGAATATGACGAGCAGTTTCTGCATTATTCATGGTGTAGAGGTGAACGCCTGCAACATCTTGAGTAACAAGGTCGACAATCTGGTCAATCGCATAAGCAAGACCTGCCGCTCTAAGTGACTCAGGATCATGCTCATACTTATCCAAAATGGCACGGAACTTACGTGGCAAATGGATATTCTCACAAGTCTTAAGCAAACGTAGAGCTTGGTTACGATTCAAAGATAGGCATAATTCCTGCATGAATTGGTACATCAATTCCAGCCAAGGTACATTTATCTTGAAAAATCATAGAAACGTTCATTGTCAAAGAAGAGTTGGGTTAAAAAGACCAGAACAACCTGCATCAACCTTTTTTTCTTAAGGTTTTGGATATCAGAGATTTGATTTGGCGAATCTGGATGCCCTTCAGGATAGCAGGCACCGATGATATCAAATTGAGGAGCTTCTTCCTTGATAAATTCAATCAAATCAGTGGCATATTTAAAAGTCTTTAAGAGGTTCCACACCAGGAATGATATCGCCACGTAGGGCTAAGATACGGTGTACTCCAACGGCATCCAAGTCACGTAAGGTATCAGCAACCTTTTCTTTACTCAAATAGATAGCTGGAAGGTGGGCAATCGTTGGGATAGCTAGGTCATTTTGAATATGATCTGCCAAAGGAACCGTCGTCTCTTTGATATTATATTTGTTATTACTAGCTGTAACACTGATAAAGTGTGGAGCCAATCCTTGCATATCCTCAAGGGCACGTAGGATTTTTTCGTTACCTACTGCTGGGTTAGGTGGAAAGACTTCAAAAGAGAGTGATGGTGTTTGGCTTGTCATATTTTATACCTTCTTCTTTTTAGATTTTTGTTAAGACGAAAGCTGTTTTAAGTGCCTACTGACTTCATGAGTACAGTTAAACAATTGTTAATCATAGCCTGCTTGCAAAAATCTTTAGAACATTATTCGCTATTGAAAACCTTCTACACTTAAGGAAGAAGGTCTTCAACATATGATAACTTCCTCTTACAAGTTTTCGCGAGCTGCTTTTGCAGCTTCTACAAGCTTAATCAAGCTTTCTTTAGTTTCTTTGATTCCGCGAGTCTTCAAACCACAGTCAGGGTTGATCCAAACTTTACCGCTTGGTACTTTAGCCAAGATTGCTTCGATAGTGTGGTCAATTTCACCGTCTTGTGGGACACGTGGTGAGTGGATATCGTAAACCCCAGGTCCAACTTCTGTTTGGAAGTTTTGAGCTTTAAGTTCATCCAAGATTTCAAGATTTGAACGGCTAGCTTCAAATGAGATAACGTCAGCATCTAAGTTATCGATAGCTGGGATGATATCTGTAAATTCTGAGTAACACATGTGAGTGTGGATTTGTGTGTCTGGTGCTACAGTTGAGTGTACCAAACGGAAGGCTGGAATTGCCCAGTCGAGGTAATCCTCATACCAGTCACTACGACGGAGTGGCAATTTTTCGCGAAGAGCAGCTTCGTCAATTTGGATAATTTTTCACGCCTGCAGCTTCAAGGTCAAGAACTTCATCTTTGATTGCAAGAGCAATTTGAAGAGTTGAATCCTTGATAGAGATGTCCTCACGTGGGAATGACCAGTTAAGGATAGTAACAGGTCCAGTCAACATACCTTTAACAGGTTTGTCAGTACGGCTTTGTGCGTAGCTAGACCATTTCACAGTGATTGGGTTAAGACGAGTCACATCACCCCAAATGATTGGTGGTTTAACCCCACGCATACCATATGATTGCACCCAACCGTTTTTTTAGAGAAGAGGTAACCTGACAAGTTTTGACCGAAGTATTCAACCATGTCGTTACGTTCGAATTCACCATGTACAAGTACGTCAAATCCAACTTCTTCTTGCCATTTAATCCATTCATCAGTGATTTCAGCAAGGAAAGCATCGTATTCTTCTTGTGACAATTCATTCTTACGGAAAGCCAAACGTTTCGCACGAACTTCCTTAGTTTGAGGGAATGAACCGATAGTTGTTGTTGGAAGCAATGGAAGTTTGAAAGCATCTTTTTGAATCACTTCACGTTCTGCAAATGCTGGCAAACGAGTGTAATCAGCTTCAGTCAAGCCTGCAATACGGGCACGAAGTTCAGCATTTTCACCAACACGCTCAGTCGCAAAGAGTTCTTTGTTGGCAGCAAGGGCTTCTGCACCTTGACCATTGCGGATAGCATCCAAATCACGCAATTCGTCCAATTTTTCAACCGCAAAAGCAAAGTGGTTCAAGATAGCTGGTTCAAATTCTTCGTTAGCAGTTGTAAATGGTACATGAAGAAGTGAGCAAGATGTTGTCAAAACAACATTTTCAGCTGGAACTTGTTCAAGAATTTCAAGACTCTTCTCGTAGTTGTTACGCCAGATGTTTTTACCGTTGACGATACCGGCATAGAGAGTCTTATCAGCTGGGAAACCACCTTTAACCAATTCAAGTGTTTTCTTACCTTCAACAAAGTCAAGACCAATACCATCAACTGGCAAGTTCACAAGATCGTTGTAGACATCACGAACATCACCAAAGTAAGTTTGAATCAAGACTTCAAGACCTTTTTTATCAGCCAAGAGTTTGTTGTAGAGATTCAAGAAGAGGAGCTTTTTCTTCAGCTGTCAAATCTTTAACAAGGGCTGGCTCATCGAGTTGAATACGTGTAGCACCAAGCTCTGCCAATTTTGCAAAGACTTCTTGGTAAGCTGCCACAAAGCTGTCTACAAAGTCTTCTGCTTTCACACCATCTTCAAAGTCAGATAATTGAAGGAAAGTGAATGGTCCAACGACAACTGGACGTGTGTTAAGTCCCAATTCTTTAGCTTCTTGGTACTCATCAAAAATCTTGTGACCAGCAAGTTTAACTTCTGTTGTTTTTTCAAATTTAGGAACGATGTAATGGTAGTTAGTGTTAAACCATTTTTTCATAGGAAGGGCACGTACATCCCCTTTTTCACCTTGGTAACCACGCGCCAAAGCAAAGTAACGTTCAAGATCTGTCAAATCCAAGTTTTGAACAGATTCAGGTACGACGTTGAAAAGGAAAGCTGCATCAAGGAAGTTATCGTAATGTGAGAAAATCATTTGAAGGAATTTCACTGATACCCTTCTCTTTAACAATATTCCAGTGTTTTGCACGTAAGTCTTTGGCTGCTGTTAAAGAGTTCATCTGCAGTAATTTCATTTCTAAAGTATTTTTCTGTTGTAAATTTTAATTCGCGGAATTCACCCAAACGTGGGAAACCAATGATAGTAGTTGACATCTTGTGTCCTCCTCTTTGTTGTTGAACTTATCTTACCAAAGAAATGGGTGGCTGTATAATTGCTATTAGTTTTCTCTATATATAGTTTTAGACTATAACCTATAAAATAAAGGGTTTCTAGCTACCGTTATCTCCTTTTGTTTAGATATTGTTATAGCTAATAACTATATATCAACCAGATAAAATCCTTTTTTTATAACAAAAAAGCCCTAGACTTTTGTCTAGAGACTCTATTATTTACTAGGATTAGGACACTAAGCTCTATAAGTGCTCAGTACTTTCTCTTGAAGCCAAGATGATGTATAAGACATATTCTCACTATTGTAACTATTCCAGATAAAATAACCAAAAACTACCAATACTAATAAGAAACAAATTCCTAATACGGCTAACCAGATGATTTGTTTCTTTAAGCTATCATACTCACTCATATAGCCATTATGGATTTTAATGAGTTCATTTCTTTTTTTGTTACTTGACTCTTTAGCAATGGCAATTTCTAGCTCATACATTTGATGCTTCCATGAATTCTTAGAAGTGCCTTTTTTCATTTTATGGTTTGAAAGACTGCTGTTGCCTTTCTCAAAGTTATTTTTTTCAGTCATATTTCCCTCTAAAATCTTCTTTTAGTCCCTATCATTATAACATATGTAAAACTATCTGAAAAGTTCATTTTTGGTTAGAATTTTGAGAAAGAGAATTAAAACATGAAAAAGAACCAGAGGGAAACTTCTTATGTTATACTCTAAGTATGCATAAGAAAACTGTTATTGATTTTAAAGAACTTGGTGTCAGACAAATCTTTACAGACGCCATTAAAGAACTAAAAACAAAGGACATTAAGGAAGTTAAGCATCTCTTAGCTGAAGTCGAAGCCTATCAAAATAAGGGCTATTATGCAGTAGGTTATGTTTCCTATGAAGCTGCCCCTGCCTTCGAGACAAATTTCAGGTTATTGATGGTCCATTAATGTCAGAGTATCTCCTCTACTTCACTATTCATGAAACTGTTCAAACAGAGCCTATTCCACTTGCTTATGAGCCAATTACCTTACCAAAATCTTGGCTAGAGCTAACTTCTGCAGAGGAATACAAGGCTGCTATTGAGCAAATACACCACCATATTCGACAAGGTGATACTTATCAGGTCAATTATACTGTTCAACTCCAACAGAAGCTGACAGCTGATCCCTTTGCCATCTATAACCGATTGGTTGTTGAGCAAAATGCACATTACAATGCCTTTATTCAGCACGATGATGTCTCTATCATTTCCATAAGCCCAGAACTCTTTTTTAAAAAAGATGGTGATAGATTGACCACTCGTCCTATGAAAGGTACTACTAATCGTGGTTTGACAAGTGAATCTGACCTCAAACAAGCCCAGTGGCTAGCTCAGGATCAGAAAAATCGCTCTGAAAATATGATGATTGTCGATCTACTTAGAAATGACATGAATCGTATTTCAAAAATAGGAAGTGAAGATGTCAAGAGCCTTTGCCAAGTTGAACAATACTCTACGGTTTGGCAAATGACTTCGACTATTGAGACGCAACTCCTACCAAATAGTAGTTTAAGCGATGTCTTCCAAGCCCTTTTTCCATGCGGCTCGATTACAGGTGCCCCAAAAATAGCAACCATGGAGATTATTAAGAAGGTTGAAAAACAGCCTCGAGGTGTTTATTGTGGAGCTATTGGTATCTTGGTGCCACAGGGACCTAGTATTTTTAACGTGGCCATTCGGACACTACAAATGGAAGGAACCAAGGCTATCTATGGTGTCGGAGGAGGTATTACCTGGGACAGCAACTGGGAAGCTGAATATGAAGAAACAAAGCAAAAAGCTGCTGTTCTATACCGTCAGAACCCCAAATTCGATCTCATTTCAACTGCTCGTGTCCACCAAGGAAAACTGCTATTTCTTGAGGAGCATATGAAACGCTTGCAAGAGAGTAGTCGCTACTTTGACTATCCTTTCAATGCAGAAAAAGCTCACTATCAAGTCGAAGCTCTGTGCCAATCACTAGACTTTGACAAAGATTACCGTCTTAAAATGTCACTTGCAAAAGATGGTGAACTGAAGTTTGAACATACCCAATTAACAAACTTATCCAATGACTTCTGCCAAGCAAGGTTAGTTGAGCAAAGGCATCCGTTGGATAGCCCCTATACCTTCTTCAAAACAAGTTACCGTCCTCACCTTAGTATCGAACCTCACGAACAAATCTATTATAATCATGAGGGGCAACTCCTAGAAACCTCTATCGGTAACATTGTGCTTAAAATCGAGGACCAACTCTACACACCACCCGTTCACCTCGGTCTCTTAAATGGCATCTACAGACAAAGACTTATTGCTGATAATAAGCTTAAAGAAAAAGTCTTGACCGTAAAAGATATGGAACAAGCTCAGGCCATCTACGGATGCAATGCGGTGAGAGGCTTGTATGAATTGAAGGTGGAAGGATAGAATTATATTTAACGAAAAAATACAAGTTTTTTGTTCTCCCCTACTCTTGCTAAAGACAAAAGAAACTTCAATATTCTATTGGTAAAAAATCAACAATTTAATAGTAAAATAAAGTATAATACTTACTGATGGTTATTCAGTTATCGTGACTGTAATGATAAACTTTTTGGCTTATAATTTACTAGCCTAAAAATTCAGTAATAATTTAGAAAGGATACAAAACCTTAAATGAAAAAAATTTAAAGGCTTGACTTCTGCTGAAGTTCAAGCAAGTAAAAAAACGCCCATGGCGATAATAGGCTATCTAGTAAAGAGGCTAACTCGCTCCTCTCAATCTTTGTCGAAGCCTTCCAAGATCAATGGATTCTTATCCTCTTAGCTGCCTTAGGATTAAAAATCATCTTCAACTTTGTTGGAATGATTTTTTCCCTGCTATTGGTGAAGCCAATTGGTATGAGGCTATCTCACTAATTTTCGCCATTTTGATGTCTACAGGATTTCTCAGCAGTCTCACAATACCGAAATGAGCAAAAATTCAACACTCTTCAAGAAGAGGCTTCAAAAACTAATGCTAAGGTTTATCGTGATGGTAAACTTAAAGAGGTTCTCGTTGATGATATTGTGAAAGGTGATCAGATTCTCCTTCAATCAGGGGACAAGATCCCAGTTGATGGTATCATCTTGGAAGGTGAATTAAAAGTAAACCAAGCTGTCCTTAATGGTGAAAGTGAAGATGCTAAAAAACTTCCACTTGGTGATCAAGCAGAGCCAGACTCTTCCGACCTCTTTACAGAGCTCAAAGTCTTCCGTGGTACAGTTGTTACTTCAGGTGAAGTCGTTATGGAAGCTACACAAATTGGTGATAATACCGTTCTAGGAAGCATCAATACTTCTCTTCAAGAAGATAGTAAAGATTCACCATCCAAAGAAAAACTCAACAAGCTTGCTGGAAACATCGGTGTCCTCGGTTATAGTGCAGGTGCTGCATATTCAGTAATCAACCTTGTTTTAGGCTTTATTGCCCTTAATAAGGCTAATAACCTCAATGGTGGTTCAATCTTCCTTCTTATCATTGAAACAATTCTCTTTGCGGTTACAATCATCATCATGGCCGTTCCAGAAGGTCTTCCAATGATGTTGGCACTCGTTTCTTCAATGAACTCAGGACGACTTTTAGCTCAAAATATCTTGGTTCGCCATCCTGATACCATTGAAACAGCCGGATACATGAATATCCTCTTCAGTGATAAGACTGGTACTATCACTGAAGGTAAACTATCTGTAGTTGACTTCTTCCTTGCTGATGGAACACTTTATGCAGCTACTGGTGAAACTAACGCTCCTGATTTGACACAATGTCCGATAGCCTTAAAGCTGAAATGATTAATGGTATCGGTCTTAATAACGACGCCATGGTAGCTGATGGCAGTGCTGTTGGTAGTAACGCCACTGACCGTGCACTTCTTGATTTCCTTATCGGACGTTCTCAACTTGATTTTGATACAAATACAATTACTGAGAAACAACAATTCAACTCAGCAACAAAATTCGCAAGTGTAACGACTAAGGACGGAAAAACTTACATCAAGGGTGCTCCAGAATTCATCCTAAATGACTGCTACTACTATCTTGATAAAGATGGTAATAAACAAAACTTTACAGATGATATTAAAGCTCGTTTCCAAGAATTATCATTGGAACAAGCTAATCGTTCAATGCGTTTGCTTGCTATCCTAAATACAGATGGTAATGATAAAGTCTTGATTGGTATCGTATGTATCCGTGATAACGTTCGTTCTTCAATTAAACAAACTGTTGAAACAATGAACCGTGCAGGAGTTCAAGTAGTTATGGTAACTGGTGACCGTAAAGAAACCGCTGTTGCTATCGCTAAAGAAGCCGGTATCGTTACTGGTCAAAATGACCTTGTCCTTACTCACGATGAACTCTCTGCCCTCTCAGATCAAGAACTTAAACAACAATTGCCTCACTTAAAAGTGGTCAGTCGTGCCCTTCCAATGGATAAAAAACGTCTTATTGAGGCAGCTCAAGACCTCGATATGGTCGCTGGTATGACAGGTGATGGGGTCAATGACTCACCTGCCCTCAAATCAGCTGGTGTCGGATTCTCAATGGGTGATGGTACTGAAGTCGCACGTGAAGCCTCAGATATCGTTATCTTGAATAACTCATTGACTTCGATTGAGAAAAGCCGTCCTCTATGGACGTACTATGAGTAAGTCAGTAAGTAAATTCATTATCTTCCAGTTAACCGTTAAACGTGACTACAATTGCTATGTCACTTCTCTCACCACTCTTGGGCCTCAAAGAACCATTTACAATTATCCAAATTCTCTGGATTAACCTTATCATGGACACACTTGCTGCCCTTGCCTTTGGTGAAGAACCTACGCTAGATCGTTACATGAATGAAAAACCAGTTGCTAAGAAGGCAAATATTCTTACTGGCTATATGAAATCTGCTATCGGTGTAGCCAGCATCTTCATTACTGTCGTATGTTTAGCAATTCTTAAAAATGTTGGTGGTATCCAAGACTTTATCACAAATGGAACTGGCAACTTTGAAATGGTAACAACATTCACCTTTACAGTATTTATCTATGCTGTCATTTTCAACTCACTTAATACACGTAGTAATGGATTCAATGTTTTTGAACATATCGGCGAAAACAAGAAATTCTCAATTGTAATGATTTCTATTGCTGTCGTTCAAACCTTGATCATTCAATTCGGTGGTAAAGTATTTAGTACCGTTCCAATGGACGTTCAACACTATATTGTTGCACTTCTTATCGCGGTTTTGATCATCCCTGCAGATTTAATTCGAAAAGCTCTAACTAAAAACAAATAACTATCTGTATAACGTATTATAAAACTTAAAAGGATAAAAAGGATTGGGAGTTATCCCAATCCTTTTTAATAATTTCCGAAGGTGATACCGTGGAAAGATCATAACATAAAAAGGCTTTAACAAGCCTTTTTTTGATTGATTTATTAAGTAATGCTACTTAAACTGACTAGGAGCCCCTGTATAACCTGCCCAATCCTTACTATAAAAGCGGTCGTTCAAGTTATAGCTAGGTGCAGGGTGTTGGATTACTTACAAATGGATCAACAGCCTTGTCAAAGGCTACCCATCCTTTCCATCCCATATGAATGGTATCTTGCATGAAGTAAGGTTGATCTCCGTCTTTTGAGAAGTCAGCAATATTGGTGAAAGCCTTGACTTTCTAATTGATAACAGATTTTAGAAACCGTAGCATCATACATTTCTTGACTTAGTCCCGTATAAGCCATCCACTTGCTATTAACAGGTGGGATGACAAAGATGACGTTAGTATTTGACTTAGCAAATTGATTTAAGACTAACTGTAGGTCACCGTATTCTTGTGAAACTTCATACGAAAGATTCTTTTGGAAACCTTTAAGTTTACCAATCTTTTTAGCCAAACGTTTCTTATAGAAACGGTCATCGATACCAAAGTCGTTTGACTTGGTATGAGCTTCTGCATCTCTTACGGCAACCTGGTCAAGTGCCTCGTAAGAGAACTTGTCTGGCAACTCTTTAAGATAAGGAAGAACCTTCTTGTCGTAATTTGCATTATTTGATGCTGCAAAAGGACTGAACAAGGCATCTTCTCGCTTATTAAGCTCTGCCATAAATTGAATATAAGTCTTATCAAGAGAATTTAAATCTTGTCCCATTAGCCACTTTAGAAAAGTTGAGATTTCATAGTAATCTCAGGTTTCATCTCTAAGATACGCTGAGCAGCATATTGAGAATTTGCATCCGTCTGATTTTGACTTAAGAAACTACTAAGTTGGTCGTTATTGTAGAACTGCTGGAAAGCCGCAGAATTGTAACCTTTTTTAGTAAACCACTGTGGTGACAAGACGTAGACTGCTGTCCCATTTTTCAATTCAGGAAGCATTTGTTGCATTCCCAAATATTGGTTTAGAGAGGCAGCCCCACGTTGTCCAATAAAATATGGGCGATAGTTACGGTCGTATATTTTTCAGCTAAAACAGCTGGATGAAGGGCATCAAAACGCAACCACTCACTAGACCCAAAGAAAGGGACAAATCGATGATTCTTATCAGAAAGAGCTGTCGTCTTATTAATACGACTCTTAAAGTTCTCAGTTGTCAAGGTTACTGCGTTACGTTTTTCAACCTCATAACTATGTTTTCTGCCTTGAGGGTAGGAAAAAATAACTACTACTACCAAGACTAAGGCACAGATTATAGGGCCAAAAATTTGCCATAAACGCTTAAGCATTGCGAAGCTCCGTTACCCCTTCAACAATCTTATTAGCTGTGTTCCAGTCATCACGACCAAATTCTGAAACTGGCACACGAATATCGAAACGTGATTCCAATTCAACGATAAGCTCAACTGTTCCCATAGAGTCAAGAACACCAGCATCGAAAAGGTCTTCATCCATCATGTCTGAAACATCTTCCATGAAGAGTTCATCAATAATTTCAATAACTTCTGATTTTACATCCATTTTTATAATTCCTTTACTTATTTTTTAGTGAACCAGAGGTCATTCAAGAATCCAGAGAAAATCAAGAATGACAACATAACAGTGTTAAATGTAATAAAGATTCCCAAAGCCTTCGTCCATTTATTTATCAGGAAGTGGCTCAAGACCAGCTTTCTTACGCTCTTTATTAATGGTCTTCTTCTTACGTAACCAGGCATCATTGATTCCTAGACCAATACCATGGAAAATACCATAAGCAATGTAGTACCAGGTAACTCCATGCCAGAATCCCATAACCATCATATTAATGACATAGGCCACATTTGATGTCGTGTTACGATTTTTTTGAAAAAACTTTGTTTCGCATCAAAACCATAACCAAACGCATAAAGACAAAGTCACGGAACCAGAAAGACAAACTCATATGCCAACGATTCCAAAATTCTTTCAAGTCTCGTGAGATGAAAGGTTTGTCAAAGTTGATTGGGCTCTTGATCCCCATAAGGTTTGATGCTGCCAAGGCAAACATCGAGTAACCTGCAAAGTCAAAGAAGAGATCAAAACCGAAAACATACATGACACCAAGTGTTGGTAAATTAAAGATACCACCCTGAGCCAAAGCTTGTGCTTTCAATGAAGGCAAGAGCATACTTCCGAAAATCTGAGCCAAAACAAACTTATAGAGGAAACCAAGCATGATATATTTTACAGCTTGCTCCAACATATTCATCAGCTCGTCTCGCTCAGGAATCGCTTGGTAATCTTCGTTAAAACGTCTGAAGCGATCAATAGGACCACTCGTAAAGGTTGGCATAAAGAGCATGAATCGGAGGAATTCTCCAAGTGTAAACTCTTTTAAGACACCATCCCGCATCTCGATAATCATACCAACTGATCGGAAGGTCAAGTAAGAAATGCCAAGAAAGTTTAAGAGTGACTGAGTACCATTTATCGCAGGCTCTACCTTAACAAAAATCAAGGGAAGGACTACAAGAAATGAGTGTAAATAGAAAACCCATTTATTGTCCTTTTGACTGCGGTAATGTTTGTAGGAATAAACCCAGATGATTTGCCAAACAATATAGAAGAGTAAGGCTAGTAATTGGCTAGCATGTGTTCCTGTCAGAGCAAGAACAATAAAGGCTAGACTGACCAAACATTCATAAATCGCAAAACGCTTTTTAAAGAAGAGACCCACAAAGATTGGCAATAGAGCTAATCCAAGATAGACAAAATAGAAGGGGTTACCGTAGGCTTCTAAATGGGGAAGCTGTTTCAAGAAGTCAATCATCGGTTGTTAACCTCACTGATAAGACCCTTGATATCGAATTTTCCCATTTGGTGTTAAAGGCAAGCTCTCACGATAGAGGAACTTAGTAGGCATCATGTAAGACATCATGATATCTTCTAAGTCAGCCTTAATCGCCTTGGTGATATCAATTTCACGTTCAAACTGCTCACGAACACCATCCTTAAGAATCACATAAGCCAAGAGGTTCTGAACCTTATGGTCTTTATTGTAACGTGGCACAGCTACTGCTGAATCAATATACTTAGACTTATTAAGGTTTTGTGAAACATCCTCTAACTCAATACGGAAACCATTAAATTTAATCTGGAAGTCCATACGACCACCGTAAAGAAGGAGACCTTCATCAGTCATCGTTCCTACATCACCAGTATGGTAAGCAGGAAGGCCATTAAACTCGAAGAAGGCTTCCGCAGTCTTTTCAGGATTGTTCATATATCCTTTTGAAACTGCTGGTCCTGAGACGATGATTTCACCTTGTTGACCATTTGGAAGGATATTGCCATCCTCATCGATAATATAAGTCGGTGAATCTTCCTTGGTATAACCAATCGGCAAACGCTTAAGGTTAGCCAGCATCTCATCAGTTACTGCTACTGCTGATAAGGCTACAGTTGCTTCAGTTGGTCCGTAAGCATTAATAATACGTGCTTCTGGGAAACGTTGGCGAAGCTTTTGAGCAGTCTTGACAGTCAACTCTTCTCCATCAAAATAGAAATGCGTAATTTCTGGCATCTTCTCTGCATTGAAGTCTTCTGACAACATTGCCATATCTGCAAAATGATGGTGTTGATGTCCAAATAGCAATTGGAAGTGAGAAGATCGTTTCAAAGAGCTTCTTGAAGTCCTGAGTAATGGCTGAAGGAAGCGCATAGAGTGTTCCTCCAAGCGCCAATGTTGGTGCCCAGTACATTACCGATAGGTCAAATGAATAAGGCGGTTGAGCCAGCATTTGAGGACGTTTTGGAGTTGCAAATTCCTTGTCCGTAATCATCCAGTTAGTGAAACTAAGGAGATTATTGTGTGAAATTTGGACCCCTTTAGGCTTACCTGTAGTTCCTGATGTAAAGATGATGTAATAAGTATCATCCCCCTTAACAGGATGAGTCACTTCGTAGCTAGTCTTGCTTTCAAAAGCTGTTGTCACTTGATCCAATGTTAAGATTGGTGCTTGGACATCCTCAAGTGGGAAGTCATTGATAGCAATAATCAGACTAGGCTCTGCCACTTCAACAATTGCCGTCACGCGCTCAAGAGCTGAGTGACTATCAATTGGAATATAAGCGTGACCAGATTTAGTCAAAGCGACAAAAGTTGCCAACATTTCATACTCTTGACCGCCATAAACCACAACAGGTGATTTTTCTGGAATATCAAGACTATCAATCTTGGCAGCTAGGCTATCCGAGTCAGCTTTTAAGTCACCGTAAGTGTGAACTTCCCCTAAAATATTGTAAACAGGAAAGTCAGGTTGTGATTGAGCAAACTGCTCAATCGTTTCGATCATATCTTTAATTTTTGTATTCGTCATTATTCTTCCTAAAATTCGTTATAGATAAAATTACCTTGACCTTGTCCTAGGTAATTGTAGAGATAAATTAGGGCCATAAAAATGGCGAAATAAAGCAAGGTTTGTCCTAAAAATACCAGGACGTTTTTATGTTTTAACATTCTAATTTTCGATACCTTTTTTTATATAATATCCTCTTTAGTTTACCATCTTATCAGTATTTTTTCCAATAAAAAAGAAAAAATAACTAAATTTCATTTCTTTTTCCATTAATAGATTTCCGTGATAAATGATTGGCTACAAATCATAAAAAAACAGAGCTTAAAAGCTCTGTCGGATTTAACTATTTTGTGTCTTTTGGGCCGTCTGCATACGATAGTACATTCCCTTAGCTTGCATCAGTTGTTCATGGGTTCCGTGTTCAACGATATCCCCATTATTCATGACCAAAATAAGGTCCGCATTTCTCGATGGTAGACAATCGATGGGCAATGATGAAACTTGTTCGACCTTTCATTAATTTAGCGAAGGCCTCTTGAATGAGAAGCTCTGTACGAGTATCGATACTAGAAGTGGCTTCATCCAAGATTAAGATTTTAGGCACATTGACAAATATGCGAGCAATGGTCAAAAGCTGACGTTGTCCCTGAGAAAGGGATTGCCCCGCATCATTCAAGTAGGTGTCATAGCCTTGAGGCAACTGCTGAATAAAGAAATCAGCATTGGCAGCCTTGGCTGCTGCTATAACTTCTTCACGACTGGCTTCTGGATTTCCATAGGCAATATTATCATGAATAGTGCCAACCTCAAGCCAAGTTTCCTGCAAAGACCATCCCAATCTGTTTCCGAAGACTCTCACGAGTATAATCTGTAATAGGTCTACCGTCCAGTAGAATGTTCCCCTTGTCCAAATCATAGAAACGCATGAGCAGGTTAATCAAGGTAGATTTTCCCGCTCCTGTTGGACCAACAATGGCAACAGTACTTGCGGCAGGGATATCAATGCTCAAATCCTTGATAAGAGGTTTATTAGGCAAATAGCCAAATTGGACATGGTCAAATTGAAAACGTCCCTGCACATCTGCTTCTTCCAAGACCGCCTTACCTGTTTCTGTTATTTCCTCTTCATCCAATATCATATAAAGGCGATCAGCACAGGCCAAAGCACTTTGAAGTTCAGATAGAACAGATGAGATATCATTAAAAGGTTTCGTATACTGGGTCACATAATTTAGGAAGGTAGTCAATTGTCCCACTGTAAAAGCGCCACCCGACATGATTCGATAGGCACCAACACCTGCAATGAGAGCATAGATCAGACTATTAACAAAACGTGTAGCTGGGTTAACTGCTGACGAATAAAAGATAGCACCCTGTGAATAATCAGCATACTTACCATTGACGTCTTTAAAACTCCTAACCATCTGGTCTTGAGCATTTAGACTCTGTACTAAGCTTCTTGAGTCAGACTTTCCTCAATCAACTGAGTCTGCACACCTCGCCATTTAGTTTGATTGCGATAGAGTTGATAGCTCTTCTTTGCGATAAAACGTGCCACAAGCATTGACAAAGGCGTCATCACTAGAACTAATAGCATCATGAACCAGTCTAAGCGAGCCATGGTAATGATTATGACAAAGATAGTCAAAAGCCCAACGAAAAATTGGTTAAAGACCATGAGAAGTCCGTTGTTTAACTGATCGCTATCTGTAGTCACACGGCTAACCATGTCTCCAGTTCCTTGACGATCAAGGTAACTAAGTGGCATAGCATGAATTTTCATCATGACTCGTTCACGTAAACTTTCGCTATATGAATAAATTAATCGATTATAAATCAAAGGGTTAAGCCACTGGATTGCACTATTAGCTAAGATAACTACAAGCATCTGCCAAATTAAACGTGACATCAATAGAACGGCGTTCATCTTAAGAACAGCGTCCACTGCATCACCAATTAAGATAGGTAAGTAAACCGTTAAGGCAACTTGAATAATGGTCCCAACAGTTGCTAAGGCAAAGAGGTAGCGCTGACTTAAGATATCTCTACTTAAACGTTTAAGCGTTGATTTATTATTTCTAGCCTTCATCAGCGACCTCCTTTTGATGTTGAGAATAATGAATGTCTTGATAGAGTTTATTTGTGGCAAGCAATTCTTCATGATTACCCAAGCCAACTTGATGTCCCTTATCAAGCACCAAAATTTGATCAACAGCTTTTAGACTATTTGTTCTTTGCGAAATAATAATCAGACTCGTTGATTTAAGATTGTCTCTGATAGCCGCTAGTAAGCGACTTTCAGTCAAGTAATCTAGGGCTGAGGTGGAGTCATCCAAAATCAAGAATGGTGCTGGTCTCATCAGCGCACGCGCAATAGTCAAACGTTGACGTTGACCCCCCGAAAAATTACGGCCAAATGACTCAACTGGCTCATCTAAACCAAGATCCTTGTCTTTTACAAAATCAGCAGCCTGAGCCATGTCAAGCGCATGCCACAGTTCTTGCTCACTCGGTTCGTGGTCAAGTCCTAAGGACAAGTTTGAACGAATGGTTCCTCTAAATAACTCAGCTTTTTGCGGGACATAGGCAACCCAAGAACGCCACTCTTTAAGGTTTTTTGGTGATTTTTGATCTTTGAAAATAGCTAGCGAACCAATCTGAGGCTGATATAAGTTCATGATTAAGTTCACCAATGTCGATTTACCTGAACCTGTACCACCAATAATACCTAGTGACTGACCTTGAGTAAGACTTACATGAATCTCTTGGAGTGATGGCGAACTAGCTGTAGGATAGGTAAAGGTCATCTGATCAATAGCTAGCACTGTAGAAGCCTGACTAGAAGTGCGGACTTCTAAAGGTGCCTCAATATCCTCATCTTGGAGTTCAAAAATAGCTTGTACCCGTTTCGCTGAAATAAAACTTTGATTCAGATTAGTCAACATCATGGCCAATTTAAGGAGCTCCGTCAAAATTTGCAAGAGATAATTGACTAGAGCAATCAGCATCCCTTGAGACAAAAGGCCAGCTTGAATTTGCAGATTTCCCTGCCAAAGGATAGCAATCAAGGTCATATTAACAACCAAGAAAGTCAAAGGACTAATGAGACTTGCTATCACTCCTGTTTTGAGCTGCCACTTCTTCAAGTCTTTATTGACAGCAGTAAAAGTTATCTAATTCACGCTCACTCTGATCAAAAGCCCGAATAACCCTCATACCTTCAAGTTGTTGACGCGTATTGGTAACAATTGATTCATTAATCACTCGAATCTTGGCGTATAAAGGATTGACGATGCGACTAGCTAGTACAATAATAAGGGTCAATACCAAGACCATGCCAAGAAACCATAGGGTCAAGCGTGGACTGATTCGGAATGCCATAATAATGGCTCCTGTCACGATAATCGGTGCCCTCAAAAAGAGCCTCAAAAATTGATTGATGCCCGTTTGGATTTGAAAGGTATCACCAGTCAAACGTGTCACCAAACTTGACGTTCCAATCTCATCCCGCTTTTCCTTTGATAAACGCATGATCTTTCGCATACAAATCATTGGTTAAACCTCGGGCATAGCCAACTGCTGCTCTGGATGAAAAATACTGTGCTGAAATAGCAACAACAACCCCAATAACGGCAAGTCCGAACAAGAGAAAAATCATCATAAACAGATGATTTTGGTCTTTATTTGGAATAGTTGTGTCGACAATTCCAGCAATCACTAGAGGGACCAAGAGTTCGAAACTGGCTTCGATTAATTTAAAAACGGGTCCCAGGATACTGTCTTTGACGTATCCTCTAAAATACACTAATAATGCTTTCATTTGTCTTTCCTAAGTTTAACGTCCTTACTCTTAGAGGCGTGAGAACATACGCATCAAAAAGAGATTAAACTGTACTTCCTTAGCGTAGTAAATATTTCCGCCATTTGTATAAAGTTTTCCGCCACCATAGTACATGGCAACCGGTTGGTAATAGGTGTATGTTTGCCCACTGGTGTTTCCTAGACTCGGAGCAACGACATTTTTAGAGTAAGCCTTTGCGAGTTCGACGGTGTTCACTCCACCATTATCAGCCACATAATCGATATAGGCCTTACCAAAATTATAGGCTTGTACTGCTGTCCAAGGATCCACCTTATGGTGGGCAGCTTCTTCCAGATTTTCCGACAGCACCGTCACCCCTTGACGAATACTCTCTTTTCGATCTGTTATGGAGTTGGTCACCCCTGTAGAACTTTCACTGGACTGCATCACGTCATCTGTCTTCCCCTTGGTTTCTGTGTAGATCATAGCCAGAACCAAATCGACATTGGTTGTATTATCAATGTCGTCCTCTGCCAAAAACCTCCTTAACCATGGATTCATAGGTTAAGACATGTTGAATATTGGCATGGATTCGATAGCATTGGATAACTATGATAAGGACTACGACAAAAACCGCCAGACGTCTTATCCATTTAAACATATTATTTATTGATGATATCCTCGATATTTTTGATGAGAATAGAGTAGGTGCCATCAGGATTTTGAATAAACTCAACACTATCAGCATCCTGATACACATTATTAGGCACAATTAACTCAATTCCGTTCGATAACGATAATTTTTGATTCTCCAATTTCTTAATTTGACGCGAATGGTCAATATCTGATACCGAGATAGGCTCAGGTATGGCCTCTTTGAGCTCATCAACGAAGGTCAAACGAGCTGTCAAATTATTATCAAAGAGCTGGTCTGCCAATTTTTCAGGTGATAACTCTTGGTCTTCTTCCAAATTATTGAAAATAGCAGATTTCATTTTTCCTTGGAAGTTAAAGTCATCCTGATTAAAATTCTCAGCAATCTTCTGGGCAGTATCTTCAACCATCTTAATCGATTTTTTGACAGATTGTTCAGGCTGGACCTGCAACAGATTTTCAGAGAAATAATTGGCAAAGCTTCCATTATGCTTGATTCGCTTTTCAATCAAATAATACTGCTTACTACTACGATTGATTACCAAAGCTTCATCAGGTGTCTGGGCTGCAGAAGGCAAATTATTTTGTGACAATTGAATAGGATGTTGGCTATCTCCCAAAGAATGAATCAAACTGTCCTTGAGAGCAATACGCAAGAAAGCAAAATATTCTTGCCCTTCTTTGTCAAACTGAATAAAGACCAAATCATTGGTCTTTTGATCTTCAGAAATGACAAATTCTTCCTTCCAAAGTTGGGCAATCTTGACTGAGCTTTCCATCAAATCATCTCCTAGATGACTGATGAAAACATTCTCTGCATCGAAATAGCCACGTTTAGCCTCATCTGAGAAAACTTTAGAGAGTTTCTTTCGAAAATACTCATCTAAGCGTGGCGTTATTTCAAGAGGCCCTTCTGCTAAAACCAGCTCCGTATCATTTGGCGAAAACTGGTGAATGATAATGCGTTTAATATATAAATCTAACATAGTTTTTAATAGAGTGGGAAAGCATCTGTAAGAGCTTTAACTTCTCCACGAATGCGTTCCAAAACTTCAGGTTTATCGTGATTTTCCAAAGCTTCAACCATTAATTCAGCAATTTTACGGCTCTCAGCTTCACCCATACCACGACTTGTAATGGCTGGACTACCAACACGGATACCTGATGTCTTGAATGGAGACAATTGCTCGTAAGGAATACCATTCTTGTTCAAAGTAATATTAACTTCTTCAAGAACGTTTTGTGCAACTTTACCATTTTCAACAACTTTAGTCACATCAACCAAGAAGAGGTGATTATTAGTGCCACCTGAGATAACACGGAAATCTGGATGTTGATTGAAAACGTCAGCCATGGCAGCAGCATTCTTGATAACATTTTCCCCATATTCCTTAAAGGCAGGGTCAAGTGCTTCTTTAAGAGCAACAGCCTTAGCAGCAATAACGTGTTCCAAATGGACCACCTTGCAAACCAGGGAAGACCGCAGAATTCAATTTTCTTAGCGATATCTTCATCATCAGTCAAAATCAAACCACCACGAGGACCACGAAGTGTCTTGTGAGTTGTTGTTGTTGTCACATGTGCATGAGGAACTGGACTTGGATGATGACCAGAGGCTACAAGACCAGCAATGTGAGCCATATCTACCATGAGGTAAGCACCTACAGCATCAGCAATTTCACGGAATTTAGCAAAATCAATGATACGTGAGTAAGCTGAAGCCCCAGCAACGATGAGTTTTGGTTGTACTTCTTTAGCTTGAGCAAGAATAGCATCGTAATCAAGGAGTTCAGTTTCCTTTATCAACGTTGTAAGCCACAAAGTTATAGGTCTTACCAGAGAAGCTAACTGGTGCACCATGTGTCAAGTGACCACCCGCTGACAAATCCATTCCCATAACCGTATCACCTGGTTGAATCAAAGACATGTAAACCGCAGCATTGGCTTGGCTACCTGAGTGAGGTTGCACGTTAGCAAATTTTGCTCCAAAAAGTTCTTTGGCACGCTCAATAGCAAGAGACTCGACCACATCAATCACGTCTGTACCACCATAGTAACGTTTACCTGGATAGCCTTCTGCGTACTTGTTAGTCAAGAGAGTTCCTTGAGCAGCCATTACTGCTTTAGATACCACGTTCTCAGAGGCAATCAACTCAATATTGTTTTGCTGACGTTCAGCCTCAGCATCGATGGCGTTCCATAGTTCAGGGTCAAATGCTTTGTAATCTTCTTTATCAAAAATCATAGAGGTCTCCTTTGAGGTCTAATGGGGTTCAATCAACTCACCCACATACAGTTGGAAATTATCTCACACTTCCATAGGTCTCTGTTAGTCATTTATTCTATGGTCAACTCGGGTAGAGCCGCCAATAGGTCTTATCCTTTTGTCAATTTAATAAACCGTTTCTGCATCTTATCACAAGTATAACCTACTTTTTCATAAAATGCATGCGCACCCAGACGATGGTCTGCAGAATTTAAGCGAATAAACTCATAACCGCGTCTTTTTGTTTCTTGCTCCAACCCTTCAAGTAAAATTTTACCGATCCCCATCCCTTGTCTTTGAGGTAAAACTGCTAAAGCCAAGATATTAAATCCTGCATTGGAATAGAGACATTCATAAACCTCTGCATGAACGTAGCCAAGGAGTTCATGACTACCATCATCCTCATAACCTAGTAGAAAATGATGTGGGTCTTTGGATAATCTAGCTAGTTGACTAGCCGTTTCCTCTGAACTAAAAGCATAACCTAAAGCCTCTTTGTTAATCTCACAAATTGCTTCAACATCTGACGCTATCAAATCACGTAGCATGTTATACCTCCTCGAAAGGGATTTTTGGTAGCTTGGCAAGAATGTCTTCTTGAGTGATAGAACCTTGCCGTAAAATTTTCACCTTGTTGCCAGACAAATCCAAAATTGTCGAATCTACACCTAACAAGGCATCATCATCTTGATAGCCAGTCACCTGAAAATCAAATTGGTCTCTTATTTGGTCAAAATAACGACCACTAGCCTTCCCAGACTTATTGGCTGAGGGACCAATTAAAGGACCTTCCGCTTGAATCAGTTCTCTAGTGACAGGATGGTCTGGCAAACGGAAGCCAACTGTCGCCAAACCTGAATTAATCCATCTAGGTACTTGATCATTAGCTTTTAAGATGATGGTCAGAGGTCCAGGCAAAAAAGCATCATACAATTGTTTTAAATACTTGGGCTGCTCTTTCGAATAAGACAGGATATCTTCATAAGAAGCGACATTCAAATTCATGGCTTTATCTCTAGGACGATTTTTCAGCTCATAGACATGGTTTCACAGCACTCTCATCCAAAGCCTTAGCAAATAGACCATAGACAGTCTCTGTAGGAAGAACGACTGCACCACCGTCAGCCAAGATTTCTCTTAACATTTTCTTACTTTTCATCATCCATCACGACCATTCTATCTTGTCCAAATTGGTCCTTAAGGACACGCACTCGCTTATCAGGAAAATGTAGAGACAAGAGCTTTCTTCAAATCCATTCCCTGCTTATAGCCAATTTCAAAGTAGAGCTTTCCACTAGGAGTCAAATACTTATCTGCCTCCTCAATAATCTGTCTATAAATGGCAAGTCCCTCTTCATCAGCAAACAAGGCCATCTTTGGCTCGCTAGCCAAGACATTGAGCCCAACTTCGTTCTTATCATTTTCAGAAATATAGGGAGGATTTGACACAATGATATCAAAACTACCAGAAATATTTTCGAAAACATCTGATTGAACAAAGCTGATGGCTACCTGATTTAGCTTAGCATTCTCCTTGGGCAAGCTCTAGCGCATCAGCTGACAAGTCACTAGCTGTTACTTGCCAAAGGGGACGACTCTTTTTCATGGGATACCGAAATAGCACCACTCCCAGTTCCAATATCAAGAACCTTAAGCTCTGTGCTTGGGTTTTCCGCTAAAATCAAGTCCACTAATTCCTCAGTTTCAGGACGTGGAATCAAGACACGCTCATCAACCTGAAAACGTAAGCCATGAAAGTCTTCATAGCCCAAGATATACTGGGCAGGCTGGTGATTCTTTAGTTGGCTAAATGCATGAGCTAATAGCTCAGCATCCTCCTCTGAAACTTCCTGACGCAATTGAAGAACAAAATGAGTCAGGTCCCATTGCTTCAAACCACGATAAACAAAGGAAAGGGCCTCTGGCTCTTCTCCAACAGCCTCAAGCTGCTTTTCATAGTCAGCCAGAACATCCGCTAGAATCATTTGTTAAGCTCTTCCAATTTTTGAGTTTGATCGTAAAGAACAAGAGCATCAATGACTTCATCCATTTTCCCAGCCAAAATCGTATCTAATTTTTGAAGGGTCAAACCAATACGGTGGTCCGTTACACGGTTTTGTGGGAAGTTGTAAGTACGGATACGCTCTGAACGATCCCCTGTACCAACAGTAGATTTACGCTCAGCATCTTGTTCATCTTGAGCAATCTGTGCAAAGTGGTCCGCAACACGCGCACGAATAATCTTCATGGCTTTATCACGGTTCTTCTGTTGTGTACGTTCTTCTTGCATCTCTACTTTGATTCCAGTAGGAATGTGAACCATACGAACCGCAGTCGCAACCTTATTGACGTTCTGACCACCGGCACCAGAAGCGTGATAGATATCGACACGAAGGTCCTTAGGATCAATTTCGTACTCTACTTCTTCAACTTCTGGCATAACCAAAACAGTTGCTGTCGAGGTATGAACACGACCTTGGCTCTCAGTCACAGGCACACGTTGTACACGGTGTGCTCCTGATTCATATTTGAGTTTTGAGTAGACTGATTGTCCTGAAACCATGGCAACCACTTCTTTGATACCACCAACACCATTGTAAGATGCTTCCATAACCTCAAAGCGCCAACCTTGTGTTTCTGCGTATTTTTGGTACATAGCTAAAAGGTCACCTGCAAACAAGGCAGCTTCATCACCACCTGCGGCTCCACGGATTTCGAGGATAATATTCTTGTCATCATTAGGGTCTTTTGGCAAGAGAAGAATTTTCAAACGTTCTTCATACTCTTCTTTAGCGGCTTTAGATTCTTTAAGCTCTTCCTTAGCCATTTCTTCCAAATCAGGATCACCGCTTGCTTCCTTAATCATCTCTTCAGCATCTGAGATACTTTGAATGACTTGCTTGTACTCACGGTAAGCTGTCACCGTTTCACGAGTATTTGCCTCTTCACGTGACAACTCCATGAAGCGTTTAGTGTCTGAAACGACTTCAGGGTCACTAAGCAATTCACCCAATTCCTCATAACGGTCTTCAACCGCTTGTAACTGATCATAAATATTCATTTGTTATCTTTACTCCTTATATAACTAATAGTCGTTTTTAGGCCTTATTCAAAGGGATTATGTTTCTTGAGGGGGATTAAACCAGTGCTTTCGACAAACAGAGATATAACTCTCGTGTCCTCCAATTTGAACTTGTGCTCCCTCATAAACTGGCTTACCATCTTCCATACGAAGAACCATGGTTGCCTTTCTCGAGCAATAATGACAAATGGTCTTGATCTCATCAATCTTATCAGACAAAAGCAAGAGATATTTAGAACCTTCAAAGAGATTGTTCTGAAAATCATTTTTGAGACCAAAAGCCATCACTGGGATATCTAACTCATCAACAATTCGTGCCAAATCATAGACATTCGCACGGGTCAAAAACTGTGCCTCATCAACTAAAACACAGTAAGGTCGTGGATCCATATTAGCAATGTAACCAAAAATATCCGTACCATCACCAATAGGATAGGCCTTCCGCTTCATGCCAATACGACTCGAGATATAGCCGACCCCATCTCGATTATCCAAACGACTGGTCAATAGTACCACTGGTTTTCCTTGTTCTTCGTAATTATAGGCAACCTTAAGAATCTCAATGGATTTCCCAGAATTCATGGTGCCGTAGCGAAAATAAAGTTGTGCCAAACCAGTCTCCTCTAAAATATGTATTGTACTTATTTTATCATAATTCCAAGCGTAAAAGGGAGGGAGACTGAACAATTTTTGAAAAAAGTTCGCCTCACTCCCTTATTTTTATGATAGGTTTGACTGATGTTTCCAAATGGCTCAATCTTATCATCCTGATAAAGTTTTACCAGTCTAAATAGCTTTCTTATGAATAGGCTTTAGCCAATTTTTCAAGAAGTTCTTCTTTCTCCTCATCGCTAGCAAATGAAGCTTCGATTGCCGTCTTATTATGAGCATAGAAGTCTTGAACTGAGCTATCAAAATGCTTGTGATAGAGTTCGTACTCTTTGGTCAGGTTTGTATCAGAAACGGTACGATTGTCCGTGTTAATAGTAATATTAGCACCTGCCGCTTTCATTTTTAGATAAGGAAAATCATCAACTGTAACGGCTGCCTTGGTCTGGAGATTACTTGTTAAACATAACTCTCCTGTGACACCATTTTTGACAAACTCTTCCAAAAGCTCAGGCTCTTGAGCCAAGATCGTTGCATGTCCATTACGCTTAATTCCCATGGCAATCGACTCAGCCAAAAAGGCGGGGCAGCCACACTCACCAGCATGGAAAGTCATCGGACGATTGTAACTTTGGACTTGGTCAATTAGAGGTTTAATCGCTTTAGGTCCATAATGATGCTCATCTCCGGCAAAATCAAAACCAACAAAGTCACTATTTTCAACTTCATTTGCTTCATCAAGAATACGAGCCGTTAATTCTTGATCTGATTGGCGCATGCCACAAACTAGAGCCTTGGCTACAATACCGAATTCTTCTTGAGCTTGACGTAAGCCTTGACAAACAGCATCAATGGTTTCAGCGACAGTCAATCCCATATCCATCGACAATTCTGGAGCAAAACGCACTTCAATATAGATAACATTTTCAAGAGCAGCCTGTTTAGCGACATCATAAGCCGCAATGGTCAAAGCTTCCTTTGTTTGAAGCAAAGGACGAATATAATCAAAAGCCTCAAGATAATCTAGGAGACTCTCACAGGTAGCAGGTGCTGTCACATGGTGTTTGAGCTCTGCATCGTCCTCAGGTAACTCAATCTGTGCCAAGTCAGCTAGGTGACGAATGGTTTCCAATGATAGAGAACCATCCAAATGGCAGTGTAGTTCTGTTTTAGCCAACTTATGAAAATCAATAGCAGTCATTCTTTTCTTCCTCTCTAAACAATATGTTTTTTATCAGATAAAAATTAATTTTTACTATCTTATCATTCTTATGGAAAAAGTCAAGGTGTCGCGCCTAATAGGACGTAGTAGATTCTTGAAATGCCATTAGCATTTTGTTAGGATGTAACTATCAAGAATACAAGGAGAAACTTTATGTCTGACTATATTTTACCAGAAGTTTGGGAAAACCCAACCTCTATGGGAGGTGCCTGGGGTGGCCTCAATCAACCTACAGCTGGTGCACGTTTTGAACAAACTTTACCTAAAGGTGACCAACCTTTCCAACTCTATACTCTTCCGACACCAAATGGTATCAAGGCAACTATCATGCTGGAAGAATTGAAAGAACTTGGTGTGACTCAAGCAGGTTATGATGCTTATCGTATTAAGATTGGCGATGGTGACCAATTTCGGCTCAGACTTTGTTTCAATCAATCCAAACTCAAAGATTCCAGCCATGATGGATTACTCTGAAGACCAACCAGTTCGTGTCTTCGAATCAGCTAACATCCTCCTTTACTTGGCTGAAAAAAATTTGGCAAACTCATTCCAACTGATCACGCAAAACGTACGGAAGTTCTCAACTGGCTCTTTTGGCAAACAGGTGCTGCTCCTTTTTCTAGGTGGTGGCTTTGGGCACTTCTTCCACTATGCACCTGAAAAAAATCGAATATGCCATCAACCGTTTTGCCATGGAAGCCAAACGCCAACTCGACTTGCTCGATAAAGAATTAGCAACCAAACCTTATATTGCTGGCGATGAATATACTATCGCTGATATCGCTATCTGGTCTTGGTATGGCCGTCTTGCTCAAGATAAGATTTGGGATAAGGCTGGTATTTTCCTTGATGTTAAAGAATACAAGCATCTTCAAGCTTGGACTGAAAAAATTGCCAACCGTCCAGCGGTTAAACGTGGACTTGAAGTTGACTATAAAGAGATCTAATTTTTATAACGGTTTGCCTAGGCCAACCGTTTTTCTATTGTTTCATGATATAATAGAAGCAAAATTATAAGGAGACATTCATGACTGTATTTCAAGCTATTTTAGAAAAAATCAAAGCCTACGACACTATTATTATTCACCGCCACCAAAGACCTGATCCTGATGCCATTGGTAGTCAGGTAGGACTGAAGGAAATTTTAAAAACAAACTTTCCAGATAAAAAGGTTCTTGCGACAGGTGTCAATGAACCTACCTTATCTTGGATTGCTGAGATGGATGAGGTAACTGACCAAGATTATGAAGGGGCGCTTGTTATTGTTACCGATACAGCCAACACCCCTCGTATCGACGACGACCGTTTTGATAAAGGTGACTTCCTTATCAAAATTGACCATCATCCTAATGATGATGCCTACGGTGATCTTCTACTTGTTGATACGACTGCTTCAAGTGCCAGCGAAATTGTGACTGACTGGGCCCTCAGCCTTGGCCTTTCCTTGTCAGATGCTGCTGCTCGTGTTCTCTACAATGGTATTGTTGGCGATACAGGTCGCTTCCTCTTTCCATCTACTACTCCTAAAACACTTCAAATCGCGGCTAAACTTCGTGAATACGACTTTGATTTTGCAGCAATGGCTCGTCGTATGGACAGTTTTTCCCTTTCAAAATTGCTAAACTACAAGGTTATGTTTTCGATAATCTAGAAGTTGATGAAAATGGTGCAGCTCGAGTTGTCTTGACACGAAAGATTTTGGATGAATTCAATGTCACTGATGCTGAAAGTTCTGCCATTGTTGGCACTCCAGGCCGTATTGATTGTGTCGAATCTTGGGCTATTTTCGTAGAGCAGCCTGAAGGGACATTACCGTGTCCGTCTACGCAGTAAAAGCATTGTCATCAACGAGATTGCCAAACGCCATGATGGTGGCGGCCACCCACTAGCTAGTGGGGCCAATTCCTACAGCTTAGAAGAAAACGAACAAATCTATCAAGAAATCAAGGATACTGTTGCCCATGCAACTCACTAATCGTCGTGTACGTCTCATGGGAACTGTGATTGACGTCTCTATCTATCATGAAAGAACCAGAACCCCTGCTAGACCAAGTTGAAGCACTTCTACATACCTACAATAAGCGCTTCTCAGCCAATGACGACAGTTCCGAACTCATGAAAAATTAACAAGGCAGCAGGCTTACATCCAGTGACAGTTCACCCAGAGCTTTTTTTGAACTTATTTCTCTTGGAAAATGGCATAGCTGCCAACCTGGAAGTCACCTTAATATTGCTATCGGGCCTCTCATTCAGACTTGGCGCATTGGTTTTTTTCTGATGCTAAGCTGCCTCTTCCTGAAGAAATTCGTCCGCTCCTGGATATCATCAATCCCAATGCCATTCTTCTATCCGAGGAAAATCAAAGCGTTTTTCTTAAAGAAAAAGGGATGAAAATTGATCTTGGTGCTCTGGCAAAAGGATATATTGCAGATCGTATTGCAGATTTTCTTAAAGCTGAAAAAGTAACCAGTGCCCTAATCAATCTCGGAGGTAATGTCCTAACCTTTGGACCAGCTCTCCATAATCCTGACCAAAAATGGCGCATTGGTATTCAAAATCCTAAGGAGACAAGAAACACAAATCTTATGGTGCTTGCTATAAGAGACCAGTCTGTTGTCACTTCGGGAATCTATGAACGTACTTTTGAGATAGATGGCAAAACCTACCATCATATTTTTGATAGCCAGACTGGTTATCCAGTCTCCAGTGACCTAGCCAGCCTTACCATTATTTCATCCCTCTCAGTGGACGGTGAAATTTGGACAACCCGCTTATTTGGCTCTAGTCTCGAACACATATTCCAAGAAGTTAGTTCACAAGCTGAGCTTGAAGCAATCATCGTTGATAAAGACAATCACTGCTTTCAGACAGGTGGCATTTACAAAATGCGAATTTCCTAAAAAATAGTAAAAAAGACTTGTCAAGAAGACCACCTTTTGATAAACTAAAATAGTTAAAAAAACTATGGTGCGGAAAGTACCATGGCAGAAAGGAAATATTTTAACATGAAAAAAGATATCCATCCAGATTACCGTCAAGTAGTATTCATGGACACAACTACTGGTTACCAATTCCTTAGCGGTTCAACTAAACACTCAAACGAAACAGTTGAATTCGAAGGTGAAACTTACCCACTTATCCGTGTAGAAATTTCATCAGATTCACACCCATTCTACACTGGCCGTCAAAAATTCACACAAGCAGACGGACGCGTGGATCGTTTCAACAAAAAATACGGTCTCAAATAAGCAACATCTTGTTGTTAAGCCATTCCGATTGGAATGGTTTTTTTGTATGCTCTTGAGTATAAAGCTCTCCTACTCCCATCTTTATAAAATAAAAAAACAGCTTCCATATGGAAACCGTTTATTCCTATTAACCTGCTTTACCAATAGCCAAAGCCCAGATAAAGAAGAGAGCAAATCCGAACAAGAAGATCAAACCTGCAATAGCAAGTCCTTTCAACCAAGTTGGAAGGTCTTTCTTCTCTTTTGTAACAAGTACGTAATTCAAAAGCGCAAAGAAAGGTGTTGTAAGGAATGAACCAATCATGGCGAAACGAAGCATGGTTGCTACTTGACCTTGGAAGAAGAAAATAATGATGAGACCAAGAATAGCTGTCAAGGTCATCCAAACATTCAAAGGTGTTTGATTTTTTTCTTTTTGGTTAAACAAAAGACGAAGAGAAATTTCGTTAACACGTGAGTAACCATCAATAACGGTAATTACAGTACCAAAGATACACAAGAAAGCGATAAAGGTAATCAAATAGCGTGACCACTCACCAAGCACTGATGCGTACATACCAACAAACTGTGCAATATACTTAGCTGATGCTGCTTCTACTGGCTTTACCAGTTGGATACTGAATAAGAGCACCCGAGTGCTACAAAGAATACCGCAAGAATAGCTGTTCCGATGTAACCAACGTTAAAGTCAAAGAGGGCATCATCAGTGTTGAAATCAACAGTTTTTCTCTTTTTCTCAGCTGACCAAAGTGAGTTAATGGCTGAAATTTCAATTGGTGCTGGCATCCATCCAAGAAGTGAAACGATAAATGGAAGGGCTGCGAGCTGCCATGGTGTTTTTTTCAACGAAGTCAGCACTGTACTCTGGGATGTTTGATTGCCGCAATAATAACTGCTGCTACTGTTGCAATAGTCAAAGCTGACATGATCCATTTAGCCATACCATCAAGAAGTTTGTAACCACCAAAGAGTAACATACCCCAGATAATGGCAACCAAAATGATTGACCATGTGGTAATACTCAAACCAAGCATTGGAAAGGCACTAGCAATGATGGCTGAACAAAGAATAGAAACTCCCGCAGTATTAACCAAGGCTGAGAAGACATTCAAAATGAAGAATACCCAAAGATAGAACTTACCTTTCTCAGCATAACCTTCAACGAGGGTTTTACCCGTATCTGCGGTATACTCAGCACCAAAACGGAAAAATGGGTATTTAAAGAGGTTAGCAAGAATAACCAAGCCTAGCAAGGCCCATCCATAAGAACCACCCGCTTGGGTTGATGAAACAATGTGGGATCCACCTACGGCCGCTGAAGCCATTAGGATACCAGGTCCCATTGCTTTTATTTTACTACGCCAGGTAGACTGACTAGTTGCACTTGTTTGTGACATAAGAAAATCTCCTAAAACAAATTTTCAGAATAATCTGAATTGATGTTTACCATTGTACACAATTGTTGGAATAATTTCAATAGCATTTCACATATTTTCTGAAAAATAGAAAAAAGCCATCCAAACGGATAGCTCTTTTACTATTTAGACAGTCCTGTAAAGAAATCTACGATAGCTTGCCAAATTTGTGCAAAAATATTTTTGCTGTTCTCAACCGCTTTGTTGGCATTAAAGTTTAGGTTGATTCCAGAGAAGGTATTACCAGCTTTCGAAACGATAGAATCTTTAAGTGAACTCAAGGTTGACTTAAAGCTAGCACTATCAATGATTGAAGACTTAGATAAATTCATAGCAAAATTCACTAGAAGGTTAATTTGCGTATCAGAAAGATCCAAGTTGTAATTATTGATTGTTTGCTGAACAATCGTTTTAGCTTGGTCTTCAGTCAACTTATCCCCTTTATCAGCAACTGCTGACTTTAATATCAGTCATAGCTACATTAAGCTTGTCTGCATCATAGTCACTCTTGCCTGAATTTTCCTCATTAATTTGAGAAAGGGTTTTAAGTTCCTCCTGCGCAAGCTCTTTGCTTTCATCTGAAACCTTAGCCCCATTTTGCTCAAGGGAATAGTAAATACCAGCCAAGGCACTTTCTCCAGTAACTGCAATCGGTGCTGCTACGGTAATCTTAGCATGTTCGATACCAAGTGTCGTTGCAGCATTACGGTACATATCTGGAGTGATTTTCGTGATATTTTGCGGTGTCACAATCTCTACACTCAAGGTTTCCTTAGCACCAAGCTTAGCAATCTTAACCGAAGAATATAGCTGAAGACTAGAATCATCTGCAACGTTCATAATATTCGCATATGCAGATGTCGTCAAGGTCTTGACATTAGTATCCTTACTACTGTCATACCCTAACAAATTCAAGGTTTCATTTCGCTGCTCTTCCGACAATGAATAACCCATCACATAGTCTGGTTGAACATAAGATTCATCAATAACCTTTTGGACTTGCGATGAGGTTGCTGCTTGCGCAACCGAAGTGAAAGCTGTTACTGAAGCCAATAAAGCCATCCCAGTAACAAGAAGTTTTTTCAATTTCATGTGTGTTTCCTTTCGAAAATAGAATATTATTCCATAATCTCCTAAAGGACGACTGGCTATGAGTCCAATCGTGAATTTATTATACCATGACTTAAAAAATTAAGGTCAAAAAAACTACTCGTGCAACTCCAAGGGAAGACCATCTGGATCAGCAAAGAAAGTCATCTTTTCACCGGTAAAAGTGTCCTTGCGAATAGGTTGGCAGGAAATACCCTTTTCTTCTAAACTCTTGACAACCTCTTCAATATTAGTCACTCTGAAAAGCTAAATGACGTAAGCCACAGGCCTCAGGATAAGACGGACGTTTGGGTGGCTCCACATAGTTCGGATCACTGGTCTTATTGCCAAAGATTTCAAGTTCTATATCTCCACAACGTAGGTCTAACTTATAATCATGACGTTCTGGACGGTGATTTTCCCGAATAATCTCAAAACCAAGTTTATTGACATAAAAAAATCTCGAGACAACTCATAATCAGAAACAATAATAGCAACATGGTGCACTGTATTTAAAAAAACATATTTTCCTCCATAGAAAAAAAGGCCCGAGGGCCCCTTTTCTTAACTTTGAAATTGATTGTATGATTTATTAAAGGCTTCAATGATGTCTGAACTTGCCTTGTCAAAAATCTACCTGCGATTTCAATTCACCTTTGACGATTGTACGTTGGGTTGCTTCAGCATCCGTACAAGTTACCAAAGTAACTTCAGACTTGCCTGGTGTATCATCAACCACTGCTACTTCGGTTGGTTGGACAACCTTGACCTCACTAATGACATAAGTATAGACCTTATTTTTATCCGTAAGATAGATTTTCATGCCTTCCTTAGCCTTATCTAGCGGTGAAAATAGCATGTCAGATGCACCAGCAATACCAAAGACGTGGTGACTAGCTAGTGAATAGTTATTTTCACCACCCATGACTTGGTCTTCTTTCATAGTTCCGGCACCGTAGGTCAACTCAGTATTGCCAAGTCCTTTGAAAATAGGAAGATTGATACCCACCTCTGGAATGGCAATACCCCCAACAACTGGAAGTTCTTGAGCATCCATCTGTGCTTGTAAGACAGACTCTGTGCTAATTGATTTAACGGTATCAAAGTCAAAGCTCGTCTTAGCTTCCTTGTTTTTCTCAATAGTCTTTTTAGAAACCTTGCTCACTTGATACTTATTTGTATTCCAAGCTATTACTGTGTTTCGAATAGACTTATTGAAAATCAAGGCTAAACCAACAACCAAGAGAACAACAATCAACACCCAGCGAAGAATATCCAGCCACTTACGGCGTTTTTTTGTTGCTTTATTTTTCTTATCTTTGCTCATTAGTTGTCACCACTTTCTTGGTCTTCGGAAGCTTGTTCAACTTCTTCTGGTTCAACTAAAGCAAAGGTTACAATACGAGCAGAGTCATCCAAACGCATGACCTTAACCCCTTGAGTTGCACGACCAGTTTGAGAGATATTAGCAACGGCAGTACGGATGATAACACCTGTATCAGTGATGACCATGATATCCTCATCACCAGACACTGTTACGATACCTGCTAGGTTACCATTCTTCTCTGTGATATTAGCAGTCTTGATACCTTTACCACCACGTCCCTTCGTTGGGTATTCAGTAGCTGAGGTACGCTTACCGTAACCTTTTTCGGTGATAATCAAGACTTCTTGGTCTTCTGTAATGGCAGCTGCACCAACGACTTGGTCACCATCACGAAGAGTTACCCCTTTAACACCAGCAGCCATACGACTCATGCTGCGAATAGTGTCCTCTTTGAAAGCGTACACTATAACCAAATTTAGTACCAATGACAATTTCTTCATTACCAGTAGTCAAGAAGACATTGATTAGCTCGTCACCTTCTTTAAGTTTCAAGGCAATCAACCCATTTTGACGAATGTTCTTAAATTCCGCTTCTTTTGTACGTTTAACTAGACCTTGGCGAGTTACAAAAGACAAGGTGATTATTTTCAGAAGCTTCATCACTCTTGGCATTAATGACTGTTTGAATGGTCTCACCTTCGTCCAACTTCAAGAGATTGACAATAGGTAAGACCTTTGGCTGTGCGACCGTATTCTGGGATTTCATACCCCTTAAGACGGTATACACGACCCTTATTAGTCATGAAGTAAAGGTGATCATGAGTGCTTGTTGAGACAATATCACGAACAAAGTCATCATCGTTAACACCAGTCCCTTGGACACCGCGACCACCACGTTTTTGTGAACGGAACTCGTCTTGGGCTAAACGTTTAATATACCCTTTATTTGAGAGAGTGATAACAACATCTTCTTCCTCGATGAGGTCCTCATCTTCAAGAGAAATAACTTCTCCGACCATAAGCTCTGTGCGGCGAGCATCTGCAAATTTACGCTTGCTTTCGTCCAATTCTTCCTTGATGATAGCAATGACACGTTCTGGTTTTGCCAAAATATCAGCTAAATCAGCAATCAGAGCCAAAAGATCATTGTACTCATTTTGAATCTTATCACGTTCCAAACCTGTCAAACGACGCAAACGCATATCAAGAATAGCTTGACTTTGACGTTCCGTGAGTTCGAAGCGAGCCATCAACTCAGCTTGAGCCTCAGCATCAGTTTGACTGTTACGGATAATCGTAATCACTTCATCCAAATGATCAAGGGCAATCAACAAACCTTCTAAATGTGGGCACGTGCTTCAGCCTTGTCTTTATCAAACTGTGTACGACGAACCACAACTTCTTGTTGGTGAGCAATATAGTCAGCCAAGATTTGACGCAAAGAAAGGATTTTAGGAACACCCTTTTCAATGGCCAACATGTTGAAGCTGAAGTTAGTCTGAAGTTGCGTTAATTTGAACAAATTGTTCAGAATAACATTGGCAGAAGCGTCACGACGCACTTCAATGACAAAGCGTACGCCTTCACGAGAAGACTCGTCACGGACTGCTGTAATCCCCTCAATACGTTTTTCTTGAGCTAAACGAACGATATGTTCATGGACCTTGGTCTTATTGACCATGTAAGGAAACTCAGTGACAACAATACGCTCACGACCTGATTTAGTTGTTTCAATTTCGGTACGCGAACGAAGGACAATAGAACCCTTACCAGTTTCATAAGCACGGTGAATACCAGATTTCCCCATGACCAAGCCTCCAGTTGGAAAGTCTGGTCCAGGAAGAACTTCCATCAGTTCACGCGTTGTGACTTCAGGATTATCCATCATCAATTTGACAGCATCAATCGTTTCAGCCAAATTGTGTGGTGGGATGTTAGTCGCCATACCAACGGCAATCCCTGTTGCACCATTGACAAGAAGGTTTGGAATACGTGACGGAAGAACGATTGGCTCACGTTCCGATCCATCGTAGTTATCTTGAAAATCAACGGTATTCTTATTGAGATCACGAAGCATTTCCAAGGCGATTTTAGACATACGCGCCTCAGTATAACGCTGAGCGGCAGCCCCATCACCATCCATAGAACCAAAGTTCCCGTGACCGTCAACCAACATGTAACGGTAGCTCCACCATTGCGCCATACGAACCATGGCTTCATAGATAGATGAGTCTCCGTGTGGGTGATATTTACCCATGACATCCCCGGTAATACGGGCAGATTTTTTATGTGGCTTATCAGGTGTCACCCCAAGCTCATTCATTCCATATAGAATACGACGTTGTACAGGTTTTAAACCGTCACGAACATCTGGGAGAGCACGAGACACGATAACACTCATGGCATAATCGATAAAGCTCGTCTTCATCTCAGACGTCAAATTAACGTCAATTAAATTATTATCTTGCACTCTAAAAATGCCTCTTTTCTTTCATTCAAATCATTCCAAACTCTAATAAAAGAGTATAGAAAATTTCTATAATATTATACCATAAAACGCTTTATTTTTCAGTTGTGTAAACGCTTTCATCTATTATTTCCTTATTATTTCGTGACATCCATCACTTAAAGTGGTAGAATAAGCAGTGTATGGGGTAACCCAATTAAAAAATAAGGAGATGTTTAGACCCATGACTGCAACTAAACAACACAAAAAAGTCATCCTCGTTGGTGACGGTGCCGTAGGTTCATCTTACGCTTTCGCACTTGTAAACCAAGGTATCGCTCAAGAACTTGGTATCATCGAAATTCCACAATTGTTCGAAAAAGCTGTTGGTGATGCGCTTGACCTTAGCCACGCGCTTGCTTTCACTTCACCTAAAAAAATCTACGCAGCTAAATACGAAGACTGTGCGGATGCTGACCTTGTAGTTATCACTGCTGGTGCTCCACAAAAACCAGGTGAAACTCGTCTTGATCTTGTTGGTAAAAACCTTGCTATCAACAAATCTATCGTTACTCAAGTTGTTGAATCAGGCTTCAAAGGAATCTTCCTTGTAGCAGCTAACCCAGTTGACGTATTGACTTACTCAACATGGAAATTCTCAGGATTCCCTAAAGAACGCGTTATCGGTTCAGGTACTTCACTTGACTCAGCTCGTTTCCGTCAAGCACTTGCTGAGAAAACTTGACGTTGATGCTCGTTCAGTTCACGCCTACATCATGGGTGAACACGGTGACTCAGAATTTGCCGTTTGGTCACACGCTAACATCGCCGGTGTAAACCTTGAAGAATTCCTTAAAGACACTCAAAACGTTCAAGAATCTGAATTGGTTGAATTGTTCGAAGGTGTTCGTGATGCCGCTTACACAATCATCAACAAAAAAGGTGCTACTTACTATGGTATCGCCGTTGCCCTTGCTCGTATCACTAAAGCTATTCTTGACGATGAAAATGCAGTACTTCCATTGTCTGTATTCCAAGAAGGTCAATATGGTGTAAGCAACGTCTTTATCGGTCAACCTGCTATCGTAGGTGCACATGGTATCGTACGTCCAGTTAACATCCCATTGAACGATGCGGAACAACAAAAAATGAAAGCTTCTGCTGACGAATTGCAAGCTATCATTGATGAAGCATGGAAAAACCCTGACTTCCAAGAAGCTTCAAAAAACTAATCTAACATTAGTTAAATAAAAGTCTCCAGTAGGAGGCTTTTTTCGTATTAAAAAAAAAACAGCTAATTCGACTGAATTAGCTGTTTAAGATTATTTAGCTGAGATAGCTGCTTTAGCAATATAGCTAAGCGGTTGGTTAAAGTGTGGCAAGAAGAACAAATCAAGCAATTGAAGACGGTCAATAGTTACACCTTCTTGGATAGCCAATGAGAACATGTGGATTCCCATAGAGATGTCCATACGTGATACCATTTGAGCACCAAGAACTTTGCGTGTATCTTTGTCATAGACGATTTTGATTGTAACGTCTTCATTTTCATCTTCCATAAAGGCAGCTTTTTGAAGATCTGTTGAAGATACTACTGCTGGATTGAAACCAAAGCGTTTTGCTTTCTTCTGTCAAACCAGTTGATACCATGTTCAAACCATAGATTGAGATACCATTTGATCCTTGAACACCGTTTGATTCAACATCGCCACCACCGGCATTATGACCACCGACAATACCTGAACGAACAGCGTTTGAAGCCAAGGCAATGTAGTTCACATCATCAAGGGCATTGTCATAAACGGTAGCACAGTCACCAACTGCATAAACATCTTTGATTGATGTTTCTTGTTTCTTATTAACAAGGTAAGCGCCATTACGGAATGTTTCCAATTTACCAGCACCAAGAGCTGTGTTAGGACGGAAACCAACAGCAAGAACAACCATGTCGACATCGTAAGCATTTTTATCTGTAACGATGCGTTCTACCTTAGTTTCACCTTCTACTGCTTTAACAGTTTCACCAAATGCCAATTTGATACCGTGGCTTTCCATATTTTTAGCCATAAGGTCAGTCAAGTCATGGTCGTAATAACCTGCCAAACATGTATCAACAACGTCGATAAGGATAACTTCTTTTCCATGACGTTGGAAAGCTTCAGCCAATTCAACACCAATGTAACCAGCACCTACAACCGCTACACGTTTGATATCTTGAGATTTGTCGTTCAATTTATCAATAACTTCTTGAGCGTTTTGGAAAAGTTTAACGAATTGAAGGTTTTCAAGCGTAGCTTCGAAAGTACGGCTACCTTCTTTAATTTCAGCACCTTCGATTGGAGGCAAGATTGGTTGAGAACCTGTAGCCAAAATCAATTTGTCATATGATTCAACATGCTCTTTACCATCTACGAGGGCTGTAACAGTTTTACCATCAAAGTCAATAGACTCAACTGGTGAGTTCATATAAACTTTAGCGCCCTTGCTTTCAAGTCCTTCTTTGTTGGCATAGAAAAGACCATCAGAACCTGAGATTTGATTACCGATCCAAAGGGCCATACCACAACCCAAGAATGAAATGTTAGAGTTTTGGTCGAAAACAACTACTTCATTTTGGTCTCCGTAATTATCGAGAATAGTATTAATACTAAAAGTACCAGCGTGGTTAGCACCAACAACTACGATTTTTGACATAAGTTTGTCCAACTTTCTTTTGATAATAGTTTACTATTTTATTCTACCATAATCAGAAAACGGTTACACCTTTTATGCTCAGACTTTGTTACTTTTTGAACAAATTAAATTTGTATGCTCAAAACCCAAATAGGTCACGACAAAATCTGTAGAAAAACACTTTATGATGATGACGACCTTCCTCTACACCATCTCCGTCTTATCAAATCTTAGTAAGTCTACTCGGCTCTTTAACATAAAAAAAGAGTGAGCAAGTCTCTCTTTAGAGAATGCCAACACTCTTTTATCACTATACTAACTCATTAAAATCCCAAACATCTGTCCAACCTTCATAAAATTCGGGTTCGTGACATACCATGAGGACACTACCTTTAAAGGCCTGAAGGGCACGCTTCAATTCATCCTTAGCGTCAACATCCAAGTGGTTGGTCGGTTCGTCCAGAACAAGGACATTATTTTCACGATTCATAAGGAGACAGAAACGAACCTTAGCCTGTTCTCCACCTGAAAGCACCTGAATTTGACTTTCAATATGCTTAGAGGTTAATCCGCATTTAGCTAGAGCTGCACGAACCTCAGCTTGATTTAGAGCTGGGAAAGCGTCCCAAACCGCTTCAAGAGGTGTCTGACGTGAGCCTTCTGCTTCTTGTTCAAAATAACCTAGATCAATAAAATCACCTGTTTCAACTTCTCCTTCGAGTGGTTGAATAATACCAAGCAAGCTCTTAAGCAAAGTGGTTTTACCAATACCATTGGCACCGACAATAGCTACCTTTTGATTACGTTCGAATGTAAGATTCAATGGAGACTTGGTCAAAGGGCGGTCGTAACCAATAACGAGATCTTTGGTTTGGAAAATAAAACGTCCAGGTGTACGACTTTCCTTGAAATGGAATTCAGGTTTTGGCTTCTCAGCCTGCAACTCGATAATTTCCATCTTATCCAATTTCTTCTGACGAGACATGGCCATATTTCGAGTAGCAACACGTGCCTTGTTTCGGTTAACGAAATCTTGAAGGTCTGCAATTTCCTTTTGCTGACGTTCATAGGCAGCTTCTAATTGAGCTTTCTTCATAGCATAGACAGATTGGAAATTGTCATAATCACCTGCATAGCGAACCAAGTCTTGATTTTCAACATGATAGACAATGTTAATCACATCGTTTAGGAACGGAATATCGTGCGAAATGAGGACAAAGGCATTTTCATACTCTTGAAGATAGCGTTTAAGCCAGGCAATGTGTTCAGCATCCAAATAGTTGGTTGGCTCATCTAGAAGTAAGATATCTGGTTTTTCAAGCAATAACTTAGCCAAGAGAATCTTGGTACGTTGACCACCTGAAAGGTCCGTTACATCTGTATCCATACCAAAATCCATGACACCTAGTGCACGGGCAACCTCATCAATCTTAGCATCTAGTGTGTAGAAATCACGCGTTTCCAAGCGATCCTGAAGCTCACCCACTTCTTCCATCAGAGCATCAACGTCAGCTCCTTCATCAGCCATAGACATGTAAATCTCGTTGATACGTTCTTCAGTCTTAAAGAGCTCATCAAAAGCCGTACGAAGGACATCACGAACGGTCATTCCCTTTTCAAGAACAGCATGCTGATCCAAGTAACCCGCTGTAACATATTTAGACCACTCTACCTTACCTTCATCTGGCTGCAATTTTCCAGTAACGATAGACATGAAGGTTGACTTTCCTTCACCGTTAGCACCAACAAGACCGATATGTTCACCTTTGAGCAAACGGAATGAGACATTTTCAAAAATAGCACGGTCACCAAATCCGTGACTAAGATTTTTGACTTCTAAAATAGACATAGCATATCTGGGCTGAACCTGCCTTCAGCCCTTTCCTTTCTTGACATTAACTTTACTATTTTACCATTTTTTAGTGAAAATTTGGACCTCTGCTTCTGGAAAATTAAAAAGAAAAAGCAGGACTAACCTGCTAAATCTTTAGTTTCTCTGTAAAATACGTTTGAAGACAGGATAGAGGAGAGGCACCGCAATGATAGTCACTACTGATGTCCCAAAGGTTCCACCAATTTTAGTAAGTGCCAATACCATAGCTGCATTGAGTGGTAAAGCCGCAACGACACTATTAATAATCGTATACTTAACAAAATTCAAAATAATTTTGGTCACTGCCGCTATGACTCCAATGATTATGATGTTAGCCATTTTGTCATTTGATTTTAAAAACTTTTCAAAAACAAGATAGAGAACATAACAAACAATCAAAGATTCTAAAATAGTAATCCAGACCTCAGCGGCATAACCATTGAAAATATCAAATAGCCCTAATCCTACTGTTGCGACTAACGCACCTTTTCTAGCACCGAAAATCAAAACAGCAATCACAACTAGGGCATTTCCCAGATGGACAAATTGAGATCCAAAAGGAATACGAATAAACTGTACACTCACAATAATTAAAGCTGCATACAAACTCAGAATAACTAATTCACGTGTTTTATCACTTTTCATTTTTCTCCTCCAATAGGGCATTAAAACCACTGAATAAATAACCGATATGGGGCTCATAGCAAAGACCATATTTTAAAGGACGACCATCAGACAGTGTTGACGAAAGAACCCTATCCATAACATCCAAGGCCAAATCACAAACCTTTAGTAAATCAAGATTATAAAAGTAACCTGCTGATAAGATTGCCGTTAGTAAATCGCCGCTTCCATAAAAATGATTACCATAACGTTTTTGCATGCGATAAATCGTTTCATTCGTCTCTTTATCAAAATAAGCCAGCCCAATTTTATCTGTCTCAAATGAGATACCTGTTAAAATAACTTTTCGAGGTCCAAGCTTGGTCAATTCTCTCAGAAGCTTTTCAATAGTGGCCTCATCATAGGAACCTGCTTCAAGATAGGTAGTATCCGTCAACAAAGCAGCTTCTGTCAGATTGGGAATGATGACATCTGCCTGTTGACAGAAATCCTTCATGGCTTCTACATAGTTTCTATCAAAACCTTGATAGAGACGACCATTGTCACCCATAATAGGGTCAACAAATAGAGCTATCTGTTTATCACGAGCCAATTGACCTACACGTTTTAGTGCTTCTTCTGACTTAAAATAACCACTCACAAGGCCATCTACTATAAAATCCAAGTGTTCCCACTGCTTACAAAATCCCTTTAGGTCATCCGTAAGATCCCGTACATAGATATTTTCAAACTCTCCTGTATGCGAAGATAAAAGAACTGTTGGTAAAGGAAGGACTTCAGTTTGACAAGCTGACATGATAGGGAGGCTACTAGTTAAAGCAACCTTACCTAGACCAACCAGGTCATTGGCAACAATTACTTTGGTCATCTATTTTCCTTCCCAGGTCTTTTTAAACTGTTTAACAAAACCTGTGTGGAAATAAATGTAGTAGGCCACTCCTAAACCAAGAATAGCAGCTACAATGTCAAAAGGGAATCTTCATAATAGCATAGGCAGGCGTACCATAGATAAAGGCTCTTCCTAAGCCATATCCGACTAAGTCAATAATAGCCCCAATCAAGAGACCTAAAGCTGCCCTAGACTTACTCAATTTTCCTAAGCGGCCTCCAACAATGAGTGCAATAGCGAGAACTTGAAGGCTATGTGTTACTAGAGTTACCCACATAGGAAGAGGGTAAAAAAGAAAATCTCCAATAAAGGAACCTACTCCAGCAATAATAACTGCTTCTGTAGGTGGGAAAATTAAACCAACTAGGAAAATAATAATCCCGTTAAAATAGAAATGACCTCCTGGCACTGGAATGGATAAGAGACTCGAGCTCAAAATAATGACAAGTGCCATGAAAAATGCAGAAATGGTTAAACGTTTTGCTGACATACCTAAAACTCCTTAGTCAATAAATATAGTATAAGTTTATGAAAATTCTGACGATTAAACAAGATAGTATTTTCAATACTGTATGGGTGCAGATTTAAGACAATAAAAAAACACCACACATTCATGTGGTGATAAAACTTATTGAGCTTTTTTATCAAAGTATTTGACAGGTGCCTTTTCAAGATTTTGTAGTGAAAGCTTGGCAGTCGCGTTAGCCTCAGTACCGTAATCAGAGAAATCAATGCTAAGATCATGATCAAAATCAGCAACGGCATAGTCAACAACGATTTCTTTAACTTCCTTAGGAGCAATCTTGGTCTTATTTGCAATCTTATCTCGGTCATCATCTTTAGAAAAGACCAATGTAGCAACCTTCACTTCTTCCTTTTCTTGTTTTACATCAAGGACTACCTTCATCAAAAGAGTGTAGGCATTCATGGTTTCTTTACTTGAGTTGGTAAGTTTATAGTGAACGCGTACAGCTTTTTGACCTTCTGGTGATTCGATTTTAGTTGCAGAAAGAACTTGTACACTAGCATCTTGTCCTGTAAATAGCATTTTGTTTTTATCGTAGGTCCAAGTAGGCTCTTTCTCTGGTGTGCAAGCTGACAAACCGATAATGGTTAAGCATGCAAGAGCCAGAAGTCCTAAGATTTTCTTAAAAGTCATTCTTACAATCTCCTTAAACTTGTTTGGGATGGAAATTTAGTATTTCCTAATAACCTTTTTATTATGTCAAAATCTAATAATCTTGTCAAATGTCTCCAGACATCTTGCTCTCAGAGGACAAGTAGGGTACAATAAGGAAAAATCTGTAAGGGGTCAGTTATGAGTATTTATCAAGATATTGTCGAGACCATCATCAAAGATATCCAAAATGGGACTTTGAAAAAAGGGAGTAAGCTCCCCTCTATTCGTCAACTAAGCCAGACTTATGCCTGTAGTAAGGATACAGCCCAAAGAGCACTCTTGGAACTAAAGTATCAAAACTATATTTATGCCGTACCCAAAAGTGGCTATTATGTCCTAGAAGGTCGTAATGAAGTTGATAATAAGGTGCTTCTTAACCTTAACGATTACAATCAATTGGCCTACGAGGATTTTAAGCTTTGTTTGGATGAAAGTTTGGCGGGGTCACCAGGACTACCTCTTCAACTATTATCATGAACAAGCCGGACTCAAAGATTTGCTTGAAGCCTTAAAGAGTCGATTAATAGCTGACGATATTTATGTCAATTCGGATCAGATTGTCATAACCTCAGGAAGCCAACAGGCCCTCTACATCCTTTCACAGATGGATTTTGGTAATGGGTGGCTACAAAATTCTCTTAGAACAACCTACCTATCATCGCATGAACCAGCTCATCAACCGTCAAAATCTAGCTTACGAGACGATTAACCGTGGTTTTGATGGTTTAGATTTTTGACCGCTTGGAAGAGTACTTTAAATCTGGACAGATTAAGTTCTTCTATACCATCAGTCGTTACTCCAATCCCTCTTGGATTAAGCTATTCTGCCAGTGAAAAAGAAAAAGCTAGCCCAACTTGCCAATCAGTATAACGTTTATATCGTCGAGGATGACTATATGGGAGACTTTAGCGATAGTAAAAATCTCCCGATTCACTACTATGACACCAAAAATCAGACCATCTACATCAAATCCTTTTCCATGGCTCTTTTTCCAGGTTTGCGTCTAGGTAGCCTTGTCTTACCTCCCAATCTTAAGCCTACCTTTTTGGGCCACAAGGGACTTATTGACTATGATACCAATCTCATCATGCAAAAAGCACTTTCCGTATATCTCGAAAATGGCATGTTCCAAAAAAACATTAAAAAACTTGGTGACCTCTTTCAACAAAACATGGCTAAAAGCCAAGCAATCATTGAAAAATATAAGGTTAGCATTCCTTATCAGATTTCCCCTAGGCATGTGACTTGGCAACTTCCTAAGGAGTTTTCACTTGAAAAATTCAAAGCCCACAAGCAGATTCGCTTTTTAGAATCCTCCTTTATTAGACCAACTTCTGAAACTTATCTGCAAGTAGGTCATGGACAGGAACTGGAATCCTTTATAAAACTTTTAAAAAAGACAAAGTGACAATTAGACACAAAAAAAGCCATCGCTTGATGGCTTTTCTTATTTAGTCTGCTCAAAGCGTAGGTGGACAATGACCTTGTCACCATAACCGTTACGCTCCAAATCTCGTTGCAAACGGTATGAAATATAATGCTCGGCAATATTGATAAAGCCTGCTTCCATGAGACGATTTTCAACCAATGACTGAATCATGTTAATGGTTGGGCGTTCCACCTGAGCATCTTGAAGATCAAGCACTACTTTTTTCGTAACTTGAGCAAGGTTTTGGCGCCAAGTATCATCAAGAACATACACAGTCTGTGCTGCTTTTAAGATGGCTTGGTAAATTTTATCAGGATCAAATTCAGCAACTTGACCATTACGTTTAATAATTTGCATGGCTACCCTCTTTTCATGGCTTTTTCTTTTATTATGCAGAGAATTTACATATTTGTCAAGTGCAAATCCCTGAAAGAGCTATCCAGACTGCTTATTCCCAGAATTTAGAAATGTACACTGGTTTGCCATGTTTATCAAAGGAAAGGGTTGCTGTGTAGGACTCTGACTTATGATGGCGCATATAATTAGCGATTCTCTTGTCACCGTTTATCAGGTGAATGTCATAAGTCTGCCCGTCAGAGCTTACAAAGTGAGCATTAATCCTAGCACTACTCGTTTTTGTCCCAACATGACTAATATCTATTTTTTCCACTTGACCATCAATGGTTTTAGCTATAGGGCCTCTATAGTCTTTGTAAATAGTGACGGTAGCCAAAACATCATCAACTAAAACATAGGTCATTCCGAAAACGAACAGATAAACTATTGGGATGACAATGAAAGATAATTTACTTTTGCGGAACGTTTCTTTATGCCAAGCCCAAATATCCTGAGGTGACATGGTTAAAAATTTTTTAAAATATTGATGAACGAGTAACCTGTAGACTAATAATACAAATATTACTTGCCCCAAGGGATAAGCAAAACTGGGTAAACCATCAATCAGAACATTGACTTTATCAGATTCAAAAGTGTAATGTCCTAATACCCCATCAAAAAACTCTAAAAACAAATTAACTCCTTTTTGTAATATAGTCTAGTCACTTAAAAATCCATCTTCTCAGATGGATTTTTTAACTATTAACGAACCTCTGCTTCGACTTTCTCAGTAAGAGCTTTGGTGATTTTTTCCATGTATTTAGCAACTTCTTCGTCTGTGAGGTTATCATTTGGATTTTGGAAGGTAAGGCTATAAGCCATTGATTTCATTCCAGCACCAAGTTTTTCACCTGCGTAAACGTCGAAGAGTTTAACGGCAACCAAGCGTTTCACTCCTGCAGAGTAGATAGCATCAAGAACTTCTTGATGAGTGATTTCTGCCTTGAGAAGAAGGGCGATATCACGTGATACTGCAGGGAATTTTGTGATTTCAACAAATGGTTGAGCCGGTTGCAAGGCTGCTTCTACAGCACTAAGGTTAATTTCAGCCACATAAGTTTCTGGAATACCGTAGTTTTTTTAGCAGTTTGTGGGTGAACCTGACCAAGGAATCCAATCGTTTGACCATCAAGGACAATAGCAGCTGTACGACCTGGGTGCATACTTGCTAGGTCTTTTGTCGGTACATAGTCAACTGAAACTTCAAGTTTATCAAAGAGAGCTTCAACAATCCCTTTAGCATAGAAGAAATCAACTGGTGTTGCTTTAGTTTGGAAATCTTTTTCAGCTACAAGACCAGAAATAGCGAAGGCAAAGGTATTGATTTCATTTGGCAATTCCTCTTTTGGATTGCCATTTTGTTCAAAGACCTTACCGATTTCGTAAATAGCAACGTTACTATTCTTACGGTTAACATTGTAAGCAACAGTATCAAGCATACCAGAGACCATGTTCTGACGGAGGGCTGAACGGTCAACAGTCATTGGCCACATCAACTCAGTCAAGTTAGTAGGTGTCACAGCAAATTCAACAGCTTTTTCAGGTGTTGTCAAAGCATATGAGATGATTTCCGTCAATCCAGCACCTTCAGCAATGGTACGAACCTTACGACGAAGCGCTTGTGTTTCAGTCAACTCACCAGCTGTTCCTGCTGCCTCTGGAAGTGTCGTAGGCAATTTTTCATAGCCGTAGATACGTGCGATTTCCTCAACCAAGTCTGCTTGGATGCTGATATCCCAACGACGACGTGGTACAGAAACTGTAAATTTATCTGCATCACCTGTCAAACCGAAACCAAGTTTTGCAAAGACATCTTCAATATCCGCAAAAGTCAATTCTGTACCAAGGCGAACATTTACGTAGTCAAGGCTTGTAGAAACTTGGACTGGCTCTGTATCAACAGATCCCGCTTGAACACGGCCTGCAAGAACCGTTCCATTTGCCAATTCTTGCAACATAGCTGCAGCAAAATCAAGCGCTTCAAGGACAGTGTCGTTATTGATACCTTTTTCAAAACGTGATGATGATTCTGAACGAAGGTTGAGACGGCTACTTGTCTTACGAACTGATTTTCCATCAAAAACAGCAGCTTCGAGAACGACATTTTTAGAATTGTTGTCAATTTCAGTTGAAGCGCCACCCATAACACCTGCGAGAGCAACTGGTTTGTCAGCAACTGTAATAACAATATCTTCAGCAGTCAATTCACGTTCTTCACCATCGAGAGTGACTAATTTTTCCCCATCACGGGCATCACGAGCAACGATACGTGAGTCTTCAAATTTATCCAAATCGAAGGCATGCATTGGTTGTCCAAAATAAAGAAGAACATAGTTTGTCACGTCAACCACGTTGTTGATTGGACGGATACCAGCATTCATAAGAAGGTTTTGCAACCATTGTGGACTTGGTTGAACAGTAACATTCTCAACCACACGACTAGCATAAGTAGCCACTTTATCACTTTCGATGGCTACTGAAATCTTATCAGAAGCTGGTTTGCTGTCTTCAGTAACCGTTTTTTCTGGGAAGTGAACAGATTTTCCATAGATTGCAGCAACTTCATGTGCCACACCACGCATAGAAAGAGCATCCGCACGGTTAGGTGTGATTGACAATTCGATGATTTCATCATCAAGGTCAAGATATGGGAAAGATGCTATCTCCAGGAACGGCATCTTCTGGCAAAATTTGGATACCATCCGCAAATTCCTTAGGAATAATGCTATCTGGAAGTCCAAGCTCTGCCAAAGAACAGATCATCCCGAGAGATTCCATGCCCGCGAATCTTACCTTTTTTGATCTTTGTAATTGTCTGCAATACGGGCACCAGGAATAGCAACAATTACCTTGATACCAGCAGTGACATTTGGAGCACCACAAACAATTTGACGTGGACCTTCAGCATCTCCTGTATCTACTTGACACAAGTGCAAGTGTGTGTCAGGCACATCTTCACATGACAAGACATGACCAACAACCAATTTTGACAAGCCTTCGGCAGGTGTCTCAACACCTTCCACTTCAATACCTGTCGTCGACATTTTTTCAGCGAGTTCAGCAGTGGTAACATCCACATCAACCAACTCTTTTAACCATTTATAACTAACTAGCATAATTATGATACCAAGCCCGTTAATAGCTCTCAGCAAAAATAGGAAAGGCAACGTTGGTGCATCAGCACCTAGGTGACTTTATCTTTTTTGCCCAGAGCTTAGAGGGCCGGGTTCAAATCCTTTCTGTAATTTAGGAATATGTATATCTGATATAAGAGGAAGACGAACTAACACGTTTAATCGCCTTATAAAATCCTCTCAATCAACATAATAATCGGTTTATAGTTTTAATTTAAGCAACCAGTCGCGGTCTACTTTACCATCACCAACTGGAAAATCGTGTTCTGCGAATTTTTCGAAGCCATATTTATCGTAAAATATCTGTGCTTTGAAATTCCTTTCCCAAACACCCAACCAGGCCCAATCACAACCTAGATCACGAGCTTCTTGTAAGGCAAACTCAAAGAGTTGCTTACCCAAGCCCATGCCTTGGAAGGCCTGACTGATATAAATACGTTGAATTTGAAAGGCATTATCCAAGTGCTGCTCTGTTTGAGCAGAACCTACATTAGTCTTTAGAAAACCTGCCTTTTCACCATCAACGAGAATGAAAAAGTAACGCGATTCTTCCTGAGTGATTTCATCTAAGAGGACTTCCTCAGAAAGTGCAGTGTCAAAGTAACCTTGCAACTGGGCTTCGGTATTATCATGAGCAAAAGTCTCTCTAAAGGTATCTTCGGAGATAACTTTTAATTCTGCTACTTCTTCCGGAAGAACCTTACGAATAACGACTGACATGACAACCTCCTAAACCTTATTTAAACTGTTCTGAGAAAGCGAACATCCCCTTGGTAGAAACCACGAATGTCGTTGATACCATAACGAAGCATGGCAATACGTTCTTGACCAAGACCGAAGGCGAAACCTGAGTATTCTTCAGAATCAACTCCTGACATCTCAAGCACTTGTGGGTGAACCATACCAGCACCCGAGGATCTCAATCCAACCTGTCTTCTTACATACGTTACATCCTTTACCACCACACTTGAAAGCATGACACGTCAACCTCAACTGAAGGCTCAGTGAATGGGAAGTAAGATGGACGCAAACGGATTTGACGTTCTGCACCAAACATTTTTTGGATAATCATTTCAAGCGTTCCCTTAAGATCACCCATTGAAATGTTTTTACCAACGACCAAACCTTCGATTTGGTGGAACTGGTGACTGTGAGTCGCATCATCTGTATCACGACGGAAAACACGTCCTGGTGAGATCATCTTAAGTGGACCTTTAGAAAAATCGTGTTTATCAAGTGTACGAGCTTGAACAGGACTTGTGTGAGTACGAAGCAAAATTTCTTCAGTAATGTAGAAGGTATCTTGCATATCACGGGCTGGGTGGTCTTTAGGCAAGTTCATACGTTCAAAGTTATAGTAATCAGTCTCAACTTCAAAACCATCAACGATTTGGAAGCCCATCCCCAAGAAAATGTCTTCGATTTCCTCAGCTGTTTGGCTAAGAATATGACGGTTACCAAGTTTGACTTGGCGTCCTGGAAGGGTTACGTCAAGACTTTCAGAGTCAAGTTGTGCTTGAATTTTAGCGGCTTCAACAATTTTAGCTGCTTCATCAAAAGCTTCAGTCAAAACGTCACGAACTTCGTTGACCATTTTACCAACTTTAGGGCGTTCTTCATTAGGAAGGTCTTTGAGCCCCTTCAAAAGATCTGTCAAAGAGCCTTTTTTACCCAAAACTGCAACACGCAATTCTTGTAATTCTTTAGAGTGTTCACCACGCATTTCAGCCAATTTAGCCTGCGTTGATGTTTTCAACTCTTGCAATTGTGTTTGTAAATCCATGAGATTCCTTTCTTATGTAACAATTTCGAATCGCAAACAAAAAAACCACATGCCAAAACTCCAACCCGGAGCGTTGACACGCGGTACCATCCGTTTTTTATCTGGTTACCCAGACCTTGATTCGTCAGTCGTCTTCATGAGTGAATTCGCCAAACTTCCCTTGAGGAGGCTTCCAGTCCATGACCCCCAATCCCTGTCAATTTCCATAAGGTTACTAGTCTCTACGACTTCTATTCAATTACTATCAATTTTACCAGAAAAAAACACAAAAAGCTTTCAAGAGCTGACAAAGAAACCTTTAGTTAATGCCAAAATGGAAAATATGTCTAAGATAATTGACACATCTATATAAACTTGCTACAATTATGTCAGATAAAGTTGACATATTTAATTGCTACTTACAGTAACTCGTTAGCTTATCTTTCAGAAGGAGGCCCATTATGAATCATGTCAGGGAATTTAGAAAGAATATGGGGCTTTCGCAATTAGAACTTGCAAAGTCTATTGGTGTTTCCCGACAGACCATTAACATGATCGAAAATAACAAAGTATAACCCAACACTAGAGCTCTGTCTTAATCTAGCTAAAGCTCTAGATACGGATCTTAACAGTCTCTTTTGGGATGGAAAATCCGAATAGAGATATAAGATAGAAAGAGGTAAATCATGATTAAAGAAACTTTCACTGACAAACTCATTAAACGTTTTTATGGTATCACAGGTCCTTTAGATGAACAAAAGCGCCAACAGGTTGATCGAATGGGTAACATAGCTTTCGTAGTTCTTTTCTTTACCTTACTTTGTGGTAATTGTATTGCCTTTCTTATAGGCTTTAAGTATCCCGAACTTGTAGCTCGTATTTATCCTATCCTCCTCTTGATTATCATTCTGTTAGTTAGCAGCATCCTTACTTATAAGTTAAAGATAAGTGCTGTTAATGCTTTTGACGAGGAAGAACTGACTGAGAAAGAGAAAAAACAACTTAAGCACGTGGGGCTTAAGTCAGGTTTATGCTTTGGGATTAGCATGTTCTTAGGCATGCCCCTAGTTCACTTCTTAGTTGACAATAAAGACTATTTGACAGAATTATTCTCAATCCGTAATATGCTATCAGGCATCTTTGAAGCTATCTTTTTTGGGGCTATCATGCAGGGCTTAGTTAATGCTGGTATCAAACAAGCCAAATCTCAAGCTGAAAAAGATGACCAATAAACTCAAAAGACAAAGAAAAAATCCAGGTTTCCCAGCCTGGATTTTTTGCTCGAAAGAAGACTTCTTAGACTTGTATACGCGAAGCCTAAATGTGTCCAGAAAATCGTATCTTAACACATACACTATAACTAACTTCAAAAAACACCATATCCCCATATGACATTTCCTTAAATATTGTAACATGTCAGTGCAAAATGACAAGTCACCCTCTCTCTCATAAACCCTAAAATCCTAATCATAGCCTTTGTTATGCCATTTTACGCAATCGATTGCGTAATTTTGAAAGCGCAAACTTAATGTTTTTCTGAAAGTCCTTACAAATTTTTTGAGACTATGAAAAAAGATAGTGATAAAGCTATCAACTATCTTTCATGAAAATATAATCTATTTTTAGTCTAAATCAAGGTCTTTTCAGTTTGACCGAAACGATTTTCGAGACACCTGATTCCTGCATAGTTACCCCATAAATAGAGTCTGCTGCAGACATCGTTCCCTTACGGTGGGTAACTACAATAAATTGACTGGACTTGTCAAAACGATTAAGGTAGTCACCGAAGCGTTTAACATTGGCTTCATCCAAAGCCGCTTCTACTTCGTCTAGGATAACAAATGGAATGGTTTTAACACGAATGATGGCAAAGAGAAGGGCAAGAGCTGACAAGGCCTTCTCACCACCAGACATAAGGTTAAGTGATTGAATTTTCTTACCTGGTGGCTGCACAGAAATTTCTACCCCAGCCTCTAGGAGATTGTCTGAGGTCAAAATCAAGTCTGCTGAACCTCCACCAAACATCTGGGTAAAGGTCTGTTTAAAGCTTTCTCGGATAGCCTCAAAGGTTGCTTTAAAGCGTGATTTCACTTCATCATCCATGTCATTTATGGTATTCAGAAGGAGGCTCTTAGCTTCGAGCAAATCATCCTTTTGTCCGTTCAAGAAATCAAGACGTTGCTTAACCTCTTCAAATTGGGCAATAGCATCTACATTGACCGGACCCAAAGCTTTAATCGAACGTTCAAGACCTTGCAGATTCTGGCGAGTTTGTTCGACATTGTCAAGAGGACTAGCCTGACCTTTGGCAACTTCAAGTGTCATCTGGTAATCTTCAGCCAACTGAGTCGCAAACTTACGAAGCGATTGACTAATCTGACTTTCACGTTCTTCCAAGCGAGTCTGCTGACGAATCAAGTCCTCGTTACGATTGCCAGCTTTAGCCAAACGCTCCTCCAAGTCTTCCAACTGACCTTCGTAATCTTGCACCTGAATCTTGGCACGGACAAGAGCTTGTTCCAAATCGTCCTTACGTTGAACAGCTTCTTTATGCTGTGCTTGCAAATGCGGAAGACGGTCAATTTGGTCATCATTGACCTGGTTATTAAGGAGGGCTTTAAGACTATCCGATTCCTTCATTAACTCAGACAAGTCGGCTTGAAGACGATTGCTCTCTGTCTTAGCAAAACGCAATTCTGCTTGCAAATCACGTTCCTTCAACTGAAGTTCAGATTGCTTGTCTAAGAGAACCTGTTTTTGTTGGCCAAGAGCGTCTTTATCTTCCTTAATAGCCTCAATACGGTCGTTAATGGCTTCACGCTTGGATGCAATTTGTGCTAACTCTGCTTTAAGTTGTTCAGCCTTATCTTGAAGATTTGCTCCATCAGTTCCCTGAGAATCCTGTTTGAAACTATCCACTAGGGTTTGATTTTTCTCCACATCAGACAAGGCTTGTTGGTGTTCTAGGTCTAGTTTTTGCTCCTGAAGACGAGCATTTTCACCATCTAGCTTAAGGTCTTCTAACTCTTTCTGTAGAGCCTTACGTTTGATTTGGAGGGCTTCAACTTTGGCTTCACTATCACTTAATTGAGCCTTAATCTGGTTAATTTCAGCAGTCAATGCATCCAGTTCAGGCTTGATAAAGAGGTTATTGTTTTGTTTGTTGGTACCACCAGCAAAGGCACCACCGGGACGAATCTCAGACCCGTCAAGAGTAACCATACGTACTTGGAAACGAACAGCTCGAGCTGCTTTATTAGCATTGTCAATGGTATCAAAGATTGCCGTTACCCCTAGAAGGTTTTGGAAAATATTAGATAAACGGTCCTCATAGGTAACCAAATCGGAAGCCAAACCAATAAAGCCCGGTGCATTGGCTAGACTTTGGGCAAATTGTCCATTAAGTTGACGTGGTTTGATGGTTGTCAACGGCAAGAAAGTTGCACGCCCCTGACGATTGCGCTTCAAGTAGTCAATCGAACGCTTAGCAGCCGCTTCATCCTCAACAATAATATTTTGCCCACTAGCCCCCATAGCGATTTCAAGAGCCGTCTGATAGCGCGTATCAAAGGTCAAGTGTTCACTAACTGCACCAATAATTCCTTGAATGGATTGGGCGTTTTGAAGGACAGCCTTAACCCCTGCATAGAAATTAGAATGATTTTTTTGAATAGATTCAAGACTTTGACGACGGGCATCTTTACTCTTAAGGTGATCCATGAGGTCAAACATCTGCTTTTGAGCCTCTTGATAGTCCTTATCAAGAGTTTGATAAGCCTGAGCCTTTTCTTTGTAGATATTTAGAAGGTTTTGAAGACTTGCTTGGGCCGCTTGATAAGCTTTTTGGGTTTCGCTAGCCACTTCCTGAGCGGAAAGCAAATCAGCCTGAGCTTGTTTAAATTCTTCAGCTTGTGCCTCAAGCGCTTGTGTCTGACTGTCCATGTCGTGAGTGACCTGAGTCAAACTGTTGGAAACCTTAGCTTCCTCCTGCATCAGACCAACATAGTCTTCACGTAAACGTTCGATAAGCGTATCTGGATCATCAGAAAATTGCTCCAGTTCTTTTTGAATAGCAATCAGCTCTTGGGCAAGGCTATCCAACTCAGTATTCAATTCAACTTGGCCTTGATTAACCTTATCGAGTGCTGCCTGAGCTTCTTCTTTCAAATGCTCTAACTCACTGAGACGAGCTTCAGTTTCTTCTTTTTTCTCTGAACGCTGCTGACTCTCCATGGTATAAAGATCAATTTGACGCTCAAAGTCACTAATAAGTCGTGTGACATCCACCAAGGTTTGTTGGTCAGAAGAAATTTGTTCTGAAATTTGATGTCGTTTTTGTTTGAGTTCTTGGTTCTCAGTCTCTAGACGATGGCGTTCCTCATAATAGCTGGTTAACTTTTCCTTGACCGCTGCCAAATCCTCTTGGGTCTGGCTCAAATCAGATTTACCAACTTCAATATCGTGGACCAAAAGATTAAGCTGAGTCTGTCTACGTTCCTCATCTAATTCCAAGTAACGTTTAGCTGTCGCTGCTTGCTTTTCAAGCGGTTTAACCTGACCGTCCAGCTCGTAGATGATATCTTCCAAACGATCAAGGTTATCTTGGGTTTGATTAAGCTTACTTTCCGTTTCTTTCTTACGTGTCTTATATTTAAGAACCCCTGCGGCTTCTTCGAAAATAGCGCGGCGTTCTTCGGGTTTGGCATTAAATAGCCTCAACACGACCTTGGGAAATAATGGAAAAAGAATCACGCCCCAGACCGGTATCCATGAAGAGGTCATGAATATCACGCAGACGAACCTTACGACCATCAATCAAGTAATCATTGTCACCATTTCGATAAATGTGACGCTCCACACGAATGGTTTCACTAGCACCCGCGATAAAGCCATCACTGTTATCAAGAGTAACTGCCACTTCCGCATAGTTGAGAGCCTTACGAACCTCTGTCCCTGCAAAAATAACGTCAGGCATCTTGCCTCCACGCAAACTCTTGGCAGAGGATTCACCCAGTGCCCAGCGTAGACTCTCTGTAATATTTGATTTTCCCGATCCATTTGGACCTACAACGGCTGTTACTCCCTTGTCAAAGACAACTTGCGTCTTGTCCGCAAAGGATTTAAAGCCCTGCATTTCAATTGATTTCAAATACATGCTTAATTCCCTAGTTGTTCAAGGGCAGCCTTAGCCGCTGCCTGTTCAGCTAATTTCTTAGATTTTCCAAGACCTGTGCTGAGTTCCTTACCATCAACAGCTACCTGCATAGTAAATTCTTTGGCATGAGCTGGTCCAGACTCGTCGATAACGGTATAAGTAATATCAACCGTACCATTGACCTGAAGACGCTCTTGCAAGGCTGTCTTATAGTCGGTTACTCGGTCAAAGTTCCCCTTTTCAACCTGAGGAATCATGACTTGATTCAAAAATTTCTCAACAGCAGGTAACCCTTGATCCAGATAAAGGGCACCCAGGAAGGCCTCCCAGAGGTCACCAAGGATAGTGGCACGCTCACGTCCACCAGATTTTTCTTCCCCTTTACCAAGACGGATATACTGCTCGAAACCGCAGGCCTTTGTAAAACCTGCCAAACTTTCTTCACGAACGATAGTACTACGCATCTTAGACATTTCCCCCTCTGGCTTATTAGGGTAGCGTTTGTATAGATAAACAGAAATGACTAATTGCAGAGCCGCGTCTCCTAAAAATTCCAAACGTTCATTATGTGAAATGTTTAGGAGGCGGTGCTCATTGGCATATGAGGTATGGGTAAATGCTGTTTCTAAGAGGTCTTTTTGGCTAAAAACAATACCAAAATCCTGCTCAAGTTTTTGTTCAAGTTGATTCATGAAACTTCCTTTCTTTTTAAGCACACTAACTATAATTATATCAAAAAAAGCCAATTTTCATGATAGAAAACTGCTTTTAGACCCTATATCAGCTTATTTTGTGAGATTTAACCTATTCAACTAAAAAAGCTGAGCAAGCTGCTCAACTTCATTTTCTTAATAATCTGGACGAACGACACCTGTAACTGTCTCACGTGTTGCCTCGACATCTTCTTCGAGGACAACCTTGATGATACGTTTAGCTTCTTCTGAAGTACATGCAACCAATGGCAAACGAAGTGGTCCAACTTCGAAACCAAGATGATTAAGAACAGCCTTAACAGGTGCAGGGCTTGGTACTGAGAAGAGAGCGTTAACTTTAGGAATGAATTTACGTTGGATAGCTGCTGCTGTCTTGAGGTCACTATTTTCAATAGCTTCAAGCATGGCATGCATCTCATCACCGTTTGTATGAGAGGCTACTGAGATGACACCGTTAGCTCCAAGATTCATAGCGTGGAAGGCATCCCCATCTTCACCTGTATAAACCAAGAAATCTTTAGGTTTATGTTCGATAAGGTAGGCCATATTTGCAAGGCTAGTACATTCTTTAACACCGATGATATTTGGATGTTCCGCCAAACGAAGCATGGTATCAGGAGCCATTTCAACAACCACACGACCAGGGATGTTATAGATGATGATTGGCAAATCAGAAGCATCCGCAATGGCTTTGAAGTGTTGGTACATACCTTCTTGTGATGGCTTGTTGTAGTAAGGCACGATAGCAAGACCAGCTGCGAAACCACCAAATTTGGCAACTTCTTTAGCAAACTCGATAGAGTCGCGTGTATCGTTGGTACCGACACCAGCAATCAATGGCACACGTCCATTAACAATTTTCTGAACAGCCGCAAAGAGTTCCAACTCCTCATCGTGAGTAAGTGTTGGACTTTCAGCCGTTGTTCCCGCCAAAAGAAGAGCTTCTGTATGGTGAGCCAAAAGATGCTCAATCAATTCTGGAAGGGCATCATAATTGATAGAGCCATCTTCGTGGAAAGGTGTAATAAGGGCTGTGATCAGTTTGACATCTCTTAATTGATCAATTGACATAATATTCTCCTTCAACCGTTTTCTAATCCTTTCCATTTTACCATAATTTTGACCAGACAGACAGATAAGTTGACAATTTTCTGAAAACGTGAGGACTGACTATTTCCATTTGATAGCTAATAAACAAAAAAACAGAGAGAAGTCTCTCTGCTTTATAGGATTCAGCTTGATTTAGTATTTGAATACAACACTGATTCCTTACTGATTCCTGAATCATAACGCAGTGATTGATTGGAACTACTCATGTCTACAACATTCGTACTTCCTAATCAACTGTGCGGGGGGTATAAAAGTCCGGTGGACTTTTATAGCCTAAGCCTTAAATTATAAAAGCGAAGGAGAAATCAAACTCTTCGAGTTACTGATTTCTGTTTCGCTCCCTATTTCAATTCAAATTTCAATTCTGAAGTTGGGCGAACCAAACCACGTTCGTGGAGTGTTTCTGCGATTTGGACTGAGTTCCAAGCGGCACCTTTAAGGAGGTTATCTGAAACAACCCACATGTGGATACCTTTTTCAGCATCCAAGTCTTTACGGATACGTCCGACAAATGTATCACGTGAACCTACAGCATTAACGGCTTGTGGGTAGACTTGGTTAGCAACGTCGTCTTCAAGGACTGCACCTGGGAATTCTGCAATAGCAGCTTTCACTTCGTCAATTGGTGCCACTTCTTTTGTTTCAATGTAAACTGACTCTGAGTGAGCTGACAAGACTGGAATACGCACACATGTTGCTGATACGGCAATGCTATCGTCTTCCATGATTTTCTTAGTTTCGTTTGTCATCTTCATTTCTTCGTAAGTGTAGTCATTTTCAGTGAAGACGTCGATTTGAGCCAAGGCATTGAAGGCGATTGGGTAGTGTTTCTTATCACCACCACATGGCAAGATTTCAGCTTTAACATCACGTGGGTTAACGCCGTCATTCAAAACTTCTTTCAACTCACGTTGTGTTTCAAGGATTGCTCCCATACCAGCACCTGATACGGCTTGGTAAGTTGACACGATGATACGGTCCAAGCCCCATTTTTGACGAACTGGCTCAAGGGCAACCATCATTTGAATCGTTGAACAGTTAGGGCAAGCGATAATACCGTTGTGAGCATCAAGCGCATGTGCATTGACCTCAGGTACAACCAATGGTACATCTGGGTTTTGACGGAAGTAAGATGTATTATCAACGACTACTGCACCAGCTTTAACAGCGTATGGTGCATATTTAGCAGAGGTAGATCCACCAGCTGAGAAAAGTGCAATATCTACACCTTCAAATGCGTCTTCAGTCGTTTCTTCGATAGTCACATCTTGTCCTTTAAATTGCAAGACTTTCCCTGCAGAACGAGCAGACGCAAGGTAGCGAATGTTATCGATTGGAAGTGTTGATTCTTCCAACATTTTGATCATTTGAGCACCGACGGCACCTGTAGCACCGACAACAGCAACTGTGTATCCCATAGTAAAACCTCTTTCGGAATTTTCTATCAATTTAGTTTAGTGAATCTATTATACTACGTTTAAGCCCAGTTGAAAAGGGTTAAAACGCCAAGAATAAAGAAAAAATCCCCTACCAAATGGTAAGGGATAGGAGGCATCTTTCGATGAGAGTAGCAGGTTCACACAACTACTCAAGGTCCGCTCCTGCGTTACAATCTAATGTAGACCTCCTCAGCGCAAAAGGCTCTAAAGAGCCAATCGACTCATCGCATGTTTCTATTCTAGCATAATGAACGCAAGAGTCAAGCTCTTGATTTCTATAAATACTTACTTCCCTCACGAATGCTAAGAGATGACATTTGACTAGCATGTTGATCAATAAAAGCCCGAACCCAATCAGGATTTACCTTTGAGTAATTGCGCAAACTCCAACCGATAGCCTTGTTAATGAAAAACTCAGTCTGTCCAAAGTTGTTACAGATAACCTCAGCTAAGAGGTTTGTATCAGTCAATTCTTTACGCATAAGCTGGTGGTCGATGGCAATACGTCTCAACCAAAAATCCTCATCCAGACTCCATTGACGCATGATATTCTTGGTTTCTGGGTAGTGAAAAGTAATCTCCCCGATGATACGGTCCAACTGATCTATACTGTCCCACCATGATTTGGTTTGAGCCAATTCCTTTAGCTTTGGAAAATCTTCAGGTCTAAGCTCCTTCTTCTTTTTATCCAGATAATCCATAGCAATATATTGAAACTCACGGTAAGGTTGCTGCCAACACTCTTCCACAAAAGTCCAATCAATTGGATCCTTTATGAAAGGCTTAAAAAACTCTCTTTCAATCTTTTTGAGAATTGGTTTTTGAACGCCAAGAAAGCTGAATTTATTTTTCATATAAGCTTCCATTGCTGAGACTTTCGCTGGATCAGCTTGGTCTTCTAACAATTTCAAAAGAATTTTTGTATCCATATGATTCCTCCTTTTTTACATCAATGGTCCAATCAGGGAAAAGAGATAGCCACCTAGACGATGTGCTATAGGCATTTTTGATAAACTTTCCAGAGTGACTTCCTCTGAGAGAGCCTGAGTTTTCTCAAAATCTTGTTCAATCTTAATCACTTCCAGATTTTTGTAGAGATAAACCCCGTCTTCAAAATTTTGATAGAGACTTCGATAGTCTGTGTTAATGGTACCTACCACAGCTTGTTGGCCATCAGAAACATAAACTTTAGCATGGACAAAGCCTGGGGTATAGCGGAAATACGGACGCCAGCATCCAAGAGAGCTTTAAAATAGGTAGTTGCAATATCAAAGGCATACTGTTTATCCGGAATTCCTGGCATAATGATACGCACATCCACACCTCGTCTGGCCGCAAAGGTCATGGCTCTGACCAATTCATCATCCAAAATCAAATAAGGCGTCATGATATAGACATAATTAGTTGATGTATTCAGAAGATGTAAATAAACATTTTCGGCAACCTTGTGGTAGGTCAGCGGTGAATTGCCATAAGGGAGTACAAAGCCCGAACTCTTCCTTTGTTGAGGTTTTTCTTGTAGATAGTGCTCCATATCCGTTTTATCTTCTATTCCAGTCACTGTCCACATGGTCAAAAAGAGAGCTTTTAGCGTTTGAACTGCTGAACCATCTAATCGAAGGGCCGTGTCCTTCCAATGACCAAAGCGTTCTCGTTTATTGACATACTCATCAGCGATATTAACGCCACCAGTATAAGCAACTTGACCATCAATCACTGTAATCTTTCGATGGTCTCGGTAATTGTAATAGGTTGATAGAATAGGCTTGACTAGTGAGAAGGCCTGAGCTTTAATGCCAACCTTGTGTAGTCGCTCAATATAATCGTAGGACAAGGTAGTCATCTCATTCATCCCATCAAACATGACACGGACATCAAGACCTGCCTTGGCCTTCTCCTCTAAAATGGCTAAAATCTCACCCCACATGATCCCTTCGTCAATAATGAAATATTCCATGAAGATATAACGCTCCGCCTTTTTCAAATCCTCCAACAAGGCTGGTAGCATGTCATCTCCAAGTGGAAAAATAGGTAACCTCTGTGTCTCTGTAGATAGGAAACTGTGCTGGACTATGCTCCAAAAAATAAGCTAATTTCTGTAATTGGCGATCACTTTGGGATAAATAATCAGCAACTTCTGGATCGGTGCTTAAATGGTCGGATAGCCTGCACTGTAGCATCCTCAAGCCGTTTCTTCAAGCGTCTCACACCCAAATCAGCCAGTGAAAAGTAAAGCAGAGCCGTCCCAAAAATTGGAAAGAGGGCAATGATAATCACCCAGGACAGTTTGGAACGAGAATCCATGGAACGATTGAGCAAGTAAAAGAAGGTAAAGACACTCAACAAGTGTTCCCATAAGATAATGGATGGGAAATGCTCTTGTAGGCTGAGATATGAAAAGACAAGAAAGGCCAATTCCAGTAAGAAGAACAGGAGAATAGGAACCTTTCGGTTAAGTAGAATTTTGAGCCCATCTTGAGGGCTTTTGAGGTAACAGTCTAGCACTGCTTACTTGAGACATATAGACTCCTTTCATGACGGGGAGACCATTACAACTTTCCGGTCTCCTTCAGTAATTTTATCAGTATCATTTTAGCCTATGCAAAAGGCAGAGATAATTAGCCATTGTGGTTTAGGCTCGGCAAGCTTCTACTTTATTTTCCTGACAGGACCATCTATGGTCTTTTGCATCCAGACGATATCGTGCCATTGCTCAAACTTGTAGCCAACTTTTGGAAAATGGGCAACTTGAACATAACCGCGTTTTTCATGCATGACAATGCTGGCCTCGTTAGGAACTGCAATGCAGGCTAGGAAACGCAAGAAGCCACGCTTCTCAAGTTCCTTCTCTAGGGCATCATAGAGCTGGCTTCCCAAACCTCGACCACGTGCATCTTCATGAAGATAGATAGACAGCTCTGTCGTCCAATCATAGGCTGTACGAGCATAATAGGTTGAGGCATAAGCATAGCCTAGAACTTGGCCATTCTCTTCTGCTACTAAATAGGGGTATTTTTCAATCGTCTTGCTAATGCGTTTTTCAAACTCTTGAACACTGGGAACCTCATATTCAAAGGTAATAGCTGTCTTCTCGACATAGGGTGCATAGATGGCCTGAATAGCTTGTGCATCTGACAAGCTGAGCTGGACGAATGGTTAACATCATTTTCTCCTTCGACTTCATTATCTTTATTTTAAACTATAAAAAAAGAGGGCTCAACCCTCTTATAACAAGTCTTGTCACTACATCAATGGCGCAACTAATCTGGTCAATAAGCCCAAGCACTTCTGGTGAAATGGTCGATTTTTAACATCAGCCATGCTGACTCGATGACACTTGGCCATTGTCGCTTGGAAATCTTCCTCAATACCAACCACTGATGACGTCCTGTAAAGATAGGTCGCACACTCAAAGTGGTGATAAAGACTACGGTAATCCAAATTAATCGTTCCAACAACAGCCCTACTATTGTCACTCACAAAGACCTTGGCATGAACAAATCCAGGTGTATACTCGTAGATTTTTACGCCGGATGCCAAAAGTGTCGGGTAGTAAGTCTTAGCTAGGTAGTAAGCTGACTTTTTATCAGGAATACCAGGCATGATGATACTGACGTCTACCCCACGCTCAGCCGCAAACTTCAAAGCATGCAGTAACTCACCATCTAAAATAAGATAAGGTGTCATGATATGAACAAAATCACGCGCATGGTTTAGGATATCAATATAAACATTCTCACCTACCTTATCTTTATCAAGTGGGATATCCCCGTAAGGGACAACAAAACCAGGAGTATCGAAGGCCTCATGTTCAACCATATAGTGGGTCACATCCAGTGTTTCATGAGAGTAAGTCCACATCTGAAGGAAGAGGACTAAGAAAGTATCGACTGCTGGCCCCTCAACCATAAGTGCAGTATCTTTCCAATGGCCAAAACGCTCAATTTTGTTGATATACTCATCAGCTAGATTAACCCCACCTGTAAAAGCAACCTTACCATCAATCAGCAAGATTTTTCTATGGTCACGGTAGTTGTAATAGGTAGACAAGAAAGGCGTTACAGAGGCAAAAACACGAGATTGAATCCCAATTCTCTCCAAACGTTTCTTATAGTCGAAACTTAAGGTTGAAAATTCATTCATTCCGTCATATAGGACTCGCACTTCCACCCCTTCTTGAACCTTTTGTTTCAAGATTGCTAGGATTTCACCCCACATTTCACCTTCACCAATGATGAAATATTCCAAGAAAATGTACTTCTCTGCTTTAAGGAGCTGTTTCTTCATTTCCTCAAACTTGGCTTCACCACTTGGGAAATAGGTCGTCTTCGTGTGACGATAAACTGGAAAGGAACCGTTCACATTTTCAAGATATTGGACCAAGTTATAGTTGCTGGTGTGACGCTGTTTAAGCTCTTCGAGGGCCTGATTATCTTGTTTCAGAATACCAGAACTGCGGTCAATATTGCTCTGAATAGCACGCTTCATCCCTGTGTAACCTATATCAAGTTTCGTATAAGCCAAGAGCAAGGTTCCGATAATAGGGAAAGGCAAGACTATCAGGAGCCATGTATTTACAGCCGTCGACTCCATATCACTTTGAAAGAGATAAATAATGGCCAGAATACGAAGGACTACTTCTGTAACTTGCAGGTGTATCCTATATTGATGCAACCAGAGGTAAGACATGGCCACAACAACAAGCTGCAGTAAGATGATTAAGAAGATAATCGTAGCACGACTAAAGATTCCACGAAGAAAGCCACGACGACTCTTATCATAAAGACGTTCAATT
>BNJU01003684.1_pt1 | contig 89409 bp, 55 predicted proteins | sample 8539281 | NCBI WGS metagenome assembly BNJU01 (sample SAMD00202456, study PRJDB9452) | human saliva metagenome | isolation source: human saliva | place: Japan
TTAGGAAATCAAAGGCGGGTGTATGTAATAGAATGAACAGAGGTGGAACTAAAAATAGGAAACAGGAACAAGATTTGATTTAGATCCGATACAGCTATTACAATAGAAGGGCAGATAATTTTCAATGGGAACAATAGTAAATGGAAGCAGTGCCTGTCCGGTAGGAGCACAGTTCTACACAAAACATTATTACTTTTGGCAAGATTTGAATGAAATTTTACCAACACTTTACCGAATGCAGGTGATGAAATGGTAAATTTATACACTCCATCTGTTATATCTAGATCAAATAACGCCAACACTGCTATTACTCACGTAACGACAAACGTTTTATAACCAAATACAGCCTCAACAACTACACCAGGTATTTCAACACCGACTCCAACACCTTCCAACAGGAACAACTCCAATAACAGAAATGTAACACCTTCAAATAAAAAGAAAAAGTTTTATGTTCCAAGATCACGTGTTGATTTAGATTCAGTAGAAAATGTAAAATGACTATGATAAAAATGTTGAAAAAATAGAAAAGGAGATAGGTTTAAATATTGGATATGTGGGTGGAGTGAACTAAATATACCGATAAAACACATGATACATTATCAATGGAAGAGTAATGGGAGTTATTCTTTCTTTGAATAAAATTATGATAAACTAACATTAGGAGGCTTATTTGGATATCAAAATTCAAAAGAAGAAGTAAAATGAGATTTTATGGAATAAAAGAAAAAGATGATTCATACCAATTTTTTATTGAATGCAAAATATGATTTTAATGAGAAATTTGATTTAATAAGACTCTATAGTATATTCTACAATAAACATAAATTTGATGGAGTAATATTATTTCGTATAATTGGATAAATGATGCAGAATATAACTAATATATTCGACATTGAAACAAAGATTAGGATATAAATATCTGTTACAAACGGATATGTAAAAGCCATATTTTAGGTATCAGGTATTATTAAATCTTAAAAAGGAGCCAATTAATAAAATAAGACTAAAAACCTCTGAAACAACGTTAAATAATTATTAGGTATTTATGGTGTATGAAGTTAAACAAAACGTTTATTATGGAAATGTAGAATATAGACAAAAATATGGGAAAATTCGTATCATAATAAACGAGATGTCGAGCTTAACAGCAAAATTGATGCTTTAAACTATAAAAACAACAGTCAATACCAATATTAGTTAAGATATAAAATTACAGATATTTGATATAAATACTTCATATGATTAAAATAATCTAAAAAATAATATAATAAAAATAGGTATTGGAATTCAATACTAAAAAATATTTATAAACTTGCTAAATTAATAATAAACTGTCTTATAAATATAAGATGGTTTTTTTTTATATTTAAAATAAAATTACTTTACCCATCAAACTTGACTTTTTTTAATTTATGTTAGCATTGTTTAATCTTTATTAAAAAGGAGAGTAAATTTTGGGATATAAAGAAAATGTAATAATTTTTAAGGTACATTTTGCTTGCAAATCTTGCCTTTCAGCTCCGGTCAATGAGGCTAGCAGAATCATTATTCATGAGAGACAGCTTGAACAAGGAGAGAAGTCAAGCTGACAGGAGAAAATGCAGAAGGAATTTGAAAATACAAAAATTGTTAATTCTCAGATACAAATTAATAATGAAGATTGAGAATAGTAATTCCTATGGGTACAATTGAAATAATTAATTTAAAAAGATGATAACAAACTACTATCTAAAAAGAGGAAAAAGTAAAAGTATCAAAAAGTATCTTTACTCTGAATTAAGCTCAAATATAAAATCTTCTTACAGATATTACTAACAAATTAATTTTAAAAAGGATATACTACTTCTAATGTAGCATTGGATGCAAATAATGGTTAACTGCGGCATTTAAATTTAAATGTGTGCTGAGTAGAATTGAAGAAGATGTAGAATCAATTCTAACAGTAAACTTGACAAATATAAACAATTTTTCATGTTTCCAGTAAATAAAGAAAATTTTTAATATCAGGGACATTGACATGACTGATAACTTCAACTCAATTAATGCTAATAACATGACATGGAAGTTCTTCGAGCACAAGGAAATCATTCAAGAATACAAGTAAAGATACTCTAAAAAATAAATACTGTCGGAATCTATTCTTTAACTATGGGGACAGCAGGCAGAACGGAATATGGAGAAGAGGTGCATCTGAATGACAACCCTCTTGGAATTGGGACAACTTCTATTTCCATATATGACGATATTCTAAGAAAAATCCCAATAGAACTGGAAAAAGTCGGTTGAACAGTTACAGCGGGAGGAAATTTTTACCAATCGGGTGAGCTGGATATGATCCAGCACAAAAGAGACACATTGCCATATAAAGACGAGAAGCAGGCATGTTTAATTTTGAATTATATGAAGTGGAATTTGGGACATATACTTTAAGCAATTCAAGTAAAGTATTCAGGAAAGTAGCCGTATCAGCAAATACTGATATATGACATGTATTCAGGCGTACCATACCTTGTCCTGCCGATCACGGAAAGATGCTTTTCAGAAATCAGAAAAGACAGGAGGCCGTCTCGGACTTTAGGGATCAAAAGAAAGCATAACCGTAGCTATCTTGAAGAAGTCAGCACGTCTGACAGGAAGCTTGCTATAGTACTTTAAGCCTCAATGCTACAACTTCACACTTTTCGGAGGGATCTTTGGAGCTCTTTCGGATATGAAGAGGATGAACAATATTTCGTGCCGAAAGGTGACGAGCAAAGAATAGATACTACGCCGAAAGGCTGCAGTTCCATCAAATACAGCATGAGACTTTAGCTACTAGCAAGCCGCATAACGAACAGAGACTTGTATACAGGGCAACATGCGTGAGGTATTCAGATGATGTGCTTTATGGAAGTGAACAGACAGATAGTAAGGCGGTGTCCGGAAGTGTGAGTTGCTCACAGCCTGAGTCCATTCAGGGGACACAGGCTATAGAAGTCAGCAATGAGAGTTGCAGAATGCAGTATTCAGATTAGAGAATTTGCAGTTGTTTCTCCCGTACAAGTTAATTATGGATATGGGAGTCGCAGCATAACAGGATAAATCTAGATACAGGACTGGATATGAACTGAATGACGGCTGGAATCATTACATTTTGACTTTGACTTTGGATATGCAAGGCCAATGTCGCATTCAGACTATTTAAGCCCTAAGAGCAGGAAATGCATTAGCGGATCCATGAAAAAGCTTGAGTAACTCAAATAAAGAGTATAGAAATTTCAAATTTTAATCAGTAAAAATATCGAAAGGAGATGAATGGATGAAAGAAAAAGTAAGATATTACGTAAATTGACTGCGCGCTTCTTCTAAACGTGTTCAGCTTCAATATTCTTGCCGACGGACTTCAGGTTGACTCAATTCACAGGCACAACACAAGCCTTGACAGGGCTCAGAATGGCGTGCCTGTCGTTAGCATATCACCCGAACGGCCGTGGTGTAAGTATTAACGAGTTTTAGAGTACAACGTGGGACGTGGAGGGGCAGGTTCTTAACAATGCCGACAACATCGGTAGAAGCCATCTGCAGGAATCGTAATGCAATCCAAACTCGAGCAAATCAGGTCATAAAATCTGTCCTGCTTCAGGTAAATGGAGCAAACAGATCGCAAATTGAGGGATATATCGAGGGCTCTGCAGCAGACAGTGAATAGAAGTGGCCAATGAAAATGGGAATATATTTAAACGGCGCAGGGACAATCAACATAAGGAACTTTATCCTACAACTGGAAAAAGTTAAGTTGAAGGATGGGGATGTAATCGGAATTGACGTCGAAAAAGGAAGGGTCATTATCGGGGCTAATGGCTTTGATGCGACTAATTCAGACTATGTAAACGTTATTGCAAAGGCCATGGAGCTGCAGGGCAATCTTGTCGGAAGCAAGGTTGATGTAACTTTGGGGGAAAACACTGTTGACTCCAACGGAACTGTAACTTAAATGGAATAAATTCGCTTGCAATTGACGCAAGCAACCCTGGACCGATGTATGCCGGGCAGATAGAAAGATCATCAGCACGGACAAGGAGCAGGCGTAAAGCCCAATGGACTTATCTACTCAAGGGATAGAAAATTAGAAATACGGCTGACGGAAAAATCAATGTAGCCAAGATTAGGGTGACGGAATTGAAATAAACGGGACTGAGTATGCCCAAAGTGAGCTTGCAAGCTCTGACAAGGGATTAATATTAATGCGGATAAAATAAAGCTGGATGGGGAGACTCAGGCAAATGAGGACATTAACCTTAATGGGAATGTTGATAACAAGTCCAACATATACACAGGTGGAAACCTGAATACGCTTGACATGATGAATTCTGGGAATATACGCTTCAGGAACATAACGGCAAAGGATTTTAAAAATCTTGCGTACAGCTCTTTCCGGGAAACTTTAATGTAAAAAGTGGATAATTCCGGAAATATACAGGTTTCAGGAATCAGACATTAACGGGAAATTTGATAACACAGGAGCATTGACTTCCGTTGCCGTATTTCAGTCTCAGGAAACATAGGAAGTACAGGTAAGATACTGACAAATGAGATTTAACGGCTAAAAATACGGTAACATCAGGAGCAATTGCGGCTAAAAATTTAAGAGTGGATAACCTTACTAATGATGGGAAAATAAGCGCAAATGGCGAATTGATTGAAAAAGATGTGAAAAATACTGGGGATATTTTAGCATCAGGCAGAATTAGGAAGCACTTTTGTCACTTCAGGAAGAGTTCAGACTAATGAAACACTTGATATTGACGGCCTTCTGGACAACAAGCAACAGTCGGCTTCAAGGACATATCGGTTGCCGATAATGTATTAAATTCGAACTACTTACCGAGAGAGACTCGGCTTCAAGGAATATGGACACTTCAGGAACTGTAGTTTCAAATAATCTAAGAACAGGGAATCTTAAGAATGACGGTAAAATTGTAGCCAATAAGGACTTGACAGCTAAAAAGGTTGAAAGTGCAGGAGATATTACTGTTGTCGGTAAAATACTGGGCCCTGAAGTCATCATGTGGTCATTGAGAACGAACGAGGCGCTTGATATTAACTGGGACTTTGGAAAATGACAGGATAATCGAGACCCGAAGGATGTGACGGTTGCGTAGGGACATCAGCAATGCTGGTAAAATAATTGCAGGCAGAATTTAAGCCAAGGAATGCTGTTTCATCTCGGGAGTCATTGCTTCAAAAGAACATAAATGTTGATGACTTGAAGAACGATGGGAAAGTTACCGCGAGGAGAAAATATTACAGCCAAGAAGGTAACAAATACCGGAACATTCTTTGCAGCTGAACAGTTTCGAGTGACGATATGGCAACTTCAGGAACTGTAAAGGCAAATAAGACAGTTACAGTTTCAGGAAAGCTTGAGAATGACGGGACAGTGGAAACTGCTGAAGATGCGAAGGTGTCCGGAAATATCAGAACACTGGAAGACTGCCTAAATGGAGTTTGACAGGAAAAGGACACTGTTACTTCAGGAACAATTGCGTCAAGGAATGTAAAAGTTGATATTTAAGCATCGACGGCGTAATTGTGGCAATGAAAATCTGAATGCCAAGAATGTCAGCAACAGGAGACATTGTGCAGCGCCGGGACAGTTCGACCCGATGACCCGACACATCCAGGAGATGTGAGCCATCCACGTGGAAATCAGCTGCTGGAAGGCTCACTCGGAAAACGGCGGCTGTTGAAACCGGCACCAGAACATATCGGTTGCAGGAAACATTAGGGAATGACGGAAGAATTGCGTGCAAATGAGCACCTTCACGAGAATACTGAAAACAATGGGAACATCTGTGTCAAGATCTGGAAGTCAATAACCTGAAGAATACTGGAAAGCTGAGACGTGGAGTAGCTAAAGACGGATGAAATGCAAACAAGTCGGATACGTGCAGCAGTGCTTGAAGATTTCAGGCGGGAGGCGGTGACAATTCGAGGAAAACTCAAGCTTGCCAATGATACAATTGATGCCAAGAATATAAAAATGCCACTGCTTCCAGCAAAGTGCGGCTGGAAAAGGTGTTACGAGTGAGTGAATTGAAAATCTGCAGACATATGCCGATGGGATATTAAGGGCAGCAGGCTTCGCTTGAACATCAATGGCACAGCCGACGAGTATAGAATTGATAATGTACAGGGCATGACTTTGTATTCAGGAAAGATAAACTGCCGACAATATCGAGGTAAATAATGTATCTAGTATCTAAAATGACGCTTTCATCTATTCAGGAAATGATGTAGACCACAATGACAGATACGTTGACCAACACCATAATGGAGATGGCAGTCAACAACATAAATGTCAGCAAATGCAATTGTTAGCATAGCGCAAAGTGCCTCAAATACAGGAGTGTCTGCTTGACGGTTCAACATGCAATGTACCAGGAAAATCCTGTCAGGGCAGGAAATATTTATGAGAAACGACTTTGGTGATAATGCAGACAATCAGAACAATGTTGAGCTTGGCGTTAACCAGGACATTAACCTTGCAGGGAATCTTCACGGACAGCAGAGGCTTGTACCTCCAGGGAACAATATTGCAAAACAATGGCAACACTACTGGAACGGGACTAATTGAGATCAGCTCGAATGACTTTACGAATAACAAGAGCTTGCGTAGCGATACGGTTATCGTAAAATGGACGAAATCGTTAATAACAATATGATTACTGGAAATAACGGAAGATTTCAGGAAGAAATATTACAAATGACGATTTAATCGCGTTGAGAACTTATCTTGAAATGAATGCGCAAGGTAAAGTTCAGAACAACAAGGAAAAGAGGCCATCTATGGCGGGAAAGGCTCTCTGTTATCAAGGCAAACGAGATAATGAATGACGAGGCTGGAATATGGCGGAAACATGGATGCTGTCATGCCGTAAAAGATTACGAACAATGTGGCTACAATCCAGTCAACAGGGAATATTGTGATTACTTCAAGCGATTTCAGAATATTGGAAGAGCTTTCCTAGTTGGGGAAGCTGTGAAAGCGTATCAGTAGAACTTGGGATGGCGAAAGCCGTCTGCAGGCGCAGGTAAGGGATCTTTGGAATACTTCCTTCCGAGAAGATTCGGAAGAGGAAAGAGAAAGAGCCATGTTACATGAACAAAGCTTGAAGAAGTACTCACAATGAGCTGGTATCAAGGAGAAACGATCTTGGGGGTGCCTTCGCTGATCCTCAGCAGATATTCGCTGGACATACTGACAGTGAGCAGATAGGAGAAAGAACAACAAATGTTCAATACAGCACAAGGGATGCCTGTATAAAGAACCTGCACCTGACAGGGAAGATAAAGAGCAATGCAAACCACAGAATACGGAAAAGGAGTGCTGGCGGGTGGAAATAATACAATAAATTGGGGAATTTTATAAGGACAGCATAGTTTTCAGCAGGAGGAGTGCGGCTAACCAATTAATGCCGAACTTTTGAAAATTCAGTAACTCTTGGGAATGCTGTATATGGCACTAAAAGCGGCGAGGAAAAGAGACAGCGTTCACTGCAACAACAAGAAGACAAGCAAGGAAGAGACACTACTACGGAAACAAACTTCTCCAAGATCGCCAGTGCGATGGAGGTGTTGGCTATGAGTCAGGGCGACGAGCGCACACGGTGAAAGGGCGTCCAGGTAACAGTGAATGCTCCCACTATTGCAGTACTTGAATCCGATTGAGGCTGGAAATGGAGTAGTGCCTGAAAATGGAGGGAGAGAACGGAAGAAAAGTCGCTGTCCCCAAGCACATTTGGAATCAACAGGTACAGGAGCTTCAATGGGAATATTCAGGTGCAGAACAATCAGCCTATTTTCAGCCATATCAGCAATTTTTCAGCGGAAATCCACAGTTCCAGGGAGCTGGAAATACATACTGGCCCAGTAAACACAGAATTTGAGAGCAGATTCAGGATTGCAGGAAACAATGCAGATATAGGATATTAAAAACACTGGAGTAATCAGCGTCAATCCAGGTCACTTGCAAAAGTGCAATGTTCAAAGGCAAATATGATGATCCGACTTTCAAAACATGTCATGGAGACCCGTTCAAGCTGGTCATAAACCTGAGGCTGACTACTACGGAGCGACTACTCCTTGAAAGGAGTCGTGATGCTCGGAAAGTTTGGGGACAGGGCAAGACGTCTTGGGGATGAGTAGTGTCGAACCAAGGTCTTACAGGTGCGCCAAAGCTGGGAACAGCCTTTCATGCAAATGGCAAAGCAACGACGATAAGCAGGCACTGATGGGACAACGCCTCCAGCTGAAGGTGAGAGGCTTTGGACTTAAAAGCAGGGCAGGGTGACCCAGGACTGGGATAACAACCTGAATGAAGATGTTACTCGGTCATGTAACATGTAAATGGTATTGGAAGTTCTTGCTCCACAAGTTTACCTAAGTAGCAAGACTAGAGTAGCATAAGCGACGACTTCAGAAAACAGAGTTGGCGGAACAGAAAGGACTATGTGAAGTCCATGGACTTTCTGTCAATGACGGAACGAAATGGGGATGGTGGAATTACGTATGTTGAGGCTGACACTCGTAAGAAACCGCAGCAACCAACCTTCTTTTCAGAAATATCAGGGACAGAACATTCATAAATTCTGTTGGAAACATTGAGGGCATATGGAGCTGATTGTCGGTCTCGCTTATCTCTGAAAACGGCAAGGTAGTAAAACGACACGACAAAAAGGACAGTTGGATTTTCATAACGGGGAATATGACAGGGCAAAATATGAGGAAGTTGCCTCAGTTGGCGTAAATCACTCAAAAAGGCACAACTTTTATCAAAGCTGACAGCTACAGTTCGACAGGAGGAGTTTTAAATACGGGTCATTCGGCACTGATGTAAACAGCTTTTGATGTGAATGCATTGTCACTGTCTGAGACCATAGTTTTGGGACTGAAGCACTATTCAAAACATACTGAAAACTACACATTTTAGTGGAGGAGCAGTTGCGAATTCAGCAGAAGGAAAGAGTGGAAATCTTAACTTAAGAGGCTCATGGTTCATAGCCAGACACAACAGGACTGACAGAAAATGTCAAAGGTCAGAATCGTCATACAGTTATGACATGGAATCAGGCAGAGCGAAAAAGGGTTCATGTCATCGAAAAGCACATACAGAAACTCCCACATTGAAGAAAAATTCAGCAAGCAATCTTGTACTGAGGCAAGAATGCTGTATAATTACAGGTAATGCTGAAGGGATAGGAAGCAACATCGTTCTTGGAGAAACACACCTTGTAGGGCGTGTTACAACCTGACTCACGTGAACTTGCTGACAGCGGCTATGAGAGAGAAGCAGGAAGAGCTACAGGAGGAATAAGTCAGTGGAAGAGCTTCAGTCGGGTATGGAAAATCGCAGAACACGTACGATGAAAAGAGCAGCAGTAAATGCAAAATCCAGCCTGCGTGTTGAGATGGCTCAGTCTGTGAACAGGGAGCAGAAAGTACAGCCACAAACTTTGAATACGGAAATATCCGGATCAATAACGGCGATGTAAAAATATGGTGCAAAGGAACTGACACAGGGATATGCGATACTACAAGAGCAAGGCGGATTTAATATCGGCAGGAATAAACAGCCCGATTAAGGACAGGATTGCCAAATCGGCAGGAGCTGTAAGCGATTAAGGATGGCGACAAAGTTGGCGGAAAGGGATGGAAGCTAGAATGCTATTACTGAACAGTTAAAGGGCTTTCAGACAATCAGGGACAAGACAGACAAACTCATGTGAACGGAAGCGTGAGCATAAAGGTGCAAGAGACGCACAGGCAAACAGCAACTTCACGCCAACATCGAGTAAACGCCGTTTACTATTCGAGAAGCAACACAAGTTCCCTACTGAAGGTGCGTCCGTAAACAACATTAAAGCCGATGGATGAAAATTCAAGCATTACCTACAGCAGTAAACAATATAACGTATCAGGAACACAGGGCTCAGGGCGAACATTCATCTACAACAATGTGGCAAATATCCAGAAGGAAGCTGTGGAACTTCATAACAGCTACAGCTCAAGCAGTTCGAGCAGAGGAGTAAATGCAGGAGCTACACTGACTATGGAACAAAATACAGACTACTGAAACGGTGGAAGTATCAACAAGCAGAAGCAACCGAATACAGTTGAAACTGTTTATGCAAACGGAAACTTCAAGAATGTAAATGAAGTTCACAACAAACATAGGCTCAATGATATTAAATGCTTAACCAGGAAGGTGGAAAAGTAACAGAAACATTGGAAAAGTTAGTTATTTCAAGACAGAATACAAGCACGACAACTGGAAGTTCAAGTGGAATAAGCCTTGGAATAAGGCAAATTGAATGCCAAGCTCTGTAAACATAAACGGAAGCAGAACAAATGGAGATAGAGCATTCGTAGACAACCAAAGCACATTCATTGTCGGAGGGAAGCAGTCTTCACGTTGGAACGCTTGAAAAATACAGGAGCTGTAGTTGGTAAGCAAGAAACTCACATTCAAGATTGACACCTGTGTTGAAAAGATATTCAGAATCACGACAATGAAGACAACAGAGGATTAATTGAATTTTCAACAGGAAAACCGAGAATTACAAACATTGGATTCAATCAGGACAGCAGGGACAAGCAAGGAATCACAAGAAATACTGTAATCGGAGATGTTGAGATAGCAGGAGCTGAGGGAAGTCCAATAAACAGAGATATTACAAGAGCAAATGAAGTAACAAAGGACACTCACAGCAGCACAAATATTAATGTTGAAAGCCAGACTATTGAGTATCTTACTAATCCTGGTAAACTGAAAAGAGGATATTGGAAAAAGCTAAAAAGAGATAGCAGAGTGAGCCATCAAGGAATCAATTACATTGAGGAGATGACAACAGGAACTTCTTTGGGCAACTTAGAGAGGTAAGGCTTAGTGAAACTGTAAATAACATAGCAGGTAAAAGACTTACAGAAGCTGACAAGTCAGAAGATGTTGTTGCAGCCTGGAAAGATGCCTACAAGGATTTAGGATACAATCTTGATGTAAGATACACAACTGGCGAAGATACTCCTGAAATGAAAGACAAGGCAGGAACAGCCTACGTATCAAAAGACGGAGTACATACAATAATAATCAACATAAATGCAAAAGAGAACTCAACAAAGGCAGGATTAATCGGAACACTTGCAGAAGAGGCAAGCCATATTGTAAATGGAGTGGCAGGAAGACAGATAGCAACTGGAACTGAAGAAAAAGGACTGGAAAGTACAGGAAGAGCCGCAAATGCTTACTTTAAGGAAGAGTACAAGGGAAGCAACCAGAATATGACGTACAGGTCTGACGGTAAGATTGATACTAGCAAGCTGGGAACTCATGTCGGGGATGATGCATTAAAATTTAAGTTAAATGGAAATATAACGGTAGCAGGTTTTACTCCAGATATAACAGGATCGATTTTATTGATGAAATGATGGTAAAAAGAAAATATGGGTATATATATGATATAAAAGGAGTAATAAGAACTAGAAAGATCCTTAGCAGAGCTAGTTTAAATTTTAGGGTATCATACTATCCAGGAGTGATAATCAATTCAAGAACTTGATGAACCAAGAAGGAGAACCAAAGAGACTCAAGCACTAATAGATACCATATTAACATATGGATTACTTTTACAGGAAATCCCTTATGAAAGCCTCAGGAGGTATCTATATTGAAAAGGCAGAAAAACAATGGAAATAGGGTTAACAGCAGGAGAGGAATAACTGCAGGAAAAGAGAATCCAATATTACCTAAAGAGCTTAGCATTATGTAAAAGACGAACTGACCAAAAGTGCAGAAAAGTACAATAAAAGAACAATTAAAATTAAGTAAAGTAGTAAAAATTCCTGGCAGTAAGCAATAATAAGAATATACTCCTAAAGATTTGCAGTACAAAGCTTTTAAATATTCTCGCCAAATCCTTCCGGAGTTTTGGAGGAGCTTTAGTCTGGAGATTACAAAAGTTAGTAAAAATAGGGTTAGAAAAGTTTAATACAATTTTATATCTGTTTGGTTAATAGGATCGTATGTACATATATAACAATAGCATTAAACAATGGTTTTTAAAAATTCATCTGAAGTAAATGAGTTATCAAGAAATACCAAAATATGCTAGGATAGAAATGAAACTGAGATTTACTTGAATGAAATGAAAATAACAAATGTAGATGATTGATTTTGAAACTTTTACTGGTGAAGATTATGAGATTAATCCAATACAAGTTTATGTAGAAGGAGATATAAATGAAAATGCAAGAAACTGAGTTAAATTAAAAAGTTTAATCAAGAAAAATAATAAAAATATATCAAAATTTTTACTTGTTCTAAGAGTAATAAAAATGAAGAATATATTGATGAATCTGGAATTATTGCGGATATGTCAGTACAATGAAATTAGAATATAAAATCAAGAGAAAACTTTTGGACTTTATGCAACAGACGAAGTAATGGATGTATTTATACAGAAAGGAAAAACAAATGCCAAAACTGATATTAAATGATAGAAGAATTTTGGAAAAAGAAAAGTCACCTGCAGTCTCAAGATAGATCAAAAATTGAGGAGCAAATCACTGATGAAAGACAGGAACTTGAAATAGAATAGTGGCGAACATACTCTTTACATATTTAGCCAATTTTATGTTAAAAAGCCCTGAACTGAAATTTCTAACATGACTGAAAAGGAGCTGGAAGTGACTTGATCTACAACACTTATATTCTCAATAATGCTTATATTAAAGTCATTCTAGTGGTTTTGTTAGCCATAATTCCAAGTTTAACAGAATGCTGTTTTTAATAATATCAATTGTGCTGGCAATAGACTGTAGCTTATGTTTTTATAGGGCTAGTTTCAATTGAAAATCAAAAAGTGAATAACTGTCCATGAAGATAAACACCGAGATTCTTATATATGCTTATATATACGATAATTTTTGAGTTTCAAATAAATTTTTAGAAATATAGCACCGCTATGCAAACAACCAGGATGTAACGAGGGAACTCCACCACATTGTAGTGGGAGATGTCAAGATAACGGAGTCGACGCCAAGACTGGAAGCGTATCAGGAACTGCGTTTAAGGGAATACTAACTGTTGAAAAGCGTGCGGATGAATTTTTATTCAGAAGGCAGAGGATATTCGGCAGGGATACAACCGCAGGAATAGGCAAAGTGTTTTGATAAGAACAATCCAGGAAGGCATGGAGTGAACCTTTCAAGCGTAATAGCTGGAGCACATAAGAACTGACGTGGAGCAGAGAACAACAAGAAACGTTACAGAGTTTACAAGTGAGCAGGCTTCCTTGACGTAAAAGGGACAGTGAAGCAAATAGGCTCGCTAAATTGACGGAAACTTACATTAAACTCAAACGGCTATGAACATTGAGGACTTAAAGGACATTGACAGTCAAGAACAGTGGGAATAAACGTGACTGGAATGCATGAGTATAGAAATATAGTATAATAACGAGAATACACAGTAAAATAGGATTTACAAGTCCGAATGAATCGAAGAAAAGCATAAAGAAAGGAAACAAAGAAATTGTGCAAAATAGTCTAGGTTTTAGACACTCCATTGGTGTAAGATACAAAAGATGGCATGTTTTTGAATTTATTTTTAAATTTTAATACTGAGTATACCCAAAATTTTTAATATCTTTCAACCTATACAATACGACTATAATAACGTTGTTATAAAAGCATTATTTTTGTTTACATTAAGCCCATATTAGCCCCATAACATTGCATCAGACAAGCGAAATTTATACAAAAATCAATTTAACGAACGCTACGGGCTTAATATGACGCAATATGAACTTTAATTTTTCCTCATCATCTAGCATTTTCATCTTCGAAAAACATTAATCATAATTGAAAATTCTACCTATCTTAGTTTTTATCAAGATAGCTGTTCCGTAATATTTTGTACATGAGATCTGCTATCTGCATAAACCTGCAAAAACTTTTTACGCTTATTTCTTTTATTTCGTACTGCGTTTGTGCATATCCTGCTCCTCTTTTGAAAGATTTAAGACTTTAACTGGCGTCCAATTACATTTCCAGTTTTCCTGCTATATCTTTTACCTGATTTTCACAGCTAAGCATATTTTAATCTCCAGTCATTTATTCTTTCACTAAACAATGCTTGTTCCTTTCAGCTAACATATCAGAAGAGGAATTACAACAACATTTACAATCTCATCCTTTCTGTCATTCACATTATGATTTAAAAGTTCCTGGTTGATTAGCAATATTAATCATATCCTTAAGCTGGTATAAAGTCAGCACTCTCTGCAAAATTACGCCTCAAGCCTGTCAATATCTGTAACAACAAATGTGCATTTTCCCGAATTTTTGATAAAATTTTCTGCAGTTCAGATCTCTTCATGTCCGCTCTGTATATCACATATAAACTTCATCACAGCCAGCATTTTCAAGTTGTTATCATGCGCTTGTCAAAACTCTGCTTTTGCTCACTTACTCTTGCATATCCAAATTTCATTTAGACAACTCCTTTACATGCCTCTACTAAAAATATATTTTAGTTGAGTATACATCATTTTGCTTTATTATACGCTTAAATTCAGTATAGTTTTAAGTGTAATAAAACTCGTTTTCAGTACATAGATAAATCTTCTTATTTTCGAGTATTTACTTTATTATAATTGTCATTGATGATTGACTTTTTGTTCTTATAAATTACATAATATAAGAACAGATAGTGATATAAATGGTTAGGTTAGATACATTAGGAAAAGAAATATAATATTTTTGTAACAAATGTTTGACATCTATAAGTGTTTGTCCTGTAAATAAATAAACTTGATTTCTACATATGATATAATTTTAAAGTGGAATGCATGATGCCTGAGGGTCGTTGATACTAGCCTGATATTGCAGCAATATCGTCAATAGGAGGACTTACATGAACAACAGAGAGGAAAAGACCTTTTAAAAACTTTTGAAGAACAAATTAGCTTAAAAGAAAACCTTAAATTTAAAAAATGAAGGATTTGCATCTTTAATATTTTAAAAAGAGTAAAATTATTATTCTTTATGATCGTATATAAAGAAAATTTTTAAATTCCTATTATGAAAAATAAACCTGATGATCCTGATGAAAATGTATAAAGATGATGTCTCTTTTGAAGATTTGTTTTGCATAGTTTATTTTGACAGGAAATGAGGCAGTCCTTAAAATATATTTTATTGTCGAATCTAATATAAAATCTAAATTAGCCTATTATCTGGTGAAAAATATAAAACTGATAATAATGGCATATAAAGATGTGAATAATTTTGAATACACTTGCAGTCTCGATTATCAAGAGATATTAATCGTCTTAGTCCAAAAATTAAATAATATCTATTGATAGACCGAATATAGGGCTCTAGGATTAATCGTTATACTGACAAACATAATATCGTTCCCTTTGGGTTTTAATGCTCAATTGATTTTGAACAACTGCTTATTTCAAATGTTCTCAAAAGATATCAATCAAGATTGCGTACCACGAAATGAAACTTATCGAAGAAAATCCGAATTTAATTGATAAGAAGATCTTTACTGAGAAGCTTTGAGAATAAGTTATATGAACAGTTTTAGAAATATTTGTGCTATAATGAAAGATTATATAACGTAGGTTACCACAATAAACATTAATAGTTTTTATTGTTCAAGGAACATTACAGCTTAAATTTTAACTATGGTCTTTTTATTCTTAATTTAATTTTAAAATTTTTATTACCAACTAGAACATAGAGCTTTGAAATCTTTATTAACTTATAGCTTAGCTATCTTTAAATGTTGATGAAAGTGATTTACAAAAATACCAATAAAAATGAAATTTCCTAAAATTGGGAAGAAATATTAGAAATAAAAGAAGATTTGCAAAAGGCAAAAGAATTTTATCAAAACAATGTTTTGAGTTAATAAAAATAGCCCTCAGACAGGCGCTTATTTTTATTTTTAACTTCATCTCATATCATTTTCATCTAAAGTATTGCAACGCCCCATTTTATAATAAATTAACATACTGTTCAACAAAAATCCTATAACGGTAGATTGTATTTTCACTATCACTTATTTTAATCTAAATAATACCTAATTTGACAATTGACTTGAAAATGTTAAAATATAGTAAATTAAAATTATAAAAGGAGATGATATTACTCATGTACAGGTAATAGAAGAAAAAGATAATGAAGGAAAAAGTTTCAGTATAGTTGCTGGAGAACGATTACCAACAAAGAATTAAGTGCAAATAGATGAACTTTAATAGCAACAAATTTGTTCGGATAAAATGAAAATATAATTTAGCAATTATTCTCTTTTATTTTCAGAGCTGTCATCATATTTTTAAGATATGATAGTCAGGCTCATTATAGTAAAACTGCTTAAAACCAAACTTCAAAAGTTATAACTATTTAACTCAAAACCCTAAATTTATAAATAGTAGTTCAATTTCAAAACGGGATGACTATATATAAATTATTGTCTGCTATCTACTTACCGTATTGAAAAATCATTTTACTTGATTATGTACAGCGTTTTCCCTAACTGTATTTTCCAGCTCAAATATCCGGATTAACTAAAATCATTCCACCAGCCATAAGTATTATCAGCACATTTTCAATTGCCACGCTATTACTGCTTTTTCAATTTCTAAAAGTGAAAACTTCCATTAGAATCTCCTGTGAAGAATATTTGTCATTTGGCTTAATGAATTTATTACCCATGAAGCTGCCTGATATAAGCTTCCTGATTTTTCATAAGCCTCAGCTTCAGCTTCCATCAACTTATCGTATTCAAATTTATTGTTTGATTTAAAATTTAAAATATCCTGTCTGTAACTTCGTAGTATCTCAAAATGTTCACGAACCGGATCATCAACTTCTTTTTGTAGCAATTGGTCAGCTAGCCTGTCATTCGATTGTCTTTTTCTTTCTCAAGTCCATACTGTCATTGCTGTCTACGTTTTATTATTAATCTTGTAGTTCTCGTTCCATTTGAGTCTTTTATCTAAAATATCCTGCTTTTATAGCATTATTCTTGGTTCCTCCTTTTCACGTCCTTCTTAATATTTCATCAAGGTACTTTCCACGTTTTCTTGCTTCATTAAGAGCTTATTAATAAGTTCCTGCTGCCTTCTAAAACGACATAAGGTTTTTCCGCTTTATTTTCTTTTTCCCGCATTTGGTCATCAAGATTACGTATTTTATTATGTTGTTTTGTTCTTTTCCAAAAATTAATTGAACTAAATTACTGCCTAGTTTTCAAGCTGTTTTAATCTCAAAATAAAGGTTTTCCTGTTCTGACTCGTCCTTCAACTTTTTCTCCTTTTGAATAATCTATACACTGCTGTCAAAATCTATATTCTAAAGACTTCATCAAATAATTTTATTTCTTTTAAGATTTTGAAATTTTGTATTCTGCTCTCTGATTTAATTTGTTCTGATTATCTTTTATATTTAAAGACACGCTTAAAGTCTGTAATTCCTTTATTACTCACTTGAAATCTGTTTCTAGTTTTAAATTCATCTAAGAAACCTCCTTGAAATCTTCTTCAACAATTTCTTTTGAAAGAATTTCCATATTTCATAAACTCATGAATCAATCATTGCTTCAATCTTATTTCTCAAGATCCTTTTCTCCTTTCCATAGCGGAATTTTGTCCTGTCAAGATCTTCAGAAGAATTTACTTCAGTCCTTCTGACTACAACTTCTGCACCTCTCATTTGAAAAACACCTCAACCTTTAGTAACCTGATAATGGAATGATTTTAACCAAAATCATTTTACAAATCTTCATTGAAAAGTCCTGTAAAAATTCTTTGCAAATGGAGAGTCCGCCGTCAAATCTAAACTTTTTATCTGACTTATTTTTGTTCATCTGGCTAACTGCTTTCAGCTGATTTTGGGCTTCTCCTGAACTCTAAATTCTCAAACGCTTTTTATACCTAATCAGTTCCATAATTAGCCCAAGCTCTTATTTTTTCTCAAAAATGCACGGGCTAAAGCTGATTTAACTTTTGCTGTGTTAACACTCACTACCATATTCGTCTTTCGATTATTTCTCTCTGAGAAAGTCCACATTGACTGCATGCAGTGAGCGCTTTCATCAAAGAATTACTGTATACGCAGTGGGTATTGCCAAATTTTTACTTAAAAACTCAAGATTTCTGTAATACTGTTCCCACTTTTCAAGAGAAAGCATAGTGTCAAATCCACCCATTTCTTGCCTCAAAATTTCCTGTCTGCACCTGCGATACGACGCTTACCACATCCTCTTGCTCCCGCCACAACTTCTGTATCATACTGCTGCGTTCATGACGAGATAAACTCCTGACAAGAATTTTGTTAAACTGCCGTTCCGATTGACACATTATTCTTAACTTCCAGTTCACGAACGCTTTCTGACAAACATTGTTAATGCTGTTCGGCCCGATTGAATTGCATTTCTGAAATTGGTTTATCGCTGAAATCTCAGCCATTTTATGCCCCCTTTTATCATGTTTTCTACATTTTCCAATTTATTTTAATTATACTTATTTATAATGCAAAATCATGTTTTGGGACTGCTCAATTTTGCATTTCAGTCGCAATGCAAGAGGCCAAAGCCTTAGAAAAGCCCTCCCATCCATTGTAATGAATGGCTGCCCGTACTTTTTCAAAAATTACTGCTGAGCTCTCAAACGCCGAGGTCAGGCATGAGTGGTACGCGAGCGTTCCACTCGCAAAAACTGAATCACTTTTTCTGCCAGCTCATCTCCAGAACTTAGTACTTTATTATTTCACTGAAGTAGAAAAATAATTTATTTAAACACATTGAAAAAGATAGATGAAAGAAAAATTTATGAAACTTAACCAATATATCAATTTATAAAATCAAACAAAAATTTAATAAAAATCAAAAATTATTATTGACGTTTTAAAGCGAAGGAAGTAGTAATATTATTATATCACTTTTATTTATATTTGTTATTTTAATATTTGACCATGACTGAAATATAAAAATATAAAGATGAAAGAGGTATTTTATGAAAGCAGTATAGTAAATCCTAAGGGTGAGCTGAAAAACCAGTTACAGTTGTTAATCTTGCTATGCAATGAGCTTGAAAAGGAGATATTATTAATAGATACTGACCCAAGAAATGTTGCCTCAACTTATCTTAATTTAAAAATGATAATACAATTTTTGACTTAATAAAAGAAAGCATGAAACAATGAAATTTGATAAGGCAAAGATCATACAAGCAGTAGATGTTATAAATTTACGAAAGATTACTTAACTTGAAAATGCTGCGAGTTATTTGACATCGCTTTATCTTTTATTATCAAACATAACAGAACAGCTGGAACAAGACTATGACTATATCATTATTGATACTGAAGGTTCAATAAACAACACGGTAGTGAGATTAAATGCAACAGATTATATTGTCACCATCAAATGCAGTTTAATAGACAAAATGGAATAAACGATCTTATAAGATATACTCATTGGTAGAAATAATCCTAAATTAGAATTAGTATTTTTCTGTGACAGGTAGTGAACGAACAAAAGCTGCTGATGCATTGAAAAAGAATTTATGATAATTCAAAATGGTTTTAGGACTTAATTCAATATTTTATCAAAAATTCATGTCAGAAAAGATATCACATCAATGCAATGTTAGAAAATTCTGATATTATAAAATTATAAAAAGTCCTCTCTCGTCAACAACGATTATAGAAATACTACAATGACCCTGATAAAAGAATTAGAATATTTTATATTTCGACCATATTGGAATGATACAACTTTTTATATCAAAGGGGTATTTGACAATGGGAAGATTTGACTATTAAAGAAAATAGATGAATTAACAATTGAAAAGCATAAAACAATATGAAAGTAATTTTGATTTTTCAGCTATGAAATAAACAGATGATAAATTTATTTGAAATAGAAGTATTGAAAAATAATTTGTATATGGTTTGGAATCTGATACAAAATAGAAATGCAATGTGTATATTTATATGAAGCATAGGAAAAATTTAAAACACAAAAAGACGGCCTATGGCAGGGTATAAACAAAGTAGGGACTTTCTAGAAGATCAGTTTCATCTCCCAGTGAAATATAAACAAATATTTGAGTCATGGAGAAAACTGATGGCCTTGGAAAGTTCAAAAGAACTGTAAAATATATTAATCAAAAACTCTGAAAATCTATCTGATGAAAAATAGAAGAAATGAATAATCCGAAAGAAGCTCCAAATATAATAAAAGACTTTAAAAATCAAAAGTTGAAGTAGATTATGCAAAAAGACTGAAGAAATAAACAGAAATTAAAAATTTTCAAAGAAAAATCAGGAAATTAAAACTGAAAAATGGAGAGGGTAAATCATCAACTACAATAATAAATAATATTTTTATCTTTTCTTGTTAATTTAAATAAAATATACTCCAATTTCTATATTCGAGATTGGAGGCACAGAATAATCTCAACTTACACAAGTAATTCCTGCTAATTTAATTATTTCTTGTGCAAGATTTTTCCTCATCAGCTCATATTTGCTCAACTGCATATTTATATCTTTTACTGACTTTTTCCTGGATATTGATCCGTCATTTCTGAAATTGAACATTCCTTTAATCCTTCATACATCGCTTTTTAATTTTACTATTTCCATACTATATCTTCTAATTTGCTTTTTATTTTTTCTCTCAAAGTTTTTTCTTTTTCTGTTTTGGGATAGCTCAATTATGATTTTATTTCGGAACTACTTTTATTTCTTCTTTTCTGTCAGGTTTACTCAAAGGATTTTGACTTCTTCTTCTGCACACCACACATTCTTACTTTTTCTCAGTGGAGAATTCTAAACTCAAACCAGTAATCCTGCTTTCCCGTCCACTGAAAATCCATATCTTTCACGTTGTATTTTTCTCCTAACTTTTTGAATTGGGTTTTAAACCCAAGCATCTATATCAGTAATCCGTATTTTCAGAATATCAAGTAAATTTCTAAATTCTTCAATGCCATATTTCCAAAAGCCTGTATCTAAATTGTTTCATTCTTCGATAAAATTCTTCATAACTTGATTTTAACCAACAAACTCTTCAATTCAAAATCTGTCCATTCCAGGATCAAATCATTTAATAAAAATTTAAAACGCTCACTAACTGAAACTGTTAAAATCTGTAGGACTTGTTCTAAATTCTTTAAATAATGCAAATTGAATAATCATCGTTTTCTACAAGAGTAAAATTAAGAGCTACTAATTTTTATTAATATCTCATTAATGATTTTGAAAATTGTTCTATTGTTGCAGTCAGACTTTTGCCAATCGCTTTTAAATCATAATAAGAAAACTTAATTTCTTCTATTTCTATTTACTCTATGAAGAATTGTCATCAATAAGTCAAGTTCTTCAGCCGTAAAAATCCTCTTAATCCTACAGTATTAAAATCATCTATCATTTTACAATTTTATTTTTCATTACCATACCTCTCTTTAACTTTTTATTATATCATATATATTATATAAGACAAGATTTCAAAATAAACATTGTTTTAAAGTCGTAAAACTTGTGTTTTTAAAGTCGTATCTTGTTTTAAATAGTCTCCCAAACTATAGGCATCATGATACCTAAAAGGATATAAAAATCTTTTAAAATATTTTTATTAAAGACTGATTTCTTTAAATTTTCATTGTTACAATATACTCCTCTTTTATGTTTACAGTAATTCTTATAACCAAAATACTTTATTCATAACATACTTTAACTATTTAATACATCAACTATGCATAAAACTAACTTATATTCGTGAAAATGTCGTTTTTAATATCAATTTCACTTTTAGACATTCCATATATATCTTTCATTATAAGTCTTTCCACAATCTCCTTATTCAACCTTTTACATCATTTAACGATGAATTTACTCCATTTCTGACGTTCTGAAACATATTGACGTCTCATCATACCAATTTCAATAACTTTTATATTATTAAATTTCAAAATATTGTACCCATTAGAATTTATTTTACCATATCCCACAGGAGATATAGGTATTCAATGTAAACAAAACAACAATTTTGTGAAAAATTTATACAGAGTTGAATAAAACTAATCTCTAAATCTTTTCAACCACCAACCAAACTTCTACAGTTATCGTAAATTATTTTGCAGGCAGTGTTTTCTGTTTTAACAGGGAAACACACACAGCGTGCCTTTTAAAAATGAAAAATTTACATAAAACCCTAAATAAAAAACATCATCTATAATTGACAAATTAAGAAAGAAATATTGTTTAATTTATATTTTAAACGATTTTCATTTCAGACAGGGAATAGTCAAAAAGTTTTTATGACAAATTGTGCCCCTTTATGTCCTCTCTGAGAACCTTCTGATACATTTGGTCTTAAAAATTTCAATTTTAATTCTAAACACATTTCTGCTACAAACTTGACTTTTCTTAATCTATGTTAGTATATTTTAATTTTTATTAAAAAGATAAAATTAGATATAGAAAGTAATACTTGGTACATTTTTGTTATGATCCTGGCCTTTTCCAGCTCCAGTCAATGAGGCCAACAGAATCTGATATCTCGCATGAGACAGCTTGAACAGGAGAGAGTCAGGCGGCAGAGAAAATGCAGAGGAATTTGAAAATACAAAGTTTTGACGACTCAGATACATACACAATGAAATTGAAAAGATCAACAATTCTAATAAATTTTAATTGAAAATAATTAATGCAGATGATGAACAAGTTTCTATCTAAAAAGGAAAAGTAAAATTATCAAAAGTATCTTACTCTGAATCAAACTCAAATGATATAAGAAACCTCTTTCACAGATATTACTAACGTTAATGAAAAGGAGATACTACTTAATGTAGCATTGGATGAAAATAATGATTTAACTACTGCATTTCTAAATTTAGATATTATTGTTGCAAAATTGAAGATATTAGAATCAATTCAACAGTAAACTGACAACAGAAGCTACCGGTCGTTCAGTAACAGAGAGAAAATTTATTAATATCAGGACATTATATAGTGACTGATAATCTCAAACCCAATTAATGCACAATATGACTATAGTTCTTCCAGCACAAAGGAAAATCATCTGAATACAAGCAAGAACATCAAAACAGATACTGCGGAACTCAGCTAACAAATCTAGGACAGCAGGCAGAACGGAATATGAAGAGGAGTGCATCTGAATACGATGACAGTCTCTCTTGGAATTGGGGACAACTTATTTCATATATATGACTGTTCCAAGAAAAATCCCACAGAGACTGGAAAGTCGGTTGAATAGTTAGTTACAGGAGAAATTTTCACGAACTCCAGCCGACTGATATGATCCTTTAAAAGGGGACATATCGCGCATAAAAAGACGGCTTGATATGTTTAATGGTATATGAAATTTAGGATTATACTGAAAAGTTTTAATTCAAGCACGTATTCAGGAAAGTAGCTTTATTCAGCAAATACTGGTATATGACATATTCAGTACGCTATACCTGGTTCTGGATCCGAAAAGATACTTTTCAGAAACGTGAAAAGCAAATGTCTCTGACTTAGGGATCAAAAGAAAGCTACAACTGTAGCTACTTTGAAAAGTCATACTGTCTGTAAAGGAAGCTATAGGTACAATTTTAAGCCTTAATGCTACAACTTTACTTTTCGAGGATCTTTGGAAGCTTCATAGCGAGAGAGGGATTAAAATATTTGCCGAGAGGCGACAAAGTAAAGATAGATACTACGAAGGCGCAGTTCCATAAATACAGTATGAACCTTAGCTACTACGCGCTTCCATAACGAACAAGTTTGTATACAGGGCAGATAGCGAAGTGAGTCTGGGGCAAATGATGCTTTTGATGGAGGAAAGACGACAATAGGCGAGGTCGGAAGTGAATGACACAAGGGAGTCCATTCAGTGGACAGACATATGAAGCGCATGAGATTGGGATACAGTATTCCAGTTAAGAAATTTGGAAAGTTGTTTCTCCTGCATGTTAATTATGGATATGGGTGCAGCGATAACAGGGATAAACGACACAGGACTGATATGTAACTGAAATGACGGCTGAATCAGCTTGATACACAAATTTTGACTTTGACTTTGGATATGCGTGGGCCAATGTCGCATCTATAGACTATTTAAGCCCTAGTAGCTATGGAAATGTATTTTAGCTGATCCTCGAAAGTAAGTTTTAGATGGTAACTCAAAATAAAATTATAGGGAAATTTTCAAATCTTTAATCAGTAAAATATCGAAAGGAGATGAATGGATGAAAGAAAAAGTAAGATATTACGTAAATTGACTGCTAAGGCTCTTCAACGTGTTCAGCTTCAATATTCTTGCTGACGACTTTTCAGGCTGACCCTAATCCGTGGCGTACAACACAAGCCCTTTGACAGGGCTCAGAATCGAGAGTGCCTGTCGCTAATATTTCCACCTGAACGCCGTGAGTGTGTTAACGAGTTTTTAGAGTACAACGACGAGGGCAGGCCCCTTAACAATGCCGACAACATCGGTAGGAGCTTATCTGCAGGAATCATCAATGCAAATCCAAATCGGAAAGCAAATCAGGTCGCAAATCTTGTCCTGCTCTAGGTAAATGGAGCAAACAGATCGCAAAATTGAGGGATATATATCGAGGCTCTCAGCAGACAGAAAGTGAATGGAGTTTTAAGCAATGAAAGGAAATATATTTAAACGATGCAGGGACAATACTAAGGAACCTTATCCCATAACTGGAAAAGGTTGAAGGATGGGATGTAATCGAAACTGACGTCGAAAAGGGAAGGGTCATTATCGGGGCTAATGGCTTGATGCGACATGACAGACTATGTAAAACGTTACGAAAAGCGCCATGGAGCGAGGGCAATCTTGTCGGAAGCAAGGTTGATGTAACTTTGTGGGAAAAACACCGTTGACCCTAACGGAACTGTAACTTCTAAATGTGAATAAATCATGTGCGACGCAAGCAACCTGGATCGATGTATGCCGGGCAGATAAAGTAGCAGCAAATGGACAAGGGAGCATGCTAAACCCAATGGACTTATCTACCAAGGGATACAAAATTAGAAATTACGGCTGACGGAAAAATCAATGTAGCCAAGATTAGGGGTGACGGAATTGGAAATAAACGGGACTGAGATGCTCAAAGTGAGCTTGCAAGCTCTGACAAGGGATTACATGCACAAAGAAAGCTGGATGGGGAGACTCAGCAAATGAGGACATTAACCTTAATGGAATATGGATAACAGTCCAACATATCACAGGTGGAAACCTGAATACGTCTTGACATAGATGAATTTCGGGAATATTAATGCTTTCAGGAAAACATAACGGCAAAGGATTTTAAAACCTTCTTAAGTAGTTCTTTCCTGGGGAAACTTTTAATGTAAAATTTAGATAATCTGAAATATACAGGTTTACGAATTACAGACATTAACGGTAATGGATAACACAGAGCATTGACTTCCCGTCGCTGTATTTGCAGTCTCAGGAAACATAGGAAGTACAGGTAAAGATAATGACAAATGAGGATTTAATGTTAAAATACGGTAACATCAGGAGCAATTACAGCTACTTTAAGAGTGATAACCTTACTAAGGATGGGGAAAAATAAGCACATGGCGAATTGATTGCAAAAAGATGAGAAAATACTGAGATATTTTTAGCATCAGGCGAATTTCAGTAGCTAGTACCAGGAAAAGGTTCGAATAATGAAAACATATTGACGGTCTTCTGACAACATAAAGTGCCGCTTCAGGACATATCAGCTGTTGATAATGTATTAAATTAGGAAATCCTTACCAACGGAGACTTTGTTTTCCAAAGGAATATGGACACTTGAGAACTGTAGTTTCAAACAATGAAGAATCAGGAATTTAAGAATGATGCATTGTAGCCACTATGACTTCGAGAGCTGAGGTTGAAAGTGGAGGAGATATACTGTTGTCGGTATAATGGCTGGCAAATGGAAGTCATCAGGGTCATTGAGAACGAACGAGGCGCTTGATATTAACGGGACTTTGGAAATGACGGGACAATCGAGACTCAGATAGGATGGTACAGTGGGGACATCAGCAATGCTGGTAAAATAATTGCAGGCAGAATTTTAAGCAAGGAATGCTGCTCATCCGACGTCATTGCGTCAAAGAACATAAAATGTTGATGACTGAAGAATGATGGAAAGTTACCAGCAGGAGAAAATAGCACAGCCATAGCTGTAGCAAATACTGGAGATATTGTCATGGTGCTGGAAATAGCTCTGCGACGATATGGCAACTCAGGAACTGTAAAGGGCAAATAAAGACAGTTAGCAGTCGTGAAGCCGAGAATGACGGGACAGGAAACCGCCGAAGATGAAGGTGTCTGAAATATCAGAAATACTGAAGAATTGTCTTAAATGGAGATTTGACAGAAAGCGACACTGCTACTTCAGGAACAATTGCGCTGAGTAAAAGCGATAATCTACAATGACGGCGTAATGGTGGGCTAAATGAAAACTGAATGCCAAGAATGTCAGCAACACAGGAGACATTGTAGAGTCGGACAGTTTTCATCCGATGACCTGATAACATCAGGAATGTACATTCAATGGAAATTTCCAGTTGCTGAAGGTTCGAAAACGGCGGTGGTTGCTAAAACTGCCAAGAAATATATCGTAGTGGCGGAAAGACATTAAGAATGACGGAAGAATTGAGAGAATGATGACCCTTTGCAGGTGGAAGATTAGAATACTGAAAACAATGGGAACATCTACGTCAAGAATCAGAAGTCAATAACCCGAAGAATACTGAAAAGCGAAGGCGCACCTTTAAGACGGATGAACACAAACAAAGTGAGATTATGGCAATTGGCAAGATTAGGCAAACATTGACAATCCAGGAAAACTGTCTGCCAATGATACAATCTGATGCCAAGAATATAGTAATGCTACTGCTTCCAGCTAAAAATTACACTGGAAAAGGTATTACAGGAGTGAGAATTGAAAAACTCCGGAACATTTGCTACAAATGGGGATATTAAGGCAAATAGGCTCGTCAGAACAATGGCACAGTTGACGTAAGGGAATTGATATTGCAGGGGCTGACTTTTGTAAATTCAGGAAAGATAAATGCCGATAATATCATGCGCCAATGTATCCTAGTACTGAAAAATGACGGCCTTTATCTGTCCCAGTGGAAAATGATGCAGACCTGGCATGGATACGTGGGATCAACACCAAGGAAATTAGGGTAGTCAGTACATAAATGTCGTAAATGCAATTATAGGTATAGCGAAAGATTGCCCAAATAACAGGGTTCTTGCTTGACGGTTCAGCAATTGCAAATACTGGGAAACTGTCAGCGAAATATGAGAAAATGCCCGAAAATTTGATACCGGAAACAACTAGAACAATGTTGAGCTGGCTAACCAGGACATTAACTGGTAGGAATCTTCACGGACAGCAGAGGCTTTGTACCAGGTCAATATTACAAACAATGGCAACACTCATTGGAACAGGACTAATTTGAGATCAGTTGAATGACTTTTATTGAATAACAAGGAGCTGGTACTGATACGGTTATCGTAAATGGACGTGGGGAAATCGTTATAACAATATGATTACTGAAATAATGAAAGATTTTAGAAGAAATATTACAACAACGATTTAATCGCATTTGAGAACCATCTGAAATGAATGCAAGGTAAAGTTCAGAATAATAAGAAAGAGCCATCTATAGTGAAGGCTCTGTTATCAAGGCAAACGAGATAATGAATGACGAGTACTGAAAATATTTACAAAACATGGATCTTAATGCCGAAGATTACGTAACAATGTGTAGCTAACCAGTCAATAGGAATATTGATTACTTCAAGTGACTTTTCAGAATATTGGAAGAGTTTTCAATTTGGGAAGCTATGAGAAGTATTATGAAACTTGGGATGGCAGAAAGCTACGTCTGAAGCGTCAGGTTGATCTGAATACTTTCTCCGAGAAGATTCAAGAGAAAGGAAAAGAGCCACTATAATAGACAAGCAGAAGAAGTAGTACAATGAGCTGATATCATGGAGAAACGATCTGGGGGTACTCTCGCTGATCCTGATATTCGGAGATACCCACGACAGCAGATAGGAGAAAAGAACAACAAAATGTCTCACAGCACAAGGATGCTTCATACAAAAGAACCTGCACCGGACAGGAAGATATATACGCAACCACAGAACACTGGAAAAAGTGTTGCGTAGAAATATTTGTAATAAATTCGTAATTTAAAAAATAAGGACAGCATAGTTTCAGCAGGAGAGCACTGTAATCAATGCTGAACTTTTGAAAATCAGTAACTTTGGGAATGCTCACCGCTAAAAACGTGCGAGGAAAGAATAGTGGTCTACCTTCAAGAAGACAGCAGGGAAGAGACATACGGAAACATAAATTACCATGATCGCTGTATGATGGAGGTGTTGGCTGAGTCAGGGCAGCACATGAGCGCAATTACGAGGCGTCAGGGTAACAGTGAATGTCTCCCAATATGTGAGAATCTGATTGAGGCTGGAAATGAGTAAGTAGTTTTGAAAAATGGAGGAGAGAACGGAAGAAAAGCCGCTGTCCTCGGGTTAATATTTGAAATCAAACAAAGGTACAGGAGTCTTAAATGGAAACATTCAGGTGCAGGCACTCAGCCCATTTCGGCCATGTTAGCAATTTTTAAGTGAACCAGTTTTCAGGAGCTGGAAATACATACTAGCCCAGTAAACACAGAATTTGAGAGGGCATCAGATTGCAGGAAACAATGCAGAGATAAAGGATATTAAAAACACTGGAGTAATCAGCGTCAATCCAATACTGCAAGTGCAATGTTCAAGCAAATATGAATCCGACTTCAAAGGGTCATGTCATGGAGACCCGTTCAAGCTATGTATAAACCTGAGCGACCATTAATAGCGACTACTTTTGAAAGAGCTGGACACTCGGAAGTTTGGGACAGGCAAGACGTCTTGGGATGCTCTACTACGAGAACCAGCTTCTACAAGGTCACTGCTAGTGCGAACAGCCTTCATAAATGGCAAGTCCAACAAGCGTTTGATACAGGCACGATGGACAACGCCTCAGTTGAAGGTAGGCTTTGAGGCTTTGGAGCATGGGCAGGAATCTGACTCTAGATCAGATAAATAACCTGAATGAAGATATTATCCGTGCGTAACAAAAATGTAATGAGATTGAAGTTCTGCTCCATAAGTTTACCGGTAGCAAGACTAGAGAAAGTACAAGGATGACACAAGAAACAGAGTTAAGTAACAGAGGATTTAGTGAAGTCCAAGGACTTTGTCAATGACTGGAACGAAATGGGGAATGGTGGAATTATGTATGTTGAGGCTGACACTGCAAAGAAACCGTATATACAACTAACCTTCTTTCAGGAAACATCGACAGAAATATCTATAAATCGCTGTACTGAGAAATATCGGAGGGCTGATTATGAGAGGAGTCTGTCCTCGCTTATCTCTGAAAACGGCAAGTAGAAATCGACACGACAAAAAGGACAGTTGGATGATAATGAAATATGATAGGGCAAAATATGAGGAAGTTGCTCATATGCTAGCACTCCAAAAAGGCACAACTTTTATCAAAAGCTGACAGCTGCAGTTCGACAGGAGGAGTTTAAATATCGGGTCATCTCGCACTTTGATGTAAACAGCTTTGATGTAATGCATTGTCACTGTCTCGGAGACCATAGTTTTGGGACTGAAGCAAAAACTATTCAAAATATGCTGAAACTAAGATTTAGGAAGGAGGAGCAGTTGCGAATTCAGCAGAATGAAGAATTAAATCTCGAATTTAAGAGGCTCATCGTTCATAGCTGAAGACACAACAGGACTGACAGTTGAAAATGTCTATAATCGGCAGTCAAATAAGTTATGACATGGAATCAAGGCAGAGCGAAAAAGGGTTCATGTCATCGAAAAGACATACAGAAACCCCACATTGAAGAAAATCAGCGCAATCTTACGCTAGCAAGAAAGTGTAATTACAGGTAATGTTGAAGGGATAGGAAGCAACATCGTTCTTGGAGAAAACACCTTTGTAGGCGGGGTCAAAACTGACCTACGTGAACTGCACAAATCAGCAGACTATGAGGAGAACAGGAAGAAAGGCTTCTAAGGAGGAATGTCATGGAAGAGCCTAGTCGGTATGGAAAATCGCAGAACACGCACGATGAAAGAGCGCCAGGCGCAAAATCCAGTCTGAAAGTTGAGATGGTCTTAGCTTGAGAGGGAGAAATTGCGACAAACTTTGAACATGGAAATATCTGCGATCAATAACGGCGATGTAAAATAGGTGCAAGAATTGACACAAGGGGATATGCATATCTGGCAAGAGTAATGATTTATAATATCGGCAGGAATAAACAGCCTGATTAGGACAGGATTAAGAGTCGCGTAGGAGCTGTAAGCTTTATTAAGGATGGCGTAGAGTTACGGATGAGTAGAATGCATGCACTGGAAAGAAGTTAAAGGGCTGTCAGACAATCAGGGACACAGTAGCAGTAGGAGCAAAAGGTGCAAAGAGACGCACAGGCAAACAGCAACTTACGCCAACATCGGAGTAAACGCCGGATTTACACATATTACAGAAGCACAAGTTCTGCATACTGAGCAGGTCTGCAGCAACATTAAAGCCGATGGATGAAAAATCGCATTACCTACAGCAAAAAGCAACATATAACGTATCAGGAACACAGTCAGGCTAACATTCATCTAGCCAACAATGTAGCAAATATCCGTATGAAGCTGTGGAACTTTATAACAGCTACAGCTCAAGCAGTTCGAGCAGAGGAGCAAATGCAAGCCAATTGGCTATGGACACAAAATACAGACTACTGGAAATGGTGAAGCATTTCAAGCAGAAGCAACCTAATACAGTTGAAACTGTTTATGCGAAACTCAAGAATGTAAATGAAGTTCATAACAACACAGGCTCAATGGTATTAAAATGGTTTAACTAGGAAGGTGGAAAAGTAACAGGAAACATTGAAAAGTTGGAAGTATTTACAGAAGCATGCTAATGACAACTGGGAAGTTCAGTGGAATAAAGCCTGAATAAGTGCAAAATGGAATGCCAAAGCTCTGAAACATAAACGGAAGCAGAACAAATGGAGATAGAGCATCTGTAGACAAGCCAAAGCACATTCATTGCGGAGAGGGAAGCAGTCTTCACGTTGGCAAAACACAGGAGCTGTAGTTGGTAAAGCAGGAAAACTCCTGCATTCAAGATTGACACCTATGTTGGAAAAGATATTCAGAATCACGACACAATGAAGACAATATATATCAATTGAATTTTCAAGAGAAAACTGAGAATTACAACATTGGATTCAATCAGGACAGCAGGGACAAGAATCACAAGAAACACTGTAATTGGAGATGTTGAGATAGAGAAACTGAAGCCTATTAAACAGGGATTTAGGGAAAGCAAATGAAGTAATAGGACACTCATAAAGAAAGACGAATATCAATGCAGAGAGCCGACTATTGAGTATGTGACTAATCCGCTAAGCTGAAAGAGGATATTGGGAAAGCCAAAGAGGAAACATAAAGACATAAACAAGTACACTAAAAGAATCAATCCATGACAGAGGAGATAACAGAAACTTCTTTTGGACAGTTATCAGAAGGTAAGGTTGAATAAGAGTCTCGAAAATATAACAGGTGAAAAGATTGATAGGTAAGACAGTAGATACTGAAATAGCAGGTATTTTTATGATGCCTACAAGGATTTTAGGATATGATAGAGATTATATCTCAGATCCTAAAAATCTCCACAATTATTAGATGAAATGACAAGCCAAAAACAGGGACGGTTTCATGTAATGTGATGAGAATGGAAAGAAAATCAAGACAATAATAATCAATGGAGAAGATCCCAGAATGCAACAAAGGCTGGACTGAGAACAATAGTCGAAGAGGGAAGCATGTAATAGAAAGTTGAAGGCAGACAGAGAAAGACAGGAACTGATGAGAAAGGACTAGAAAAGCACAGGAAGAGTTTCAAATGAACACTTTGCTGAGAAATACAAGGATGACAATACACCTACTAGTATTCATTCGGACGGGAAGGATTATTCCATGTTGATTTTGTGAGAATGAGAGATAAAGCAAAATGAATTTGCAGATATTGGGTCGACTAGTATTATTCCTTAATTGTCTGTATAAATTTAATATGAGGATAAAGCAGAAAATATGTAGACCAACAGTAACAAGTATTTTTGGAACATCTGTTAATTGGAATGATTATTTTAATGTAAAAATGTAGATTATAGATGAATTATTATTTTGGTTTAGGCTAAAATACTTTAAGAGTAAAAAGAATAATCGATACTTTTATCGAGAAATACTGATATAAAAATCGTACAGATAATAATAAGGAAAATGATATTAAAAGAATTATCAGAAACTGAAGCACTTTATCATACCGATAGTAATGGAGATCTCATATGAATTTTGCTAATTAAATAGAAAATTTGTACAGGATGATGGGTATGAACTTATTACTACAAAAATTTAAAGAAAGCAAAGGAGACCCGCATTAATCAAGCAAGCATATAGTCATATTCTGTATCTTTGCTACTATAATGACAAAAATGAATCAATAATTTATGGGATAAATACAATGGGAAGTGCAGATTTTTGAAACATCTTGATAGAGTGTTGAATTTTGGAAATTATATGGAACTTCCACAAGATCCGACAACAAGTAAGTTATAACACATGCCTTCTTTATGATCAAAGACAACGATTGAGCTAATCGTTCTTGTGAAAGAAGTAGATAATTACGATATATATATAGGGCAAAGAAGTTACTGTATAACAATAATTTGAGTCTCACACATTGAAGTATTAGAAAATATGTCTAGTATGATTAACTAGAAATAAAAAAGTATTCTAGGGTTAAATAAATGATTATTGAATACAATTATTTTGAGAATATTTTTGTTTTATAGTATTATATTTGGATTAATTTAATCAGTATAAATCGTAATTTTGATTTTTGGAACAAACATAATATTATGGCTAATACAAATTTATAAATATAGTTTTTACTTTTTATTTTGGTGCATAAAGAAATACTAGATGAATTTTTAAGTAAAAATTATAAAAATTTAAAAATTATTATTTTAATAATTTCAAAGCTCATTGTATTTGTTTTTATTGATATTATTATTTTGTTTGAGATATATACATTTAGATTATATCAGTTTGATGAGGTGGAATTATGAAAACATTTAGAAATTCTTTATTTTTAGCTTATTATATATTAACATACAATAATGAATACCATAATCATATTTTTATTAAATATTTATATTACAAATATTTTCTATTTTATAGACATCATTATTTTTACTGATAGAAAAGATTGAAGATTTAGAGACTTTATTACGGAATATTTTTGTTTTATCTTTATGAATCTTTGTAAAATTGAAACTATTTTAAATAATCGTTGCTGTAGAAATGACAGCATATTTTTAATATTACATATAATTTCGAATGAAAACAACTCTTTTACCCAATAAATTTAGAAAAATTTGTTTAATTTACTAAATTAGTTCCTTTTATTATACATTTTTTATATATATCATAGATTCCTTAGGTACTGCAAAATAGTGATGAATAAAGGAGTTGAATATGTTAAAAACAACTTTTTGGGAGAATAAAAACTACCTTTCGAATTTAAAAATGACTTTTCGAGAAAAAAGACAACTCTTTTGGGAGTATTTTTAACAATAAAACACCAATTTTAAAATACGGTTGTTAAAATATGCTGGATATGATATAATGGCTATGATTGGAGATGATGTCAATTGAATGAAATTAAAATATAAAAATGATTTTAATAATTGTGGAGCTGAGTAATTTACAGCTGAAGAATTAAATTTATTAATGACAATTCTTCAAAGTGTAAGGGATAATGGGGACTAAAATTTTGAATTTTTCTATTTAATGAGCTAAAAGACCTATAAGGCTTTTGATATAGACAATAAAAGAATTTTTCATAATACGAATGTTAATAAAAGCTTTGTATTAAATTATACTTTTCACAGAAGAGCTGAAATTCAATTTGGCTCTTTTTCAGAATTTGTAATAAATACCAAAACGCAAAATTTGACAATTGCAGTAAGTGAAAGGTTTAAATTTTACTACAAATGAGTTTGAACCGTAATGACAAGATTTGAACTGGGAAGAGTTTGTCAGATTAAAGTCAAGCCACAATTCATAAAGAGATGAAGAAGAACATAAAAGCAAAGTACGGCCTTTTGGAGCGTTAATTTGGATGTTCAAAAGGTTACTGGACATTCCTGTAAATTATCGAATGTGTGATATTGATGAAAGTCTTAAAGCTGATACAAAGATGGAACTTAAAGAAAGAGCATGTCAAAATTCAGAAAACGTATAACACAAAAGGAAGAGGATCGTCCTGCCGTGTCAGGTGATTTTTACATTTTCTGAAAGAAGAACCACAGTCCGGGAGAAATTAAGGAAGAGAAAAGAAATACGGACACCTGCCGACTTTTTTCACAGAAAAAGTCAGAATGATGGACGGAGTACTGGAATGTCATACACACTGTGACAAAGTCAATAAATGAACAGAAGAAACGGAAAGATTGTATGTTATCCAGAATGTTGATGATTTTATGAGCAGAATTTTAACTTTAACAGCATGTGAAACATTTCTGAGAACTGGTTCTAGAAATATGTGATATAAAAAGTTTAAAATGTTAAATATTTGCATTTATTATACTGCAATATTACTTTGCACTTAATAGAAAAGATGACTAAAAAGGCTATTTTACATTAACATATAAACAACTGCATCAACTATTGTAAAGTATTATGTCCTACTTAGTGCTAATATTACAATCATCTGAATATTACAATAACCTGTACTTCCTTTATTCTGTATCTCCACTGTCCTTTTCTATTTTGCTTTCAACATTTTTCCTTTACACGTGGACCTTCTGCAATATTTTCTAAATAAATTTTATTTCTTTTTATATCATCTAGTTTGCTAAAGTCTTTTATGAAATGTGAGTTGGGATTACTTTTATATTTTACAGTTTTCCTACTTAAAACTTCTCTCCATTTTCAAATAGCTCTTCATATTCTGATAATCTTAAACTGTATATTGCATGTATTCATCCTTCCAGTGAGTCAAACACTTTTGATTTCTATTAACTTTGACCAATGTAATCTTCCAAATTGTGCTACTTTGAAAAAATCCATATCAGACACTTTTAAACTTATGAAGCCATAATGCTCACTCCTTATACTTTTTATGCAATACTATTATACTCACTTTTTAAATTTTTGTCAATACTTTTACTTCAACTTCATCATAAAAATATAAAATATTTTACAGTTAAAATCTAATTACAATATAGAACCAATGTCTATTAGCTCTCCATAACATTTGCATCAGACAAGATTTTTATACCAAAAGTACTTAACGAACGCTATGTTTAATATGACGCAATATGAACTTTTAATTTTATCATCATCAATTTTATTTTTATAATTTTAAGAATTTTATCCTGATTTTTCTAATATATTTAATCAAAAAGCCAGTGCAAACTTTTTAGAAGAAAATCCCCAATAATGCACATAAGCTCAAATATTATTTTTATTCACGACTTTTTTGATATTTTGTAAATGAGTTGACTAAACTGCCCATCCACCCAAAAACTGACCTCATTTTCCACGCTTAATCAAATATTATCCCAGTCACGTTTTTCATAAAAATTTTTCCCAATAAACCTCCGAAAATTCAAATTTTGAAAGCATCGCTTACAGTTTTCGAAAATAAAAATTTTAGAACTTACGATGTCTGCACATAAATTTTGAAAAATGTCTGGTTTACACTCAAAAACCCATTTCTATCTGTAAAATAAAGCTACAATTCTCAGATGAAAGACTATATTTTGTGCATAAATTTCTATAAATTTTGTAGCATTTTCATAAAGATAAATTTTTAAAGATTTAATTTTGTGATCATTCAGAACTTTTATTGTAATATTTATTCTACAGAATCTGTCATATTTTAAAACTCATATTTTATTATAGTCATGAATGGCTTTTCCCGATGTATAATCTGAAATAACTTTGATGAAAGGAGGCTATACTATGGATAAGTTATGGAAAAATCTAATCATAATTGTCTTTGAGATAGCAAATTATTTAATCGAAGAATTTTGAAGTAACGAAAAGGAGAGTTAGTGGCTCCTTTATACACTTATGGTCTTTATCCTGCATGTATGCATTAATTATAGACATTTTGACTAAAAAGCAATGATTTAACATCAATAATTTTGATTGTAAATTAAAAATAGACCTGTTCGATAACTATATATATTTAGAATTTAATAAAACAAATATTCTAAAGCAAGGGTCTTGACCCCTTGTGAAAAATAAAAACTTAGGTTATCGAACATATCTAATTTAAGTCTAAAAATTTGTTACTTTGTTTTTAACAGTTATCCTCACTTTCAATCAACTTTTCAAACTCTCTAGCTGTTTCAGTTCTCTCAATTCTCTAACAACTTCGTCATCAAATTCAATTTCAATGTCTAAAATATCCCTGTCAGATTCAGATTATTTTCCTCATCATCCACATTTTCATCTTCAAAAATTCATCAGTCATAATTGAAATTCCTTTCACTTTTAGTTTTTAACTCATGATACTTTGTATTTCAGTTATACATCATTTTCAAAAGTAAAAGGGCAGAAACAACTACTCCTAACTCAGGCGTATAGCCCAAAAATCAATTAACCTCAGGTGCTAAGACCCATTTATTTTTCTTTTCAAAATTATTTTAACACCTTTTGAACTCAATACGCATAAACAATATTTTTCTAATCCTTGCTCAATTTATTCATTTGTTCTGAATTTAATTTTACTCTTTCATTTCTATTTCTTCTTGTTGCATTAACATTGCTCTACTTACTGTTGTAATTTGATTAACTAGAGCATAACTTATAATGTTCCTTCTGATAAATTTTGTATAATTCCTAACTCGACATTAAAAATATTGGTACTTATGAAGTCATAAAGAACTACTATCGATGTTTTTCCTTGACTGCACAAAACAAACACAATAATGCTCTATCTCTAAAACTCCTCCTGTTGTAAATCCAAAATCAACAGAATATATATAACTTTTCTAGCATTGGCACGTTGTTTCAATCGCTGGATTTTTAAAATTCTGAAATTATATTAAATTTATAAAATATTTTAATAATAACTCAAAAACCTAGCATTCAATTTTTATTTTCCTTTTTCTTTTAAATTTTCTTCAAATTTTTCCATTTTAACTCCTTTTACATATATCTGTTGTTTATTTTGATTATATTAATCGTGTACGAACTTTTTCAGTTTTAATGCAAAACACGTCTTCAGAGTAGTTTTAAAATACAATTTATAAAATATTTTCCTGCTACAAAACGTATTCTAAAAGTGTCGAGCTGACTAATCCAGTCAACTGGACTGCCTCTGATGTTTTTAATTGCTTTTAAATCCACCTGTTTATAATATCTTTTTGTTTCTTTGTTAAATTTTTCCACCTGTTTGGCCGTCCACAAATTTTTTGTTTGCTCCATCTTTATTAACTTTTTGTTGTTTCAACTTTCACTTTTACTATCAACTCCACTGTACATGGTAGGCTTGGTTTGACGTTCTCTAATCAATTCCTTCTCGTTCTGCAAAAATATCCCGAAACAGATGAAGAAACGATTGGCTGCACGAGTTTTTTGGTTTAATTTGATCAGTTTCTGTAATAGGTTTTCTAGTATTTAAAATGTCATTGTCTGATAAATTCCAACAACTTGCTTCTTGATAAAAGTTCAAAAGTTTCGATTCTGCATTATTCCGTCCAAGTCTATCTAAACTTTATAACTATAACATCATCGACAACCACTTTGCCATTAATTTTTGCCATTCTTTGGTCTATCGATAAAATCCGACGCTCTTTTCAGTCAATAATCTCTGAACCCTTTATTTTTCAATCGTAAAAATCTGCCTTGCTTTCGTCTTGTTCTCTTGTACTCGACTCGCATATCCGTATCGGATAATTTTCCTTTTATTTATTTTAACACTCAATTTCAAAAAGTCGAGGTAGCTTGAAACTTTTTGCTATTTTTCTATGAAATTTTGTTTCTAGAAATCATATTTTCATTGTTTAAAAGCACCTTTTTATACTAATGAAAAACTTTATAAACTCAATGATAATTTTCAGTCTAAAAACAAATAACTTACACTCGACTTTTAGACTGAAATGTTATAATGAAAACAAAAAGGAAATAAACAATGAAATGTGGATATGTAGAATTTCAACAGAACAGAGGAGAAGGACAGCTGTGGAAACAATAAAGTCAGAGGAGGTAGATGAAGATAATATCATAGTTAAAGAAAAGGGAAGAAAACTTTATTGACAGGATGGCAGGAATGATGGCCAAAGTTGTAGTTGATGATATAATTATTGGTAAAGCCTTGACGGCTTGGCTGAAATATCAGAAATAAAGGATAGCATTGAACTTTTATCTAGAAAGTATATTTAAAATTTTGGATACGCCCATTCTGAATAGGAAGTTCCTAAAATGAAATGGAAAATGGCAATGGAAATGGTACAGCCTATAGTTTTACACTTAATGGGATTTTTCTTTGTTGAACAGGAGGAATATAAAGGAACGCAAAGAAGCCTATACTGCTAAAAAGATGATAAGGATTATTGAAGTAATATTGATGAAAAAACAGACAGGGTATTATATCATCGTCCAAGTAAAATTGAAAAATCTGACACAAAGTCAAAAAGAATTAATTAAATCATGGATAAAATGGTAATATTAAAGTCCCGAAGAGGCTAAAATTATTCTAAGATTGGACGTGCGACACTCTTCAAAATATGATAAGAAATAAAAAGGTGAAATTATAAAAATATTTTTATTTATTAAATAGTAAGGATTGCTGCTAAATCAAGAACAACAACGAAAAGAGATGGTCAAGTTAATAGAAAGAAAATAGTAAAAAGAGGTTGGACAAAAGTGTAAAACATATACTATAATGTTGTGAAAACGAAACAGTTGTCGTATAACAAAATGGATGATGTGCTCGTGAGCAGCGACTGTATAATCAAAAAGAAATAGACAAATGGATGATAATGCTCGTAGTAGCGATCATGTATAATCAAAAGAAATACACAAAATGGATGATATGCGTAGGTAGTGGACTAGTATAGTCAAAGAAATACACAAATGGATGATATGCTCGTAGTGTAGCGACTGTATAATCAAAAGAAATACATTAAATGGATGACTCCTTGTTAGTGTTTTTTGAGCTAAAAACAATGTGATATAATATGAAAAGAATTTTAATTTTTAAAATTTGAAAGGAAAATAACTGGTATGAACAATAACAATTTTAGAATTCAATTTATTAACAAGTGATTTTTACAATGATTATTCTACATGTAAAAGAAATATGCAGGCAGTGTATTTGATTTGTATTGCACAAATAGAAAATATATCCTTGCAATTCCGATTGAAGTAAAATCACCCACGAATACGGAAATAAAACTATAGGTAACAAGGGAGATAGATTTTTACAAAAGCAGTAATTATTACATCATATATTTCTGCTAAGAAAGCTTTTGATTGATAGAAGGAATATCTCATTCTATCAAATACATCTTATCGAACAAAAGTTAAAGAATTTATATTATGATGAAAAGCTTTTTAAAAATATAAAAGATAGAAAACCTTTTATTAGTAAAGCATAGCTGTTTACAGTATTTTTCATTCTGAACTAAAAATATAATAATTTAAAGAAAATAACTCCATTTAGGAGCTATTTTCATTTATTCTTATCTAAAAACAATAACACAATCTGCAAAAACAAATATATCATAAAAGTAATTACAAACTAGTTTATTCTTCAGAAAGAGTTTATGTATTTTCACTTGCCTCTTCCTGAATAACTGAAATATTTCTTTCTTGGTCATAACTTTTAAATCCAGGTTCATTTATTCTTCTATAATCATAATAAATCAGGAAATAAAAATATGAAAAATAAGATCCAGGATATTAATCGTCAGAAATTTATAAATATTATAGTTTTGAAGATTTAAAATTAAACTTCTTCGGATATATATAAAAAGAATATGCAAATTATCATTTCTTTAAGTCGTCATTTTCTTCCTTCTAATTAAAAATCCATATATGAATTATCAAACATACAGAAATCAAGATTCTAGAATAATTTTCTATGATATTCATTTATCAACCTCCTGCAGAAAAGATTTCTTCTTATATCTATAGAATGCTTTGATATTTTGATATTATTATTAAAGAAACTCTGCCAAATCTCAACCTTTATTAATCAAGCATCTATAAAGCATATTATAAATATATTCCATGTCCCGAAGATGACTATGAAAAATAACTCTTTGATGTGCAACACTTTTAAAATCACAGAAAATGATAAAAATGAGGAGATGAAGTTAGGAATACAAAATAAGAAAAAGAAATTCAGAAATTATCACTTTTTAGACCGATAATTATCTTGAATATATTTCTCAAATGCCTTTTATACTCTTCCAGTTCAGCACTAATCCAAGCTCCTTATTTCTTCTCAAAATGCACTGCTTAAAAGCTGATTTTACTTGCTGATTAACATCACTCACCGTATACTCATCTTTCTGATTATTTCTTCTGAGTCACATCGACTGCAGATGAGGCGTGCTTTCATCGAAGTGAGACTGCATATACACAACGAGCATTTTTTACCAAATTTTTATTTAAGAACTCAGATTTTCCTTGTAATACTGCGCCCACTTTTCAAGGGAAAGCATATATCAAAAATCCACTCCATTCTTTAGCTAAAATTTCGTCTGCACCTGAGATACGACGCTACTACATCCCGCTCCTGCTGTCAACTTCTGTATCATAGTACTGCCGTTCAAGGACAGATAAACTCTTTGACAAGAATTTTGTTAAACTGTGTCGTTCCTGATTGACATTGTTCTTAAAGCTTCCAGTTACAGAATGCTTCCTGACTACATTGTTGTTACTGCCCCCTGCCTGATCCAAATTGTATTTCTGAAATTGTTTATTGCTGAAATCTCAGCCATTTTTATTCCCCCTTTTATCACACTGTTTCTACAGTCAATTTATTTTAATTATACCTTTATTTATAATGCAAATCGTAAGTCTTTGGGATCGCTCAATTTTTATCAGCCAGTCGTACGCAAAGAGGTCGAAGCCTTTTCATAAAGCCCTCCATTCATTAAAAATGAATGGCTCACCTGCTCCTTTTCAAAAATTAGCCGAGCTCTCAAACGCCGAGGGCTTTTTCAGGCATGAGTTCATATGCGAGCGTTCCACTTTACGAAAACTGAATCATTTGCCAGCTTCATCTGAAAAATTTAGTAAAATTTGTTGTTTCAGTTAAAGCCAAATTCAAAGTAAAAATAATTTATTTATATTAAAAAGAGCAAACCTAGAACTACTGTTTCATCATCACTATCTATGAGTTTTTAATCTGCAAGTCATGTCGCTTATGAACTTTTTAATTTAAAATTTAATTTTTTCCTCAATATCTCTAATTTCTTCTCTTATCTTTTTATCAAATGCCGTCTTTTCACTTTTCTCTCTTGTTACTCGCTTTTTCTTCACATCGGATAATTTTATTGCTTTCTCTGTTCTTCATCTTTTAATTTTGAAGTTGATTATCTGGTATATTCATCTATAATTTCAGTTTCTTTTGAAGTCATCTCGCCCTGTTAAAGCTGCAGTTCTGTTAGATAATGCTAAAACTTTTCAGGCTCTTTCAAGTCCCTTAGTTTGATATTTTGAGAGTATAAAGGAAGATTTTCATTGCTACATTTTGCACTATCCTATCTCACACCTAACTTTTTCTATCCATTTTCCAAAAATCCATTTCCTTTGTTCGTAAAAATTTGATTGGCTTCAAAATATTGCTTTTGAATATTAAAAATGTTCCATTGACTTTTCTTATGGAAAGTTAAGGTCGTTTTCTATATAAGTTTTCTTTTCTATTCTGATATGCCGGTTCCCTCAATTTATATCATAAATACTTTCCAACCTTTACAACTGCTGGAACTTTTTACCGTTAATTTTACTAAGATCTAAATTAAATTTTTTACTCATCTTATGCACCCTCTTTTTCATTATTTCTTCTGCTAAGTTACTATAGTCTTTGCTCCATTTGCATTTTTGAATGAATCAACATTGATTGATGTGTAACAATGCACTCAGAAAAGAGCTACATTTTTCTTATTATATTTTTAACAAACTAATCTTTGTTTCTTCTTGCAACTGTTCCTGTATCTGATCTGACAATGCTGTTTCTTTTCTTTCCTAATTAATATAATCTCCTGAAACATCCTCCCTAATCCTTGTGTAAAGTTAATCGTAGCATTAAGTCCTAAAGTTCATTTATTCAGGTAATACTACAGGATAAACGCTGATATAAATTGCTGAAGTTGTAAGCATTAAATGCTGGAGCTGTATCAAATATTATAACGTCATAATTTTCTGATAAATTTTTCTAAAAACTATTCAATAATTGCTAATAATACTAATGTGATTTTAATTCTTCCATATCTTTTTCTGCTTTCGGGACGCACTTATTAAATATAAATTTTCGTTTTAACATTTCAGGTTGAAAGCCATTTTACTCTTTTCAAGCAAGTAATCTCCCAATGATTTAATTCAGTTTACATTTACTCCAAAATTTGTGGAAAGATTAAGTTGTGGATCCGTATCTACTGCCAAAGTTTTTAATCCCTGTTTTTGCAAAATAATAGTGCTAAATTGAAAACAGTTGTTGTTTTACCACAACCGCCTTTTATTATATATATTGCATACTCATATCCTCCTAAAAATATATTTCCTCTTTATTTTCAGTATAACACTATTTATGACAGATTTTTGTTTGTCAGTCACGACTGACAAACTGAATATCAATTTTCCTATTATTTTTATAATCAAATCCTCCGCCAACTCGATTATTTCTCGTGTAAAAATCATTTTCATCAATATTATAAATAGCTTTTTAATTGCATATTCATATATATCTCCTCTATTTTTGAGGATATTTTTCAGTTAATTTTTAAATTGTATCTGTCTTTTAGTCCTGTACATATGCTTCCAAATTTTCTATTGTTTCTGTATTTTCATTAATTTTATCCCAATTTTTCTCTTAAAGTCTTTTTCTATTTTGGAGGACTTCAACTCATTCTTGTTTTTCTTTTTGAAACTACCCTTGTTTCTTCTCTTTTTGGTTTTCTAGGTTTGCTCAAAAGGAATTGAATTTATTATTATCTTCTTCTTTTCAGTAACTGCTACAATATCTACTTTTTCTCAGTAGAGAATCTAAACTCAAATCAGTAACTCGAGACTTCTTCCCCGTCCACCGAAAAACCATATCAATTTTACAAGTTGTATTTTCTCCTAACTCTCTCATAATTGGCTTTTCAAAAACACGAGTATCAACATTAGTTATCTTATAATTTTCAGGAATATCCATCAAATACCTAAATTCATCAATACTACATCTCCAAAATCCTGTTTTTCTAAATTGTTTCGATCTCGATAAAATTCTTTTGTACATAACTGAACTTTAAAAGTTACAGATTCTTTAACTCAAATCTAGTCCACTCTTTTATTAAAATCATTAGTAAAAATCTAAAATCCTCATTCAAAGAAATCATTAATATCTGTTCATCTAAATTTATTTTAAAAGTTTTAAAATTGCCATTTGTACAATTGTATTATTTTCTCTATATGTATAGTTCAATGATAATAATTTTTATTAACATTCATAATCGTGTTAGTAAATTCTTTTTACAGTCATATTTTTTCAAAGCATTATTAATTTTTCAATTCATAAAAGAGTATTCAATAACATCTGTACCTTTTCTCTTTAAGTTTATGACGTTGACTAATAAATTAATTCTTCTGACGAAAAGTTTCTTAATGCCTGATTATTAAAATCATTATTATATTTTCACAATCTCATTTTCCACATTTAAAATTCCTCCTCAAAAATCATTATACTACATCATTAAAAGATAAACATCTTCAATCAAAAGATAGTTATTTTTAATCTCCTAATGATACTTTTTAATTCCCAAAATGTTATTTTTAATCTCCCAAAAACGATACTTTTAATTCCCAAAATGTCTGTTTTTAATCTCCCAAAATGATACTTTTATTAGCTCTCAAACTTAATGTGTATAAGTGTTTGTGTGGACGACTAAAAGATATAAAATATTTTAAAGATATAAAATCTTTTAAAATATTTTTAAAAGAATTGATTTTTAAATTTTCATTGTTACAAAAAGTACCCTTATAGAATAATCCCTTCATTTTAGCACATTCAAACTTTTAATAATCCATATTCGTAAAATGTCGTTTTAATACACCAAAAAGTATTCATCAAATAAAACTAAGTAAAGTGTTCCCCATCAGAAAAATCTAAATTTTCAATATAAGCCTTTCCTAAACATATTTTTCTTCTTATTCAACTTTCTATATCATTTTTGCAACGATAAAGTTTAACCCTTTTCTGACATTCCTCAGATATGATTTTCAAAAATACTTGACAAGTTTATCAGAATAAATTTCTAAAATTTTCATATTTTAATCAAACTATAGCCTATCAAATATTAAATCTTTTCTTATCCAATATTTCAAAGGACTCAAATCATACATGAAGACTTAAGATAGAAATTTACTTATTATTTCTTACATGAAAATAATGAGTCAATATGAAAAAGAAAAGAACCTTTTGTTAATGATAAAATTATATTTTTAAAAAGTTTTTATATTCAAATTTGAATTTTTATTTAAATTATGCTAAAATTACTCAGTTTAAATTTAGAAATTGACTTTAATTCAAAAATATTAATTCATAGACTTTTTCCCTTTAGAAATCACATATATATCCTATCAACATCAAAATTAGAAGAAGATTATCAATATTTAACAGAATAAATGAAAGAAAATTTTTAATAAAATAATCAAAAATCTCAAAAATATAAAAGAAAAATGATTTTTGAAAACTTTGAATAAGAAAGGATAAAATATGAAAAAGAGATTATTACTAGGAACGTTTTATTAGGTATAAATTCATTTTCCAAAAATGACAATAACATCGTACAATAACGGATCATCAGTATCAAATGGATCATTAAACTGAAACAGGTCATAATTTTCAGGCATTGTTCAGTTTTAGGAAATCAACGGAACATAGTAATAAAATTAGACAGTGAACTAAAATAGAAACAGGAAACACAGATTTGATTTAGATCCAAATACAACTATTACAATAGAAGGAGCGAAAGATGGTACAATAGGAACAATAGTAAATGGAAGCAGTGCCTATCCAGTAGAGCACCAGTTTTGCCACAAACACTATTACTTTTTGGCAAGATTTAGATGAAAATTCGCTACTTTACTGTAGAATGCGGAGTGATGAAATGGTAATTTATACACTCATCTGTTATATCTAGATCAAATAACGCCAGCACTGCATTACGCTCACGGGTAACGACAAACGTTTCCGCTTAAATACAGCCTCTCAACAACTACCCAGGTATTTCAACACCGACTCAAGCACACCTTTCAACAGGAACAACTCAATAACAGGAAATGTAGCACCTTCAACATAAAGAAAGTTTTAGTAATTCCAAGATCACGTGTTGATTTAGATTTAGTAGAAAATGCTAAAAATGACTATGATAAAAATGTTGAGATAGAGGAGAATGGTTTAAATATTGAATATGTAGGTGGAGTAGGAACTAAATATACCGATGAAAACACATGATACTTTACAAACTATAATGGAAGAGTAATGGAGTTATTCTTTCTTTGAATAAATGTATGATCAAAAGCTAACATTGGGAGGTTTCATTTGGATATCAAAATTCAAAAAGTAAAATATAAAAGATTTTTATAACGGAATAAAAAGATTGATTCATACGCCCAAATTTTTATTGAATGCAAAATATGATTTTAATGAGAAATTTGATGTAATAGGAACTCTAGTATATTCCACATCATCTAAATTTGATGGAAGTAATATTATTCATCTGTGGATGAAATGATGCAGAATATGCTTCAAATATATTCGACATTGAAACAAGATTGAGATATAAATATCTATTTACAAACGGATATGTAAAAACCATATTTTAGGTATCGGAGTATTAAATCTTAAAAAGACTGAGCAATTAATAAAATAGGAGCTACTCTCTGAAACAGCGTTACAAATAGTGTATTAGGTATTTATGGTGTAGCAGAGTTAAACAAATAGATTTGTATGGAAATGTAGAATATAGACAAAAATATGGGAAGAATTGTACTCATAATAAACGAGATGTCGACTTTAACAACAAAATTGATGCTAAACTATAAAAACAACAGTCAATGCCAATATTGGATTAAGATATAAAATTACAGATATGTTTGATATAAATACTTGATATGGATTAAATAATCTATAATATAATAAAAATAGGTATTGGAATTCAATACTAAAAATAGTGTAAACTTGCTAAATTAATAATAAACTGTCTTATAAATATAAGATGGTTTTTATGTTTAAAATAAAAATTACTTTTTACATCAAACTTGACTAATCTATGTTAGCTATTTTAATCTTTATTAAAAGGAGGCTAAATTTTCGGGATATAAGAAAATAATAATTTTTGACATTTTTGCTTACACAAATCTTGTCTTCCAGCTCCAGTCAATGAGGCTAACAGAATCATTGATATTCAGCAGAGACAGCTTGAACAGGAGGAGTCAAGCGTGACAGAGGAGAAAATGCAAGGAATTTGAAAATACAAAGTTTGATAATTCTCAGATACAAATTAATAATGAAATTGAGAATGATAACAACAATTCTAATAAATTTCTTAATTGAAATAATTAATTTAAAGATGATAACAAAGCTTTCTATCTAAAAAGGAAAAAGTAAAAGTATCAAAAAGTATCTTTACTCTGAATTAAGACTCAAATGATATAAAAAAGTCTTCTTACAGATATTACTAACAAGTTAATTTTAAAAGGATATACTACTTCTAATGTAGCATTGGATGAAAATAATGATTTAACTACTGGCATTTTAAATTTAGATATTATTGCTGGTAAAATTGAAGATATTAGAATCAATTCTAACAGTAAACTTGACAAATATAAGCAATTTTTCATGTTTTCCAGTAAATAAAGAGAAAATTTTTGAATATCAGGGACATTGACACAGCGACTGATAACTTCAACTCAATTAATGCTAATAACATGACTATGGAAGTTCTTCCAGGCACAAAGGAAAATCATTCAAGAATACAAGTAAAGAATACTCTAAAAAATAAATATACTGTCGGAATCCTAGCTAACAACTATGGGGACAGCAGGCAGAACGGAATATGGAGAAGAGGAGTGCATCTGAATATTGACAGCCCTCTTGGAATTGGGGACAACTTCTATTTCACATATATGACTGTTCCCAAGAAAAATCCCAATAGAGACTGGAAAAAGTCGGTTGAACAGTTACAGCCAGGAGAAATTTTACCAATCGGGCCGACTGGATATGATCCTTTAAAAGGGGACACATTGCCATATAAAAGACGGCTTGACATGTTTAATTTTGGGTATATGATGAAATTTAGGACATATACTTTAAAGCTTAATTCAAGTAAAAGTATTCAGGAAAGTAGCTTTTATTCAGCAAATACTGTATATGACATGTATTCAGGCAGCCATACCTTGTCTGCTGATCTGGAAAAGATACTTTTCAGAAATCAGAAAAGCAAGGTCAGTCTTGACTTAGGGATCAAAAGAAAGCATAACCAGAGCTATCTTGAAAAGTCGGCACTGTCTGACAGGAAGCTTGCTATAGGTACTTTAAGCCTTAATGCTACAACTTCACTTTTCGGAGGGATCTTTGGAAGCTCTTTCGGATATGAGAGAGGGCTTAAAATATTTCATGCCGAAAGGGACAGCGGAAAGATAGATACTACGCCGAAGGCGTAGTTCCATAAATACAGCATGAACCTTAGCTACTACAAGCCCATAACGAACAAGCTTGTATACAGGGCAAATGTTAGGGGGAGCTATTCAAATGATGTGCTATGGAAGTGAAAGACAGACAATAGGCGGTGTCGGAGAGTGTGAGGGCTACCATGCAAGGGAGTCCATTCAGGGGACAAGGCTATAGAAGTCAGCAATGAGATTGCACCACAGTATTCCAGTTAAGAAATTTGCAGTTGTTTCTCCGCTATGTTGATTATGGATATGCAGAGACTGCAAAAGTATAACAGGGATAAATCTAGATACAGGACTGGATATGTAACTGGAATGACGGCTGGAATCAGGTTTGATACAAAAATTTTTGACTTTTGACTTTGGATATGCAAGGCCAATGTCGCATTCAGACTATTTAAGCCCTAAGAAGCAGGAAATGTATTTTAGCGGATCCTTGAAAGTAAGTTTTTAGATGGTAACTCAAAATAAAAATTATAGGAAATTTCAAATTTTAATCAGTAAAAATATCGAAAGGAGATGAATGGATGAAAGAAAAAGTAAGATATTACGTAAATTGACTAGACGCTTTCTCAAACGTGTTCAGCTTCAATATTCTTGCCGACGGACTTCAGGTTGACCCTAATTCAGGTACAACACAAGCCTTGACAGGGCTCAGAATGGCGTGCCTGTCGTTAATATTTCCACTCCGAATGGCCGTGGTGTCAGTATTAACGAGTTTTTGGAGTACAACGTGGGACGTGAGGGGCAGGTTCTTAACAATGCCGACAACATCGGTAGAAGCCATCTCGCAGGAATCATCAATGCAAATCCAAATCTTGGGCCAAATCAGGCCGCAAATCTTGTCCTGCTTCAGGTAAATGGAGCAAACAGATCGCAAATTGAGGGATATATCGAGGCTCTCAGCAGACAGAAAGTGAATGTAGTTTTAAGCAATGAAAATGGAATATATTTAAACGGCGCAGGGACAATCAACATAAGGAACTTTATCCCTACAACTGGAAAAGTTAAGCTGAAGGATGGGGATGTAATCGGAATTGACGTCGAAAAGGGAAGGGTCATTATCGGGGCTAATGGCTTTGATGCGACTAATACAGACTATGTAAACGTTATTGCAAAGGCCATGGAGCTGCAGGGCAATCTTGTCGGAAGCAAGGTTGATGTAACTTTGGGGGAAAACACTGTTGACTCCAACGGAACTGTAACTTCTAAAAATGGAATAAATTCGGTTGCAATTGACGCAAGCAACCTTGGATCGATGTATGCCGGGCAGATAAAGATAGTCAGCACGGACAAGGGGGCAGGGGTAAACTCCAATGGGCTTATCTACTCAAGAGATACTAAACTTGAGATTACAGCTGACGGGAAAATCAATGTCGCAAAGATTAAAGGGAACGGCATTGAAATAAACGGGACCGAGTATGCCCAAAGTGAGCTTGCAAGCTCTGACAAGGGGATTAATATTAATGCGGCTAAAATAAAGCTGGATGGGGAGACTCAGGCAAATGAGGACATTAACCTTAATGGGAATGTTGATAACAAGTCCAACATATACACAGGTGGAAACCTGAATACGCTTGACATGATGAATTCTGGGAATATTAATGCTTCAGGGAACATAACGGCAAAGGATTTTAAAAACTCTCTTGCGGCAGTTCTTTCCGGGGGAAACTTTAATGTAAAAAATTTAGATAATTCCGGAAATATACAGGTTTCAGGAATTACAGACATTAACGGGAAATTTGATAACACAGGAGCATTGACTTCTGTTAAGCGTATTTCAGTCTTAGGAAACGTAAGCAGTACAGGAAATATTTTGACAAATGAGGATTTAACGGCTAAAAATACGGTAACATCAGGAGCAATTGCGGCTAAAAATTTAAGAGTGGATAACCTTACTAATGATGGGAAAATAAGCGCAAATGGCGAATTGATTGCAAAAGATGTGAAAAATACTGGGGATATTTTAGCATCAGGCAGAATTTCAGGAAGCAGCCTTGTCACTTCAGGAAAGGTTCAGACTAATGAAACACTTGATATTGACGGCCTTCTTGACAACAGCGGAACAGTCGGGGCTTCAAAGGACATATCAGTTGCCGATAATGTATTAAATTCAGGGGAAATCCTTACTAACGGAGACTTTGCTTCAAGGAATATGGACACTTCAGGAACTGTAGTTTCAAATAATTTAAGAACAGGGAATCTTAAGAATGACGGTAAAATTGTAGCCAATAAGGACTTGACAGCTAAAAAGGTTGAAAGTGCAGGAGATATTACTGTTGTCGGTAAAATAATGGCTGGCAGCCTGAAGTCATCAGGGTCATTGAGAACGAACGAGGCGCTTGATATTAACGGGGACTTTGGAAATGACGGGACAATCGAGACTCCGAAGGATGTGACGGTTGCGGGGGACATCAGCAATGCTGGTAAAATAATTGCAGGCGGTAATTTAAGCGGAAGGAATGCTGTTTCATCTGGAGTCATTGCTTCAAAGAACATAAATGTTGATGACTTGAAGAACGATGGGAAAGTTACCGCAGGAGAAAATATTACAGCCAAGAAGGTAACAAATACTGGAGACATTGCTGCGGCTGGAACAGTTTCAAGTGACGATATGGCAACTTCAGGAACTGTAAAGGCAAATAAGACAGTTACAGTTTCAGGAAAGCTTGAGAATGACGGGACAGTGGAAACTGCTGAAGATGTGAAGGTGTCTGGAAATATCAGAAATACTGGAAGAATTGCCCTAAATGGAGATTTGACAGGAAAGGACACTGTTACTTCAGGAACAATTGCGTCAAGGAATGTAAAAGTTGATAATTTAAGTAATGACGGCGTAATTGTGGCAAATGAAAATCTGAATGCCAAGAATGTCAGCAACACAGGAGACATTGTGGCAGTCGGGACAGTTTCATCCGATGACCTGATAACATCAGGGAATGTAAGGTCCAATGGGGAAATTTCAGTTGCTGGAAGGCTCGAAAACGGCGGGGCTGTTGAAACTGCCAAGAACATATCGGTTGCAGGAAACATTAAGAATGACGGAAGAATTGCGGCAAATGAGGACCTTGCAGGGAAGAATACTGAAAACAATGGGAACATCTATGTCAAGAATCTGGAAGTCAATAACCTGAAGAATACTGGAAAAGTTGAAGGCGTGGACCTTAAGACGGATGAAATTACAAACAGCGGAGACATTACGGCAATTGGCAAGATTTCAGGCGGAAACATTGACAATTCAGGAAAACTGCTTGCCAATGATACAATTGATGCCAAGAATATAAAAAATGCCACTGCTTCCAGCAAAATTGCGGCTGGAAAAGGTATTACAGGAGTGAGAATTGAAAACTCTGGAACATTTGCCACAAATGGGGATATTAAGGCAACAGGCTCGCTTGTGAACAATGGCACAGTTGACGGTAAGGGAATTGATATTGCAGGGGCTGACTTTGTAAATTCAGGAAAGATAAATGCCGACAATATCAGGGCCAATGTATCCAGTACTAAAAATGACGGCTTCATCTATTCAGGAAATGATGTAGACCTGGCTACGGATACGTTGACCAACACCAAGGAAATTATGGCAGTCAGCAACATAAATGGCTGCAAATGCAATTGTTAGTAATAGCGGAAAGATTGCCTCAAATAACAGGGTTCTGCTTGACGGTTCAGCAATTGCAAATACCGGGGAAATCCTGTCAGGCGAAATATTTATGAGAAATGCCCGAAAATTTGATAATACCGGAACAATCAGGGGGAACAATGTTGAGCTTGGCGTTAACCAGGACATTAACCTTGCAAGGAATCTTCACGGACAGCAGAGGCTTGTAATTTCAGGGAACAATATTACAAACAATGGCAACACTACTGGAACAGGACTAATTGAGATCAGCTCGAATGACTTTACGAATAACAAGGAGCTTGCAGCTGATACGGTTATCGTAAATGGACGTGGGGAAATCGTTAATAACAATATGATTACTGGAAATAACGGAAAGATTTCAGGAAGAAATATTACAAATAACGATTTAATCGCATTTGAGAACTATCTTGAAATGAATGCGCAAGGTAAAGTTCAGAACAACAAGGAAAGAGCCATCTATGGCGGAAAGGCTCTTGTTATCAAGGCAAACGAGATAATGAATGACGAGGCTGAAATACTTGGCGGAAACATGGATCTTAATGCCGCAAAGATTACGAACAATGTGGCTACAATCCAGTCAACAGGGAATATTGTGATTACTTCAAGTGATTTTCAGAATATTGGAAGAGTTTCTAATTTGGGAAGCTATGAGAAGTATTATGAAACTTGGGATGGCAGAAAGCTGTCTGAGGCCAGGTTGGATCTTGGAATACTTTCCTTCCGAGAAGATTCGGAAGAAGAGAAAATGCCAGTAATAGACAAGCAGAAGAAGTACTACAATGAGCTGATATCAAAGGAGAAACGATCTTGGGGGTACTCTTCATGATCCTTAGCAGATATTCGGACATACACTGCAGATAGGAGTAAAGAGAACAACAAATGTCTACAGCACAAGGGATGCCCGTATAAAAGAACCTGCACTGACAGGGAAGATAAAGAGCAATGCAACTACAGAATACGGAAAAGTGCTGGCAGGTGGAAATATTACAATAAATTCGGGGAATTTTAAAAATAAGGACAGCATAGTTTCAGCAGGAGGAGGCAGCTGTAATTAATGCCAACTTTGAAAAATTCAGTAACTCTTTGAGGAATGCCATCTACCGCTAAAAAACGGCGAGGAAAGAATAGTGGTCTACCTTAACAAGAAGACAAGCAAGGGGAAGAGACACTACTACGGAAACATAAACTACTCAAGATCGCTGTATGATGGAGGTGTTGGCTATGAGTCAGGGCAGCCGAGCGCAATTGAAGGGCGTCAGGTAATAGTGAATGCTCCCAATATTGTAGTGAATCCGATTGAGGCTGGAAATGGAGTAAGGCTTGAAAATGGAGGAGAGAACGGAAGAAAGCTGCTGTCCTCAAGCACATTTGGAATCAAAAAAGGTACAGGAGCTTCCAATGGGAATATTCAGGTGCAGGGCAATCAGCCTATTTCGGCCATGTCAGCAATTTTTGGCGTAAATCCACAGTTTTCAGGAGCTGGAAATACATACAGCCCAGTAAACACAGAATTTGAGAGGGCGGTTCAGATTGCAGGAAACAATGCAGAGATAAAGGATATTAAAAACACTGGAGTAATCAGCGTCAATCCAATACTTGCAAGTGCAATGTTCAAGGCAAATATGAATCCGACTTCAAAATATGTCATGGAGACCCGTTCAAGCTACATAAACCTGAGCGACTACTACGGAAGCGACTACTTCCTTGAAAGAGTCGGATACTCGGAAGTTTGGGACAGGGCAAGACGTCTTGGGGATGCCTACTACGAGAACCAGCTTCTTACAAGGTCAATTGCCGAAAAGCTGGGAACAGCCTTCATAAATGGCAAGTCCAACAAGAAGCTGATACAGGCAATGATGGACAACGCCTCAGCTGAAGGTAAGAGGCTTGGACTTAAAGCAGGGCAGGAACTGACTCAGGATCAGATAAATAACCTGAATGAAGATATTATCTGGTATGTAACAAAAAATGTAAATGGTATTGAAGTTCTTGCTCCACAAGTTTACCTACGTAGCAAGACTAGAGAAAGCATAAGCGATGACACAAGAAACAGAGTTGGCGGAACAGAAGCGACTTATGTGAAGTCCAAGGACTTTGTCAATGACGGAACGAAATAGGGGAATGGTGGAATTACGTATGTTGAGGCTGACACTGTAAGAAACCAGACAGCAACTAACCTTCTTTCAGAAATATCAGGGGACAGAACATTCATAAATTCTGTTGGAAACATTGAGAATATCGGAGGGCTGATTAATGGAGAGGAGTCGGTCTCGCTTATCTCTGAAAACGGCAAGGTAGTAAACGACACGACAAAAAGGACAGTTGGATTTAATAACGGGGAATATGACAGGGCAAAATATGAGGAAGTTGCCTCAGTTGGCGCAATCACTTCAAAAGGCACAACTTTTATCAAAGCTGACAGCTACAGTTCGACAGGAGGAGTTTTAAATACGGGTCATCTGGCACTTGATGTAAACAGCTTTGATGTGAATGCATTGTCACTGTCTCGAGACCATAGTTTTGGGACTGGAAGCAAAAACTATTCAAAATATGCTGAAACTACACATTTAGGCGGAGGAGCAGTTGCGAATTCAGCAGAAGGAAGAATTGGAAATCTTAACTTAAGAGGCTCATCGTTCATAGCTGAAGACACAACAGGACTGACAGTTGGAAATGTCAAGGCTGAATCGGCAGTCAACAGTTATGACATGGAATCAAGGCAGAGCGAAAAAGGGTTCATGTCATCGAAAGCTATACAGAAACTCCCTACATTGAAGAAAATTCAGCAAGCAATCTTATGCTAGGCAAGAATGCTGTAATTACAGGTAATGTTGAAGGGATAGGAAGCAACATCGTTCTTGGAGAAAACACCTTTGTAGGCGGAAAAGTTACAACTGACTCACGTGAACTTCACAACAGCAGCTATGAGGAGAACAGGAAGAAAGGCTTCACAGGAGGAATAAGCCATGGAAGAGCTTCAGTCGGGTATGGAAAAATCGCAGAACACGTACGATGAAAAGAGCACAGTAAATGCAAAATCCAGCCTGCAAGTTGGAGATGGCTCAGTCTTGAACAGGGGAGCAGAAATTACAGCCACAAACTTTGAATACGGAAATATCCAGATCAATAACGGCGATGTAAAATATGGTGCAAGAATTGACACAAGGGATATGCATACTTCAAGCAAGAGCAGCGGATTTACAATATCGGCAGGAATAAACAGCCCGATTAAGGACAGGATTAAGCAGATTTCGCAGGAGCTGTGTCGATCAAGGATGGCGATACGTTAGCGGAGCGATGGAGCGAAATGCGGCGACTGGAACAGTTAAAGGGCTTTCAGACAATCAGGGACAAGACAGACAAACTATGTGAACGGAAGCGTAGGAGCAAAAGGTGCAAGAGACGCACAGGCAAACAGCAACTTCTACGCCAACATCGGAGTAAACGCCGGATTTACACATTCAAGAAGCAACACAAGTTCCCATACTGAAGGTGCGTCCGTAACAACATTAAAGCCGATGGATGAAAATTCAAGCATTACCTACAGCAATGTAAACAATATAACGTATCAGGGAACACAGGCTCAGGGCCGAACATTCATCTACAACAATGTGGCAAATATCCAGAAGGAAGCTGTGGAACTTCATAACAGCTACAGCTCAAGCAGTTCGAGCAGAGGAGTAAATGCAGGAGCTACAATTGGCTATGGACACAAAATACAGACTACTGGAAACGGTGGAAGCATTTCAACAAGCAGAAGCAACCAGAATACAGTTGAAACTGTTTATGCAAACGGAAACTTCAAGAATGTAAATGAAGTTCATAACAACACAGGCTCAATGGTATTAAATGGCTTTAACCAGGAAGGTGGAAAAGTAACAGGAAACATTGGAAAAGTTGAAGTTATTTCAAGACAGAATACAAGCACGACAACTGGAAGTTCAAGTGGAATAAGCCTTGGAATAAGTGCAAATGGAATGCCAAGCTCTGTAAACATAAACGGAAGCAGAACAAATGGAGATAGAGCATTCGTAGACAACCAAAGCACATTCATTGTCGGAGAGGGAAGCAGTCTTCACGTTGGAACGCTTGAAAATACAGGAGCTGTAGTTGGTAAGCAAGGAAACTCTACATTCAAGATTGACACCTATGTTGGAAAAGATATTCAGAATCACGACACAATGAAGACAACAGGCGGATCAATTGGAATTTCAACAGGAAAACCGAGAATTACAAACATTGGATTCAATCAGGACAGCAGGGACAAGCAAGGAATCACAAGAAATACTGTAATCGGAGATGTTGAGATAGCAGGAGCTGAGGGAAGTCCAATAAACAGAGATATTACAAGAGCAAATGAAGTAACAAAGGACACTCACAGCAGCACAAATATTAATGTTGAAAGCCAGACTATTGAGTATCTTACTAATCCTGGTAAACTGAAAGAGGATATTGGAAAAGCTAAAAAAGAGATAGCAGATGTGAAAAAAGCCATCAAGGAATCAATTAATGACAGAGGAGATGACAACAGGAACTTCTTTGGGCAACTTAGAGAGGTAAGGCTTAGTGAAACTGAAAATAACATAGCAGGTAAAAGACTTACAGAAGCTGACAAGTCAGAAGATGTTGTTGCAGCCTGGAAAGATGCCTACAAGGATTTAGGATACAATCTTGATGTAAGATACACAACTGGCGAAGATACTCCTGAAATGAAAGACAAGGCAGGAACAGCCTACGTATCAAAAGACGGAGTACATACAATAATAATCAACATAAATGCAAAAGAGAACTCAACAAAGGCAGGATTAATCGGAACACTTGCAGAAGAGGCAAGCCATATTGTAAATGGAGTGGCAGGAAGACAGATAGCAACTGGAACTGAAGAAAAGGACTCGGAAAGTACAGTGAAGTACGCAAAGTTACTTTAAGCGAAGAGTACAAGGGAAGCAACCAGAATATGACGTACAGGTCTGACGGTAAGATTGATACTAGCAAGCTGGGAACTCATGTCGGGGATGATGCATTAAAATTTAAGTTAAATGGAAATATAACGGTAGCAGGTTTTACTCTGGATATAACAGGATCGATTTCTATTGTAAGAAATGATAGTAAAAAGAAAATATGGGTTATATATGATATAAAAGGAGATGTTAAACTAGAAAGATCCTTAGCAGGAGCTAGTTTAAATTTAGGGGTATCATACTATCCAGGAGTGATAACAATTCAAGAACTTGATGAACCAAGAAGGAGAACCAAAGAGACTCAAGCACTAATAGATACCATATTAACATATGGATTAAAAACTTTTACAGGAAATCCCTATGCGAAAGCCTCAGGAGGTATCTATATTGGAAAAGGCGGTTAAAAAACAATGGAAATAGGGTTAACAGCAGGAGTAGGAATAACTGCAGGGAAAGAGAATCCAATATTACCTAAAGAGCTTACATTAAGTGTAAAAGACGAACTGACCAAAGTGCTAGAAAGTACAATAAAAGAACAATTAAAATTAAGTAAGTAGTAAAAATTTCTATCAAGAATAATTAAAGAATATACTCCTAAAGATTTGCAGTACAAAAGCTTTTCAAAATATTCTGCCAAACTCTTCCGAGTTTGGAGGAGTTTAGTTTGGGATTAAAAAGTTAGTAAAAATAGGGTTAGAAAGTTTAATACAATTTTTATATCTGTTTGGTTAATAGGATTTATGTACATATTAATAACAATAGCATTAAATAATGAGTTTTAAAAATTCATCTGAAGTAAATGAAGTATATCAAGAAATACTAAAAATATGCTGATAGAAATGAAACTGAGATTTACTTGAATGAAAATGAAAATAACAAATGTAGATGAAAAATTGATTTTGAAACTTTTTACTGGTGAAGATTATGAGATTAATCCAATACAAGTTTATGTAGAAGGAGATATAAATGAAATGCAAGAAATCTGAGTTAGAAATTAAAAAGGTTTAATCAAGAAAAATAATAAAAATATATCAAAATTTTTACTTGTTCTAAAGTAATAAAAATGAAGAATATATTGATGAATCGGGAATTATTGCGATATGTCAGTAATAATGAAATTAGAATATAAAAATCAAGAGAAAAACTTTTTGGACTTTTATGCAACAGACGAAGTAATGGATGTATTAAAAATACAGAAAGGAAAAACAAATGCCAAAACTGATATTAAAATGATAGAAGAATTTTTGGAAAAGAAAAAGTCACCCAGTCTCAAAGATAGATCAAAAATTAAGGAGCAATCACTGGATGAAAGACAGGAACTTGAAATAGAATATGGCGAACATACTTTAAGAGTATTTGAAGCCAATTTTATGTTAAAAAGCCCTGAACTGAAATTTAACATGACTGAAAAGGAGCTGAAGTGGACTTGATCTACAATACCCTATATTCTCAATAATGCTTATATTAAATATTCTAGTGGTTTTTGTTAGCCATAATTCCAAGTTTAAACAGAATGCTGTTTTTAATAATATCAATTGTGCTGGCAATAGACTTTGTGCTTATGTTTTTTATAGGGCTGTTTCAATTGAAAATCAAAAGTGAATAACTGTCCATGAAGATAAACAAGGCTCAAGATTCTTATATATGCTTATATATACGATAATTTTGAGTTTCTAAATAAATTTTTAGAAATATAGCACTGCTATGCAAACAACCAGGATGTAACGAAAGGGAACTCCCACTACATTGTAGTGGGAGATGTCAAGATAACGGGAGTTGACGTCAAGACTGGAAGCGTATCAGGAACTGTTGGCGGGAATACAACTGTTGAAAGCGTGCAGGATGAATTTTATTCAGAAGGCAGAGGATATTCGGCAGGGATAACCGCAGGAATAGGCAAAGGTTTTGATAAGAACAATCCAGGAAGGTACGGAGTGAACCTTTCAAGCGTATCAGCTGGACATACAAGAACTGACGTGGAGCAGAGAACAACAAGAAACGTTACAGAGTTTACAGCGGGAGCAGGCTTCCTTGACGTAAAAGGGACAGTGAAGCAAATAGGCTCATTAATTGACGGAAACTTCACATTAAACTCAAACGGCTATGAACACGAGGACTTAAAGGACATTGACAAGTCAAGAACAGTGGGAATAAACGTGACTGGAATGTACGAGTATATAGAAATATAGTATAATAACGTAGAATACACAGTAAAATAGGATTTACAAGTCCGAATGAATACGAAGAAAGCATAAAGAAAGGAAACAAAGAAATTGCTTAAAAATAGTCTAAATTTTTGGGGACACTCCATTGGTGTAAGATACAAAAGATGGCATGCTTTTTGAATTTCCCTATTTTTAAATTTTTAATACTGGAGTATACCCAAAATTTTTAATATTCTTTCAACTTAATACAATACTGACTATAATAATCGTTGTTATAAAAGACAGTTATTTTTTGTTTACGTAATAAGTCCCATATTAGCCCCATAACATTGCATCAGACAAGGAAATTTATACCAAAAATCAATTTAACGAACGCTACGGGCTTAATATGACGCAATATGAACTTTAATTTTCCTCATCATCTACATTTTCATCTTCGAAAAATTCATTAATCATAATTGAAATTCTCACCTATCTTTAGTTTTTTATCAAGATAGCTGTTCCTGTAATATTTATAATATGAGGATCTGCTTATCTGCATAAACCTGCAAAAACTTTTTACGCTTATTTCTTTATTTCGTACTCGCTTCAGCATATCCTGCTCCTCTTTTGAAAGATTTAAGACTTTAACTGGCCGTCCAATTACATTTCCAGTTTTCCTGCTATATCTTTTACCAGATTTTCCAAGCGGCATATTTTTAATTCCGTCATTTATTCTTTCAATTAAAATGCTTCGTTCCCTTTCAGCTAAATATATCAGAAGAGGAATTACAACAACATTTACAATTTCATCCTTTCTGTCATTCACATTATGATTTAAAAGTTCCTGGTTGATTACAGCAATATTAACTTTCATATCCTTAAGCTTTGTATAAAGCTCAGTAACTTCTGTAAAATTACGCCCAAGCCTGTCAATATCTGTAACAACAAATGTGTCATTTTCCCGAATTTTTGATAAAATTTTCTGCAGTTCAGATCTCTTCATGTTTTTTCCGCTCTGTATATCAGAATAAACTTTCATCACAGCCAGCATTTTCAAGCTGTTGCTATCTGCCTTGTCAAATCCCTGCTTTGCCGTGCTTACTCTTGCATATCCAAATTTCATTTAGACAACCTCCTTTACAAAATGTTCTACTAAAAATATATTTTAGTTTAGTATACATCATTTTGCTTATTATACGCTTAAATTCAGTATAGTTTTTATGTATAATAAAAACATCTGTTTTAGTACATAGATAAATCTTCTTATTTTCGAGTATTTACTTATTATAATTGTTTTTTATGTTTATTGACTTTTTGTTCTTATAAATTACATAATATAAGAACAAAAAGATAGTGATATAAATGGTTAGGTTAAAAGATACATTAGGAAAGAAATATAATATATATTTTTGTAACAAATGTTTGACATCTATACAGTGTTTTGTCCTGTTTTTAAATAAATAACTTGATTTCTACATTTTTATGATATACTCTTTTAAAGTGGAATGCATGATGCCTGAGGGTCGCCATGACTAGCCTGATATTAGCAGGACAATATCGGGTCAATTTCTTTTAGGAGGACTTTATATGAACAACAGAGAGAAAAGACTTTTTAAAACTTTTGAAGAACAAAATTGAAGGACTTAAAAGAAAAACCTTAAATTTAAAAATGAAGGATTTGCACTTAACATTTTAAAAAGAGTAAATTATTATTCTTTTTATTAATGCATATAAAAGAAAAATTTTTAAATCTTAATTATGAAAAATAAACTCTGATGATCCTGATGAAATGTATAAAGATGATGTCTCTTTTGAAGATTTGTTTTGGCTATATTATTTTTGACAGTGAAATGAGAAGTAATCTTTTAAAATATATTTTTATTGTCGAATCTAATATAAAAACTAAATTAGCCTATTATTTCTGTGAAAAATATAAAACTGATAATAATGCATATAAAAGATGTGAATAATTTTGAATACACTTCCAGTTCGGATTAACAAGAGATATTAATCGTTTAGTCCAAAAATTAAATAATACTATTGACAGGGCAATCTAATATACAGGGGTTCTAGGATTAATCATTATACTACAAACTATAATACCGTTCCTTTTGGGTTTTAATGCCTCAATTGATTTTGGAACAACTGCTTATTTCTTTAAATGTTCTCAAAAGATATTCAATCTAAGATTGCTAAAAATATGAAATTTGAATTTATCGAAGAAAATCCTGAATTTAATGATAAGTACATCTTTACTGGAGAAGCTTTTGAGTAATGTTATATGAACAGTTTTAGAAATATTTGTGCTCATAATGAAAGATTATATAATCATGGGTTTACTGCTAATAACATTAATAGTTTTTATTGTTCATGAACATTACAGCTTAAATTTTTAACTATGGTCTTTTTGACTTAATTTTAATTTTAAAATTTTTTTATTACTCAACTAGAATATAGAGCTTTGAAATCTTTATTAACTTACAGCTTAGCTTTTTATCTTTAAATGTTGATGAAAAGTGATTTCATAAAATACTCAATAAAATGAAATTTCTAAAAATTGGGAAGAAATATTAGAAATAAAGAAGATTTTGCAAAAGGCAAAAGAATTTTTATCAAAACAATGATTTTGTTAAATAAAAATAGCCCCTAGACAGGCGCTATTTTTATTTTTAACTTCATCTCCTTATTTTTTTATCATTTTTCTTAATTTTAAAAAGTATTGCACGCCCCATTTTATAATAAATTAAATACTGTTCAACAAAAATCCTATAATGGTAGATTGTATCAATTATCACTTATTTTAATCAAAATAATACCTAATTTGACAATTGACTTGAAAATAAGTTAAAATATAGTAAATTAAAAATTATAAAAGGAGATGATATTACTATGTACAGGGTAATAGAAGAAAAAGATAATGAAGGAAAAGTTTGGTATGTAGTTGCTGGAGAACGATTTACTAACAAAGAATTGGCACAAAAGAGCAGATGAACTTAATAAGCGAAATAAATTTGTTCTGATAAATGAAAATATAATTAAGCAATTATTCTCTTTTATTTTTCAGAGCCTGTCATCATATTTTAAGATATGATAGTCAGGCTCATTATATAGTAAAAACTGCTTAAAACCAAACTCAAAAGTTATAACTATTTAACTCAAACCCCAAATTTATAAATAGTAGTTCAATTTTAAACGGTGACGAATATAAATTATTGTCTGCTATCTACTTCTATCGTATTGAAAATCATTTTTACTTCGATTATGTACAGCGTTTCTCTCCCTAACTGTATTTTCCAGCTCAATATCCAGATTAATCTTAAAATCATTCCACCAGCTATAAGTATTATCAGGCACATTTTCAATTGCCGCTATTACTGTTTTTTCAATTTCTAAAAGTGAAAACCTTCCATTAGAATCTTCGTGAAGAATATTTGTCATTTGCTTAATGAATTTATTACCTGCATCGTGTTTTCGCCTGATATAAGCTCCCTTAATTTTTTCATAAGCCCTAGCTTCAGCTTCTCCAAATAACTTATCGTATTCAAATTTATTGTTTGATTTAAAATTTAAAATATCCTTGTCTGTAACTTCGTAGTATCTTAAATGTTCACGAACCAGATCATCAACTTCTTTTTGTATAATTGGCTGGGCCAGCTTTTCAAGTTCGGATTTTCTACGTCTTTTCTTTTCCTCCAAGTCCACATAGCTGTCATTAAGCTGTCTACGTTTATTATTAATTTCTTGCAGTTCTCGTTCCATTTGAAGTCTTTTATCTAAAATATCCTGCTTTATGGCATTATTCTTGGCTTCCTCCTTTTCTACGTCCTTCTTAATATTTCTCATCAAGGTATCTCCACGTTTTCTTGCTTCATTAAGAGCTTCATTAATAAGTTCCTGCTTTCGCCTTTCTGAAACGACATAAGGTTTTTCCGCTTCTATTTTCTTTTCCCAGATTTGGTCATCAAGATTACGTATTTCATTATTTTTGCTGTTTTGTTCCTTTTCCAAAAAATTAATTGAACTTTTTAAATTACTCGCTTCAGTTTCAAGTGTTTTAATCTCAAAATAAAGGTTTTCCCTGTTCTTGATCAGTTCTTCAACTTTTTCTCCTTTTGAATAATCTTCTATTTTTATTAATTGCTTCAAAATCTATATTCTTAAAGACTTCATCAAATAATTTTATTTCTTTTAAGATTTTTCTTGAAATTTTTGTTATTCTGTCTCTGATTTAATTTGTCTCTGATTATCTTCTTTTATATTTAAAATACGCTTAAAGTCTGTAATTCCTTTATTACTTTTCTTACCTTGAAATCTGTTTCATAGTTTTTAAATTCATTCAAGAAACCTTCCTTGAAAATTTTTCTTTCTGTCAATAATTTCCTTTTTGAAAGAATTTCCATATTTCATCAAACTCATTTTTGAATAATCATTAGCTTCCAATCTTATTTTTCAAGATCCTTTTTCTCCTTTTCCATAGCGAATTTTGTCCTGTCAAGATCTTCAGAAGAATTTACTTTTTCAGTCCTTCTGACTACAACTTCCGCACCTTCATTTGAAAACACCTTAACCTTATTTTTTAACTCATTAATGGAAGGATTTTTAACCATAAAATCATTTACAAATTCTTCATTGAAAGTCCTGTAAAAATCTTTAGTAAATGGAGAAGTCCCGCTCTCAAATTTAAACTTTTTATCTGACTTATTTTTGTTCATCTTGGCTAACTGCCTTTCAATGATTTTGGGCTTCTCCTGAACCTTAAATTCCTCAAACGCCTTTTTATACTCATCAGTTCCAGCAATTAGCCCAAGCTCCTTATTTCTTCTCAAAAATGCACTGGTTAAAGCCGATTTAACTTTTGCTGTGTTAACATCACTTACCGTATATTCGTCTTTCTGATTATTCTCTTCTGAAAAAGTCCACATTGACTGCATGTGCGGAGTGCTTTCATCAAAGTGAATTACTGCATACACGCAGTGGGCATTTTTGCCAAATTTTTTACTTAAAAACTCAAGATTTTCCTTGTAATACTGCTCCCACTTTTCAAGAGAAAGCATATATGTCAAATCCACTCCATTTCTTGCTTCAAAATTTCCTGTCTGCACCTGCGATACGACGCTTACCACATCCCTGCTCCTGCTGTCAACTTCTGTATCATAATACTGCCGTTCAAGGACAGATAAATCCTTGACAAGAATTTTGTTAAACTGTGTCAGTTCCTGATTGACATTATTCTTAAACTTCTCCAGTTCACGGAACGCTTCTCTTACAACATTGTTAATGCTGTTCCTGCCCGATTTAGAATTGTATTTCTTGAAATTGTTTATTGCTGAAATCTCAGCCATTTTTTATTCCCCTTTTATCATGTTTCTACATTTTCCAATTTATTTAATTATACTTATTTATAATTTTTTTTGCAAATCATAAGTTTTGGGACTGCTCAATTTTTGCATCGGTCAGTCGCAATGCAAGAGGCCAAAGCCCTTTGCAAAGCTCCTCCATTCATTAAAAATGAATGGCTCGCCTGTCATTTTTTTCAAAAATTACTGCCGAGCTCTCAAACGCCGAGGGCTTTTCAGGCATGAGTTCGTAATCGAGCGTTCCACTTCGCAAAAACTGAATCATTTTTCTGCCAGCTTCATCTGAAAAATTTAGTAAAAATTTATTATTTCAATTGAAGTAAAAATAATTTATTTAAACACAAAAATTGAAAGATAGATGAAAGAAAAATTTATTTTTGTAACAACTCAATATACTCAATTTATAAAATCAAACAAAAATTTACAAAATCAAAAATTATTATTGACGTTTTAGAGAGTCAAATACATTATTAAGTATAACTTTTATTTCATATTTGTTAATTTTAACATTTCGACCAGTCGAAATATAAAAATATAAATAGATTTTTAAAGGAGTATTTTATGAAAGTTATAAGCATAGTAAATCCTAAGGGAGCTGGAAAAACCGTTACAGCTGTTAATCTTGCTTATGCAATGAGCTTGAAAGGAAAAAAGATATTATTAATAGATACTGACCCAAGAAATGCTGTTTCAACTTATCTTAATTTTAAAAATGATAATACAATTTTTGACTTAATAAAAGAATGTTACGAAACAATGAAATTTGATACAAAATATATTACAAAGCAAAAATAAAGTAGATGTTATAATTTCTGATGAAAGATTACTTCAACTTGAAATGCTTTTGCGAGTTATTCTGACAATCAAGCTATCTTTAATATTTTTCAAATATAACAGAACAGCTGAAACAAGACTATGACTATATCATTATTGATACTGAAGGTTCAATAAATAACACGGTAAGGGGTATTTTAAATGCAACAGATTATATTGTCGCACCATCAAAATGTAGCTTAATAGACACAAATGGAATAAAACGATCTTATAAAGATATACTTCATTGGTAAAAGAAATAATCCTAAATTAGAATTAGTATTTTTCGTCAGGTAGAAGAACGAACAAAAGTTTTTGCTGATGCATTAAAAAGAATTTACAGATTTTTAATTCAAAATGGTTTAGGACTTAATTCTAATATTTTTATCAAAAATTATGTCAGAAAAAGACTCAAATATCAATAATGCAATGTTAGAAAATCTTGATATTATAAATTATAAAAAGTCCTCTCCTTCATCAACAGATTATAGAAATATTGCAAATGACCTGATAAAAGAATTAGAATAATTTTATATTTCGATCATGAGTCGAAATGATACAATTTTTATAAAAATTCAAAGGGGTATTACAATGGGAAGATTTGACTCATTAAAGAAAAATAGATGAATTAACAATTGAAAGCATAAAACAATATGAAAGTAATTTTGATTTTTCAGCTTATGAAAATAACAGATGATAAATTTATTTCTGAAATAAGAAGTATTGAAAATAATTTGTATAGCTTTGGAATCTGATACAAAATAGAACAAAAGAAATGTGTAAATATTTATATGAAGCACGGAAAAATTTAAAACACAAAAAGACGGCTCTTTTATGGCATGGTATGAAAGAGTGGGACTTTCTAAGATCAAGTTTCATTCTCATTATGAAATATAAACAATATTTAGAGTATGGAGAAAATCCTATGGCCTTGGAAAGTTCTAAAAGAACTGTAAAATATATTAATCAAAAACTCAGAAAATTTATCTGATGAAAAATAGAAGAAATTTTAAATAATCCGAAAGAAGCTCCAAATATAATAAAAAGAATTAAAATCAAAAGTTGAAACTAGATTATGCAAAAAGACTTGAAGAAATAAACAAAGAAATTAAAAATTTCAAAGAAAAATCAGGCAATTAAAAACTGAAAAATGGAGATAAAATCACAACTACAATAATAAATATATTTTATCTTTTCTTGTTAATTTAAATAAAATATACCTCAATTTCATATTCGAGATTGAGGTACAGTAATAATTTTCTTTTTCTAAACTTTACTAACAAGTAATTCCTCTGCTAATTTAATTATTTCTTGTGTAAGATTTTCCTCATCAGCCTCAAAATTGCTTCTAATTGCATATTTATATCTTTTTATTTTTGAATTTTTCCTGATATTGATCCGTCATAATTGAAACATTTCCCCTTTAATCCTTCATACATCGCTTTTAATTTTACTATTTCCATATTGTTATCTTCTAATTTTGCTTTTTTATTTTTCTCTTAAAGTTTTTCTTTTTCTTGTTTTGGGATAGCTTCAATTATTTTTGATTTTTATCGAACTACTTTTATTTCTTCTTTCTTTTTGTTTTTCTAGGGTTTACTCAAAGGACTTTGGATTATCTTCTTCTTCATTACCTGCTACAATATCTACTTTTTCTCAGTGGAATTTAAACTCAAATCCAGTAACTCTGCTTCTTCCTCGTCCACCCGAAAAATCCATATCAATTTTCAAGTTGTATTTTTCTCCCTAATTCTTTTTGAATTGGTTTTAAAACCAAGCATCTATATCAGTAATCCTGTATTTTTCAGGAATATCAAGTAAATTTCTAAATTCTTCAATGCCACATTTCCAAAAAGCCTGTACTTCTAAATTGTTTCATTCTTCGATAAAATTCTTTCGTATAACTTGATTTTAAATCAACAAACTCTTCTAATTCAAATCTTGTCCACTTTTCCAGGATCAAAATCATTTAATAAAAATTTAAAAGCAACTCACTAACTGAAACTGTTAAAAATCTGTTTTTAGGACTTGTTCTAAATTCTTTAAATAATGCAAATTGAATAATCTCATCGTTTTTCACAGAGTAAAATTAAGAGCTAATAATTTTTATTAATATTCATTATTGATTTTGAAAATTGTTCTATTGTTGGTCAGACTATTAACTGCTTTAAATCATAATAAGAAAACTTAATTTCTTCTATTTCTATTTCTTACTCTATGAAGAATTGTCATCAATAAGTCAAGTTCTTCAGCCGTAAATCCTCTTAATCCTACAGTAAAAATCATTATCATATTTTACAATTTTTATTTTTCATTACCATACCTCTTTTAACTTTTTTATTATTATATCATATATATTATATAAAGACAAGATTTCAAAAATAAACTTGTTTTAAAGTCGTAAAAACTTGTTTTTTAAAGTCGTAAAAACTTGTTTTAAATAGTCTCTAAATCCTTTTTATAGGCATTTGCGATACCTAAAAGATATAAAAATCTTTTAAAATATTTTATTAAAAAGAATTGATTTTTAAATTTTTCATTGTTACAAATACTCCTCTTTTATGTTACAAAAAGTACTCTTTATAAATTCAAATACTTTATTCATAACACATTTAACTATTTAATACATCAACTATAATAAATAACTTATATTCGTAAAATGTCGTTTTTAATATCATTTCACTTTTTAGACATTCCATATAAAAATTTTCAATATAAGTCTTTCCAAGCAATTTTTCTCCTTATTCAACCTTTTTACATCATTTAACGATGAATTTACCCACTTTTCTGACGTTCTGAAATATATTGACAAGTCTATCATACTAATTTCAATAACTTTTATATTATTAAATTTCAAATATTGAAAACTTTATTAGATTTATTTATCATATCCCACACGTGAGATATGGTATATCAATGTGAAACAAACAAATTAAATTTTTGGAAAAATTTATACAGAAAAAGTTGAAATAAAACTAATTCCTCTAAATCTTTTCAACCACTAACCAAACTCTACAGTTATTTTTTCGTAAAAATTTATTTTACTGCAGGCAGTGTTTTCTGTTTAACAGGGAAACACACAAGCGTGCCTTTTTAAAAATGAAAAATTTACATAAAACTCCTAAATAAAAACATCATCTATAATTTTCGAAAAATTAAGAAAAAAATAACATTGCTTCTAATTTATGTTTTAAACGATTTTTCTCATTTCAGACAGGGGAATAGTCAAAAGTTTTTATGACAAATTTGCCCCCTTTATGCTCCTCTGAGAACCTTCTTGATAATATTTCTGTCTTAAAATTCTAATTTTAATTCTAAATACACTTTCTTATACAAACTTGACTAATTTATGTTAGCATATTTTTAATCTTTTTATTAAAAAGGAGGTAAATTTTGGGATATAAGAAAAATAATAATTTTGGTACATTTTTGCTTTACAAATCTTGCCTTTTCCAGCTCCAGTCAATGAGGCTAACAGAATCATTGATATTTAGCAGAGACAGCTTGAACAGGAGAGAGTCAGCAGCTACAGGAGAAAATGCAGAGGGAATTTGAAAATACAAAGTTTGACAATTCTCAGATACAAATTAATAATGAAATTGAAAATGATCAACAATTCTAATAAATTTTTAATTGAAATAATTAATTTAAAAAGATGATAACAAGCTTCTATCTAAAAGAAAAAGTAAAAATTATCAAAAAGTATCTTTACTCTGAATTAAACTCAAATGATATAAGAAATCTTCTTACAGATATTACTAACAAGTTAATTTTAAAAGGATATACTACTTCTAATGTAGCATTGGATGAAAATAATGATTTAACTACTGGCATTTTAAATTTAGATATTATTGCTGGAAAAATTGAAGATATTAGAATCAATTCTAACAGTAAACTTGACAAATATAAGCAAATTTTTCATGTTTTCCAGTAAATAAAGAAAATTTTTAATATCAGGACATTGACACAGCGACTGATAACTTCAACTCAATTAATGCTAATAACATGACTATGGAAGTTCTTCCAGGCACAAAGGAAAATCATTCAAGAATACAAGTAAAGAATACTCTAAAAAATAAATATACTGTCGGAATCCTAGCTAACAACTATGGGGACAGCAGGCAGAACGGAATATGGAGAAGAGGAGTGCATCTGAATATTGACAGCCCTCTTGGAATTGGGGACAACTTCTATTTCACATATATGACTGTTCCCAAGAAAAATCCCAATAGAGACTGGAAAAAGTCGGTTGAACAGTTACAGCCAGGAGAAATTTTACCAATCGGGCCGACTGGATATGATCCTTTAAAAGGGGACACATTGCCATATAAAAGACGGCTTGACATGTTTAATTTTGGGTATATGATGAAATTTAGGACATATACTTTAAAGCTTAATTCAAGTAAAAGTATTCAGGAAAGTAGCTTTTATTCAGCAAATACTGTATATGACATGTATTCAGGCAGCCATACCTTGTCTGCTGATCTGGAAAAGATACTTTTCAGAAATCAGAAAAGCAAGGTCAGTCTTGACTTAGGGATCAAAAGAAAGCATAACCAGAGCTATCTTGAAAAGTCGGCACTGTCTGACAGGAAGCTTGCTATAGGTACTTTAAGCCTTAATGCTACAACTTCACTTTTCGGAGGGATCTTTGGAAGCTCTTTCGGATATGAGAGAGGGATTAAAATATTTCATGCCGAAAGGGACAGCTGAAAGATAGATACTACGCCGAAGGCGCAGTTCCATAAATACAGCATGAACCTTAGCTACTACAAGCCCATAACGAACAAGCTTGTATACAGGGCAAATGTTAGCGGGAGCTATTCAAATGATGTGCTTTATGGAAGTGAAAGACAGACAATAGGCGGTGTCGGAAGTGTAGGGGGCTACCATACAAGGGAGTCCATTCAGGGGGACAAGGCTATAGAAGTCAGCAATGAGATTGCATACAGTATTCCAGTTAAGAAATTTGCAGTTGTTTCTCCGTATGTTAATTATGGATATGGGGCTGCAAAGTATAACAGGGATAAATCTAGATACAGGACTGGATATGTAACTGGAATGACGGCTGGAATCAGGCTTGATACAAAAATTTTTGACTTTGACTTTGGATATGCAAGGCCAATGTCGCATTCAGACTATTTAAGCCCTAAGAAGCAGGAAATGTATTTTAGCGGATCCTTGAAAGTAAGTTTTTAGATGGTAACTCAAAATAAAAATTATAGGAAATTTCAAATTTTAATCAGTAAAAATATCGAAAGGAGATGAATGGATGAAAGAAAAAAGTAAGATATTACGTAAATTGACTGCGGCGCTTCTTCTAAACGTGTTCAGCTTCAATATTCTTGCCGACGGACTTCAGGTTGACCCTAATTCAAGGTACAACACAAGCCTTGACAGGGCTCAGAATGGCGTGCCTGTCGTTAATATTTCCACTCCGAACGGCCGTGGTGTAAGTATTAACGAGTTTTTAGAGTACAACGTGGGACGTGAGGGGCAGGTTCTTAACAATGCCGACAACATCGGTAGAAGCCATCTCGCAGGAATCATCAATGCAAATCCAAATCTTGGGCCAAATCAGGCCGCAAATCTTGTCCTGCTTCAGGTAAATGGAGCAAACAGATCGCAAATTGAGGGATATATCGAGGCTCTCAGCAGACAGAAAGTGAATGTAGTTTTAAGCAATGAAAATGGAATATATTTAAACGGCGCAGGGACAATCAACATAAGGAACTTTATCCCTACAACTGGAAAAGTTAAGCTGAAGGATGGGGATGTAATCGGAATTGACGTCGAAAAGGGAAGGGTCATTATCGGGGCTAATGGCTTTGATGCGACTAATACAGACTATGTAAACGTTATTGCAAAGGCCATGGAGCTTCAGGGCAATCTTGTCGGAAGCAAGGTTGATGTAACTTTGGGGGAAAACACTGTTGACTCCAACGGAACTGTAACTTCTAAAAATGGAATAAATTCGGTTGCAATTGACGCAAGCAACCTTGGATCGATGTATGCCGGGCAGATAAAGATAGTCAGCACGGACAAGGGAGCAGGCGTAAACTCCAATGGACTTATCTACTCAAGGGATACAAAATTAGAAATTACGGCTGACGGAAAAATCAATGTAGCCAAGATTAGGGGTGACGGAATTGAAATAAACGGGACTGAGTATGCCCAAAGTGAGCTTGCAAGCTCTGACAAGGGGATTAATATTAATGCGGCTAAAATAAAGCTGGATGGGGAGACTCAGGCAAATGAGGACATTAACCTTAATGGGAATGTTGATAACAAGTCCAACATATACACAGGTGGAAACCTGAATACGCTTGACATGATGAATTCTGGGAATATTAATGCTTCAGGGAACATAACGGCAAAGGATTTTAAAAACTCTCTTGCGGCAGTTCTTTCCGGGGGAAACTTTAATGTAAAAAATTTAGATAATTCCGGAAATATACAGGTTTCAGGAATTACAGACATTAACGGGAAATTTGATAACACAGGAGCATTGACTTCCGTTAAGCGTATTTCAGTCTCAGGAAACATAGGAAGTACAGGTAAGATACTGACAAATGAGGATTTAACGGCTAAAAATACGGTAACATCAGGAGCAATTGCGGCTAAAAATTTAAGAGTGGATAACCTTACTAATGATGGGAAAATAAGCGCAAATGGCGAATTGATTGCAAAAGATGTGAAAAATACTGGGGATATTTTAGCATCAGGCAGAATTTCAGGAAGCAGCCTTGTCACTTCAGGAAAGGTTCAGACTAATGAAACACTTGATATTGACGGCCTTCTTGACAACAGCGGAACAGTCGGGGCTTCAAAGGACATATCAGTTGCCGATAATGTATTAAATTCAGGGGAAATCCTTACTAACGGAGACTTTGCTTCAAGGAATATGGACACTTCAGGAACTGTAGTTTCAAATAATTTAAGAACAGGGAATCTTAAGAATGACGGTAAAATTGTAGCCAATAAGGACTTGACAGCTAAAAAGGTTGAAAGTGCAGGAGATATTACTGTTGTCGGTAAAATAATGGCTGGCAGCCTGAAGTCATCAGGGTCATTGAGAACGAACGAGGCGCTTGATATTAACGGGGACTTTGGAAATGACGGGACAATCGAGACTCCGAAGGATGTGACGGTTGCGGGGGACATCAGCAATGCTGGTAAAATAATTGCAGGCATAATTTAAGAAGGAATGCTGTTTCATCTGGAGTCATTGCTTCAAAGAACATAAATGTTGATGACTTGAAGAACGATGGGAAAGTTACCGCAGGAGAAAATATTACAGCCAAGAAGGTAACAAATACTGGAGACATTGCTGCGGCTGGAACAGTTTCAAGTGACGATATGGCAACTTCAGGAACTGTAAAGGCAAATAAGACAGTTACAGTTTCAGGAAAGCTTGAGAATGACGGGACAGTGGAAACTGCTGAAGATGTGAAGGTGTCTGGAAATATCAGAAATACTGGAAGAATTGCCCTAAATGGAGATTTGACAGGAAAGGACACTGTTACTTCAGGAACAATTGCGTCAAGGAATGTAAAAGTTGATAATTTAAGTAATGACGGCGTAATTGTGGCAAATGAAAATCTGAATGCCAAGAATGTCAGCAACACAGGAGACATTGTGGCAGTCGGGACAGTTTCATCCGATGACCTGATAACATCAGGGAATGTAAGGTCCAATGGGGAAATTTCAGTTGCTGGAAGGCTCGAAAACGGCGGGGCTGTTGAAACTGCCAAGAACATATCGGTTGCAGGAAACATTAAGAATGACGGAAGAATTGCGGCAAATGAGGACCTTGCAGGGAAGAATACTGAAAACAATGGGAACATCTATGTCAAGAATCTGGAAGTCAATAACCTGAAGAATACTGGAAAAGTTGAAGGCGTGGACCTTAAGACGGATGAAATTACAAACAGCGGAGACATTACGGCAATTGGCAAGATTTCAGGCGGAAACATTGACAATTCAGGAAAACTGCTTGCCAATGATACAATTGATGCCAAGAATATAAAAAATGCCACTGCTTCCAGCAAAATTGCAGCTGGAAAAGGTATTACAGGAGTGAGAATTGAAAACTCTGGAACATTTGCCACAAATGGGGATATTAAGGCAACAGGCTCGCTTGTGAACAATGGCACAGTTGACGGTAAGGGAATTGATATTGCAGGGGCTGACTTTGTAAATTCAGGAAAGATAAATGCCGACAATATCAGGGCCAATGTATCCAGTACTAAAAATGACGGCTTCATCTATTCAGGAAATGATGTAGACCTGGCTACGGATACGTTGACCAACACCAAGGAAATTATGGCAGTCAGCAACATAAATGCTGCAAATGCAATTGTTAGTAATAGCGGAAAGATTGCCTCAAATAACAGGGTTCTGCTTGACGGTTCAGCAATTGCAAATACCGGGGAAATCCTGTCAGGCGAAATATTTATGAGAAATGCCCGAAAATTTGATAATACCGGAACAATCAGGGGGAACAATGTTGAGCTTGGCGTTAACCAGGACATTAACCTTGCAGGGAATCTTCACGGACAGCAGAGGCTTGTAATTTCAGGGAACAATATTACAAACAATGGCAACACTACTGGAACAGGACTAATTGAGATCAGCTCGAATGACTTTACGAATAACAAGGAGCTTGCAGCTGATACGGTTATCGTAAATGGACGTGGGGAAATCGTTAATAACAATATGATTACTGGAAATAACGGAAAGATTTCAGGAAGAAATATTACAAATAACGATTTAATCGCATTTGAGAACTATCTTGAAATGAATGCGCAAGGTAAAGTTCAGAACAACAAGGAAAGAGCCATCTATGGCGGAAAGGCTCTTGTTATCAAGGCAAACGAGATAATGAATGACGAGGCTGAAATACTTGGCGGAAACATGGATCTTAATGCCGCAAAGATTACGAACAATGTGGCTACAATCCAGTCAACAGGGAATATTGTGATTACTTCAAGTGATTTTCAGAATATTGGAAGAGTTTCTAATTTGGGAAGCTATGAGAAGTATTATGAAACTTGGGATGGCAGAAAGCTGTCTGAAGGCCAGGTTGGATCTTGGGAATACTTCCTTCCGAGAAGATTCGGAAGAGAAAGAAAAGAGCCGCCAGTAATAGACAAGCAGAAGAAGTACTACAATGAGCTGATATCAAGGAGAAACGATCTTGGGGGGTACTCTTCGCTGATCCTTAGCAGATATTCGGACATACCCGCACAGCAGATAGGAGAAAGAACAACAAATGTCTACAGCACAAGGGATGCCCGTATAAAAGAACCTGCACTGACAGGGAAGATAAAGAGCAATGCAACTACAGAATACGGAAAAGTGCTGGCAGGTGGAAATATTACAATAAATTCGGGGAATTTTAAAAATAAGGACAGCATAGTTTCAGCAGGAGGAGCGGCTGTAATTAATGCCGGAACTTTTGAAAATTCAGTAACTCTTGGGAATGCCGTACCGCTAAAAAACGGCGAGGAAAGAATAGTGGTCTACCTTAACAAGAAGACAAGCAAGGGGAAGAGACACTACTACGGAAACATAAACTACTCAAGATCGCTGTATGATGGAGGTGTTGGCTATGAGTCAGGGCAGCCGAGCGCAATTGAAGGGCGTCAGGTAATAGTGAATGCTCCCAATATTGTAGTGAATCCGATTGAGGCTGGAAATGGAGTAAGGCTTGAAAATGGAGGAGAGAACGGAAGAAAGCTGCTGTCCTCAAGCACATTTGGAATCAAAAAAGGTACAGGAGCTTCCAATGGGAATATTCAGGTGCAGGGCAATCAGCCTATTTCGGCCATGTCAGCAATTTTTGGCGGAAATCCACAGTTTTCAGGAGCTGGAAATACATACAGCCCAGTAAACACAGAATTTGAGAGGGCAGTTCAGATTGCAGGAAACAATGCAGAGATAAAGGATATTAAAAACACTGGAGTAATCAGCGTCAATCCAATACTTGCAAGTGCAATGTTCAAGGCAAATATGAATCCGACTTCAAAATATGTCATGGAGACCCGTTCAAGCTACATAAACCTGAGCGACTACTACGGAAGCGACTACTTCCTTGAAAGAGTCGGATACTCGGAAGTTTGGGACAGGGCAAGACGTCTTGGGATGCCTACACGAGAACCAGCTTCTTACAAGGTCATTGCCAGCTGGGGAAACAGCCTTCATAAATGGCAGAGTCCAACAAGAAGCTGGATACAGGCAGTGATGGACAACGCCTCAGCTGAAGGTGAGAGCTTGGACTTAAAGCAGGGCAGGAACTGACTCAGGATCAGATAAATAACCTGAATGAAGATATTATCTGGTATGTAACAAAAAATGTAAATGGTATTGAAGTTCTTGCTCCACAAGTTTACCTAAGTAGCAAGACTAGAGAAAGCATAAGCGATGACACAAGAAACAGAGTTGGCGGAACAGAAGGGACTTATGTGAAGTCCAAGGACTTTGTCAATGACGGAACGAAATGGGGGAATGGTGGAATTACGTATGTTGAGGCTGACACTGTAAGAAACCAGACAGCAACTAACCTTCTTTCAGAAATATCAGGGGACAGAACATTCATAAATTCTGTTGGAAACATTGAGAATATCGGAGGGCTGATTAATGGAGAGGAGTCGGTCTCGCTTATCTCTGAAAACGGCAAGGTAGTAAACGACACGACAAAAAGGACAGTTGGATTTAATAACGGGGAATATGACAGGGCAAAATATGAGGAAGTTGCCTCAGTTGGCGCAATCACTTCAAAAGGCACAACTTTTATCAAAGCTGACAGCTACAGTTCGACAGGAGGAGTTTTAAATACGGGTCATCTGGCACTTGATGTAAACAGCTTTGATGTGAATGCATTGTCACTGTCTGGAGACCATAGTTTTGGGACTGGAAGCAAAAACTATTCAAAATATGCTGAAACTACACATTTAGGCGGAGGAGCAGTTGCGAATTCAGCAGAAGGAAGAATTGGAAATCTTAACTTGAGAGGCTCATCGTTCATAGCTGAAGACACAACAGGACTGACAGTTGGAAATGTCAAGGCGGAATCGGCAGTCAACAGTTATGACATGGAATCAAGGCAGAGCGAAAAAGGGTTCATGTCATCGAAAAGCACATACAGAAACTCCCACATTGAAGAAAATTCAGCAAGCAATCTTATGCTAGGCAAGAATGCTGTAATTACAGGTAATGTTGAAGGGATAGGAAGCAACATCGTTCTTGGAGAAAACACCTTTGTAGGCGGAAAAGTTACAACTGACTCACGTGAACTTCACAACAGCAGCTATGAGGAGAACAGGAAGAAAGGCTTCACAGGAGGAATAAGCCATGGAAGAGCTTCAGTCGGGTATGGAAAATCGCAGAACACGTACGATGAAAAGAGCACAGTAAATGCAAAATCCAGCCTGCAAGTTGGAGATGGCTCAGTCTTGAACAGGGGAGCAGAAATTACAGCCACAAACTTTGAATACGGAAATATCCAGATCAATAACGGCGATGTCAAATATGGTGCAAGAATTGACACAAGGGATATGCATACTTCAAGCAAGAGCAGCGGATTTACAATATCGGCAGGAATAAACAGCCCGATTAAGGACAGGATTAAGCAGGCTGCAGGAGCTGTAAGCCAGATTAAGGATGGCGACAAAGTTGGCGGAGCGATGGAAGCGGTAAATGCGGCGGCTGGAACAGTTAAAGGGCTTTCAGACAATCAGGGGACAAGACAGACAAACTATGTGAACGGAAGCGTAGGAGCAAAAGGTGCAAGAGACGCACAGGCAAACAGCAACTTCTACGCCAACATCGGAGTAAACGCCGGATTTACACATTCAAGAAGCAACACAAGTTCCCATACTGAAGGTGCGTCCGTAACAACATTAAAGCCGATGGATGAAAATTCAAGCATTACCTACAGCAATGTAAACAATATAACGTATCAGGGAACACAGGCTCAGGGCGGAACATTCATCTACAACAATGTGGCAAATATCCAGAAGGAAGCTGTGGAACTTCATAACAGCTACAGCTCAAGCAGTTCGAGCAGAGGAGTAAATGCAGGAGCTACAATTGGCTATGGACACAAAATACAGACTACTGGAAACGGTGGAAGCATTTCAACAAGCAGAAGCAACCAGAATACAGTTGAAACTGTTTATGCAAACGGAAACTTCAAGAATGTAAATGAAGTTCATAACAACACAGGCTCAATGGTATTAAATGGCTTTAACCAGGAAGGTGGAAAAGTAACAGGAAACATTGGAAAAGTTGAAGTTATTTCAAGACAGAATACAAGCACGACAACTGGAAGTTCAAGTGGAATAAGCCTTGGAATAAGTGCAAATGGAATGCCAAGCTCTGTAAACATAAACGGAAGCAGAACAAATGGAGATAGAGCATTCGTAGACAACCAAAGCACATTCATTGTCGGAGAGGGAAGCAGTCTTCACGTTGGAACGCTTGAAAATACAGGAGCTGTAGTTGGTAAGCAAGGAAACTCTACATTCAAGATTGACACCTATGTTGGAAAAGATATTCAGAATCACGACACAATGAAGACAACAGGCGGATCAATTGGAATTTCAACAGGAAAACCGAGAATTACAAACATTGGATTCAATCAGGACAGCAGGGACAAGCAAGGAATCACAAGAAACACTGTAATTGGAGATGTTGAGATAGGAGAAACTTCTGGAAGCCCAATAAACAGGGATTTAGCAAAAGCAAATGAAGTAACAAAGGACACTCATAGCAGCACGAATATCAATGTAGAGAGCCAGACTATTGAGTATGCGACTAATCCAGCTAAGCTGAAAGAGGATATTGGGAAAGCCAAAGAGGAAATAAATGACATAAAATGGGCACTAAAAGAATCAATTCATGACAGAGGAGATGACAACAGAAACTTCTTTGGACAGTTATCAGAAGTAAGGTTGAATAAGAGTCTTGAAAATATAACAGGTGAAAGATTGATAGGTAAGACAGTAGATACTGAAATAGCAGGTATTTTTAAGGATGCCTACAAGGATTTAGGATATGATATAGAGATTATATTCTCAGATCCTAAAAACTCTCCACAATTATTAGATGAAAATGACAAGCCAAAAACAGGGACGGCTTATGTACGTGATGAGAATGGAAAGAAAATCAAGACAATAATAATCAATGGAGAAGATCCGAAGAATGCAACAAAGGCTGGACTTATTGGAACAATAGTCGAAGAGGGAAGCCATGTAATAGGAAAAGTTGAAGGCAGACAGAGAAAGACAGGAACTGATGAGAAAGGACTAGAAAGCACAGGAAGAGCTTCAAATGAATACTTTGCTGAGAAATACAAGGATGACAATACACCTATTAGTATTCATTCGGACGGGAAGGATTATTCCAATGTTGATTTTGGTGAGAATGTAGGAGATAAAGCAAATGAATTTGCAGATATTGGGTCGACTAGTATTATTCCAGAATTGTCTTATAAATTTAATATGAGTGGGGATAAAGCAGAAAAATATGTAGACCAACAATTAACAAGTATTTTTGGAACATCTGTTAATTGGAATGATTATTTACAATGTAAAAAAATGTAGATTATAGATGAATTATTATTTTGGTTTTAGCTAAAAATACTTTAAGAGTAAAAAGAATAATCGAGTACTTTTAAAAAAATCAGGAAATACTTATATAAAAATCGTACAAGATAATAATAAGAAATGATATTAAAAAGAATTATCAGAAACCGAAGCACTTTATCATAATTTAAAAATAGTAAATGGAGAGATTCATATGAATTTTGCTAATTTAAATAGAAAATTTGTACAGGGATGATGGGTATGAACTTATTACTACAAAAATTTAAAAACAGTTAAAGGAGACCCTATTAATCAAGCAACATATAATACATATTCGTATCTTGCTACTATAATGACAAAAATGAATCAATTAATTTATGGGATAAAATAATGAGGAGGAGACGGTTTAAAAACATCTTGATACAGATGTTGAATTTTTGGAAATATATGGAACTTCTCCACAAGATCCTACAAATAATAAAGTAAGTTATAACAATATGCCTTCTCTTTATGATCAAAGACAACGATTGGCTAATCGTTCTCTTGGAAAAAGTATAGTAGATAATTTCGATATATATAAAAAGTGACAGTTACCATAACAATAATTTGAGGTCTCACACAATTGGAAGCATTAGAAAAATATGTCTAGTATATTAACAGGAAATAAACAAGTTAATAAAAATAAAAAGTATTCTAGGGGTTAAATAAATGAAAAATTATTGAATACAATTATTTGCGAATATTTTTGTTTATAGATATTACATTTTGGATTAATTCTAATTCAGTATTAAATCGTAATTTTTGATTTTTGGAACAAACATAATATTATGGCTAATAATAAAAATTTATAAATATAGTTTTTACTTTTTATTTTGGGTGTTTAAAGAAATACTAGATGAATTTTTAAGTAAAAATTTAAAAATAAAAATTTATTATTATTTTTAATAATTTCAAAAGTTTTATTGTATTTGTTTTTATATTAAATATTATTATTTTTGTTTTGAGATATATACATTTAGATTTATATCAGTTTGATGAGGGTGAATTATGAAATATTTAGAAATTTTTATTTTAGCTAATATATGTTTTTCAAATATACAATAATGAATACCATAATCATATTTTATTAAATATTTATATTAAAATAAATTTTTATTTCTTATTTTTATAGGCATCATTATTTTTTTATTGATAGAAAAAGATTAAATATTTAGAGTATTTATTATACGGAATATTTTTGTTTATCTTATGAATCTTTTAAAAAATTTAAAACTATTTTTAAATAATCGTTGTTGTAAAAGACAGCGTTATTTTTAATATTACATATAATTTGAATTTTTAAAACAACTTTTTACCCTAATAAATTTTTAGATTTGTTTAATTTATTAAATTAGTTCCTTTTTATTATACCATTTTTATATATATCTTTTATATTCTTTTTAGGTACTCGTAAATAGCGATGAATAAAAGGAGTTGAATATGTTAAAAACAACTTTTTGGGAGAATAAAAACTACCTTTCGAGAATTTAAAAACGACTTTTCAGGAAAATAAAGACAACTTTTTGGGGTATTTTTAACAATAAAAACACCAATTTTAAATACGGTTGTTAAAATATGTTTTATATGATATAATAGCTATGATTGGAGATGATGTCAAATTGAATGAAATTGTAAAATATAAAAATGATTTTTAATAATCAGAGCTTAGAAAATTTACAGCTGAAGAATTAAATTTAGTGATGACAATTCTTCATAAAAGTGAGGATAATGGGACTAAAATTTTGAATTTTTCATTTTAATGAGTTAAAAAGACTTATAAGGCTTGAAAAAAATATGACAATAAAAGAATTTTTCAAAAACAATAATGAATGTTAATAAAAAGGCGCTACATTAAATTATACTTTTCAAACAGAAGAGCTTATAATTCAATTTGCTCTTTTTCAGGAATTTGTAATAAATACTAAAACGCAAAATTTGACAATTGCAGTAAGTGAAAGGTTTAAATTTTTACTAAATGAGTTTGAACCTGGCAATTGGACAAGATTTGAACTGGAAGAGTTTGTCAGATTAAAGTCAAGCTACACCAAAGAGTTTTACAGAAGAATGAAACAGTTCAGAAGTACGGGCTTTTGGAGCGTTAATTTGGATAAGTTCAAAAGGTTAATGGACATTCCTGTAAATTATCGAATGTGTGATATTGATGTAAAAGTCTTAAAGCCGATACAAAAGGAACTTAAAGAAAAGTACGGGTTAAAAATTCAGAAAACGTATAACACAAAAGGAAGAGGACGTCCTGCCGTGTCAGGCTTCATTTTTACATTTCTGAAAGAAGAACCACAGTCCAGAGAAATTAAGGAAGAGAAAAAAGAAATACGGACACCTGCCGACTTTTTCATTCACAGAAAAGTCAGAATGATGGACGGAGTAACTGGAATGTTTAACACCTTGACAATAAAGTCAATAAATGAACAGAAGAATGGAATGGTAGTTGTTAAAATTCAGAATGTTGATGATTTTTATGAGCAGAATTTTAACTTTAACAGCATGGAACATTTTGAGAACTGGTTCAGGAAATATGTGATATAAAAAGTTTAAAAATGTTAAATATTTGCATTTATTTATATTGCAATTTTTATTACTTTGGTACTTTTTAATACGAAAAAGTTAATAACAAAAAGGCTATTTCATAAAAATTAACTTTATAAAACAACCTCAGTATCAACTATTGTAAATATTTTTCTATGTCCTACTTCCCAGTGCTAATATTACTAAATTTTCATCTTGAATATTTACAATAACTCTGTAATTTCCTATTCTGTATCTCCATTGTCCTTTTTCTATTTGCTTTCAACATTTTTCCTTTGCGTGGATCTTCTGCAATATTTTTCTAAATAAATTTTTATTCTTTTTTACAAATTCATCTAGTTTGCTAAAGTCTTTTGCGAAATGTGGAGTTGGGATTATTTATATTTTACAGTTCTTCCCATTTTAAAACTTCTCCTCCATTTTTCAAATAAGCTTTCATATTCTGATAATCTTAAATCTGCTATTTTGGCATCATATTCATCTTCCAGTGGAGTCAAACACTTTTTGATTTTATTAACTCTGACAATGTAACTCCTTCAAATTGTGCCATACTTTGCAAAATCCATATCAGACACCTTTAAACTTATAGAAGCCATAATGCTCACTCCTATATATATTTATTTTGGTAATACTATTATACTACTTTTTAAATTTTTGTCAATAATTTTTACTTCAAATTCATCTGTCATCATAAAAAAATATAAAAATATTTTTACAGTTAAAAATCTAATTTACAATATAGAACTAAAAATAAGCCTATATTAGCCCCCATAACATTTGCATCAGACAAGATTTTTATACCAAAAAGTAATTTAACGAACGCTATGGAGCTTAATATGACGCAATATGAACTTTAATTTTTATCATCATCAGTTTTATTTTATAATTTTAAGAAAATTTTTATCCTGATTTTTCTAATATATTTTAATCAAAAAGCCTGTGCAAACTTTTTGAGAAAAACTCCCAATAATTTGTACATAAAAGCTCAAATATTTTTATTTTTATTCAATTAATTTTTCTTTTGATATTTTTAAAATGAGTTGAAGTAAAATTTTTAAACTGCCCATCCACCTCCAAAAACTGGACTCTCATTTTCACGCTAATCACAAATATTATCCATCATCAAGCCTTTTTCATAAAAATTTTTCCCCAATAAACTTTCCGAAAATTCAAATTTTGGAAAGCACGCCTAAGTTTCTCGAAAATTAAAAATTTTGAAAACTTATCAGTGATTTTCTGCACATAAAAGTAGATAGCTTTCGTTATACTCAAAAACTCATTTCATTCGTAAAAATAAAAGTTACAATTCTCAGATTTTAAAGATTATATTTTTGCATAAATTTCTACAAAATTTTTGTGCATTCTCATAAAGATAATTTTAAAGATTAATTTTTGTGAATTATCTGCACCTTTATTGTAATATTTATCTACTAGAATCTGTCATATTTTAAAGACTCGTTATCTTTAATATATTTGTTTGAATGGCTTTCCAAAAATGGTATAATCTGAACAATCCTTGATGAAAAGGAGGTTATACACTTATGGATAAGTTATGGATCTTAATTATAATTGTTTACAGATAGCAATTATTTTTAATCGAAGAAATTTTGGAAGTAACGGAAAAAAGGAAGTTAGTGAGCTCTCTTTTTTATCCTCTTATGGTCTTATCCTACAGTACTGTTGCATTAATTATAACATTTTGACTAAAAAGCAATGATTTAACATCAACTAGTGATTGTAAAATTAAAAATAGACTCGTTCGATAACTATATATATTTAGAATTTAATAAAAACAAATATTCTAAAGCAAGGTCTTGACCCCTTGTGAAAATAGCTTAGGTTATCAGACATATCTAATTTAAGTCTAAAAATTGCTACTCTGTTTTTAACAGTTACTCCTCACTTTCAATCAACTTTTCAAACTCTCTAGCTGTTTCAGATTCTCAATTCTTAGCAACTTGTCATCAAATTCAATTTCAATGTCAAAAATATCCCTGTCATATTCAAGATTATTTTCCTCATCATCCACATTTTCATCTTCAAGATTCATCAGTGCATAATTGAAATTCCTTTCATTTTAGTTTAATCAAGATACTTCATTTTCAGTTATAACATCATTTTCCAAAAAGTAAAAGGAGCAGAAACACTTCTCTTTTTAACTCAGGCAGTATAGCGAAAAATCAATTAACTCCAGGTGCTAAGACCCATTTTATTTTCTTTTTCTAAAAATTATTTTAACTACTATTTTTGAATCAATACCTATTTTTGAAATAATATTTTTCCTAATCCTTGTCTAATTTATTCATTTGTTCTGAATTTAATTTTACTCTTTTCATTTCTGTTTCTTTCTTGGTTGCATTAACATTGCTCTACTTACTGTTGTGATTTGATTAACTAGAGCATAACTTACAATGTTCCTTCTTGATAAATTTTTGTATAATTCCTAACTCGACATTAAAAAAATATTGGTATTATAGAAGTCAAAGAACTACTCATCGATGTTTTTTCCTTGACTGTACAAAACAACACAATAATGTCCTATCTCTTAAAAACCTCCTCTGTTGTAAATCCAAAAATCAACAGAATATACGTAACTTCTTCTAGCATTGTGCGTTGTTTTCAATCGCTGGATTTTTAAAATTCTCAAATTATTTTTATTATAAGTTTATAAAATATTTTAATAATAATTCAAAATCCTAGCATTCAAAAATATTTTCCTCTCTTTTAAATTTTCTTCAAATTTTTCCATTTTAACTCTTTTTACATATATTCTGCTGTTTATTTTGATTATATTAATCGTACGAACTTTTTCAGTTTAATGCAAAACACACTCTAGTAGTTTTAAAAATACAATTTTATAAAATATTTTCCTGCTCTAAAACGTATTCTAAAAAGTGTCAGCTGCTAATCCAGTCAACTGGACCGCCTCTGATGTTTTAATTGCTTTTAAAATCCACCTGTTTATAATATCTTTTTGTTTCTTTGTTAAATTTTCCACCTTGTTTGGCCGTCCACAAATTTTTTTGCTCCCATCTTTATTAACTTTTTTGTTGCTCAACTTTCTACCTTTACTATCAACTTCCAATTGTACATAGGCTTCGGTTTGACGTTCTCTAATCAATTCCCTTTCACGTTCTGCAAAATATCCTAACAGATGAAGAATGATTGGCTGTACGAGTTTTTGGTTTAATTTATCAGTTTCTGTAATAGGTTTTCTAGTATTTAAAATGTCATTGTCTATAAATTCCAAATAAACTTGCTTCTTTGATAAAAGTTCAAAAGTTTCCTTGATTTCCGCATTATTCCGTCCAAGCCTATCAAACTTTTAACAACTAACATCATCGACAACCACTTTTTGCCATTAATTTTTGCCATTCTTGTCTATCGATAAAAATCGACGCTTTTTCAATAATAATCTCTTGAACTCCCTTTATTTTTCAATCGCTTTATATCTGCCTTGCTTCGTCTTGTTCTCTGTACTGACTCTCGCATATCCGTATCGCATACTTTTCTCCTTTTTATTTATTTTAACATCAATTTCAAAAAGTCGAGTGTGCTTTTGAAACTTTTTACTATTTTTCTATAATTTTGTTCTAAAATCATATCATTAAGTTTAGTAATCCTTTTTATACTAATGAAAACTTTATAAAGTCTCATTTACTAATTTTCAGTCTAAAAACAAATAACTTACACTCGACTTTTAGACTGAAATGTTATAATGAAAACAAAAAGGAAATAAAACAATGAAATATGGATATGTAAGGATTTCAACAAGGAACAGGACGAAAAGCAAGACAGGTGGAAAGCTAATAAAGTCAGCAGGAGTAGATGAAGAATAATATCATAGTTGAAAAAGGCGAGTGGAAGAACTTTTATTGACAGGAAAAATGGCAGGAATTAATGGCCAAAGTGTAGTTGATGATATAGTGTCATATAAAAGCCTTGACAGGCTTGTGAAATAATACAGAAATAAAGGATACATTTGAACTTTTATCCAAAAAGAAAGTATGTTGAAATTTTTGGATACGCCCATTCTGAATACGGAAGCTCCTAAAAATGAAATGGAAAAAATGGCAATGGAAATGGTACAAGCTAGTTTTTACACTTAATGGGATTTTTGCTGAACAGGAAAGAAAAGAATATAAAAGGAACGGCAAGAAAGCCTATAAACTGCTAGATGATAAAGGACGGTCAGAAGTAAATAAAAATTGATAAGAAAACAGGACAGGGTATTATATGCGGTCGTCAAGTAAAATTGAAAATCTGACAGAAAGTCAAAAAGAATTAATTAAATCATGGATAAATGGTAATATTAAAGTCGAAGAGTGTGCAAATTATTCTAAGATTGGACGTGCGACACTCTTCAAAATATGATAGAAATAAAGTGTAAGTACAATGACTATTTTTATTTATTACAGGGTTATGTTAAATCAAGAACAACAACAGAAAAGATGCATTGTCAAGTTAATAGAAAGTAAAATAGTAGTGTTGGAAAATGTAAACATATACTATAATGTTGTTGTAAACGAGAACAGTTGTCGTATAACAAATGATGATATACTCGTGTGTAGCGATCAGTATAATCAAAAGAAATACACAAATGGATGATATGCTCGTAGTGTAGCGATCAGTATAATCAAAAGAAATACACAAATGGATGATATGCTCATGAGTGTAGCGATCAGTATAATCAAAAGAAATACACAAATGGATGATATGCTCGTGGTGTAGCGATCAGTATAATCAAGAAATACAAATGGATGACTCCTTGTTAGGGTAGTTTAAAAAGAAACAATGTGATATAATATGAAAAAGAATTTTAATTTTAAAATTTAAGAAAAGGGAAATAACTGGTATGAACAATAACAATTTTTAGAATTCAATTTATTAACAATGATTTTACAATGATTATTCTACATGTAAAGAAAGTATTGCAGGAAGGCCTTATTTGTTGTATTGTACTAAAATAGAAAATATCTTTTGCGTCCTGTAGAAATAAAATCACTCACGAATACGGAATAAAACTATAGGTACTTTCAAGAGATCAGATTTTACCAAAAAGCAGTGATGTACATATAGTCGTGTATTTCTACTAAGAAAGCTGTGATTGATAAGAAGGAATATCATGCTATCAAAATAAAAACATCTTATCGAGAACTAAAGGTTGAAAAATTATATTAAAGGATCATAAAAAGCTTTTAAAAATATAAAAGATAGACCTTTTGATTAGTAAAAGCATGAGCTGTTTGCAGTTATCTTTCATTCTGAACTAAAAATATAATAATTTAAAGAAATAACTCCCATTTAGACTGTACCATTGTTGCATTTATTCGTATCTAAAAGACAATAACGCAATCTTGCAGCAAATACTTATCATAAAAAGTAATTACAAACGGTTTATTCTTCAGAAGGAATTTTATTATTTTCTTGCTCTAACTTCCTGAATAGCACAGATAATATTTCTTTCTTGAGTCACCCAACTTTTAAATCAGGTTTCGTTGTTCTTCTATAATCATAATAAATCAGGAAATATATATGAAAAGCAAGATCCAGGATATTAATGTCAAGAAATTTATAAATATTATAGTTTTGAGATTTAAAATTAAATCTCTTCCGAGATAAAAATATAAAGAATATGCAAAATTATCATTTTCTTTAAGTCAAGTCAGTTTTCTTCGCTTCTAATTAAAAATCCATATATGAGTTATCAAACATGCTGAGAAATCCAGATTCCTAGAATAATTTTCTTGATATTCGTTTATCAACACCTCCTGCAGAAAAAGCTAGCTATTTCTTCTTTTGCCATGTATAGAATGCTGAGATATGATGTTATTATTAAAAGAAACTCCTGCTAAAATTTTTCTCAACCTTTATTAATTTCCAAAAGCATTATAAAGCATGTGTTATAAATATATTCCATGTCCTGAAGATGACTATAGAAAATAACTTTCTTTGGATGTGCAACACTTTTAAAATCAAAGAAAATGATAAAATGAGGAGATGAAGTTATGAATACAAATAAGAGTCAGAAAGTATCACTTCAGACTGATAGTATCTTGAATCTCTACTCAAATGCCTTTTTATACTCTTCGGTTCCAGCGTCTAATCCAAAGCACTTGTTCTTCTCAAAATGCACTGCTTAAAGCTGATTTTGCACTGCTGGATTAACACCTCACTTACCGTATACTCATCTTTCTGATTATTCTCTTCTGAAAAGAAGTCCACATCGACTGCAGATGAGGCGTGCTTTCATCGAAGTGAATTACTGCATATACACAACAGAGCATACCAAATGTTAAGAGCTCTAGTTTTCCTTGTAATACTGCTCCCCACTTTTCAAGGGAAAGCCCTTATATGTCAAAGTCCACTCCATTCTTTGCTTCAAAATTTCCTGTCTGCACCTGAGAGTACGAGGCAACACCCACATCCACTGCTCCTGCTGTCAGCTTCTGTATCATAGCACTGCCGTTCAAGGACAAGACTAAATCCCTTGACAGAATTTTGCTTAAACCTTGTCCAGTTCCTGATTGACGTGTTCTTAAACTTCTCAGTTCACGGAGATGCTTCTAGCCGGTGTTAATACTGCTCCTGCCTGATCCGAGATTGTACTTTCTTGGTGTGTATTGCTGATAATCTCAGCCATATTCCCCCTCATCATGTTTCCTACATTTTCCAATTTATTTTAATTAACACTTATTTATCATGCAAATCGTAAGTTTTGAGGACTGCTCAATTTTGCATCGGCCAGTCACGCAATGCAGGTCGAGAGAAGCCCTTTGCCAAAAGCTCCTCACATTCATTATGAACGCTCGTCTCTCATCAAAAAGTACTGCCCGAGCTCTCGCTCCGGCGAGAGGCTTTTCGAGGCATGAGGTTCGTAATGCAGGCGTTCACTTCGCAAACTGAGATCATTTCTGCACAGCTTCATCTGATTTAGTATTTGTTGTTTTCAGTTAAAGCCAAAGATTCAAAGGCAAATAATTTGTATTCCATATTAAAGAAGCGACTGCTGATCTGCTCTTGATGTCTACTATGAGTTTACAATCTGTGAGTCATTGTCGCTATGAACTTTTAATTTAAAAGATTTAATCCTCAATATCTCTAATTTCTTCTCTTATCTATCAAATGCTGTGTCTTTTTACTTTCTCTCTTGTTATCCTCTTCTACATCGGATACGTTGCTATTGCTTCTCTGTTCTTCTATCTCTTAATTTTGAAGTTGGATTATCTGATGTAATTACTTCTATAATTTCAGTTTCTTTAGAAGTCATCTGCCCTGTTAAAGTTTTGCAGTTCTGTTAGATAATGCCAAAACTTTTTCCAGGCTCTTCAAATCATAGTTTGATATTTTAAGTATAAGAATATTTTCTTGTGCTACATTTGCACTATCCCATCTACACAATCTGTATCCATTTTCCATCCCATTTCCTTTGTTCGCATTTGAACATTGGCTAAAGTCTTGCTTTTGAATATTTAAAATATGTTCGTGACTTTTCTTTATGGAAAAGTTATGTCGTTTTCATGCTTTATAAGTTTTTCTTTCTATTCCTGATATATGTCAAGTTCCTCCGCCAATTTATATCATACTTTCAACCTTTTGCAACTGCTGGAACTACTGTTAATTTTACTAAGATCTAAATTGAAATACTCATCTTATGCCTCTCTCTCATTCCTTTCTTCTGCTAAGTTACTATAGTCTTTTGCTCCATTTGCATTTTGAATAATCAAATATTTGATTGATGTGTAACAATGCACTCAAGAAGAGAGCTACATCTTATTATATATTTTAACAAATAATCGTTTGTATTCTTCTTGCAACTGTTCTGTATCTGATCTGACCAATGCTGTTTTTCTTTCCTAATTAATATAATTCCTGAAACATCAACTTCCTAAAATCCTTGTGTAAAGTTAATCGTAGCATTGAGTCCTAAAAGTTCATTTATTCAGGGTAATATTACAGGATAAACGCTTGGAAGTATAAAGTGCTGAAGTTGTGTAAAGCATTAGAAATGCTGGAGCTGTACATCAAATATATTATAACGTCATAATTTTCTGATAAATTTCTACTAAAGTATTCAATAATTGGTAATAATGTGGCGCGATTTTTAATTCTTCCATATCTCTGCTTCAGGATATGCACTTATTAAATACAAATTTTCGTTTTTAACATTT
>BNJU01003126.1_pt1 | contig 89331 bp, 129 predicted proteins | sample 8539281 | NCBI WGS metagenome assembly BNJU01 (sample SAMD00202456, study PRJDB9452) | human saliva metagenome | isolation source: human saliva | place: Japan
AGTATCACTCTTCTCTGAAGTGCACCCTGTCAAGTAGACAGGAAAATAATTAAATTATATGACGAGTTCTTATGAACTCGTCTTTATATTTATGCTGGGATTTTTAGCCCCATTGATAAAGTGATTCTTTTCTTATTATAGAACTGGATATACTCCTCAACTTTCTTGAAAAAGAGATTCATAGGTTTTGAAATGATATAAACGATATACTTTCTTCCTTTAATGTTCCCCAGAATGATTCAATCGGTCCATTATCGATACATCTTCCAGGACGGGACATACTATGTGTTATTTGTCCTTTTTCTATAAAGTGCTTAAAAGAAATGAGAAGTATATTGAAATCCTCGATCACTATGAATCATTGTTTTTTTGTTGGAATTATCTTCCTTTTTATTTCGATCAAAAGTATCTTTAACGATTTGATTATTATTTTGTTTAGATATTTGATATGCAACTATTTTCTTTGTTCCATAATCTAAAAACTGCACTTAAATAGCTTTTTTCTCCTTTCCATACTTCAATTCAGTGATATCCGTTAATAGTAGAGCCATTGGCTCGTATTCCTTCTTAAATTCTCGATTTAAAATATTAGCTGCAGTGTATTCTTCAGTGTTCGATTTATAACGATAACGTTTTTCGTATAATTGCCTTTTAATCCCATTAGTTTCATAAGACGCTGAATACATTTATGATTCACTTTTGCATTTCTATAATAGTTTAAATAGATTGTGATACGACGATATCCATATATACCTTGAACAGATTCATATACTTCGTGTATTAATTCCATTAAACGACGTAGTCGTTTTTCAGATTCCGAAGGGACACGATTTAACCATTTATAATAGCCAGCTCTACTGACTTTTAACACTTTACATAATAGAGTAATATGAAATCCTCTTTTACTTAATTTTTTAATCGTTTGATATTCCGCTTCAAATCTCGTTTGGCAAACATCAACTCGCTTTCCACTTCTTGTAATTTTTTAGTGCGGCATTTTCTGTTTCTAAATATTCGTTTCGCGCCTTTAATATTGCCATTTCTGCACGAATACGCTCAGTTTCTGTCTGTATATTTTCTGGTTTTCGTTTCCCTCGACTGTCTATTAATCCATCAGGACCATATTTTTGATATTTTTTTACCCATTGATACACCAAGTTGTAAGAAACGTTATATTTCTGTGCGGTTTGTTTATAGTTTAATTGATTTTGAATACAGTCTTTGACGATAAGGATTCTTTCTTCGTGCGTTGTTTTTCTATATTTCATAGTGTACACCTCTGGCTTAGGATCGTAGGCCTTCGTGGCCTCACCATTAGTATACTTAATAATCCAATTTCGTACAGTTCTAGCAGAAGGAATTTTGTATTTTCTTGCGATTACTCTTAAATAGGTTTTCGATTCTAAAAACTCTTTAACCACCTTTTCTTTAAATTCCTTTGTATAAGTGTTAAACCCGTCTCGATCTTCTAATGCAGAAGGTCCATTTGCTTTATAGTTCAAAAAATACATATTAAATGCTCCAGGTGAAATCTTTAAACCATATTCACTACGCAGCTCACGAAAAGGCACACCATCTAAATACAATTCTATGAATCGTTCTAATTCTTTTTGAAGTATGTTTTAACCAATCTAGAAAATGCCCCTCTAAAGTAGTTTACTTTTTAAGTGTCTACTTTAGAGGAGCATATCACTCTTTCTTGAGAGAAGGGAGTTTTTATACTCAGAAACTCATGTCATAAAATGTAACATGATATGAGATTAGATTTTTGCATTTTCAGAAAAACTTCCATATAATAGAAAAACCTTATACGTAAGGTAGATTTGGAGGAATATGTATGAACATAAAAAAATTGAGCTTGGGAGCTGTTCTAGTCACTCTATTGATGACTCTTCTATCCCTTGTTTCTCCGACAAGTTCTGTTAAAGCAGAAACTAAAAAATATGTAATCGCAACAGATATTACATTTGCTCCATTTGAATACCAAGATACAAATGGTGAATACGTCGGAATTGATATTGAATTAATGAAGAGTATCGCAGAGGCTGAAGGCTTCGAAGTAGAATTCAAACCACTTGGCTTCAATGCTGCCGTTCAAGCACTAGAAGCTGGACAAGTAGATGCCGTGATGGCCGGAATGGGTATTACGGATGAACGTAAACAAAAATTTGACTTCACAGATAGTTACTATGACAGCGGAATCGGGATGGGAGTTTCTAAAAACTCTGACATCACAAACCTTTCTGATTTACAAGGTAAAAAAGTTGCTGTTAAATTAGGAACACAAAGCGCTACTTACGCAGAATCTATTAAGAGTAAGTATGGTTTTACAACAACAACATTCGAAGACTCGTCTAGTATGTATCAAGATGTAATGGTAGGAAACAGTGACGCTTTATTCGAAGACTATCCTGTTCTTGCCTACTCAATCAAAACGAACAACCTATCTTTAAAAATGACAGACCATAATGAAAACAAAACAGAATATGGTGTTGCTGTTAATAAAGGTGACAATGCTGAATTTATCACTGCTTTCAACAACGGTTTGAAGAAACTAAAAGAAAACGGCAAATACGATGAAATCATCAACAAATACACAACGAATGCTAGCGAAAACAGTGAAGCAACAAGTATTCTTGGTTTAATCAAAACAAACTGGCACACTCTTGCAACTGGTTTATGGAACACAATCGTATTAACAGTGGTTGCTTTAATCTTTGCAAGTTTAATCGGTATTATCTTTGGTTTAATGAAGACAAGCCAAAACAATATTGTACAGGCTATCGCAGGGTTTTACATTGACATTATCCGTGGTGTTCCACTAATCGTTTTAACATTCTTCATTTACTTTGGAATTCCACAAGCATTTGAAATTACGATGCAACCATTCGTCGCAGGTGTCATCACCCTCAGCTTGAATGCTTCTGCTTATATCGCTGAAATCATTCGTGGTGGTATCAAGCCGTTGATAAAGGTCAATACGAAGCCTGCATGAGTTTAGGCCTTCCATATTCAAAGAGCATGCGTAAAGTAATCTTACCACAAGCGATTCGCATTATGGTTCCTTCATTCATTAACCAATTTGTCATCACATTGAAAGATACTTCTATCCTTTCAATTATCGGTATTGCCGAATTAACACAAACAGGTAAAGTCATCATCGCTCGTAACTTACAATCAAGTCAAATGTGGTTAATTGTCGGCGTGATGTACTTAATCGTGATCGTTCTATTAACGAAACTATCAGCTCACTTAGAAAGGAATTTAAAATAATGGCTATTATCGAAGTTCAAAAACTACAAAAGAAATATGGCGACTTAGAAGTGTTAAAATCCATCGACCTTTCTATTGAGGAAGGCGAAGTAGTTTGTATTATCGGGCCTTCAGGTTCTGGTAAATCCACTTTCCTTCGTTGCTTTAAACCGTCTTGAAAAATCAATAGCGGACACATCATCATCGACGGCTATGATTTAACAAACAAAAAAACAAACTTAAATAAAGTTCGTGAGGAAATCGGAATGGTGTTCCAACACTTCAACCTCTTCCCTCACCTAAGCGTTCTAGAAAATATCATTTTAGCTCCTGTAGAATTAGGACGTGAGACGAAAAGAAGCTGCAACTGAACATGCGATGGAACTTCTAGGCATGGTTGGTCTTGCAGACAAGGCTGATGTCTCTCCTAAATCTCTTTCAGGTGGTCAAAAGCAACGTGTGGCTATTGCCCGTGCACTTGCAATGAAACCAAAGATGTTATTATTCGATGAACCAACTTCAGCACTCGACCCTGAGATGGTTGGGGATGTATTAGAAGTAATGCAAAACCTAGCTAAAGAAGGGATGACGATGGTTGTGGTAACACACGAGATGGGATTTGCGCGTGAGGTTAGCGATCGCGTTATCTTTCATGGATGGTGGTTATATCATCGAAGAAGGAACTCCTGAAGAAGTGTTTGGTAACCCACAAAACGAACGTACTCAAAACTTCTTAAACAAAGTCTTACATTAAAATCAACACTGCTCCTGGTACCAATTGGTGCTGGGAGTTTTTTTTGACATAAATACGTGAAAGAGAATTAACTGCTCTATTAAATTAGAAAGATAGACTTGCGTCTTTTTGTGTTTTTATTGAAAGAGTCATAGTGGGGCAACGGTGCAAGCCGAGGTCTTGCACCTTTGAAGCTTCAAAGCTGGAGTAAGGAATCAATTCCTAACTCCAGCTAATTCACATTCAATGCTATTCCCCACTATTCTTTCAATAAACAAAAAGACTCGTCTATCTTCTTAGCTTTTTGATGGAGCATTGTTTCTTCTATCTTGTATTTATGTTGCTAAAACTCCTGCACATTTGGAAGGTGCAGGTATTTTAATCAGATTCGTAAAGGTTTTGGTGTTTTGTGGCTCAACCACTCCAAGGTTCTTCGATAAGAAAACCACCTCTACTCCGAGAAAAACAAATACTCAAAATTATCATATATGATAATTTTGAGTATCTACATTCTACTTCACTTCAGATTTTGATAATGGCACGATGGCTAGTGTTTTTCCTAAACAGCCTAGAATCTTTAATAAGGTATCTAGTTGTGGGATACTCTTCCCACTTCGATTCGAGCAATCACGGGTTGCTTCACCCATAACTCTTCTAATTGTTTCTGACTAATTCCTAGTTCTTTTCTGGCACGAATTAATTCACTAATAATAGCAACTCTTAAAATCAGTAGCGGCGATTTCTTCTTGTGTAAACAAATCATTTCTAACATCTTTCCAGTTACTTCCAATTGCTGTTTTTACTCATTTTCTCACTCCCACTCTCTTAAAAATTATCGTACTATTATTATAACTTAAAAAGACCGAGCGGATGCTCGGTCTTTACTAGTGACATTCAGTTTGGACACCATCGATCATGTCTTGGATGGTGCGTTTGTTATAGAAATTAATTTGTTGTTGGATTTGTTCTTCTTGCAATTTGCCCATAACGCTTCCCATTCGGGTGCTGACAAGGCAGGTTGGGTCGGCTGCTTCTTTGAAAGCTTTTTCCAAACGTTCATCCTCGGATACTAATAAGAAGATTTCTCCAAGTCGAACTTCTTTTGGATTGCCTTGCCACTGGTAACCACCTTGTTTTCCCGCAGTGGTTGACACCCATCCTTTCTTCACCGCTTGGCTCATCAATTTTCGAACAATCGCCGGGTTGCTGCAAGCGTTAAACGCGAGGTCTTTACTTGAATAACGATTGTCGTGATGAATTGCCAGGTACGTTAGGCAGTGAATCATTACGATAAAGTCATTTCCCATAATTATCCCTACTTAATTAAGCCGAATACGTCGTTTAAAGCTTCTGCCATTGTTGGGTGAGTGAAGATTTGATCGCGAAGAACTGTGTATGGTAAGTTCGCGTTCATTGCAGTTGCGATAATGTTAATCACTTCATGTGCTTCTTCAGCGAATAATGTCGCACCAACGATTTGGTTTGTTGAAGCGTCTACTAATACTTTGTAGAATCCTACTTGGTTTCCTAAGATTTTTGCTTTTGGAATCGCCATTGCTGGAAGTTTCGCCACTTTAACTTCGATACCTGCTTCTTTGGCTTGTTTTTCATTTAAACCAACGCTTGCTAAAGGTGGGTTAATGAAGGTTGCTGTTGGGAATTTCGCACGTTGTTTTGTTGAATATGTTGTATCCCCTGCTAAGAAACGTTTCACGATACGGAAATCATCTAATGATACGAATGTGAATTGTGGTCCGCCGTTTACATCGCCCATTGCGAAGATATGAGGCACGTTTGTTTGTAAGAATTCATTGACTTTGATCGCGCCACGTTCTGTTAATTCAACGCCAGCTTTGTCTAAATCAAGTCCTTGTACGTTTGCACGACGACCTGTCGCAACTAAGACTGCATCTGTTGTAAACGCAACTGGTGCACCTTCTCCTGTCGTTGCTTCCACTACTGCTTTGCCGCCTTCTTGATGAACTGCTTTTAATTGAACGCCTAGGTTGAAAGTAACTCCTAAAGCTTCTAATTGTTCTTTCACAGCTTGTGCCACATCTTCATCTTCACGAGGAAGGAACGTATCGATTACATCGACAACTGTTACTTTTGTACCGAATTGTGCGTAAGTTGCAGCGAACTCTAATCCGATAAATCCACTACCGATAATAACAAGGCTTTCTGGATATTCTTCTAAGTTCATGATTGTTTCGCTTGTGTGAATCGCTCCACCAATTGTTAACCCTTCTACTGGTGGTACGAAAGGAGTTGCTCCAGTATTAATGAAAATACGATCTGCTTTGAAGAGTTTTTCTCCTTCTGCAGTATCTACAGCTACTGTATGGTCATCTACAAAACGTGCAGTTCCATCGATAATTTGTGTTTTTTCTACAGAGTCTACTTTGTTGTAGTTTGCTGTGTTTAAAGCCGCAATCAATGCTTTCTTTTCTTGAACGCTCTTTGTATAGTAGCTGCTAGCGTCTTCGTTTGAATATTGCTTGCGAAGTGCTTTTGTTGCTAATTTTTTAGAAGGAATACAGCCGACATTAATACATGTTCCACCGTACATTTCTTTTGATTTTTCGATTAAAATCGTGTCTTCTCCAATACTTCCTAAGTATCCTGCTAATGTTTTTCCGGCTTTACCGAAACCAATAATGATATTTTTTTACTGTTGTTGTCATAAAAATCACCTTTCTAACTGTAATATTTTTAATTACAATTAAAGTATATCTCACGAATTCATAATCACAAAATTATCTGCTCAAAAAAAGACACCTACATGACGTAGATGCCTTCCTCATTAACGTTTATATAAAAGATTTTAATTGGGTCACTAATTGCTCTAACGCTTCGCCTTTTGGTTGATACCCCTCCGACGACATTTCATCCCAAGGAACCCACCACACAGGGCCTCGACCATTATGACCATAATCCTTCATATCTCCTGATTTTCTTGGAAATAGATGCCAATGGACATGCGCATCCCCATTTCCCAGTAATTCGATATTCATTTTTTCCGCATGAAATGCTTTTGCAACAGCTTCTTGAACAATGCTCATTTCTTCGAGAAATTTAAGTTTTTCTTATAGTTCCATTTGATGCAATTCCGTTACGTGTTTTTTTGCTAGGAACAAGGTGTACCCTTTAAAATATTGTCCATCCCCTATCACTACATAACCTGTTTCAAATTCTTTAACAAAATGTGGATTTCTTCCTTGTTTTATTAATTCAATCCGATCACAAATCAGACACATTTACTTACCCCCTATAGCTTTCTCAGCTCTTTTTATACTGTCTGGAGTAAATTCCCGTTTTTCAAAAATAAATGAATTGATTTCGGTAGTCCCCGTCATGTAGCCTTCATTATCCACATCCTTAATAGTGATAGTGATATGAAGTCCTTTTGGCCTAGTTTCAACAGATACCGTTTTTAGCAACGTTTTCCTTTTCCCTTGATATACATAATCTAAATAGAACGGAGAAACGCTTCTTTCTGATTTAGAAATATCTACAGCTCCTTTTTGTTTTTAGAATTAGCTGCTAGATTTTTTTAAATACACCCGGTCCTCTGGAGAGTTAATATCGTTCTCAGAATACTCACCAATAATCAATTCTTCAATATTCTGATTTGATTGATTAATGATTTCATAAGAAAACAAAAGCATCATCATTATATTTTGGACGAGTAAAACTAAACACAATCCATAATAGACCGAATAATACAAGGCCTACCGCAAATTGTAAAAATCAATTTTAATAGTTTTTGAACCAAATGTTTTCATTTTCACACCTCGATTAAAAGAGTGTCGGTTGGAGCATTGCTGGTAATATTGATGGCTTATCAATTTTACATACTATCAAACTTTTTATTCTTACTCATGGGATATTGGTTTATAAAACGAGCGGTTATCTAAACCAAATACACGCTCTGAGAATGCGCCTGGTTCTGTCTTATCGAGTGCATTCGACATCATAGTAATCGTCGCATCTAACAAGTCGATATGGTGTAATACTTCTGCTTCTAATAATTGCGGACGTACTGGTGACCCGTATTCGAGTTTGCCGTGGTGAGCTAAAACGAGATGTTTTAATAAAAGCACATCTTCTTGATTTTCATCGATATCGAGTTCTTCACAGGCTTTTGTAATCTCTTCATCCATAATCACGATATGACCGAGTAAGTTCCCTTTTAATGTGTATTCTGTGCCGATTGCGCCCGTTAATTCCATCGTTTTACCAATATCATGTAAAATCACACCAGAATATAATAATGAACGGTTGATTTGGGTGTATTGTGTTGCGATGGCTTTAGCAAGGCGTAACATCGATACTGTGTGGAAACTTAGCCCACCCTACAAACGCATGGTGGTGACGTTTCGCTGCAGGAAATTCGAAGAAGTCTTCTTGGTATTTTTTTCAAGATGTTATGCACGATACGACGCAAATATGGATTTGTAATATCGAACATGATTTGGTTCACTTCTTCTTCCATTTCTTCCTTCGTCATTGGAGCGTGTTCTACGAAATGACTCGCAGATGTCGGCTCTCCTTTTGAAGCATCAGTAAGTCGAAGGCTGACAATTTTTACTTGTGGCGAATTATTGTACATTTCGCGTTTTCCGTTCACAACTACAACTTTTCCTGGTACGTATTTAGTAATATCATCTGACGTGGCAGACCAATATTTTCCGTCCATTTGACCGGATTGATCTTTGGAACGTGAAGGCGATAAACGGATTGCCATTTTTTTGCCATGCGCATCTGCAGATTTAATCAATAGGCAGATTTCAAAACTCTCGTCCACATTGTATTCATATAATTTTTTGTCATGATTTACCTTCTTTCTCTTTCTCCTAACTTCAGTACATTCTCTTTAGGTAACTGAAGCGGAACTTCCGTTGTAAAGTAAAAAACTTGTGTTACGCGTGATAGCTCTTCCATTAATTCTAACATAATCGATAGGCGTTCTCTATCAAAATTGACGAATCCATCATCGATTAACACTGGAATTTTCATCTTCTTCGCTAATTGGAAAATAAAGGCAAAACGAATCGCCACATGCAGTTGGTCTAACGCTCCTTTTGAAAGATGAAAGCTTCCATCCATTGGCCGTTTGCCTGCTGCACCTTCGCCTGCGTATCTGTTAAGAGAATCTTCGTATATTGCCCCATCGTAAGTCGATTAAAAATACGACTCGCCTCATCTAAAATCAATGGCACTCTTGTTGGGACTTTTTCTTCCAGTTGTTTCAAGATCCATTTAGCTGCATACACTTGCGTTGCCCAATCCTTGATAGACTCTTGTACTGAATCGTTCAAAGTCTGCTTCCAGTTGAAGAGCTTCTGCATTGTCATCTTCTTCGAGCAGTTCTGCCTTTGTTTTCGTACTTGCCAATTGGTCACGTACTTCTTTCCGTTTACTTTCCAATTGCGCCTTCGTGAAAGACTCGTCTTGAATTTCCTCTTCAAGCATTTGTCGTTCTAAGCTTTCTTTTTCTTCATTCGTAAAAAGTGCAACTTGCTTTTCAATATACGCTCTCTTTTGAACTAAGGCTACACGATTGTCTAGTGTAGGTAACTGGGTTCTAAACTCTTCTACCGAAGTGATTCCAAGGGATGAAATCGCCGATTGTAATTTTTCACGCACTTCTGTTGTATCTTGTTTCAATTGCGCTAAATGGCGTTCTTTCTTTAAGATACTCTCTTGAAGTTGTTCAAACTTTGCCACTCGTTTTTTTGAGAAGCCATCCATGTCTCCCGGATAATGCGTAGCTGTTGCTCTACAGTCGCTGGAGGCATGATATGTTCTTTAGTCCAGAAGCCTTTGCTTTCTTCTTTAAAGTCATCTAGTCTTTGTTCCAACTGAACAAATTGCGCCTTCTTTTGTAAGAAATCATTGACACTACGTCCTTCATTTCTTCGTACAAAACGTCTTGCTTCGTCTAGAGTTACTTCAATTCCTTTCCTTGAAAGGAGCTGTTGAACTTGCTCATCTACTACATTCGTTTTCGAAGCAAGGAATTTTCCATTTTTCTGTAAGAAGAAACCTCCTCCAGTTCCAAGCGTTGCAGCAACCCCAACAGCTAGCACTACTTGGTTCGTTAAAAATCCAACCACGATAATGGCAATAATCCCAACTAGCCCAATAAGAAGCCATGCTTGGAACTGCCCTGCATGTCCTTGTTCGCCTTGAAGACCATCTAATTCTGCTAATTCCGTCTCTGTAAATAGTTTGGCATCCTCACTTTGAACTCCAATATTCCCCGGATGCGTCTTCAACTCACGTTCCAATTCAAAGGCACGCTCTTCTACCGCTGCAGCACCTTGAGCCTTCGCGTACAGTGCTTCAAGAGTCGTATCCTCTGTTGCTTGTCCAAGTACTTTTGCTTCCACTTTTACCTGCTCCAACTCGATTTTTGTTCGTTCGAGTTCTTTTTCAAAGGAACGTAAAGTATTATTGGCTTCCACAGCTTTACTATGGTCGTAGTCTTTTGGAAACTCTTGTAGTCCCTCCATTGCACGGAATTCTTCTAAGGCATCAAAATGAGTGAGCTTATTCTCTAAGACATCGAGTCTAGATTCTGTGTCTTGTAATTTTGCAGATAATTCCGCTTCTTCTTTTTGAAGCTCTTAGATAGTACTCACATAGCCTTCATAAAGCGCATTTTCGCCTTTAGTTTGTGCCAATTGATTTGTTAATCCTTCGAGTCGGTCCATTCGTTCGTTGAGTTCGAGTTTTTTAGCTTGCGGACGAAACAACTTATCCGCCTCGGCAAGTAGCTTTTGACTCTCCTCATAGGCACCCTTATGCCCCATAACACTCAAACTATACAAGAAGCGATGGATTTCCTCTTCGCTTCCAAACGCATTATTTTGCAATTCCTCTTCATTGAATCCAAAGAGTGAATGGTACTCATTCATCGTTAACTCATGAAGAACTCGGTCTAGCATCGTTTCAGGCAGCTCTTGTCCAGTTTCTGCACTCCTTAAAACGAGTTTTCTCTGAGAACCCACAGCACTACGCTCGATGATTAGAGCTCCAAGCCCTTCATCTTCAATCCACATCCGTCCGCCACGCGTATTCGTATGGAGCGGTTGATAAGGATAAACGCCATTCTTCTTTTGTTTAAAATCAAAAAGCATTTGCTCGATAAAGCGTCGAAGGGTCGTCTTTCCAGATTCGTTTAGGCCTTGCACGACTTGCAAGTTCGGATGGAAAGTAAAGGTCTCATGTTCCCATTTCCCAAAATGATCAATCTCAATTTTTGAAATATACATTACCCTTCCTCCCTTCCCGAAAAGCGAGCTTCTAATAGACGCATCGCACGTTCATGAATCTCTTGTTGGACATCTTCTTTTTGCAGGAATTCGCTCATCAACTGATTCGAGAATCCGCTCCTCGCAATTTCCATCTCTGAAAAGAGTGATGCATCCACCTCTCCCACAAGAGAAATTCCAGAAGCTCCACGAAGTGGTTTTGTGACTTGTTCGCGAATACTCATCACTGTTACAAGGCTTCGGTTTTCTTCTAACAATCCATTCACGACTTCTGTCAGTTGTTTTAAATCTTCTCTTGAATATAGCGATTCTTGTGTTTGTAAATAAAGCGTCACAAGACTGCGTTTAGCTGGACTTGGCAACGCCTCTACGATGAGATACGGTAAAGTTTCTAAACGAGCGGTCTCGCTGATAGAAAGTTCTACCTCCGTCCATTCCATCATACTCGATTCAATAAACTGAATCTCTGGTGCATTCCCTGGAGTAATTTCAACAAGTAACGCTCTCTTTGGACCACTCTCTTTACGGTCCGCTCCTTGAGTTGTGCCACTATACCACGCACAAGGCTTGCTAGAAACTTCTTGGCAAGTATGAATATGACCAAGCGCCCAATAGTCATAGCCTTTTTCTCTTAGTTCAGGAATCGAAAATGGTGCATAACGACCTTGTGCAGTCGAAAGTTCTCCATGCAATACCCCAATATGAATATCACAGTTGGCACTCTTTGCAGGGTACTCTTGAACTTTCCGCGAAGCTACAACTGGAACCTCATAACTAAACCCACTAAAGGCCACACGTTCCCCGTTTCTCGTCTCCACTTCAATCGTTTCAACGGCACTCCCAAAAGTATAAATATGCTTCCCAGAAACGTATGAAGTGCCCGCATCATGATTTCCAAGCGCTACAACGACAGGAATTCGAAATGGCACCAGGCGATTCAACTGACTCTGCAAGAACAATTTTTCTTTGACGAAGGTACGAGAACTATCCAGCAAATCCCCCGCCAACACAAGCGCATCGACTTCTTCTTCAATTGCCACATCAATGACTCTTTCAAAGGCATCAAACGCCGCCTGCTTTAGCTCTCTTGCGATATCTTTATGGGTCTTCCCGACACCTGCGTACGTAACCCCTAGATGGACGTCGGCTGCGTGGATGAATTTCACCATACGTTGCTCCTTTCTTTTCTTCTAAAAAAGCATATTTTCCTGAACCGTCTGTTGTGCGTTCAAAGAAAATATGCTTTGGATCGATTCTTAATAAAACCGTTTAAAATGAATTATTTTTGCGCTATAAAGCTCTTGTAATGGATTTGTGATGATACGGTTGATGTCTTGCATAATCGTATTCAAACGTTGCTCAGCTTCCATTAACTCTTTAATATGTTCGTTTTCAGACACTTTTTGTCCTAATTCTTGTGCTTTTTGAATATCTTCTTCAGTGATTTCTTGTCCTGAGAATTGTTTTTGTTGTAACTCGATATTCACTGTACGGAATTCATCGAATAACGCTTTTTGCTGTTTCATCAGCATAAATTGCTTCAAGCTTTTCCTTTACTGTTTTTGAATTCTTGTAATTCGCGTAAGTCGCGTTCTAATTGATTGGCTGTATCATAAATATTACTCATGTTTCTTCCTCCTTAAAATACTCTTTTATTATACCATAATTTATATGGCTAAACTATTAATACGTACGTACGTTCGCATTATCGATTTCTGAATTTATCCCAGAGGTTTTTACCCCATTCTTGGATTTGATTCCAAACTTGTTCGCCCGCTTTTTGAGCGTCTTTGATAAATTGATCGACACCGTTATTCGAATTGTTGTTTTGGTTATTTTGTTTCGTCTTCACGGCTTCCACATTAAATGGTGTATTTGCGGTAAATTGAAGCAATCCTTCCATCTCTAGTTTAAAGAGCGGTCCTACCCCTTCACGGCTAGATGCTGATAAAGAGTAGTTCCCTGATTGGTCATATCCCATCCAAGTAGCAACAACTACGTCTGGTGTATATCCGATCATCCATTGGTCACGAGAACCATTGTCATTATTGATAGCTTCGGTTGTCCCAGTCTTACCGGCAATCGTCTTACCAGCTGGTGAAAATGGCGCGCCAAGGCCTTCTGAACCGTATACGGTTAATAGCATACTTGTCATCTTCTTAGCGACTTCTTCCGTTGTCACACGATTTTTCCTTCACGGCTGTGTTGTCTACAACGATTTTCCCGTTTGCGTCCACAATTTTCGTCACAAAACGTGGTTGTACACGAACGCCTTTATTGGCAAAGGCTGTATAAGCAGAGGCCATTTGTTCTGGGGAGACCCCTTTTGTAAGTCCTCCAAGGGCAATCCCTAAGTACTCGTCTCCTGGGTCCGTTTCGATTCCAAATTGATGAACCTTCTCGATTCCTTTCTTCAATCCGATTTTATCGAGTAACCATACCGCTGGAGCATTCCAACTGTGGTTCAAGGCTTCCGTCATCGTCACAGTTCCTTGATACTTTTTATTCCAGTTTTCTGGGGTATATTTATCTGAACCATACGAACGTTTCTCGTCCACTAGAACAGAATTAGGCTGATACCCTTCTTCTAGAGCCGGAGTATATACGGCTAATGGTTTAAACGTTGACCCTGGTTGAGCCTGAAGCTGTGTTGCACGGTTAAATCCACGGAAAGTGTGTTTCTCGTTAGTACGTCCACCCACCGTCGCAAGTACATCCCCTGATTGAGGATCCATAGCAATCGAAGCCGCTTGGGCAACCGTACCGTCAGATGCTTTCGGGAATAACCAACTGTGTGAGAAGGTTTCTTCCAAATCTGCTTGCATATTTTGGTCTAGACCTGTGTAGATTTTTATACCCTTTGTTCAGCAAGTCTTCTTCGCTAATTCCGTATTTCGTTGTGATTTCATTAATTACCGCATCGAAATAGTATGGGATATTTATATCGAGCATTCGCTTCATACGTATCTGTCACGGTAATCACTTCAGCAGCAGCTTTATCGGCTTCTTCTTGCGTGATTTTTGCCATTATCAACCATCAACTGTAAGACGGTCGCACGGCGTTTCACCGTCGATTCCATATCGTCAATCGGATTGTACATTCGGTGCTTTTTAAGCTTCCTGTAAGGACAGCCGCTTCACTGATGGTTAAATCCTTGGCACTCTTTCCGAAATAACGAAGCGACGCATTTTTCAATTCCGTACGCCCCATTTCCGAAATAGGCATTATTCAAATACATCTCCAAAAATTTGGTCTTTAGAATATTTCTTCTCAACTCGAAACTCAAGAAGAGTTCTTTTCGCTTTTCGCATAAATGATTGTTCTTGAGTTAAGAAACGCATTCTTGGCTAATTGTTGCGTAATCGTACTTCCTCCACCCGTCACTCGGCCGCGGTTCATTAACAGGCCAAATGTCGCACGAAGCAGCCCCATCGGATCGAATCCATGGTGGTCATAGAAACGTTTATCCTCTGTCGAAACAAGTGCGTTAATCATATTCGGAGAAATCTGGTCTATGGTTAGAAATTCCCCTTTATTGATATTCAGTACGCCGGCTTCTTGGTTATTTCGGTCATACACTTCCGTCACTTGGACCATCCCAGCACGTAAGCCACTCACATCGGTTGTCTTTGCGGGATAAAACTAAAAATCCCGTAAACAGTGTTACTACCGTTAGCATCATCGCTAGAAGTAGCTTCGTTACATGAAATTTTTCTCCAAAAAGCGACGAATCGCCATCATGATTTTTATGATTCCAAATACTCTTTATAATGGATTGTTTTTGTGGTTCTTCAGTATGACGATGCTCGAGTTCAGTGTCTTGTTCGACTTCGAGATTTTTCTTCGTCATGATTCTGATTGTTAAATTCTTCGTTCATTACAATCCTCCTTTTAAATTGAGTCTATTATACTGTACCATAAAAAACCCTCTAAAACCACATAAAAACTGCATACCTTTACGAAAAAAATTAAACGATACCATCACCTACTATTTCCCTAAAAAAATCTTACGTAAAAATACCAACTTATTTTTTTATCAATATAAGGTATACCTTATATTGGGTTAAATCTAATATTGCGTGTTTTTATTATTGAGCAAGAAGATTTAAAAGTTATTCGTAAAAAAATTAAAGTGCAGTTGCAAACGTAAATGATGACTAGAAACTTACAGATTCTATCATTACAGTAACGTGACTTCGCATTAAAACGAGGGAGAAAGATAGAAACATCCTAGATACATTATTGTATCTAGGATGTTTCGTTTTCTTTCCCCACAAAGTTGAATAGGTATGAGCAAACTGGTTACAGTGTGGCTCATACCATTCAACTCACTATGCTAAAAAGGGCGTAGGAATTTACTCCCTTACTTAAAAGTACTTTTATAAAGTTAGACGCAGTAGATGATTGAATTAGCTTCATCACTCGTGACTCGCTTAATCCTAATCATCCTTGCGGGGTGAGACTCAAAAGCAAACAGGACTCACACTGTGAGTCCTGTTTTTGACTTTTAGTCTTACTCCCTTTGAGGATTTAAAGGTGAGAGACTTTTAAAAGGCTCGAACCGGTGCAACGTTACCGTAATGATGAAGATATCTGTAAGGATTCATAGGAATCATTTACGATTTCTCTTGCACTGTCTCTTTATTTTTTTAAACTGCGAATAGACGCTCTAAGTCTTCGTGAGTAAATGCTTGTCCGTCTGGTTCGTCCACACGTTCAATCGTTGCGCCTAATGCACGTAATTTTTGATGGAACTCATAATAACCACGGTCCAAGAATTGTAAGTCTGTCACGTGTATATCCTTTTTGCAACCATTCCAGCGATGATTAACGCAGCCGCAGCACGTAAGTCGGTAGCTCGTACTTCAGCTCCTGATAATACTGAGGCACCAGTCATCACAGCTGTATGTGAGTCAATACGGAATTGCGCACCCATACGTCGCATTTCTTCTAAGTGGTTGAAACGGTTCTCGAACACTGTTTCCGTCATTGTGCTTGTACCAGTTGCTAATAATTGTGCAATTGTCATTTGTGCTTGCATATCTGTTGGGAAACCTGGGTGAGGTAAAGTTTTCACGTCAGTTGGTTTCAACTCATCTGGACCGATGACACGGATTCCGTCTTCTTCTTCGATAAACTGAACACCCATTTCGCCTAATTTAGAAATTAATGGTTGGTTGTGTTCTGCAATCGCATCTTCGATAAACACATCGCCTTTTGTAACGGCAGCCGCTACCATGAATGTACCCGCTTCAATACGATCTGGGATAATAGAGTGAATCGTTCCATCCAAACGTTCTACCCCTTCAATACGCATGTTTTCAGTTCCGGCACCGACAATTTTCGCACCCATCTTATTTAAGATATTTGCTAAGTCGACGATTTCTGGTTCACGCGCTACGTTTTCGAGATATGTTGTTCCTTTTGCTAAAGTCGCAGCCATCATAATGTTTTGAGTAGCTCCAACAGATGGGAAATCTAAGTAAATACGAGCTCCGTGAAGTTCTTCCGCATGCGCTTCGATATAACCTTCTGTTTGAACGATTGTCGCACCCATTGCTCCGAACCCTTTTAAGTGAAGGTCGATTGGACGACTTCCGATAGCACATCCACCAGGCATTGCAACACGTGCATGCCCAAAACGTGCTAATAATGGTCCCATTACAACGATTGACGCACGCATTTTACTTACGTATTCAAATGCTGCAGTTGTTGTAATATCTTTTGTGGCATTTAATGTAATTGCCTTTTCTTCTTCGTCAAATGTACTTAAGACGTTTAAGCTCCCTAATACGTTTAACATCATATGTACGTCTGATAAGTTCGGTACATTTGTTAAATGCGTAACGCCTTTATCTGCTAAAATACTTGCTGCTAAAATCGGTAATACCGCATTTTTAGCGCCTTCTATCTTTACTGTTCCCTGAAGACGTGTATCGCCACCGCGCACGATCATCTTATCCATTAAATAACCTCCAAAAACTCTCTATCCATCTACTGTAATATCAATTGAATGTACTGATTTAAATAATCTGATAAATCGAATATGACTTTAGCTATACTAGCACCCATCCAAATAGCGATGAGTAAAAAGAGGATACGGGCTTCCTGAACGCGGCCTTTTCTGAGAATCTTCTCGATTTGAATGCCTTGCAACGCCCAATAGCTTAGCATGATAAAAGCAAGAACCAATGTGATTCGAATGATTAATGTTACTTGAATCATACCTACTCCTCCAGTCATATACTGCCTTTCTATACTACCATATTTGACCATTAAAAAAAAGCAGGAGATATCCTCCTGCTTACCCAATTAAGTAAAAGCATCCTAGTCTAATAAGTGCTGCTAAAATCAGGCTTAAAAATAATATTTTTTTAGAGTCTTGAATGAATAATGCTAGTAGAGTCATCCCTAAAAACAGAATGGGGATTGAACCTAATACTAGAGGAGGAATGCCTCCAATTTCGAAAAGTAAAATTGCCTTGATACAGAACATTAAAAATACAGAAGGCAACATCATCCTCACTAATATTCGCCCTATAAAAACGCGACTTCGGCTTCGAACTAGTATCAAAAGTCGCATACTCTCATACTCATTAATAAAATACATCAAAATAAGTACTTCCATTACCATTAAGAAAATACTTAAAAGATGGCCAAAAAGAAAAGTAACGGGTATAAAACTGAAGTGTGCCTCGATATAGAACGACGGTAATGGATGATATAAATTCCATACTATTAACAAACCAAAGATGTAGAGAAGCCCACTCTCGAATTGAAATAACTGTTTCATTGAAGAATCAGCTTCCCTTCTTCCATCAAATATTCCTTATCAAAACGTAATTCGGCCAAATTATCATGAGCAGCAATCACAATCGATTTTCCTTCTTCATGAAGCTGTTGAACTAATTGATGAAACTGATCTAGTGATTTTTTATCTAGACCTCGAGTTGGCTCGTCTAATAAAAATTAAATTTTGATCCTCCATCACAGCTTGAATAATCCCCATTTTCTGACGCATTCCAACGGAGTATTTTTTTCACGTGAACTTTACTATCAAAATCTAAATCGAAAATTATTCACTAATTCTCTTATTTTCGATTCATTGTAATTTTTATTGATAGATGCTAAAAATTTAAGATTCGTTTTTTAAACTACTTTCTTCCATGAACGCTGGATTCTCAATCAAAGCTCCAATTCGTACATCACTATCTACAAACAACTTCACCTTTATCCGGCTCCAAAATATCACAAAAAGCTTAAATAAAGTAGACTTTCCGCATCCATTAGCTCCTACATATGAATAAGCTTTCCTTGGTCAATTTTTGAAAATCAACCTCTTCTAAAAATCACTTGAAAGCCTAAATTTTTTGAAACATTTTTAATTCTAACATCAGTAGCTCCCTTCACATCTGGTAAATAGAAATAATATCGTAAAAATAGGATGTTAATGAAAATAAGATAGAACCAAAAATAGCCATATTTCTATTACACCCAATAGAAATCGTATAGATGATTAATCCCTGAACAGATTAAATACACGCTTTTTAATAGACCAAAATATCAGCATCGCTTTTTGAAAATGCTTGTCCATTCATCATTTGGAATAGTAACGCTAAGGAGACTTGAGCGACAAAATAACAAACAACTGAAACTAACACTGTTACCAATTGATAGAAATTGATAGTTTTTCTCTCCAACTCTTTGAATGAGAAGGTAACGGATATGATGTCGTCTCCAAATGATAACCCCTAGTAAAACTAATAATACGGTATCTGAGAAATAGGCTGTAAAATGGGAAGACAATAAGTCTAGTATTAAGTTACCGAAAATTTGCCCTTTTAAAACAAAAGAGACTCCAGAAACAATCGATAATCCATACACCAACCGTTGTCTTTTTCCCTTTGAGGAGTTCATCCATTAATACCCCTCCTTCAAATCCATCTTTCTTCTAATAAATAATAGGAGAATCGTCAAAAGACTATAAAATATCGCAGGATATACAAAAATAACCCAGGCTGAATGAGAAATTGTTTCTGCTAATAATGTGTACATTCCTGGTTGAATGAGTGATAAAACACAAATTGAATAGCCGATAATCGGGGAAATTCCACCTATAACCATTGCTAATATAAGCGATATAATCGCTAATAACAATCCACTGCATAAATAAATGATATATCGTTTTTAGGAACAATCCCAACAGAAAAAAACAAATGAATAGAAAATGGCATATCCTAAAGGGATCATGACGATTGTACAGATTAAATTAATAAAACTATTTGTCGAGAAGTTAATCGTGAAAGACCACGTCAAATAAGAACTACTCTCTTCGAAAATAAAATGGTGAGTAAAATAAATGAACTAATATCGCCTGAAGGAACATTTTTCACTAAGAAAACAAAATAGATTATGATAAAAGTTCGTTTTTAAATTGTTTTTGATAGAAGTGGTGAAAAAGAATGTTCTTTTATGTTGTAATCTCACAGATTGTAAATAGTCGTAATGCGTTATCCTTTGTCTAATACATTCATGTGAAAAAGAATAGCGGTGGAATCATGAATGCCAGAAAACCATATACAGCGTCCATTACATCAATGTTACTGAATATAATCTCATAAAACAGTGGTATTCCTCCTTCAGCTCCTCCAAAATGTCCCGTTGACAAATGATAATGAATATAGTTTAGAATCATAACGATGGAAAGTATCCAAAAAGAAAATGATTGAGAACATTGACCATTTATTTTTTTATAAAATATCATTTTTTTCACCTACCCATACTCTTTATCATTTTAAAAAGCAACCTTGTTTACGCTTTCATTATACTCTTCTTATTTATAATCTAACAATATAAATTTTGTGAAAAAAAATCTCTTTTTATTCGTAAAATTTCTATATTTTTGACACTTAAACGAAAAAGAAAAATTTATGCTATACTAATACCAAAGTGAGGGGAAAGAATGTTAGAGAGATATAAAACGATTAAAGAGGCTGGGATGAATGAAATCGAGATTAAAGGTTCTCGTTTTTATTGCGCATTTTCAGCGAGTAACAGAGTGAAGAACAAGCGCTCGAATTTATCCAAACTATCAAAAAGGAACACTGGAAAGGCAACGCATAACTGCTCTGCTTTTCTCATTGGGGAAAACGACCAAGTGCAGCGTGCGATGGATGACGGTGAGCCAAGTGGTACCGCAGGCGTTCCAATGCTAGAAGTACTCAAGAAAAACGAATTAAAGGATGTCGCGGTCGTGGTGACACGTTACTTTGGTGGAACAAAACTTGGCGCTGGAGGACTCGTTCGTGCGTATTCTGGGGCCGTGAGCGAAGGGTTGAAAGCCATCGGAATCGTCGAATGCCGACTCGAAGATCAACTAGCCCTCACCTTTGATTATGCGCATGTAGGAAAAGTGGAATATTATTGCCAGACGCAAAAATATTCCCATCGTCGATAAAGTCTTCCTCAATAATGTTCAATTCACCTGCAGCCTCCCTGTTCAAGAGGTCGAAGCTTTCCAAGCAGCCATCATTGAACTCTTACAAAATCAAGTGGAGTTTGAGAGTCTTGGAGAAATGTATACAGAATATCCAGTTCAGTAAAAACAGAGGTCTATTCATTCGAATAGACCTCTGTTTCTTATGTTTTATATTCGAGGATGGATGGACAGAGAAGCTGTGAGAGTATTTAGCTTCTCCCCCTTCCAATTCCTACACTAGCGGAAACGTTAAGGGCACGGGTTCTCAACGTTTCACTTAAAAGAGAAGATTATCAATATCATTTTGCGATAATAGAAGATCCATTTTCGCAAGACTTGAGTAACGGTTCATCGTTGGCAATTCATCCAAGATGACAATATCCGTTCCAAGTCGTTTTAAGAGCTGATCAACCATATTCGAGAGTCTCATGGCAAACGGTCCACTTGTAATAAAGCGAAGCGGCACAGCCTCCATCATCATAATGAGTTCTAAAATATAATTCTGAATCGCTTTTGTATCTAAATCTGTTTCCTGTAAGAAGATGATTTCACGTTCATCGGCTATCGCCAGCATAAACGCACCTGTTTTATAAAATCCCATGGCCGCAATCGGCGACAATGTCAACTGGATTTCAAAAGTTTCTGATAAGATGCCCTGAATTGCCTTCTTTGCACGTAAGAGTGAGAAATCACTGACCGCAACGGGTTCAGGTTTCACTTGGAAGAACGGCTTCAACTCTGCAATCTTATCGAAACTGATTTCCTTACGCGTCATATCGAGTGACTTCACAGCCTTTGTTTTTTGATTATATTCGAGAACAGCATAGCAATCCGCATCTTCTTGGTCGAGAATACTAGCAGCCTTCAAGAGCTCCTTCCAGTTGCCTTCTTGCAAGAGAATATCACTCACACGTAGCACAAACTGGACTTCTGACTTTTCTTAAGGTCTGCGAATAAATCAAATGGTTCATTGAAAGCTCGATACCATCGGCAATTCTCTGGCTCCTTTAACAGGATACCCTTTTCTGCTTCAAGTATTCGATTTCCTCTTCATCGAAAATCCGCACGTTTTGAAAACTGAATTTCAATGCCCTTTTCTAAACCAAAAACGCTTCGGTCCGTTCCTCTCCAACAACCTCATCTGACATGGTTACCAGTCGTTCAGAGAGTCTATAACGAACAAGTTCTTCTTCGTTTTTTTGAAGAATAATAAACGTAAATCTTGCTGTTCATCACGTTCAATTAAAAAGAAAAAAACTTCACTGCTCCTCGTTTATTCTGAAAAAGCAAAGGCAGCATTTTTTTGAGTTCTGTTTGCTTTTTTTACGAGCTTAAATAGCAACGGTATACTTTGGTACAATTCCTGACTCATATACACTACCCCAATCTTTCTTTTTATTCATTTTATATTATACTACCTTTTCACATAAATTTGATAGCGGTTTTTAGTTTTTTTATTTAAAATATTATATATTTGATGTTTTTTAAATGATTTAATTCCACTTATGACTCATTTTTTCCCACTATTCAATGAATTAATTCGTTTTTTTAGTGTTGAATTTTTTTCAACTTTTTCAAAAATTCTTAAACTTTTCTTAATCTATTTTTCAGGGCTCTTTCTTGTAATTTTTAAGCATAAAAATACCCCCTCAAGCATTGAATGAACAATCCTTGACGGAGTATCTTATAAACAATATTTAATTAGCGATCGATCTCAGTAATTTTTTTCCTGTGTCGTTTGAAATCTTAACGTTCACTTGTTGTCCATTCACGAATACATCGAACTCCCCAGATAACTTCACCACTATCTTTGTCAACGCTCCACTCACGAAGGACTCCCGTTGGGAATTCTTTTTGAGCGATAGCAGCCATCTCATCTACTTGTTTCAAAGTAGCTAAGTCAATTTTTTCTTCATCATGTTCTTCTTTATCTGAAGTTGTTTCATTAACTTTCATGAAAGTCTTAGCTGACTTATCGTAACGGTACGTATATTCATTCGTATCATTCATCGCTTCTACTTCATAGAACATTCCGTTTGAGTATTCTAACGCAGTAATATCAAGGGTTGGGAATTCTTTTTTTAAACGCATCTACAATTTCTTTTTGAATTGCATTTTGGCTTCCCATTGCATCTTCCGAAGCGTTAGTAGCTACAGTTGTATTTGTAGCAGTCGTAGCTGGTGCTTGAGTTGTCGCTTGTACAGTCGTTGCTTGAGCTGTAGTTGCTTGCGTAGTCTCTGCAGGTGCTGCTTGATTTGAACAAGCGGCTAATAAAGCTTGCGACTGCAAGACTTAAGAGTTTTGTTGTTTTTTTCATTGTTCCACTCCATTCTTAAGTTTTAATAATTATAATCTAGAACCTTTGTTTCTAGGAGAAGGTTTTATGAAGTTACCAAGAAAAAAACACCCTGTAGCTTTCACTACAGGGTGCCTTAAAAGTCACAGATTATTCATTTGTGTCTTCTTCAGAAGTTGCTGGTTCCCCAACTAAACCTTCTGTTTGTTCCACTGGTAATACTGGTTCTGAAGTACTTGTTTCCATATTGCGGTAACGAGCCATACCTGTACCAGCAGGGATGATCTTACCGATGATAACATTTTCTTTCAATCCTAGTAAGTGGTCTTTCTTGCCGCGGATAGAAGCATCTGTCAAGACACGAGTTGTTTCTTGGAATGATGCAGCAGACAAGAAGCTGTTTGTTTCTAATGAAGCTTTTGTAATACCTAATAATACAGGACGAGCTGTCGCAGGTACTTCACCGTTCATGATTGCAGAGCGGTTACGTTCTGTAAAGTCTGCAATATCAAGTAATGTTCCTGGAAGGATTTCAGTTGAACCTGGATCCATTACGCGAACTTTACGTAACATTTGACGAACCATTACCTCAACGTGTTTATCGCCGATTTCTACCCCTTGCATACGGTATACTTTTTGTACTTCACGTAATAAGTAGTTTTCAACTGATAATACGTCACGAACACGTAATAATTCTTTAGGATCGATAGAACCTTCTGTTAATGGAGCACCACGATCGATGATTTGTCCTTCTTCCACTTTTAGACGAGCTGTAAATGGAACTGTGTAAGAACGAGTATCTGTAGAGCCTTTAATCGTAATTTCTTTTGTACGACTTCCAGCATTTTCTTCGATAGAAACTACTTCACCCGCTACTTCACTGATTGTCGCAACCCCTTTAGGATTACGCGCTTCGAAGATTTCTTGGATACGAGGTAAACCTTGAGTAATATCGTCTCCGGCAACCCCACCGGTATGGAACGTACGCATTGTTAACTGTGTACCAGGTTCCCCGATTGATTGAGCGGCAATTGTACCAACTGCTTCCCCAACTTCAACTTCTGAACCTGTAGCTAAGTTACGTCCGTAACAGTATTTACATACACCATGTTTTGTATCACATGTGAACGCTGAACGAATTGTAATTTCTTCGATTCCAGCTTCAATAATCTTACGAGCAATATCTTCAGTAATGATTTCATTGCGTGCTACTAACACTTCACCTGTTTCAGGATGTTTCACTGAACGTTGTGCGTAACGTCCTAACATACGTTCTTCAAGTGTTTCAATGACTTCATTTCCTTCTTTAATCGCAGTAATTGTTAAACCACGATCGCTTCCGCAGTCTGTTTCACGAATGATCACATCTTGCGCAACGTCTACTAAACGACGAGTTAAGTAACCTGAGTCGGCTGTCTTCAAGGCCGTATCGGTCATCCCTTTACGAGCACCGTGAGTAGACAAGAACATTTCCATAACGGTTAACCCTTCACGGAAGTTTGATGTTACCGGTAATTCCATGATCTTACCGTTAGGAGCGGCCATAAGACCACGCATACCAGCAAGCTGAGTAAAGTTAGAGATGTTACCACGGGCTCCAGAATCACTCATCATGAAGATTGGGTTACGAGAACCTAATGTGCGAATTAACGCTTTTTTTGGATATCATCTTTCGCTTTGTTCCATGTTTCGATAACACGTTCATAACGTTCATCATCTGTAATTAAACCACGACGGAATAATTTAGAGATGTTGTCGACTTGTTTATGTGCTTCTTCAAGAATTTCTTTCTTGTTATCCGCAACTGAAATATCTGCAATCCCTACTGTTAAACCAGCACGAGTTGAGAATTTATATCCTAAGTCTTTCATACGGTCTAACATCATTGAAGTTTCAGTGATATGGAATCGTTTGAACACTTCGGCGATGATTTGACCTAAGTTTTTTTCTTCTTGAATGGTGCAAACGATTTCGCGTTTAGCGATTTCTTCTTTAATGTTTGCTCCTGGTTCTAAGAAGTATTTATCTGGTGTAGCCACTTCTAAGTTTTCCATTGTTGGCTCATTTAAGTAAGGGAATTCGTTTGGCATGATTTCGTTGAATAATAATTTACCAACTGTTGTGACCATCATTCTCTCTTTTTGCCACTCTGTAAATGGTTTATGTGGAAGTGAGCTTGCAGGAATCGCAATACGGCTGTGTAAATGAACGTATCCATTGTTGTAAGCCAAGATTGCTTCGTCCATGTCTTTGAAGAACATACCTTCACCAACACGGCCCTTCTTGTTCCATTGTTAAGTAATAGTTCCCTAAAACCATGTCTTGAGATGGTGTAACTACTGGTTTACCATCTTTAGGGTTTAGGATGTTTTTGAGCCGCTAACATTAATAAGCGAGCTTCAGCTTGAGCTTCTTGAGATAGTGGCACGTGAACCGCCATTTGGTCTCCGTCGAAGTCGGCATTGTAGGCTTCACACACTAATGGGTGAAGACGGATGGCACGACCTTCTACTAGAGTTGGTTCGAACGCTTGAATCCCTAGTCTGTGAAGTGTAGGTGCACGGTTCAATAGAACTGGGTGTTCACGAATTACTTCTTCAAGGATTCCCCAAATATCGTCATCTAAACGTTCAATTTTACGTTTAGCGCTCTTGATGTTTCCAGCGATTTCACGTTCAACTAATTCTTTCATTACGAAAGGTTTGAATAATTCAATCGCCATTTCTTTAGGAAGACCACATTGGTACATCTTCAAGTTTGGTCCTACTACGATTACAGAACGTCCAGAGTAGTCTACACGTTTACCAAGTAGGTTTTGACGGAAACGACCTTGTTTCCCTTTAAGCATGTGGCTTAATGATTTCAATGGACGGTTACCTGGTCCAGTAACTGGACGGCCACGACGACCATTATCGATTAAAGCATCCACTGCTTCTTGTAACATACGTTTTTCGTTTTGAACGATGATACGAGGTGCGTTTAATTCTAATAAACGTTTTAGACGGTTATTACGGTTAATCACACGACGGTATAAATCGTTCAAGTCACTTGTTGCAAAACGTCCACCTTCTAATTGAACCATTGGACGTAAATCTGGTGGGATAACTGGAATAACATCCATTACCATCCAACCAGGTTTGTTTCCTGATTCTTTGAAGGCATCTAAAATGTCTAAACGACGGATTGCACGAGTACGTTTTTGTCCTTGAGCTGTTTTCAACTCTTCTTTTAATTCAGCGATTTCAGCGTCTAAGTCAACGTTGTTTAATAACTCTTGAACAGCTTCCGCACCCATTGCAGCATGGAAACGAGTTCCGAACTCTGCACGTTTTTTTCACGGTATTCACGTTCAGTTAATAATTGTTTGTGCATTAATGTTGTGTCGCCAGCGTCGATAACAACGTAGCTTGCAAAATAAATGACTTCTTCCAACGCACGTGGACTCATGTCTAACACAAGTCCCATGCGGCTTGGAATACCTTTGAAGTACCACACATGTGATACTGGAGCTGCTAAATTCGATGTGTCCCATACGTTCACGACGAACTTTTGAGCGCGTTACTTCAACGCCACAACGATCGCAGACTTTCCCTTTGTTGTTGATTTTCTTTAATTTACCACAAGAACATTCTAAGTCTTTTGTTGGACCAAAGATTTTCTCGCAGAATAAACCATCGCGTTCTGGTTTTAAAGTACGGTAGTTGATTGTTTCTGGTTTTGTAACTTCACCATGTGACCACTCACGGATTTTCTCCGGAGAAGCTAACCCAATCTGCATACTTTCAAAATTATTTACATCTATCAAGGGGCCTACCTCCCTTTCTTTTGGAATTGCCCTACGATTCCAATAGTTCTATTACTCTTCGTCAGTATCAAAATTGTCTTCAACGTCTTCTACATCGGCTGCATCTTCTTCAGCTGTATCAGCTGCTTCTTCTGCTGCTGATAATTCAGCTGCACGATCAGAATACTCATCTAATTGAGCACGTCTATCATTTGTTCTTTCAACGTCACTGAAACGAATTCCTTCGTCTTCGTCCATATCTTCAAGTTTGATTTCTTCATCTTGTGCGTCAAGTACTTTCATATCAAGACCTAAAGCTTGTAATTCTTTTACTAATACGCGGAATGATTCTGGAACTCCTGGACGTGAAATTTGTTGACCTTTAACGATTGATTCGTAAGTCTTCACACGACCAACAACGTCATCTGATTTGTACGTTAGGATTTCTTGTAATGTATAAGCAGCACCATAAGCTTCTAGTGCCCATACTTCCATTTCCCCGAAACGTTGTCCACCAAATTGCGCTTTACCTCCAAGAGGTTGTTGTGTAACGAGTGAGTATGGTCCAATTGAACGAGCGTGAAGTTTGTCGTCAACCATGTGGGCAAGTTTGATCATGTACATAACCCCTACTGACACACGGTTATCGAATGGTTCACCTGTACGTCCATCATATAGAATTGTTTTCGCATCACGAGCCATACCCGCTTCTGCAACAGTTCCCCATACGTCTTCATCTTGCGCACCATCGAATACTGGTGTTGCGATGTAAATACCTAATTCACGAGCAGCCATACCTAAGTGTAACTCTAACACTTGTCCGATGTTCATACGTGAAGGTACCCCTAATGGGTTTAACATGATGTCAACTGGTGTTCCATCTGGTAAGAATGGCATATCTTCTTCCGGCATAATACGGGAAACAACCCCTTTATTACCGTGACGTCCGGCCATCTTATCCCCTTCATTGATTTTACGTTTTTGTACAATATATACACGAACTAATTTGTTTACGCCAGGTGCTAATTCATCACCTGCTGCACGTGTGAACACACGTACATCGCGGACAATACCGCCACCGCCGTGAGGTACACGTAGAGACGTGTCACGAACTTCACGAGCTTTTTTTCACCGAAGATTGCGTGTAATAAACGTTCTTCTGGTGATTGTTCTGTTAACCCTTTAGGAGTTACTTTACCGACTAAGATGTCACCATCTTTAACTTCGGCACCGATACGGATAATTCCGTCAGCGTCAAGGTTCTTCAATGCGTCTTCCCCAACGTTTGGAATCTCACGAGTAATTTCTTCAGGGTCCAAGTTTTTGTATCACGAGCTTCTGAATCGTAGTCGTCGATGTGGATTGATGTATACACATCGTCTTTTCACTAAACGTTCACTCATGATAACCGCATCCTCGTAGTTGTAACCTTCCCAAGTCATGAACGCTACTAGAACGTTTTTGTCCTAATGCTAATTCACCTTTTTTTCCATAGAAGGTCCGTCTGCTAGGATTTCGCCTTTAACTACTTTATCCCCTTGTGCCACGATTGGACGTTGGTTGTAACACATACCCGCGTTTGATCCGTGGAACTTAGTGATTTGGTAAGTATCTAATGAGCCATCAGCTGTACGTACACGTACTTCTTTAGCATCAACGAATTCGACAACACCATCACGTTTACATAACAAGGCAACCCCTGAGTCATGCGCAGATACGTATTCCATACCTGTACCGATAAATGGTGCTTTTGGATTTAACAATGGAACAGCTTGACGTTGCATGTTCGCACCCATTAACGCACGGTTTGAGTCGTCGTTTTCTAAGAATGGGATACATGCTGTCGCAACTGCAACTACTTGTTTTGGAGAAACGTCCATGTAGTCCACGCGGTCTACTGGCACTTCTAAGTTTTCAGATACGTAACGCGCCATAACAACATCGTTTACGAAGCTTCCGTCTTCATTTAATGGAGAGTTTGCTTGCGCTACTACGAAGCTATCTTCTTCGTCAGCTGTTAAGTAGTCAATCTTATCTGTAACTTTATGAGTGTTCCAGTCTACACGACGGTATGGAGTTTCGATGAAACCATATTTGTTGATCTTCGCATATGTTGATAAGCTGTTGATTAACCCGATGTTTGGTCCCTCAGGAGTTTCGATAGGACACATACGGCCATAGTGAGAATAGTGAACGTCACGAACTTCATATCCGGCACGGTCACGAGTCAAACCACCAGGTCCTAACGCTGATAGACGGCGTTTGTGTGTTAACTCTCCTAATGGGTTTGTTTGGTCCATGAATTGTGATAATTGAGAAGATCCGAAGAACTCTTTAATTGCCGCAACGACTGGACGAATATTGACTAATTGTTGAGGTGTCACTGTCGCAGTGTCTTGGATAGACATACGTTCGCGAACCACACGTTCCATACGAGATAAACCGATACGGAATTGGTTTTGTAATAATTCCCCTACTGAACGGATACGACGGTTTCCTAAGTGGTCGATGTCGTCTGTTGTTCCGATTCCTTCGTAAAGGTTTAAGAAGTAGCTGATTGTTGCGATAATGTCGCTTGCAGTTACGTGTTTTACGTCTTCAGCAACGTTTCCGTTACCGATGATTTTAATCACGCGTTCTGGGTCAGCTGGTGAATAAACTTCTACTGTTTGAATTGTTACAGGGTCTTTAATCACACCGTCTTCTGATGGATGTAAAGTAAATAAGTTTGCACCTTTTTCAAGTACTTCTACTACTTTTTTTCCATTACGTCGCGTTCAAGAACAGTTCCTTTTTTTCAACAACGATTTCGCCTGTTTCAGGATCTACTAAGTTCTCAGCGATTGTTTGGTGTAATAAACGAGTTTTTAGATTTAATTTTTTGTTGACTTTATAGCGTCCTACTGCTGCTAAATCATAGCGGCGTGGGTCGAAGAAACGAGCTGTTAATAAGTTACGTGAACTTTCAGCTGTTTTTGGTTCACCAGGACGTAGACGGTCATAAATATCTTTTAATGCTTCTTCTGTACGAGATTCATCCATACGTTTATGAACATCTTTATCTAATGTTAAACGTAATGTTTCGCTATCCCCGAAGATTTCTTGGATAAGGTCATCTGAACCGAAACCTAACGCACGAACTAATACCGTTAATGGGATTTTTACGAGTACGGTCGATACGTACATAAGAAATGTCTTTTGAGTCTGTTTCGTACTCTAACCATGCACCACGGTTTGGAATTAATGTTGAACCATATAATTGTTTACCGTTTTTGTCAGGTCTGTCATGGAAATAAGCACCAGGAGAACGAACTAATTGAGATACAATTACACGTTCTGCACCATTAATGATAAATGTACCCATTTCAGTCATTAATGGGAAGTCACCGAAGAATACTTCTTGGTCTTTTCACTTCGCCAGTTTCTTTGTTCACTAAACGCATTTTCACGTAAATTGGAGCCGCGTAATTTGCGTCGTGGTTTCTAGCTTCTTGTATGTTATATTTTGGAGCATGTAATTCGTAATCTAAGAATTCCAATGACAAGTTACCAGTATGGTCTTCGATTGGAGAGATATCTTTGAACATTTCGCGGATACCTTCATCTAGGAACCATTGGTAAGAATCTGTTTGGATTTCAATCAGATTAGGTAATTCTAATACTTCACTGATTCGTGCATAACTTCTACGCACACGGTGTCTACCGTATTTCACATCATGATGTGCCAACTCTTCCACCCCTATAAATTAGTATTGATAAATGTTACATTTTGATGACATTTATTAAAAGTTCGTAACAAATGAAGATTTCGGTCGATTTTTAAACAAAAAAAAACCAAAAGAATTGTTTGCTGCCATTTGTGAAAAATGCAAATTCTTTTGTTTTAAGCCTTTATTTGTAAGGAATTGGACAATATTTCAACCCTCACACCGATTAAAATCCACACTTATTGCGTTATATTATTATACACAAAATCCCAAGTGCCGTCAAGGTCGACAACACTTGGGAAATTTAGATTTTATCTAGTTTTTTGGGACTAATATGTGACCTCTTCTACGGATTGATTCTTCACGATTTTCACAATCCGACTTGTTCCAAGACGACTTGCTCCTAATTCGATGAATTTTTCAGCATCTTCAATGCTAGAAATTCCGCCGGCAGCCTTCACAAGAACACCTTCGCCAACGTGTTTTCTTCATTAATGCTACATGCTCAAATGTTGCACCTGCAGTTGAGAAACCTGTTGATGTCTTAATGAATTCAGCTCCTGCTTTCGTCACAACTTCGCACATCTTGATGATTTCTTCTTCGGTAAGAAGTGCTGTTTCGATAATCACTTTTAAGATATGACCGCCACAAGCTTCATGGATTTGACGAATTTCATCTTCCACAACATCGAAGCGTCCATCTTTCACATCACCGATATTAATCACCATATCGATTTCGCTAGCACCGTTTTTTGGATGGCATCTTTTGTTTCGAAGACTTTTGTTGCTGTTGTGCTATAGCCGTTCGGGAATCCGATAACGGTACAGATGGCTAATTTACCATTCACGTATTCGCTCGCACGTTTAACAAAAGAAGCTGGGATACATGCTGACGCTGTTTCGTATTTCATCGCATCATCCAAAATCTCTTTAATTTCACTCCAAGTAGATGCTGGTAATAATAAAGTATGGTCTACTGTTTTTAAAATCTCTTTGATTTCCATAAAATCCCTCTTTCTTATTTTGCTCGGTCTTCCTTAATTAAGTTACGAAGTGCTTCTACTGCTACTTTAATCGCAGCTTCTGTATCGTGAACGATTGGGTTTGATAAACCTGCTGCTTCTCGTTCTTGGTTTCCTACTACTAGGAAAGTAGATCCAACGCGAACGCCTAAGTGGCTTGCTACTACAAACAACGCTGCAGATTCCATTTCAGAAGCCTTCACTCCCAAGACGTTTCCAAGCTTCCCATTTATTTTGCAAGTCATAGCTAACTGGCATCACTTGTGGTTCATGTTGTCCGTAGAATGAATCTTTACATTGAACAACCCCCGCATGTGTTGTGTAAACCTAAGCCTTTACCAGCATTAATCAGTGCTGTTACGACATCGTAGTTTGCAATCGCTGGGAATTCGATTGGTGCGTACTCACGTGTTGTTCCTTCTGTACGAATCGCACCTGTCGCAATCACGATATCGCCACCTTTAACGTCGATATCAATTCCGCCACATGTTCCAACACGGACAAAAGTATCTGCCCCACTGCGCACTAATTCTTCAAGTGCGATTGCAGCAGATGGTCCACCAATCCCTGTTGATGTCACACTGACTTTTTCTCCATCTAAGTATCCTGTGTATGTCACGTACTCGCGATTATCTGCGACCAGTTTTGCATCTTCAAAATGTTCTGCAATTTTTGCACAACGTTTTGGGTCCCCTGGTAAAATCACATAACGACCGACATCGCCTTTACGTGTATGGATATGATATTGTAATCCCTTCTTCTGAATATTTCATGAAAAACTTCCTTTCCTTGCACGATACGTGCCCTGATATTGCCCTAGCAAACTAGGAAGGGGCCATGGTTTTTCCACAGCCCCAGATAGGAGGATGATGACAAATCTTCATCAAATAATTATGTCTATAAATGCCTTTTGCAATTATAGTTGAAAGGATTAAATAATTGGATATACAGTTACCATAATTATCTCTATTTGCCTATTTCATCCCTCTACACTCACTAATATTTTTACCAAAATCACCCTTGTTTTGCAAACGGTTCATTTTTTGATTTTGGATACCCTAGTCTTATTTTTTTATCGGCTAAAAGCTCATCTAATAGCTCCCAGAGGCACGCCTCCATCTGACTTTTGGGATTTGGAACAGGGACGCATCAGCGGTCGCCATACTTCTTCTACTCTCTTACAAAAGTCCATCATTTCAACGTCTCCCCTTTAAAAGCCATTTGTTCCAACAGAATCCATGCATGCCCCTTCCACACAAGATTGGGTACTTTAAACGTCTCTGTGTAAATCGGGAAGGTCAAGAAGCGGCTGGGCAAAGTCTTCCAGCGTTTGTCTGCATCGATATAACTTCACGAGAAAGGCCCTCGTGAGCGGAGAGGCTAATTTCTTAAAAAGCATCGTATCTCTTGGTGTCCATTCTATCGCTCCATCTGGGTTTTCAGAGTGCGCTTTGACTGGAACGGAATCCTCGACCAGCTTTCTCCATTTTTTCCATGAGAACGCTAAGAGCGGCACTCGTACGACTTGAAACGTCATCTGCTGCGAGCGAGGCTTCACCTTGATTTGCGTATGAAATATCATCTCACCATTCACAAAGAAAATAAGGAAATTCCCGAGTTGTGGATGATATTTCATTAAGTAACTAAAGGTGTCCGTCAATTTATGCTGACTCTCATAATTCTCCCCTAAAACCCAGTCAACCGACATGCCAATCTCTCCCAAATGTCGTGTTCGCTCCATAATTTCTTCTGTAGGAATCACACTGCATTGATACTCGATGCACCATGCATGTTCTCTTTCTGTCACAACGATATCCGGAATTTGTTCAATAGACGCTACATAAGGCTCGAGTTCTGCATGAAATCCATGACTCTTTAAACTCTCAAGCAACAAATGCTTTCCTTCTTGATGTGCGATTGTTTCTTCCTGACGATGTTTTTTAGGCATATGTGAAAAGAACACGACTCCATTTCTAGAAACCTTCTTTTTTACTTCTTCCCCACATTCCGGGCAAAAATAAACTTCATCTTCTTTAATTTGTGTGGCATGAATCAATTCTCCCGTTTTCGTTCTAACGATATTCATATCTATCACCTCAACAAAAGATATGAAAAAAAGGAAGCAGATGACTCTGCTCCCCTAAAAATCTATTTCTCTAAATTCTTTTCTTGTACGATATCCCATGAGAACCCTAAGGCACCTTCACCAAGGTGAGTTCCTACTACAGGTCCAAAATACGATAATGAAGTACGTAATTTAGGATATTGTTCTTGCATTTTTTGTCTCCAAGCTTCGCCAGCTTCTGGAGCATTTGCATGGATGATGACTAATTCATAGCCGTCACCATCTATTGTTCCTGTTTCGTCTGCGAATAATTGTTCAATTCGTTTCATCGCTTTTTGTTGTGTACGAATTTTTTCGAAAGGAACGATTTTCTTATCAACGAATGTCAAGATTGGCTTAATTTTCAACATGGAACCCACTAATGCAGCCCCTGCTGATAAACGTCCACCACGTTGTAAGTTGCTTAAATCATCAACGATAAAGTAAGCTGTCGTACGGTCCACTAAACGTTGAACCGTTTCAACGATTTCTTCTGGTGAATATTCTCCAGATTTCGCCATAATAGCAGCTAGTTTTACTGCACGCGCTTGCGGTGCACAACTAATCTCTGAATCGATTGGATAAATGGCTATTTCGTCTTTCATATCTTCGGCAACAGCCACACATGTTTGGTAAGTTCCACTAATTCCGCTAGAAATAGTAATAGGAATAATAGCGTCATAATCTTTTGCAAGTTCGTGGAATAATTCGTATGTTTCCCCTACAGCTGGTTGTGTACTTGTTGGAAAGACTGGAGAGCTTTTTACTTTTGCATAAAATTCTTCAGCAGTAATATCAATCTCTTCTCGATAAGTTTCTTGTCCGAAAATAACAGACATCGGCAATACGTAAATACCATATTCGGCATATTCTTCTTTTGTTAAGTAAGCCGTGCTATCTGTAACTACAGCAATTTTCATCCATTCAACTCCTTTCAGTTTGAAAATTTAGATTGTTTAAGTCATAAAAACTATAAACTTTCACCCTTCAAGTATAACAAAAAGCATTTAACACGCAATGAATGGAAAGATTTCTTTAAGAGACTTAACATTACTTGCTCATCTTTCAAATTACAGTATAATAGAAGACAGAATTATTTATTGGAGGTACTATGGAACAAAGATCAACTCAACATCAATTAGATAAACAAAAGAAAAACGATTGGTTCTTACGATTCATTAAAGGAATGTTCATCGGGTCAGGATTTATCCTCCCAGGTGTCAGCGGTGGTGCACTTGCTGCTATCTTTGGACTTTATGAACGCATGATTGCTTTCCTAGCAAATGTCACAAAAGACTTCAAGAAGAACGTATTATTCTTCTTACCAGTCGGAATCGGTGCTCTTGCAGGTATCGTAGTTCTATCATTCGGCGTAAGTTACTTACTTGGTAACTTTGAAACAATCATCCTTTGGTTCTTCATCGGATGTATCGTCGGAACAATCCCTGCTCTTTGGAAAGAAGCTGGAAAAGAAGGTCGCTCAACACGCGATATTATCATTCTACTTGCTTCATTTATTGGCGGATGCTTACTCCTTTACTTAGGTGAAAATGCAATCGGCGGTAGCGTAGAAGCAAACTTCTTCACTTGGATGATTGCTGGTGGATTAATCGCTCTTGGAATTATCGTTCCTGGACTTAGCCCATCAAACTTCATCGTATACATGGGAATGTACAAACAAATGTCAGATGGTTTCAAAACATTAGACATGAGCGTGATTCTTCCAATCGCATTAGGTGGACTTGTAACATTAGCGCTCTTCTCAAAACTTGTACACTACATCTTTAAGAAAGCTTACCCACAATTATTCCACTTCATTTTCGGAATCGTGCTTGCTTCAACTGTAATGATTATCCCAACAAACTACGCTGGATTTGACATCGTTCAATACCTTGCTTGCGTTGTGATGTTAGGATTCGGTACATGGCTTGGCGCATTCATGGCCAAACTTGAAGACACTTATAAATAACATTTCAAACAGCTTTGCTTCTCGCAAGGCTGTTTTTTTATGCCTAAAATTAACATATTTGTTAATTTCCACTCTCACTCCATGATGTAACATTTTTGTTACGTAACAAAAATGTTACATCTGCACTCCTCCTGAAACGCACACACTCTATTCCTTCTCCCTTGCCCCTAGTCGAAAATAGAACTTTATAAACTCTCTCCTCGAGTAGAGTTTTATGCCAAGAAGGCGATTATGGTATTTCACCAAAAAACTAAAAAGAGAATTCGCTTATCAGACATTTATTGAAACCATAGCGGGGAATCATATCGAATGCGAATTAAAAGCCGTTATGGATTTTATCCATTACGGCTTGTTTGAGGCTTCGAAGGAGAAAGACTACAGGCTTTCTCCGGTATCCCGCTATTTTGTTTCAATAAACAATGGCTGATAATAAGAATTCTCTTTTTCACACCATCTCCCTTACACCATAATCGCCGCCCTTGGCGGTTACTAATGAATTGAGCGCACAAAAAAACTCTCTCGAAGTGAGAGAGTTTGTAAAGTTCTTATTTGAGACCGTATTTTTTGTTGAAACGATCCACACGTCCGTCTGCTTGAGTGAATTTTTGACGACCTGTGTAGAATGGGTGAGAATCAGAAGTGATTTCCACACGTAGTAATGGGTATTCGTTTCCGTCTTCCCATACAACTGTTTCACTTGAAGTCTTTGTTGAACCTGATAAGAATTTGAATCCTGTAGTTGTATCCATGAAAACTACTGGACGATATTCTGGGTGAATTCCTTGTTTCATTTCTATTCCTCCTGCCCTGAATTATTTGCTAATCCAGAGTTATTTATTTTCGCATGCATAATGCAACACGAATATAATACCATGCTCAAATTGAATTTGCAATAGTTTTATTCATCCCCTAATTCAAGTCCGGGAATTGCGTTTAAATCCATATTTGCAAAGTCTTTTTGCATGTATTTTGTATAGGCTGCAGCACCAATCATCGCGGCATTATCCCCGCAAAGTGATAATGGCGGAATGGAGAATGTCACTGCTGGATAGTGTTCTTCCATCATTTGTGTCATCGCTGTACGAAGACCACGATTAGCTGCCACTCCTCCTGCTAACACAAATTGTTTTACAGGATACGCTTCAAGTGCGCGTCTTGTTTTTTCGACAAGTACTTCTACGACACTGGCTTGGAAACTTGCGGCTAAATCTTCAGGGATAATCTCTTCGCCTTTTTGTTTCGCGTTATGGACACGATTGATAACCGCTGATTTTAATCCACTAAAACTAAAATCAAAATGGTCTTCATGAATCATGGCGCGTGGAAAGTCATACGTATCATTTCCAAGATGCGCTAATTCGTCCATTTTCTTTCCACCAGGATATGGCAAGTTCAAAATACGACCAATCTTATCATACGCTTCCCCTGCAGCATCATCTCTTGTCTCTCCGATAATCTGGAACTCGCCGTCAGTTGGCATATAGACAAGTTCTGTATGGCCACCACTTACAACCAGCGCCATTAGTGGGAATTGCAAAGGTTCCACAAGTTGGTTCGCGTAAATATGTCCTGCCATATGGTTCACGGCAATGAGTGGTTTTCCACTCGCAAGAGCCAAAGCTTTCGCTGCAGAAATCCCAATTAGAAAGAGCTCCAACAAGTCCCGGACCATATGTCACTGCAATGGCGTCCATATCATCCAACGTTTTGCCTGCTTTTGCAAGTGCTTCGTCGATGACTTGTGTAATTTGTTCTACGTGATGGCGGCTGGCGATTTCTGGCACAACCCCACCAAAACGCATATGACTTTTAATTTGAGAGGCTACAATATTTGAAAGGATGGTATTTCCGATTTTGAATCACGGCTGCACTTGTCTCATCACAACTACTTTCAATTGCTAGAATCAATGTTTCTTTCATATTGCTCCTCCTATCTTTGTTCTATTTCTAAGCGATATTCAATCGCATCTTCAACTGGGTCACTGTAATAATCACTTCTCGTATGGAAGGCTTCGAACCCAAGAATTTCATATAAATATTGAGCACGCTTGTTGCTTTCACGTACTTCTAGGAATACGACTTTCACGTCTTTTTGCTTCAAATCGTATAAGGCCATTTGCCATAAACGTTGCGCGAGACCTTTACCTTGATAGTCTTTTTTAATCACGATATTCGTGATTGTTGCTTCATCCAGTACGCTTTGGACTCCAAGGAATCCGACTAGTTGGCGTTGCATCCATACTCCGTAATACGCGTTTGTTGGATTTTCTAAATCGGCTAGGAAACTCTCGGCACTCCAATTATTTGGATGCTCGTAGTTTTCTTGCACTAACGCGACTAATGCCTCTGCCATCGCTAAATCAGCTGGATGTAATCTTGTAAATGAATACTCTGACGAATGGAATGAAGATGGCGTTTTGGGTGGTAATGCATATAACATTTCCACGGCATCTTCATTTTCAGGAGTATAGTAATTTTCCTTTGTACCAACAACTTCGTATCCATTTTTACGATAGAGCTTAATGGCTTTTGTATTCGACACGCGAGCTTCAAGCGTAATTTCTTTCTTGTCTAGCGCGCGGGCGATTTTTTCTAGTGCTTTCAATAATAAAGTTGCGACATTTAAAAAGCGATAATCGTGCAGTACGGCCACATTCGTGATATGTAAATCCGCACTTTCTGTTGTTCTCGCTCCGATAAAGCCAACGATTTCGTCTTCCGCTTCCAGCACAATATAAATAGCAGCTGGATTATGAGCGACATCTTTTTCAAGAACATCTTTTGCCCATGGAGACTCTCCATCATAAGCAGCCTTCTCCACTTCAAATATGCGAGTGGCATCTTCTGGAAGGCCGATTCTGATTTTTGCTTGCGCGCCGTTTCCAAGAATCACTCTTTTTTCAAAGTTCTCAAACTGGTCGCGAATCGGATCCATCTGTTGCGCTTCTTCTAAAAAAACAGTGCTTTAATTTTTTTCAAACCACTGAACGAAGCGTTCTTTAAACTCGTTCCACATACACTGACCCCTTTTCTAAAGGATGCTCAGCTTGCCAATTTTCTTCTGCTTCTGCCAGTTTCAAGTACATTGGGACAAACACGTCCGCGTCAACAGCTTCCTTATTTCTTCCTAATTCGATAAGCGATGTTGCGTGAGGAATCGCTTCTAGCCCTTCAAGCCACTTCGCCTCACTCGCTCCTTTTTCGACGATTGCTTCTTTTGTAATCGACTGTAATTGTCCTACAAAAGTCACTCCCGCTGCATGTTCCGGAAACACTTTCAAGAAATCATCCCATGAAATATGTTGTTCCGTAATCACCTTTTCAAAGCCTTCGTCAGTTTTTTGATTACCTACTGCAAAAATATTTCCACGTCTGGCATCAAAAAACGGCACAACGACTTCTCCCACTTCCACTTTAGAAGCAAGGTTCGGTAAAAAGACGTCGAGACTGGAGACTCCCAACAAGTGGAATCCCCAGACTCTTCGCAAGTGTTTTTTAGCAACGGTTACGCCAATTCGAAGACCTGTATAAGATCCAGGACCTTCAGCAACAACGACCTTTGTTAAGTCTTTTGCTGTAATGCTGGCTTCTTTAAAAACGGCTTCGATGGTTGGCATGAGGAGAACACTATGTTGCAACGTGTTCTCAATCGTTTGTTCAATAATGGTACCGTCTGTCAGTTCTACAGCGACCGATAATGTCTTATTCGATGTATCTAGTGCGAGGATTGTCATACGGCACTTCCTTTCTAACTATTTCGTAAATTCATGCATGAAGGCGCTGAATGCTTCTTGGCCTTCTTTTGTTTGTTTAAAGACGCCTGCATATTCTAACACGCGGCAGAATTTTGCACTAACCGCTTTTTGTAAAAATGCGTCTACAGTTTCTTTTGTTGGTGCTTGTGCTTTTAATTCTTTTCGCCCATTCTTGGTGAATGGCTGCAACTGCTTCAAGACTTCCTTCTCCAACGAGATAGTCTCTCACTTCGCGAAGTTCACGTTCAAGACGTGGTGGTAAAATCGCAAGCCCCATTACTTCAATTAAACCGATATTTTTCTTTTCTTAATATGTTGTACATCCGCATGTGGGTGGAAAATTCCATCAGGGAACTCTGGTGTTGTACGGTTGTTACGTAATACTAAATCAAATTCATACGCATCTCCTTGACGGCGCACGATTGGTGTAATCGCATTATGCGGTTCCCCATTTGATTCACGTAAGATTTCAAGATCTTTGTTTTCGTAGTTTTCCCATGCTTTTAGGATATCAACTGCCACTTCAAATACTTCCTCACGGTTATTTCCCACGAAGACGAAGCGCAGAAAGTGGCCAGTAAAGACGTTCGATTTCAACAGTGTCAAATTTCTTAGAAATACCCAGTTTCTAAAACTTTAGCACGGTTCATCGGGAATTCGTAACGTCCCTCCCTTGATAGTGGTTATGACTTAAAATTGATCCCTCCAACAATTGGAAGTCCTGCATTTGACCCTACAAAATAATGAGGGAATTGTGTCACGATTTCAAGAAGTCGACTAAAAGCACCCTCATCCACTTTCATTGGTTCTAAGTTTTCAGACAAGAAGATTGCATGCTCTGAATAATAAGCATATGGAGAATAGTGATAACCCCAACTCTCTCCATCCAGTTCCATTCCGACGATACGGTGGTTTCGCACGACCTGGCCAGTTGATACGACCATGGTAGCCTACGTTTTCAAAACATAGACGGTTGGCAGGATAATTAAAATCCTTCGACTGCGCTGCTTTGATGATTTCTTCTTTTGTTTTTTCTGGTTTGGATAAGTTAATCGTGATTTCTAAATCGCCATACTCAGTTTCTCCATTAAAGGAAATATTTTTAGCGATATCATTTACCTTAATTAAGTTTAAATCGAGCGCCATTTTATAAAACGCATCGGTTGCAACTTTAGGTCCTTCTTCGTATTTATCCCAGAATAGACGGTTCAATTCAGAAGGCTTTGGAATCACAAGGTTCATTAACTCTTGTTCAAGCCAGTCGCGTTCTTCAGAGTCGTTTTGCAATCTTCCCAGCTTTCAACGGCAGCTTCCACTAAGTTTGCCATCGCATCTAATAAAGAAGGTTGCTCCACCTCTTTCGAACTTTCAAAAGATTCTTCTCCCACTAAATAAAGCACGCGATTTAATAAATAGTAACGATCTTCTTTTTGAAAGCATACCCTGAAGCAATCGCACTATCTACAAACTCTTGAATGGCCTTATTGATTTTTCATAATCTTGTCCTCCTACCAACTAGTTCCTAATCGATTAATATGCACGAGCAATCCAAACCGTATGAGTGGCTGGTTTACCAGTTACGATACATTTTTCTTTTTTCACTGGAGCGTTAAATGGAATGTTACGAGTTGTGAAGCCTGTTTCTTCTTTGATTTTCGCTTCACTTTCTTCTGTTCCATCCCAACCAACTAATACCCAACCAGGTACTTCGCCAGCTTCACGTTTTGCTTCGATATGAGCTTTCAACTCATCTAAAGTATCAATGTTTGTATATTCGTTAGAAGCACGCATCGCACGAGCTGTTTCTAACAGACGACCTTGCATTTTATCTAATTCAGCTAAAATTGTGTCTACTAAACTATCGAATCCTACTGCTACTTTTTCATCTAAGTCACGCATTTTTGTCATCACTTGATTGTTTTCTAAGTCGCGAGGTCCGCATTCGATACGCATTGGAACACCACGTAATTCCCACTCATTGAATTTGAATCCTGGTGAGTTGTCAGTGTCGTCAATCTTCACGCGTAATCCAGCAGCTTTTAATTCTTTTTGAAGCTCTTCTAATTTTTCTAAGATGGCTGGATTTTTCTTCCATGGTCCAACTGGAATTAAGACTACTTGTGTTGGAGCTACTTTTGGAGGTAATACTAATCCTTGTTCGTCACCGTGAGTCATGATTAATGAACCGATTAAACGAGTCGATACTCCCCATGAAGTTGTATGAGCGTATACGTGCTCATTTTCTTTTGTTAAATATTTAATGTCGAAGGCTTCAGCGAAATTTTGTTCCCATGTAGTGAGAAGTTCCCGCTTGAACGGCTTTACCGTCTTTCATCATCGCTTCGATTGAGTAAGTATCTACTGCGCCTGCGAAACGTTCTGAAGGAGTTTTTTGTCCTTCGTAAACTGGCACTGCTAATACGCCTTCTACGACTTCTTTGTAGATATCTAACATTCTCATTGTACGGCGACGTGCATCTTCTTCATCTGCATGCGCTGTATGTCCTTCTTGCCATAAGAACTCTGAAGTACGTAAGAATGGTAAAGTTTTCTTTTCCCAACGGAATACGTTTGCCCATTGGTTGATTTCATATGGAAGATCACGGTATGAATTGATCCAGTTTGAAAAAGCTGTTCCAATCATTGTTTCACTTGTTGGACGAAGCGCTAAACGTTCTTCTAATTTCTCACCAGCTGCTTCTGTCACCCATGGTAATTCAGGAGCGAATCCTTCAATATGGTCTGCTTCTTTTGTGAAGAAGCTTTCTGGAATTAACATTGGGAAGTACGCATTACGAATGCCTTCTTCTTTGAAAACGACGGTTGAACTCCTCTTGAATATGTTCCCAGATTTCATATCCGTCTGGTTTGAAAATCATACATCCACGCACTGGTGAATAGTCCATTAAATCTGCTTTTTTGAATGGTTTGAATATACCATTTAGAGAAAATCTTCTCTTTGTAAGTTTGTTTTTTCTGCCATCAGCTTGACTCCTTTTTCGTTTTTTGTGAAATAAAAAAAGCCACTCCCCTAAAAAAGGACGAATGACTCGCGGTACCACCTTAATTACACTTACGTTGTAAATGTCTCTTTAACATTGATAACGATGATTTCACCGGATTATTTTCATAATCACCTATTTGGTAGGTTCAGTTAAAGAGCGGGGGTTCTTTCTCAGCAATCAGAACTTTCTGTACCCATCATTTCACTTACTTTTCCATGTCCTATCGTACTCTAAACAAGGGTGGAAAGCAAGTGTTTTCTTGCTGTAAACTAGTCGTATTTTGCTGTCTTTTGAAGAAACTCCGTTAAGTTCGTTGTATGGTTATATTTAATAGCGGCACTGAGGTCTTTTTCCAAGATGACTTTTTCTAAATCAATGCCATTTACTGCAGCAATCGCAATCGTATAATGGATGACATCTGCTAGTTCTTTTCCAAGTTCAGCTTGTACTTCTTCATGTATCCCCTTCTTTTCGGCCATCGCGAATACTAATTTGCTCTGCCACTTCTCCAATTTCTTCTACTAATTTAATAAAGAGCCCTTGGTCGGCTTTTCGATTTTTATAAACATCTGCTAAATACTCTTCATATAGTCTTACGGTTAATCCTGACATCTAATCACACTCCAATAAAATAAGCAATAGACACAAAGCCTATTGCTATTTTACATAATTTAATATGGAAGATAAAGGGAGAATGACGACGAAGCAGAATGACTTCACACCGTGAACTCATTCTTAGCTTCTGTCTTTCTGCCTCACATCCTTGTAGTTGAGCTCGCCATCGCAGAAATGGCGTGCGTTTCCTCAAACGTCCGCAGAACGTTTCACGTTCCTTCCGGCGTTCGAGTCCAACGTTCCATTTCTGAGCGCGATGTCTCACATCCTATCGCTTGTCAATAGCTTTAGTCGCACGGTCTCCAATAATTTGGATAATAAATACCAAAATAAGGATGGCTACTGTAGCGACAAAGATGATATCCACTTTGTTTCGTGTATAACCAATGAGGTAAGCTAAGTTTCCTAATCCTCCCGCACCGATAACACCAGCTACTGCAGTAGAACCGATTAACGCGATGGCCGTAACGGTAATCCCTGATACAAGTGCTGGAAGTGATTCTGGAATCAGCACTTTTGTAATGATTTGGCGGGTATTTGCCCCCATTGATTCTGCCGCCTCGATGACTCCTGACGGGATTTCATTTAACGCGATATCCACTAAACGCGCATAAAATGGCGCTGCACTGATGATCAATGTTGGAATTGCCCCTTTAGGCCCTACAATCGTTGACATGATGGCTTTTGTAAAAGGCATCAATAATGTTAGTAAAATAATAAATGGAATCGCACGGAAAATATTAATGATTCCGCCTAAAATAAGATGAACCCATGTATTTTCAAGACTGCGACCTTTTCCTGTTAAGAAAAGAAGGAGTCCTAAAATTAATCCAATGACAAATACATAGAACGTTGGAATGAAGGTCATATAGAGAGTTTCATTGATGGCTTTAATGACATCAGGCCATACAACATTCTCGAACGAAAAACATTTCTCTGAAAAAGTTCATCTAGGCTTGCTGATGCTAAAAATAGATTAAACATGCTCTAACACCTCCACGATAATTTCTGCTTGTTTAAGATATTCGATGACTTCTTCTGCTTTTGAAGATTCTTCCTCAATCAAAATAATCATGCTTCCTAATATCCCTTTTTGCGTAATGTTTACCTTCGCTTGTAAAATCGATACCGTTGCATCGAGTTTACGAATCGCTTCAGATAATACGGCGTCTCCTGTACGGTCGCCTAAATACTGAATACGAACTGCTACCCCTGGGCGAAGGGATGTTGAAAGGTGATGGAATACCTCATCGATTTCATCATCCACACGTTCTTCTCCCACGAATTGTTTTTGTAATTGGTTGTTGTGGATTTTTGAAGACTTCAATCACTTCTCCACTTTCCACTACTCGTCCTTCTTCCATCACGGCAACACGGTGGCAAATTTGACGAACGACATGCATTTCATGCGTAATTAACACAATCGTTAACCCTAGTTCTTGGTTGATTTCTACTAATAATTTTAAGATATCTTTTGTTGTCTTAGGGTCAAGTGCACTCGTAGCTTCGTCACATAAAAGGACTTCTGGATCGTTAGCTAACGCACGGGCAATCCCTACTCTTTGCTTTTGTCCCCCAGAAAGTTGTGATGGATAAGATTTTTCACGTCCGGTTAGTCCAACTAAATCGATTAATTCGGCTACCTTAGCTTTTACGCTCGGCTTTTGGAACGCCTGCAATTTCAAGTGAAAAAGCAATGTTTTCTTCGACTGTTCTCGACCATAAAAGATTGAAATGTTGGAAAATCATCGCGATTTTTTGACGCTCTTTTAAAAGCTCTTTGCGTTTTAAGGTTGTAATGTCTTTTTCATTAATATAAATATGGCCACTTGTAACTGTCTCAAGTCCATTTAACAAACGGATTAATGTACTTTTACCCGCACCTGAAAAACCAATCACTCCAAAAATTTCGCCTCTACTAATCTCTAACGAGACATCTTTTACAGCTTCAACCGTGCCTTGTTTCCCAGTATATGTTTTTGGACACGTTCTCTACTCGAATCATTGTTTCACTCCTTAATGGTCAAAAAGGGAGCGAAAAGTACAAGGCTTTTGGCTTTGTATCTTTCCACTCCTCTTGTTCTCTTACTATTTTTTATTATTTCGCAGGAATTACAGAACCATCTGTATATTTTTCGTTGATGAATTTACGGATTTCATCACTTTGTAACGCTTTGATTAAAGCTTGAATTTTTGCTTTATCTTTATCAGCAGGTTTTACAGCGACTAAGTTAGCGTATGGTGAGCTTCCATCTTCTAAAAGCGATTGAATCTTTTCACTGGTGAAAGTTTAGCATCGATTGCGAAGTTTGAGTTGATGATCACTGCATCGCCCTTCATTGTTTTTCGTATGTTGATACTAATAATTCAGGTGCGATTTCTGTTTTGATTTGGATATTCTTTGGATTTTTCAGCAATGTCGCTTAATCCAGCAGTTACAGGGTTCACGCCATCTTTTAATTTAATTAATCCAGCTTTTGTGAAGAAGCTTAAGAAACGTCCTACTTCAGCAGGGTTTGTTGATGCATATACCACTGCGTTATCTGGTAATTCTTTTAATGATTTATATTTCTTAGAGTAAATTGCCATTGGTTCGATATGAACGTTCCCTACAGAAACTAAATCTTGGTTATGTTCTTTTGTTGAATTTATCAAGATATGGAGTGTGTTGGAAGTAGTTTGCATCCGCATCTCCTCCGTAAACGATGTTGTTTGGTGTTACGTAGTCGTTTACGATGTTAATTTCTAATTTGTAACCTTCTTTTTCTAAGATTGGTTTAGCTGCTTCTAAGATTTCAGCGTGAGGTGCTGGTGAAGCTACTACTTTAATTGTTTTGTCTTCTGCTTTTTGCAGCTTCTGTTGTGCTTTCTGATTTTTGCTGAGTTGTTTCCGCAAGCTACTAATGCTGTTGCTAAAAGTCCGAATGTTGTTGCTTTGAATAATTTATTAAATTTCATGTTATAAGTCCCCTTTTTGGTTAAATGATTGTTCTTTGTTTGGAAACCACATGCGCGCTTCGTGATTTCCAACAGATGTTGCTCTGTCCATGTTGGTTTGGGCCATAAAAAAAGCTTCCCCTCTACACACTAGAGGCGAAGTTTTCGCGTTACCACTCTAATTCCGATAAACCTCACAGTTTACCGCTCCAAAAGTACGTTGCATGGTGCAAGATACCCTTGTACGTTATCGAGTACAAATCGCAAAAGCTTCATCACCTTTGTTGCTCCCAGACCATTTTCAATAAATTGCCCCGTATCCTTTCCCACCAACCGGATTCTCTTTAACGTTCTTCTTTATTTACTTATCTGTTCATTGCATTGCTTTATCTGATGAAACTACTATAAACGATGGTGGTATTCTGAGTCAATGCGAAACTCGTTATTTGATTATACCTGTTTTTCAGAACCCGTTATAACTTTTTATGCATATAGTTTTAAATAAAAAGAAGGAGCGCAATAACGCACTCCTTCTGCTAATTTTCAACTATTTCTTCAAGAACTTTCTCATTGAAAGAACTGAACCAAACGCACCGATAAGAACACCGATGGCAACCATTCCTGCTGAAACATAAATCAAGAATGGATTTGGATCGAGTAGGCTAAAGCTTGATCCAGAGAAGAAATCTGAACCGCCTTTATACACCCATAGGTATACAGACCATACTAATCCGATTGGGATAATTGAACCGATTAATCCAATCATACCGCCTTCTAAGAAGAATGGCCAACGGATGTAAGCTTTTGTCGCCCCTACCAGACGCATGATTTCGATTTCTGTTCTACGTGCATAGATTGTTGCACGGATTGTATTTGAAATTAAGAACATCGCTAACGCTAATAGTCCTAAAATCACAACTGCCCCGATATTACGAGCTGTCGCAATGATACGGAATAAGTTATCCGCACGAGCTTCCCCGTAACGAACACGCGCTACATAGTCCATGCCTTCGATTTGTTTCGCAATAGCACTTGTTTTTTGTGGTTCCACTGCTTTTACGTCGAACGCATTACGAAGTGGGTTTGCATCATTTTTAAATAATGATAACTCTTCCCCGAAGTTCTTTGTTACGTCTTCTAACTCTTCGTCTTTAGAACGGAAAGTGATAGACTCAACGCCATCTAAGGCTTTTAATTTTTCGCTTCTAATTCATCTGTTTTTGTTTGGTCAGCTGCCAAATCAATAAACACACGTACGTTTACGTCATTTTCAATATCTGAACCGATTTTATTAACGTTAAATAGTAGTGATACGAACACCCCTACGATTAATAAGATCATTGAAACTGCAGAAACAGCACCAAATGTCATCAATCCATTTCTGAAAAGACTCTTGAAGGCGTCACGTATATGACGACCCATCGTTCTAATCTTCATATCCGTATTCCCCCTGTTCTTGGTCACGTACAATTTGACCATTTTCAATCGCAATTACACGATGCTTTTTCTCGTTAACGATTTGGCTATTGTGTGTTGCCATTACGATTGTTGTTCCTTGTTCGTTGATACGCTCAAGGATATCCATAATTTCCATTGAAGTTTCTGGGTCAAGGTTCCCTGTTGGCTCATCGGCAATCAGGATTCCAGGTGTATTCACGATTGCACGAGCAATCGCTACACGTTGTTGTTCCCCACCAGATAATTCATTTGGGAAATTGTTCATACGGTGTTTTAGGTTTACTAACTCTAAAACATCTTCTACACGGTGTTTAATTTCACGAGGCGATTTTTCAATAACCTCCATCGCATATGCCACGTTTTCGTATACAGTTTTATGTTGTAAGAGTTTAAAGTCTTGGAAGACAACCCCTACATAACGGCGTAAGTACGGAATTTGACGATCTCTAATTTTCATCAAATCATATTTACCTACACGAATTCTACCTTTTAGTCGCTTTTTTTCTTCGCGATACATCATTTTAATGAAAGTTGATTTACCTGCACCAGAAGGCCCTACTACATAAACGAACTCTCCATCCTTAATTTGGATAGATAAATTATTAATAGCAGTGATGCCTTTATTATATTTCTTAGTTACATTCATCATTTCAATCATAAACTCACCAGCTTTCTAATCCTTCGATATTTTAATCCTCCCTATTATAGCACCCGAATATTACAACCCCTTCACATAAGATTACAGAAATATTAAAATCAGGATACGAGGGCGAACGCTCAGGGACGAATCATTGGAAACAAACACCGCAAGGGACTTGGAACAAGTCGTGCGGATGTTTGTTGAAATGGACGTCGGCCCTGTGAGCCCGAGTTCAACTTCAGGATACGAGCGCTCGCGTTCAGAAATGGAACGTTGGACCGGAATACCGTAAACGGCTGGCACAGCCGTGCGGATATTTCGGGAAACGCACGCCATTTCTGCGATGGCGAGTTCAACTCCAGGATACGAGGGAAATCCTTTACAGTGCGAAGGATTTGGGTGTGGGCATTGCTACTCGTATGATAATTTATCATCGTAAGACAATACTTTACTCTATATCAGCAGTATTTACTCATCCTCAAGAAAGTCAATAAACCACTGTGCCTAACTCATTGCTCATACTTATTGGGTTAGTTTCTCAGCATCAAAAGTACTACTAGGAAGTTTCATCCCATAATAATACAGATAATTAAAATGAACTTAAAACAATTTGCCTTGCAATAGTAAAACACCCAGCTCATCACCAGGTGTTTCCTACTATTATTCTTCAGTTGCTTTCGTTCCCTCAAGCGTCCATTTTAAGTACGCATCCATAAACGGATCCAAATCTCCGTCCATGACCGCACCAATATTTCCAGTCTCATATCCAGAACGTAAATCTTTTACCATTGAATATGGATGGAACACATAGTTACGAATTTGAGAACCCCAGGCGATATCTTTTTGCTCACCACGGATAGCCGCCAATTCAGCTGCCTTCTTCTCTTCTTCTAATTGGAATAATTTTGCCTTCAACATCGCCATCGCTTGGTCTCTGTTTTTAAATTGAGAACGTTGCGCCTGACTCTGCGTCACAATTCCCGTTGGAATATGCGTAATACGCACCGCAGAAGACGTCTTATTAATATGTTGTCCACCGGCACCACTTGCACGGTACACGTCGACTTTTAAGTCATCTGGGTTAATTTCAATATCAATATCTCCGTCCATTTGCGGAACAACATCCACTGAACAGAATGATGTATGACGTTTTCCCAGCCGCATCAAACGGAGAAATACGAACGAGACGATGCACGCCTTTTTCAGAACGTAAATACCCGTATGCATTTAACCCTTCAATCGACAAGGTTACAGATTTAATCCCTGCTTCGTCCCCGTCTTGATAGTCCACTGTTTCAACGCGGTAGCCATGTTTTTCAGCCCAACGCATATACATACGCAGTAGCATACTTCCCCAGTCTTGCGATTCCGTACCACCAGCACCTGGATGGATTTCTAAGATGGCACTGTTCTTATCATGAGGACCGTTTAGCAACATACTTAATTCATACTGTTGCAAGTCCTTCTCAAGAGACCCAATCGCTTCAACGATTTCCGCATGTACTTCTTCATCTGGCTCTTCTTTATACATTTCAAATAACAAACCGGTCTCTTCATGCGCTAATTCCATTTTTATGGAAAGTATCATAAATAGCCTTTAATTCATTATTCTTTTGAATGACTTGATTCGCTTTTTTTCGCTATCATCCCAAAATGATGGTTCAGACATCTCTTGCTCGTAGGCTGCGATATCTTCCTCTAAGCGATCTAAGTCAAAGAGACCTCCTATAACTGATGATTTGTTCGTTCATGGCTTCAAGCGCATTTCTAATTTCACTAATTTCCATACTGACCTCTTTCTAAAAGAAAACGGCGAAATGCTTCGCCGTCTCCCTTTGTTATTAAGCTTTTTCTGAATCGTCGTCAGAAGTTCTGTCATGACCTGTAGCCACTACACTACGAACTCCTTGAATTTGTTCACGTTGTAAGTTTTGACGAATTTGAGATTTCATCAAGATACGTGTTACATCATAGTCGATTGCAGCAATCATTTGTTGGAATCGTTCGTAACCTTCTGTTTGGTACTCTGTTAATGGATCGATTTGAGCGTATCCACGTAAACCAACGCTTTGACGTAATTGGTCCATATCATCGATGTGATCTGTCCACTTACGGTCAACCACACGTAGGATAACTACTTTTTCGAACTCAAGCATTTGATTGTCGCCATTCAATTGCTCTTGTTTTTCTTTGTAGATTTCCATTGCTTTTTCGTTTAAGATGCCTTCGATTTCAGCAGCTGATTTGCCTTCTAAATCGCTAATTGAAAGTTCATCTGGAGCACAGATTGAGTTGTGAGCAAAGTCCACAATTCCTTCTAAGTTCCAATCTTTTTGATCTGTCAATGTATGACTTTCCACAACGCGGTGAATTGTACGACGGATCATACCTTTTGTCACTTTTTCAAGTGATTGATCTTCATTAATAATTTGTAGACGTTGTGAGTAGATGATTTCACGTTGTTCACGCATAACCTCATCGTACTCTAGGACGCTTTTTACGAGTATCGTAGTTGTTCCCTTCAACACGTTTTTGTGAAGATTCTACTTGTCTTGTTAACATCTTGCTTTGGATGAAGTTATCGTCGCCTTCATCTGTTAAGTTTAGACGTTCCCAGATTGCTTGCATTTTTTCTCCACCGAAACGTTTCATCAAATCATCTTCTAATGATAGGTAGAATTGTGTTGCACCTGGGTCCCCTTGACGTCCACTACGTCCACGTAATTGGTTATCGATACGACGGCTTTCGTGACGTTCTGTACCGATTACGCAAAGTCCACCAAGTTCTTTCACGCCTTTACCAAGCTTGATGTCAGTACCACGTCCGGCCATGTTTGTCGCGATTGTTACAGCGCCACGTTGACCAGCTGACATGATAATTTCTGCTTCTTTAAAGTGGTTTTTCGCATTTAATACTTCGTGCGGAATTCCTTCTGCACGTAACATGTTTGAAAGCAATTCACTTGTTTCAACGGCAACCGTACCGACAAGGATTGGTTGACCTGCTTCATGACGTTGTTTGATATCTTGAACAACCGCACGGAATTTACTACGTAATGATGGGTAGATTAAATCGTGGCCATCGATACGTTGAATTGGACGGTTTGTTGGAATTGCAATAACGTTCATGTTGTAGATTTCTCTGAATTCTTCTTCTTCAGTCTTCGCAGTACCTGTCATCCCTGACAATTTACGATACATACGGAAGTAGTTTTGGTAAGTGATTGTCGCCATTGTCTTAGACTCGTTTTCAACTTCAACGCCTTCTTTAGCTTCAATCGCTTGGTGAAGACCATCTGAGTAACGACGACCTTCCATGATACGTCCAGTAAATCCATCAACGATTTTTAACTTTACCTTCATCCACCACATAGTCGATGTCGCGTAACATAATGTAGTTCGCACGTAAAGCTTGGTCGATATGGTGAACAAGCGCTGAGTTATCCACGTCATAAAGGTTTGGTAAGCGGAATGTTTGTTCAGCTTTGTTAATCCCTTCGTCTGTTAATGAGATTGTTTTAGAAGTTAAGTCGATTGTGTAATCTTCTTCCTCTTTTAATCCTTTCACAAACATATCTGCACGTTGGTATAACACTGTTGATTTTTCAGCTTGTCCTGAAATGATCAATGGAGTACGCGCTTCGTCGATTAAGATTGAGTCTGTTTCATCGACAACTGCGTAGTTTAATGGACGTTGTACCATTTGTGATTTGTAAACCACCATGTTATCACGTAAGTAGTCAAATCCTAATTCACTGTTTGTGCTGTAAGTGATGTCTGCAGCATATGCTGCACGTTTTTCTTCTGAAGACATTCCTGTTAAGTTTAACCCTACAGTCAAGCCTAAGAAGTTATATAACTCACCCATTTCGCGAGCGTCACGAGAGGCTAAGTATTCGTTTACTGTAACTACGTGAACGCCGTCGCCTGATAATGCGTTTAAGTATACAGGCATTGTCGCTGTTAAAGTTTTACCTTCACCAGTACGCATTTCCGCAATGTTACCGTCATGAAGTGTAATCCCACCCATGATTTGAACTTTATATGGGAATAAGCCTAATACACGTTTAGCTCCCTCACGTACTAAAGCGAATGCTTCTGGAAGTAATGCATCTAAAGACTCCCCTTGAGCATATCTTGCTTTATATTCTTCTGTTTTTACTGGAAAATCAGCATCTTCTAATGCAGCCATTTGAGATTCTAACGCAATTACTTTATCCGCTAGTTTTCCTAAACGACGTAATTCACGCTTATCATTTTCAACTAACTGTCTCAAAAAATTTGCCATTTAATTAACTCCTTTTTTATTTTCACCACTATTTTTAAATCGGTGAACATTTTAAATCTCATAAAAGTACTACAAATAGGTGGCTACACCTATTGCATCTTATTCATTTTACCATTGTTTAGCTAATTAAGAAAGCAAAAAAAGGCGACTTTTTTTCAAAGTCACCCTGATTTTTTTACAATTTTTACGTCAAAGAAACCCAATTTTCCTATCCAAACGGAAAGTTATTTGTATGCTTTTAACTCCGTTTTTCTTTTCGCTAAAAACTCAGCGCCATTTCTATTCAAAAAAAAAGGTGGCTTAAAAAAGCCACCTAAATTTTTATTAATTTGTTTCAATCAAACCATATTTTCCATCTTTACGACGATAAACAATGTTTGTTTCGTTCGTTTCAGCATCTTGGTAGATAAAGAAGTTATGTCCTAACATGTTCATTTGAAGAACAGCTTCTTCGCTATCCATTGGTTTCAAATCAATTCGTTTTGTACGAACGATTTCTAATCCTGTTTCCTCCTCTTCAGGCACTTCTGGAAGTGGTGGTAACACAACATCGAATCCTTTTTCGCGAGATTTACGATTGATTTTTGTTTTATGTTTACGAACTTGTCTTTCAAGTTTATCGACTACCAAGTCAATACTTCCATATAAATCAATTGAAGTTTCCTCGGCACGTAGAACTAAATAAGGAAGTGGGATCGTAACCTCAACTTTTGCAGTCTTTTTCAGTGTAGACTTTCAGTTGACATATACAGTCGCATTAGCAACGTCAGTAAAGTATTTTTTTCTAATTTGCTAATTTTCTTTTCTGCGTATTGACGAATCGCTTCTGTGACCTCAATATTTTTCTCCACGGATATTATATTTAAACATAATACTCTCCCCTTTCATCTGAAAACCAGATTTGAAGAAATACCCTAAGGACCACTCTTAGGAATTGCTTCGTTTGATTTCTATAGTTTTATTATAAAGCATGCACAGGGCTTTTACAACCGTTTTCAAGAATTCTTTCATTAAGAATTGTTAAGGAAAAACGGTATTTTTGAGGACTTTTCTTTGGAGATATTTTGTTTTCATGAGATGAAACAACATACAGCATTGAAGATTAGAATCATTCCCAACAAAACTCTCTATCCCAAAAATCTCCTCATCCCCAGTAATAATTGTCCCTTTTCTAGAAAGTCTTAGATTTCCTAGTTAAAACAACACAGAATCTCCATTGACAGAAATCGTTTTCAACGATATAGTGAAATAGTAAACAAATTATAAAGGAGTTATGATTATGGAAAAAGTATTTGCTAGTCCGTCTCGTTATGTTCAGGGGAAAGATGTTCTTAAAACTGGTCTTTCTCACGTGTTGGCTCTTGGGGAATCGACATCTCCTTCTTTGCGACCCTATCGTTTATGATTTAGTCGGTAAAGAACTAGAAGAAAATCTCGTAAAAGAAGGCGCATTTGTTCATCGTGAAATCTTCCATGGTGAAGCCACTAATGATGAAGTCCGCCGCGTTGCTGAAGTTGTGAAGGAACATCAACTAAACGTAGTCATCGGTTTAGGTGGAGGTAAATCGATCGATACAGCCAAAGCGATTGCGGATGACTCAAATTGTCCGGTAGCGATTTTACCAACAATTGCTTCAACGGATGCTCCAACTTCTGCACTCTCTGTAATTTATTCAGCAGAAGGCGTGTTTGAACGCTATCGTTTCTACAAGAAAAACCCAGAATTAGTATTAGTGGATACAAAAGTCATTGCCAATGCTCCTGTTCGTTTATTAATCTCAGGAATTGCCGATGCTCTTGCTACTTGGGTGGAGGCTCGTGCAGTCATCGAAGCACAAGGCGGCACAATGGTCGGTCAAGTGCCAACGATTGCCGCAGAAGCCATCGCTCGTGTCTGCGAAAGTACTTTATTCGAAAATGGTCTACAAGCCGTTGCAGCAGCAAACGCCAAAGTGGTTACTCCATCTTTAGAAGCTGTTGTAGAAGCAAACACCCTACTCAGCGGTATCGGTTTCGAATCTGCTGGTTTAGCAGCAGCGCATGCCATCCATAACGGATTCACAGCGATTCACGGAGACATCCATACTCTCACTCACGGTGAAAAAGTAGCTTATGGTACATTGACGCAACTGTTATTAGAAAATCGTCCAAAAGAAGAACTCGATAAATACATTACTTTCTATAAAGCACTTGGATTACCAACAACGCTGAAAGAAGTAAAATTGGATTCTGTATCATATGAAGACTTACTCAAGATTGGTTCTCTTGCTACACAAGAAGGCGAAACCATCCACCAAATGGTTGTTGACTATACTGCCGAAGATGTCGCAAATGCTCTTCTTGCTCTTGACCAATATGTCACTACAAGATTCTAAAAAAATAACTAGATAAATTTCAATAGCCCAAGCAGAAATGAGTGCACCCCAAAAAGTTAGACAGAAAATCTAACTTTTGGGGTGCTTTTAATATGAAATTAACTTATGAAGATAAAGTTCAAATTTATAAACTAAAAACAAGGATTTAGCTATTCACAACTTACAGATATGTATAGTATACAGAAGTCAAATCTTAAATACATGATTAAATTGATTGATCGTTATGGATTAGAAATAGTAAAAAGGCAGAAATAACCATTACTCTCCAGCATTAAAACAGGAAATGATTGATAAAGTCTTACTCGAGGGATGGTCTCAAAGGAGAGTTTCCCTTGAATACGCCCTTCCAAATTCGGCTCTAATTTCTAGCTGGCTCGCACAATACAAAGAAAATAGTATACTATTGTTGAGAAAACAAGAGGGAGAGTACCTAAAATGGGACGTAAGCCAAAAGAAAAACCAGAAGATATGACTGAACTAGAACGCCTTCAGGCTGAAAATGAGTATTTAAGAGCGGAGAATGCCATCCTAAAAAGTTGAGAGAACTCCGCTTGAAGGAGGAAAAAAGAAAGAAGAAAAGACACAGATTGTCAGAGAATTAGTGCCAGAGTTTCCTTTAGATATTCTTCTAAAGATTATAAAACTCGCTCGTTCAACTACTACTATCACTTGAAGCAGTTAAACCTAGAAGATAAGAATCAGGACGTAAAAAACGAAATAGAAACCATTTATAAAGAGCATAAAGGAAATTATGGATATCGTCGTATTACTCTTGAGCTTAGAAACCGTGGTTTTCATCGTAAACTATAAGAAGGTACAACGTTTGATGAAAATGTTGGGGCTAAGTGCTCGTATTCGTCGAAAACGTAAGTATTCTTCTTATCATGGAGAAGTTGGAAAGAAAGCTGCGAACATTATTCAACGCCAATTTGAAGCTGAAAAACCTATGGAAAAAGTGCTGTACAGATATTACGGAATTTTCTATCCCAACAAGCAACCAAAAACTATATTTATCACCAATTTTAGATGGTTATAACAGAGAAATTATAGCTTATTCTCTATCGTCTTCTCAATTTAAACCAAATGAATATGTTAGAAAAAACTTTAGAGAAGAACAATACGAGAATGCTATTCTCCACAGTGATCGCGGATGGCAATACCAGCATAGGTCTTATCATAGATTTTTAGAAGAAAAAGGGCATTCAGCCCTCTATGTCAACAAGAATAGTCTGACAACGGCATGATGGAATCGTTCTTTGGCATTCTTAAATCGAAATGTTTATAGCTGTGAAAGACATTCATCAATATAATGGGCTAGTCTCTTAATTATCTAAATAACGTCAGAGACTCCACTTCTTCAACACCCAGTTTCCGTTAATGCTTTTTGCGGCAAGGTGGATTGTTGCGCCTGTTGTATAAACATCATCCACTAACAAGACCTTTCTTTGGAACCCACTACACTCTCTTTTACTTTGAAGGGTTGCTTTAGTTGCAGACGCTCCTGCCTTGTCTTCTCGGATTGCTTCTTTCCACTGCCAATATGTTCTAAAAGCGAAACAGCTGGTACATGGCACTGTTCGAGTAAAGTTGGAATCGTCTCGAATTCTCTATTTCTTAGACTAGCTTTGGACGAAGGTAATGGACAGAGAACGAAGCCCCTCTTTTGATACTTTAGTAACTCTTGCCTTAATTCCTTTATCACCAACGTCATCACTCTTGTATCTCCCACAAATTTGAATAACTCCATAAACTTTCGCCCCGCCTCATCATAAGCATACAAGGCAGTATTCTTTAGGAGTACCGCTTCTTTTACTTGATGCCATTTTTGACAATCCGGGCAAACTTCTACTTTTGTCATCAACCGTCCCACACTCTAGGCAAGTTGGATGCTGTTTTAATTCCATAAATGGATGCTCACAATTGACGCAGATGCACTTTCTGTTTGCTCCTAGTAAAAATGAGAGTATCGGCTGCGCTCTTTCAACTTCTTCCCCGCACCATAAACATTTCATTCATGTTCCCTCCCAAGAAGTGCTTGTTGATTTAAGTTTTCAATTTCCCTGACCGCCTGAACCATCGCTTTTGTTTTGCCATTATGAAAATAGACCACTTCTCCTGTTGGACATTCTGCTGTCCGTCCAACGCGTCCTGCGATTTGCACGAGTACTTCTCTTGAGAATTCCTCTTCGTGCGCATTGATGACACAAACATCGACTCCTGGAAAAGTGACTCCTCGTTCAAGAATCGTTGTCGTCACTAGAAAATCGAGCTCTCCTACTCTCATTTTTGCGATTCTTTCTTGCCGATACGTTTCTTTAGAGCTGACCGTCTCGAATTTTGCATTTGGAAACTGTCGTCTCAGTGCTACTTCTATCGGATTAAGAAGTGTAATTCTCGGTACAAACAGCAAAAATCGTTTCCCTACTTTAACATGTTCCTCTATAAACCGCTGCACAGGTTTTGGCACTTTCTTCTTTTTCAATCTTTTGTCCAAATCTCCGATAAAACTCATCGTCGGTACTACTAGTGGCTTTCTTATGATATCGCTCTGGCAGCAAGGATACCGACAACTCTTTTCGTTTGATTCTTTTTTCTAGCGTCTGGGACGGAGTCGCCGTTAAATAAAGCAAACAACCATCCTCTTTCACCGCACGATGAACTGCTCGAATCAGTAACTCATTATCCCGATAAGGAAATGAGTCTGTCTCATCAATCACGACCAAATCAAATGCGCGGTAGAATCTTAGCATCTGGTGCGTCGTCGCAATCGTCAGCGGCACTCTCTTGTACCCTTCTTTCCGACTGCGAGTGAAGGACGTTTTGCTCGACTGTCGGGAAAGCTTCCTTCAAACGCGGTGCCAATTCCACACAAACATCAATTCTTGGTGCAGCAATGGCGACTCTCTTTCCTTGTTGCAACATCCATTCGATGCTTGCAAAAATCATCTCCGTTTTCCCAGAACCTGTCACAGCCCAAAGTAGGTGCTCACGGAATCCTGTTTGCTTTACGACATCCAAGCACTCCAAAGATAGCTGTTCCTGTTTGGAACTCAAAGTATGTTTATAGTGCGCTAATCCTTCTTCTCTTTTTGGAAAAGGATGCTCTTCTTCCGGAGTCGCAATCACCACACTACAAGCCTTTACCTTTCCCATCCCAATACACTTCAAGCAATACCAACATTCACCGCCTTCACAATTCAGACAGGGTCCTTTAGCAAATTCCAACGGATCCGTATTCCCACAAAACTGGCACTCTTTCGTTCCATTCTTCACTGTAATCCCAACATCTAGCACAGCATTCGTAGAAACTTCATGCTCTTTTAGCATCGATTGATAGACCGCTTGAATACGTCCAACAGCTCCTTCCATCCCACTCACCTCACCTCTAACTACGCAAAAAAATCAGAAGAAGATTTCTCTTCTTCTGATTTTTGTTTGAAAGGAGTGCTTCTATTATGAGAAGAATGCGAGTAATACCCCTGCAGCAATCGCACTACCGATAACTCCGGCTACGTTTGGTCCCATTGCGTGCATTAATAAGTAGTTACTTGGGTCTTCTCTTTGTCCTTCTTTTTGTACAACACGAGCGGCCATTGGTACGGCAGATACCCCTGCAGCACCGATCATTGGATTGATTTTACCGCCAGATAATTTGTACATCAATTTACCCATTAGAACCCCAGCTGCTGTTCCTCCAGCAAACGCGATTAATCCTAATAAAGTAATTTTAAGAGTCGATACTGATAAGAATAATTCCCCTGTTGCTTTCGCTCCAACGGTTAACCCTAAAATAATGGTTACCCCTGTACATCATCGCATTTTTGTAGAACCTTTTGTAATGTTTGGAACTACCTTAATTTCTTTAATTAAGTTACCGAGCATTAAGCATCCTACTAATGGTGTTGCACTTGGTACTAATAAGCTGACAAAAATTGTAACGATGATTGGGAAAAGAATTTTTTCCGTTTCACTCACTTTACGGTTTTCTGTCATCTTCACAAGACGTTCTTTCTTCGTTGTGAGCGCACGAATAATTGGCGGTTGAATAATTGGCACAAGCGCCATGTATGAGTACGCTGCTAGGGCGATTGCTGGTAATAAGTGCGGTGCAAGTCTTGTCGTTAAGAACAAGGCGGTTGGTCCATCCGCACCCCCGATAATCCCTACTGAAGCAGCTTCTTGCGGTGTCATTCCCCACATTACTGAAAGGAAGAATGCGACGAAAAATACCGAATTGAGCTGCCCCACCAAGCAAGATGGTCTTTTGGATTAGCAAGTAGCGGTCCAAAAGTCTGTTGAAGCCCCTAAGCAAAGGAAAAATCATCGGTGGATAAATACCCAAGGTTTGTTCCTTGATATAAGTAATACAAGAGTCCACCAGGTCCATTTTCAGTAGGAGCATCCATCAACCCTGCTAATGGTAAGTTTACAAGGAGCATCCCGAACGCAATCGGAACCATTAAGTATGGCTCATACCCTCGTTTAATCCCTAGATATAGAAACACGCAGGCAATAATTAACATAATGACATTTTGAATCGTTAAATTATAAACCCCACTTGTTTCAATCAACTGTTGAATGACTTCCATAAACCATCGCCTCCTAAATCGTTAAGAGTGGTTGGTTCGATTCGACAGATTCATTACTTGATACATGAATTGCTTTCACAACACCATCAGCCGGAGCAAGGATTTCATTTTCCATCTTCATGGCTTCTAAAATCACAAGTACATCTCCTTTTTTCACTGTATCACCGACATTTTTATTGACCGATAATACAATCCCTGCCATAGGAGCAGGCACCACTTCACCATCTCCTGTTGGAGCAGGTGCTGGTGCAGCTTTCTTTTCTTCCACTGGTGCACTAGGTGCTGGAGTTGGAGCAGCCGCTAATTTTTGTGTTGCTTCTTCATTTGAAATTTCTTTTAGTGAGACGATAAATGTTTCGCCATTCACTTCTACTTCGTATTTTTTCATTTAGTCCACCTTCTTTTCAATCGATACAATTTCAAAGTGCTTGTCCGGAACATCCGCACTCGCTTTTGTTAAAGCGACCAGTGCGGCAACTCGAGCAAGTTTATTCGTTTCAAATAGTGTTCCATCATTTGTTGGAGCTTCAGGTTTCACCTCAACTGGTTTTCCTACAACTCCAGCTGTTGGATGGCTCTTTGCTTCCAGGATTTGGATAACTTTAGAGCTTCCTTGCATGAGGAACATTAGAATCGTCAACATCACAAACACAATTCCCATTGAAACGATTGTGATCCATAGGATTTCTAATAAACTTAGGTGCATAACTCTCTCCTCACTTTACAGTCGCAAAAATCTTCACGATTTCAGATGGTTTTTGCCATTGTCCATTCTTCTTGAGCAAGAATTCTTTGCCGACTTTAGGGAAGAGTGCGTAAGTTAAAGACATCTTCGTCACTTCTTGCTAAATCTCCAAGTTCTGCTTTGAGTGTTTCGAATTCTGGTGGCAAGTGGTTTGCTGGTCTGTCACTGATGACTTCTTGGTCACCAATGATGCTTCTTCTGAAGCTTTCTTGAATTGGTACTGGTGATTGTCCATAAGAACCAAGTAAGTAAGATTTCACTTCGTTAGAAACCACTTTGTAGCGTTGGCCTGTAAGAACGTTCATCGTTGCTTGTGTTCCCACCATTTGACTCATTGGAGTTACGAGCGGTGGATATCCAAGGTCTGCTCTTACTTTAGGCACTTCTTTTAATACCTCTTCGTATTTATCAGTTGCACCTGCTTGCGTTAATTGAGAATACATATTTGATAACATTCCACCAGGCACTTGATATAAAAGCGCACGTGGGTCTGGTGTTAACATTTTTGGATTCAATGTTCCATCTTTAATGTATTTATCTTTAATTACTCGGAAGTGGTCTGCAATTGGTTCTAATTTTGCCAAATCAACCGAAATATCATAGCCTAATTCGCGAAGAGCGATGACTAATGATTCCGTAGGTGGTTGGCTTGTACCTTCACTAAGTGGTGAAAGTGCTGTGTCGATGCGGTCTGCACCTGCTTCAATGACTGCTTGATAAGTGAGTTGTGCAATACCGCTTGTGCAGTGTGTATGCACGACGATTGGAACTGTAATCACTTCTTTTAATGCACGAACAAGCTCAATACCACGAGCTGGCGTCAAAATTCCGGCCATGTCTTTCACACAGATAGAATCGGCACCCATTTCTTGCATTTTAGCTGCTAGTTCTTTGTAATAGTCAATCGTATGCGCATCACTAATCGTATAGCAGATTGTCATTTGCGCTTCTTTACCTGTCTTCTTCACGGCATTTAGTGAAGCTTCCAAGTTACGAACGTCATTTAGCGCATCGAAAATTCTGAAAATATCAATCCCGTTTTCTGCTGATTTTTCGACAAATTTTTCGACAACATCATCGGCATAGTGACGATATCCTAAAATATTTTGTCCACGTAACAACATTTGCAACGGTGTTTTCTTTAAATGTTTTTTCAAGGTGCGAAGTCTGTCCCATGGGTCTTCGTCTAAGAAACGAATACATGCATCAAACGTTGCTCCACCCCAACATTCCAAAGAGGCAAATCCTGCTTCGTCTAATTGATCTAAAACAGGGAGCATATCTTCAATTCGCATACGGGTTGCCATCAAAGATTGATGGGCATCCCGTAAGATTGTATCTGTAATTCCTATTTTTCGAGTCATCACCGAACACTCCTTCCACTATAATACGTCGATAAAGCGTTCGATTGTCTTGATGCTTTCAAGGGCATCTTGAGGAATTTGATGTTCTGGATTTGCATCGTTAAATGCTTTCAAGTAGTCTAGACGGAATTGCATACGATCACGAATTAATTCAGCGTATTCGCCATTCATGTCAGGCACTTCATATCCTTCCACTGGTAAGTATTCCATTCCTGGAAGCCCACCGAATAATTCGAAGTTTGCTTTGCCATCTACAACTGTTTCGATTACACCTAGGGAAACTTCTTTTGTAACTTTCTTACCTAAGAAATCTCCTGTATTGATGATGTAGCAGTCTACATTTTTATCAAATAAGGCTTTGAATTTTTCGTAGTCTTCTACTAATGGATATACACGGAATGGGTTTGCGTATGGTTCGATAACGAGCGCATCTAAGTTTGCCCCAGCCCCTGTATTTTCAGCAGTAGAACGTTTTGTCATTAATGTACATCCTAAAATAGATGCTAAACGTGGATCTGTGATTTTCACTAATGGTGGTAGTGCATCATCTTTCATAATCCAGAAAATAGATTGAATTGGTTCTTTAATCTTATCAACACGGTTTGGTGTAGAATAACGAGATTTAACTGTACGACCGTTACCGTTACGAATATCTTCTGTTACTAATACTTTACGGCCGTTTTCATCCAGAGTCACACCACAGTTTTGAACCGTTACGAAGTAATCTTGTTCTCTGTGACCTGCTGGATAGTCATTTGTTTTGTCGAAGTAAGAAGGTTCCAAAGCTACAGATGAACCATCTTCTACCGAAATCACAAATGCATCGTCGTGTAATACTTCAATGTCGTATTTATCGTCATGTTTTGCGTGTGTTAATGTAGACTTACCTGATCCAGATAATCCGAAGAAGCTTGCAACGTAAGAAGCGCCTTCTTTACGGAAAATCTTCAAACCACCGTGGCAAGAAACGTAGTTGTTACGAGCGGCAGTTGCCCATGCTAATGTTAACGTTCCTTTTTTGATTTCCCCAAAATAACTCATTCCTAAAATTGCAGCACAGTTATGTTTTGTATCAAAGAATGCTAATCCATCTGGGTAATCAGGATGTCTCCAAGTTGGGTCGAAGAAAATGAAAATATCATTTTCGTCATATTGTTTAGACGCATCATAACGTCTCTTATATTGGTCATTGAAAATTTGGAAGTTCAATAACCATGAGTACAAGTTGTTAATGTGTTCTTTAGGCATTGTGATATGCGCCTTCACCATAAAGTCTTCATCAAGACCTACAACGGCTGTACCCTTAATAAACGGTTTGAACGAACTGTTATAAATCTCTTCACGAATGATTGGAATAATCTTTGCATCTTCTGCTGGATTATTACCCAAAATTCGACGAGCTTTTGCAGTACGTCCTACAACGCTCCCATCAACAACCGTAAGAATATGTGCATCCTCCGGTAACCCTAAATCCTTTGCGTTTGCAACGAACGCATCTAACACTGTTGTATTAGGTGCATGTGACGCTAATTCATACGCCTCTGCCAGAGTCGGAATTTCAGTCGCATTGTTCGAATAAAAAGCTGGTTCAATAGTTGCCTTCAATTGCGAAAGATGCGGATTGCTCTTGCGTATAGTGTCTGTAGCGAAACGATCAATTGTTGCCATAATATCAACCTTCCTATCTTTTTATTGATACTTTAATTATACACGAAAACGCTTTAAATGTAAGCGTTTTTTGTGATTTTTTTGCTAATTTCTCCATTTTTTTCTTTTAATTGTTGGAATCTCGTCCAAAAGTAGCGAATCGCTCCTCAAACAAAAAGAACGGGTTACCGCATGTGGTAACCCATTCTTTTAAGCTTTATCTTTAAAATTCATTTCAAAAACACATTCCTTCTGCTGTTGCAAAAGAAGCGGTGTTCAATTTGTTCACGTTCGAGCAACTGATGAACACTATAGAGTCCTACTCCATTTCCTCCGCCAGTCGTTCCTTTTGAAGATGGTAAGAGTGAAAAATGCTGTTTCAATTTGCTCTTTTCGTTAGTGGAACACATGGATTTTCAATCGTTAAACTATGATCCTTTAGCTCCACTCGAATGACGCCTTCTTTTGATGAGTGTTTAATGGCATTCATCAATAAGTTATTCCATACATTTCGAAAGGCGATTGGACTCGCTTCAATCGTGAATGGTTCGATGTTTTTCTTCAAGCACTAGTCCTTTTTCTTGTAATAATAACTGGAATTCTCTGATTCCACTCTGGAAGAACTTTGTCTAATGCTATTTCTTCTTTTGTTAGAGTTTCTTCTTGTAATTTAGACAGCGCTAGAATTTCCTGAACGAGTACAGACATCTGGTCGACTTTGGCAATCGACTCTTCCAAGTACTTATCACGGTCCTTATATTTACCAACATTGAGGCTCATATTCTCTAATAAAATACGCAGGCCTGCTAATGGCGTCTTCAACTCGTGAGAAGCGCTTCGCAAGAAATCCACCTTTGTTTTTTCCAACTGAATCATCTTCTGATTCTTCTCTTCCAGTTCATCGATGACGGATAGTAGATGCTCGTATAACTCATTAATTTGCATCTCCATCTGTCCAATTTCATCGGCTCTTGGATTTACAAACCGTGCATCTCTATCCAATTCCATCATCTTCTTGGTTACTCTGGACATTTGCATCAGAGGTTTCGATAATTTTCTAGCATAAATATACGAGAAAATGACTGCTGTAAAGATCGAAATGGCGAGCGATAATGGCAAATAACGGAATGTAACCTTGGTTGCCTGTTTCACCGATTCGGTTGTCGTCACGACCTGCAGTTGCATTTGTTTGCCGTCTTTTGTAGTGACTTGTCTATCCTCGATAATGACCGAGTTCTGATCACTATTTTCATCAATGGCTAACTCGCTTCCTAGCTGTAAGTTCTCCCCGTTCGATTCTTTTCTTAAGTAAGCTGTAATCCCTTCATTTTTAGCATACAGTTGCAAAGCAGACGCAGCCTCTTGTTCATCGACTTTGGATAAACTTTCCACTAACACATCTGCTTTTTTTGGCTTAATTCTTGCTGACGTTCCTGCAAATAAAAAGTGCGGAAAAGGCAAAAGTATAAAAACAGATGCGCGATGGCGACTAGCGTACCTAGAATGCTCAATGTATAAATAAAAATCTTAGGAAACAGTTTTATTTTTCTCATCTTAACTCCAACTTGTATCCGACATTTTTAACAGTAACGATACAATCCAACAATAATTTTTTTCGCAATTGCTTGATATAAACATCCACAACACGGTCAAACGGTGGATCTTCATGCTCTGCCCACACGTGATCTAATATTTGAGCACGACTCAATACTTGTCCGTGATGTTCTACGAGTAGTTTCAAAATTGCCAGTTCTTTTGCAGTTACTTCCACAATCTGCCCATTTACTCTAGCTTCAAAACTGGTAAAATTCACACTCGTATTCTCATAGTTCCACACATCCATTTCTCCGTAATGACGCTTCAATACGGCTTCAATCTGCTTATGCAAAACGACGAGGGAGAATGGTTTTTGAATAAATCCATCGACGAGTAGCTCGAACGTTCTCACTTGTGTTTCTTCGTCATGAAGGGCCGTTAGCATCAGAATAGGAACTTTACTAGTTTTACGCACCTCTTCTAACACTTCAAAGCCATTTTTTCGAGGCATCATAATATCGAGTAAGATTAAATCAATCGACTCTTTTTCAAATACTTCAAGCGCTTCTACTCCATCTTCTGCTTCAAACACATGGAAGCCTTGCTCTGTTAAATATTCACGAACGCCTTCGCGAATCGCTCCTTCGTCTTCAACGATTAATAAATTCAAAAACATCACCTCTTTTTTGCTATTATATCAATCAATCGGTCTAGCGACTAGACCCTTGCATTTTTATTCCGTATCTTGCAATAAACTCTTCGGAGATTTTTGTAAAATAAACGCACTGCCTAAGAGAACTGCAATAACAACAACGACGAGTCCAAGACCCTACAACTGTTGCTTTATCCATATTGGATACCGTCACCGATAATTCTGTCAATGTCTTATTGAAACCGTCCACTGCTGCTCCACCACCAAGGTTTGGCTGATTTCGCTTCATTCGCCAGTTGCGTTCCAAGGCTGCTATTCACTTGCCCCTAAAATGAGTTTTCCAACCCATTCGCTGACAGGTCCACCTGCAAGAATCGCAGCGATAAAGCTGGCAATGCTGACCATTCCTACTTCGCACAGCATTTGCGCAATAATCGTTTTGTTCGTCATTCCAAGCGCCAAACGAACACCGATTTCTCGACGACGACTGTTTGTCCATAAAGAAAGAGGACGAGTACTAAAATAATCGCTGAGAAGATTAGAGCTTCCAAGGAATAGTTTGTCTGTTAAGCCATATACTAAGTTAATTGATTTTTTTGAAGCGTTGGGTAGTTTTGGCTGCTCTTAATGAGCGTATATGCCTTCCAGTCAATTCCCAATTTCTTCGCTTGTTCCATCACCTTATCGATGTCGTATTGACCACCAACAAGGAACGTAGCATCCAGGTAAATGGCATTCGTATCTGTATAGCCATACATTAATGCACTTGTCTTTAAGTCCGTTAAAATCGTATTTTCATATAATTCTTGAGGCGCTGTGACTCCACCTTTATTTTTTTACCACCGAAATAAATCCAACAATCGTCACTTCGGTTTGGTTATTCGCGTGCTTCTCGTTATCCGCATCATAGATATTTGATTTTCAACTTGAACTTGTCGCCGACTTTTTAAATTATTTTTTTCTTAGCAAAGTCTTCGTGTACTAACGCCACATTTGTATCATCATCCTTAATATGGCGCCCTTCTGTTAGCGTGAAAGTCTGCGCCGCGAATCGTTCATCCATGCTAGAATCATTAATCCCTGTTACCTGAGCAGCTTTCCCGAAACGTTGCTGACGAGTGGCGTCAAGACGAACTCCTTTTGCTGGAATCAATTCTTGATCCACGAGGTCAGCTACGACTTCCATTCGCTTCACTGCCTTTTGAACGCCTTCGATTCCTTCAATCGCTTGAATATCTTTTCCCTTTAAGTTCCCGCCCCCACGAGCAGTCCCTTGATTATGTCTGCGGTCAATTTGCATCGAGAACGAAGAATTAATCGACTTAAACGTTTCTTTTGCAGCGGTATCCGTTGCGTGTTTTACGGCTAAGCTACTAAGAGCCACTGTTGCCATACTGAATAAAATAAAGAAAATAATTAAGGTTTTAAACTTTTTTCTTGAGACATATGCCCAAGCATTTTGTAGGATATTCATCTATTTTCCCCCTCTTACTTTCTTTAGTTTTCCATCTTCTAATTCCAAGACTTCATCACTCGCAGCGGCTACTTGCGGGCTGTGAGTCACTACGATGACGCATTTTCCACTTTCATGTGCTGCCATTTTTAAGATATCGATAATTTCTGCTGCTGTTCCTTCATCAAGGTTTCCGGTTGGTTCATCCGCTAAAATAATTGGCGCCTTTGAAACAAGTGCTCTAGCAATTGCAACCCGTTGTTGTTGCCCACCTGATAGCTTCAATACATTACGATGAATTAATTCTTCCTCTAATCCTAATTTCAATAGGATATCTTTGCTTGCTTTTCCATTTACGAGTCTTACATTTTCAAGCGGTGTTAAATAATCGATTAAATTATAGTTTTGGAACACTAAGCAAATATGGTCACGACGGTGTTCACTGTATGACCCTTGCGCAATATCTTGCCCATTGAAACAAACTTTTCCTTTCGTTGGACTATCTAATCCTGCTAATAGCGATAAGAAAGTCGATTTCCCTGCTCCTGATTTCCCAACGACCGCATAGAATTTTCCTTCTTCAAAAGTGGCATTCAAATCATTCAACACGTATTTTTTTGAGAATCCTCGTATCGATAATAAATAGTTTCTAATGATAATACTGACATAAAAACACTCCTTAGTTCATTTGACTTAAAATTTTCTTCGGTTTCTTCATTAAGATGACTGCGGTACTAAATAGAACGGCTAATGCAATAATAATCAGTACGACTCCAATCGTTAGCAGTCCTTGCATCAGACTGAACTCCGGCAAGCTCGATTCAAATAATGATTTCACTTGAGGGGAATCTCATCCGAGGTTAAGAGCCCCGTGTAAAATTGCTTGGCTACAAAGCTGCCCAACATAAGAGCGAAGATGGAGCTCGTTGCCGCTAAACCGTGTAGAGTTCTAATAAGATTTGCGCGATAATTTCTTTTCTTGAAATTCCGACCGACATCAAAATCCCGAACTCATGAATTCTTTCTCTTAATGTAAATAATAAAATTAAAAATAAAACAATAACTGCTAATACAAATACAGAACTCGTCAACAATGTCATGAGCGATCTGAAAATTTTGAATAGGCCCTGCTACTTGCTCAAATACTTGTTCATTTTTTTAGAAAGTTGCATGCTATCCCACTTGAGAGGAAGTTCTTTGACTTTAGCAATCACTTCATCTAATTTTGATGGATCTTTCACCGTAAAAATCGCACGGTGAACAATTGCATTCGATTCATCTTTTCCAATCAATGTTTGACTCGTTTTGTAATCCATATAAATACGATTTTCTGTTAAGTCACTCGTCAATCCTGTTGATTGCTCCGATAACTTTCCGTTGAAGATTCCAACGATTTCGACGGTTACTTCTTTACCACTTGCAGTAGTACCCTCGTTTTGGAAATTCTTCAATTTAATTTTGTCTCCAACTGTCCAATTGTTTTCTTTTGCAAGCTCTTCATGCACGAGGACTTTTCCGGAATCGTCTTTGGTTAACGCACGCCCTTCTTTAAGACTTTAGCGCACCGCTAGCAAAATTTAACTCCTGACTACTTGAGGTGACCCCGTGATAACTCACCAGTTCTCCCATTTTCCCTTGGTCTAGTTGGACCGCTTGTTCTCTCTCAACAGCCTTTGCATCTTCGAGTTGCCCGATGCCGTCCATTTCATACTGCGCATCCTTTACTCCTTCGACTTGTTCTACCTTGGCCATCTCTTTTTGTTCGATGTTCCCATCTTGTAAGAGGGACTCAATTTGAAAGCCCGAATTCGATAGATCCAAAAGTTTTTTTCTTGAACCTTTCCCTGTACTTTCTTGCATCGAGAGGACCGCCAAGACAGCTGCTGTAATTAGCATCATGATGAAAAATAATATTCCTGTACGAATCTTCTTGCGAACAAGATACGCACCCGCTCTCTTTTTCCAATCCATGTGCTCTCCCACTTCCTTTCCTATTCTGTACTATTAGTTTGCACTTCCAATATGAAACGAAATATGAAAACGAATTTCTTTTTTTGAAAAATTTTCATTACCATATATGGTAATGAAAATATTTTTTGCATGCAAAAAAGGCTGGACAATTTGTCCAGCCTTCCTCTTTAATATCTTTCTTTCATTGCACGATCGATTTCGCGTTTCATATCCTTTTGCTTTAAGGCATCACGTTTATCGTAATTTTTCTTCCCTTTCGCAACTCCGATTAATAACTTGGCAACGCCATTTTTAATATAGACCTTTAGCGGCACTACTGTATTTCCGGCTTGCTTTACTTGCTCCAGTAAATAGTTAATTTGCTTTTTATGAAGCAATAATTTTCTCGTTCTTAATGGGTCATGATTGAAAAGCGTCCCTTGTTCAAACGGACTAATATGAACTCCTACAAGAAAAGCTTCTCCTTGCTTCAAGCTTACATATCCATCTTTTAAATTGATACGCGCTTGACGAACCGATTTGATTTCTGTTCCGGTTAAGACCATCCCAGCTTCAATCGTTTCAAGAATGGTATAGTCATGATTCGCTTTTCGATTTTGTGCGAGCACTTTATCGTTCGTTCCTTTAGGCATTCACGAACCTCCTAGCGTCTTTTTCTTTTTTTCGTTTTAATGGCTTTTTTTAAAGCGTTGGCGTCCTTTTTGATTTTTTTGCCTTTCTTAGAAGACTTTATCATCAAAGCGTTCGCCTTTTCTTGGTCGTTCAGTTTTGGCCAATTTTGCATCTTCTACGAGTAGGAAATCGACTTCTCTAGCTTCCACATCTACTTTCACGCATTTCACACGAACTCGGTCGCCAATACGGTAACTTACACCCGTACGTTCGCCAAGTAAAATCATGTGGCTTTCAATAAAGTTAAAGTAGTCTTGTTTCAAGTGAGAAATATGAATTAATCCTTCTACGGTATTTGCTAACTCAACAAACATTCCGAATTTTGTCACAGAGCTTACGATACCATCGAATTCCTCGCCAACCTTATCTTGCATATATTCAGCTTTCTTCAATGCGTTCACATCGCGTTCCGCCTGTACTGCAAGTCGTTCCATACGAGATGATTGATCTGCAATTTGTTGCAACTTATCTTCAAGAAGTGTTTCTTCTTTCTTCGATAAATGACCTGGACGTTTTCCGTAATGACGAATCATACGATGAACGATTAAGTCTGGATAACGACGAATTGGCGAAGTGAAGTGCGTATAGTCTTCGGCTGCCAGTCCATAGTGTCCCGTTGGCGTGATATCGTATTTAGCTTGTTTCATCGAACGAAGCATCATCGTCGATACCACTGCTTCATACGGCTCACCGCGTACTTCATTCAAAGCCTTTTGCAATTTCTTCGGTGTAATCGAATCGTTCTTCCCTTTAATCGTAATTCCAAATGCGGTAATAAACTCTAAGAATCGTTGGAGTTTTTCGCTATCTGGATTTTCGTGAATACGGTAAATGAACGGCACCTTCAATTGTTCATAATGACGAGCCACGGTTTCATTAGCCGCAAGCATAAAGGACTCAATGAGTCGCTCTGCTACGCCACGTTCACGTAGTACAATTTCTGTTGGCGCGCCTTTTTCATCCACAAGAATTTTTGCTTCTTGTGTATCAAAGTCAATCGCTCCACGTTCCATACGTCTACGCTCAAGAATCGTATGTAATTCCTTCATGTTCCAAAGCATTTCTTCAATCTCTGGAGTGATTTTTTCAGAAGCTTCATTCGTATTGAATAATACATTCACTTCATCATAAGTTAATCGCTCGTTCGATTGAATCACACTTGGGAAAATCTCGTGCTGGTAAATCGTTCCGCTACGGTCGATTTCCATGCGTGCTGTTAACGTTAATCGCTCTTCATATGGATGAAGCGAGCAGATTCCGTTTGATAATCGTTGTGGCAACATTGGAACCACACGGTCTGTTAAATACACACTCGTTCCGCGTTCAAATGCTTCCTTATCCATTTCAGAATTTTCCGTTACATAATAAGAAACGTCGGCGATGGATACCGTTAAGACAAAGGTTCCATCTTCGCGTTTGACTAGAGCTACCGCATCATCTAAGTCTTTGGCGTCTGCTCCGTCAATTGTCACGGTTAATTCTTGGCGTAAATCAACACGCCCTTCGATTTCTTCCGGTGAGATCGTTTCACTCACACGGTTTGCTTCCTCTATAACAGAGTCTGGGAATACTGTTGGGATTTAATTGATGTAAAATCATTAAAATATCCATACCGACAGCGTCTTTATAGCCGATTTCTTTGACGATATGCGCCTTCAAGACGAGTTCGTGACGCTCTGTTTCATAACTGTCAACTTCGGCAATCACGACGGTTCCGTCAACTGGGTTTAATCCCTTTCTAGTCACATAACATTTCGTTTTCTTTAATTTAGAATCTTTTAATGCAATTTCGCCACAATAGCCTGTTTGCATCATAATCTTCGATGGATAACGTGTATAAATCCCCACCACTTGCTTCACAGCGCGTTCAATAATCTTCACGATTGTTCCGCTTGCGGCTTTGTCGTTATAAGGATTTTCTTCTTGAACGATACGAATCGCAACTTTGTCTCCATCCATAGCGCCATGGACATCCGTTCTTGGAATAAAAATATCTGGTTTGCCTTCTTCAACTGTGACAAAACCAAATCCTTTATCGTTTAATCGGAATGTTCCTTCTAACGTACGATTTTTTTGATTGAATCCAAATTTACCTTGTCGTGTTAATACAATTTTTCCAGAATCTTCGAGGTCAGCTAATTGTTTCACTAAAATCTTAAAGTCCTTTGAAGCAGTAAATCCGAAATGCTCACTAATTTCTTGAACAAAAAAACTTTCGGATTCATGTTCCATAAAGAAAGCCATTAAGATTTCTTCTAATGATTGTCTCATTTCTTTACCTCCATTCTTGTTGATTTAGAAAAGAGAGAACAGTCTCTTGGAATTCCTTTCTAACAGGACTAACCGTAATCACGTGCCCTGCTTCTTCATACCAATGTAACTCCACTTGTGCGTTAATGAGGCCCTCTTTTAATTCAAGAGAAGACTCTGGATCGACAAGTGTATCTTGTTCCCCTTGTGCAATATAAAAACTTCCTGTCACTTCATCTAAGTGTGAAGCAACTTCACTTGAAAATGATTGAATGTGTGCTAATTGTTTTTGTGCTTTTTCCTTCATTTCAGCTTCATCAAATGGTCGTCCTACATTTCTATAAGACGCCTTCGCATACATCATAAAACTTTGAAACAGTCCTGGCAACTGAGGATTCCCAGAAGATACCGGCGAACAAAAAGTCCCTGCATATTCAACGAGATGTTCGGTTGCTAATTTTGTCGCCATAATACCGCCCATCGATAATCCGAAGGCAGTCACCGTGTGAAATCCTTCTCCTCGAACAAAGTCGACAGCACTTTTGGCATCTTCATACCAAGCCTCAGGAGAACTTGCCAAGATATCTTCCACATCTGGAGTTCCATGGCCAGAAAATACTGGAACATAAACTGCATAATCATGACGATGTAAAAACTGCGCAAGCATTCTCACATCGGCAGGCGTTCCTGTATAAGCATGAAATAAAATCACCGCTCTTGTATTGCTTTCTTTTCTTAACCATAGTGCTTCCATAATATTACTCCTCTAATCTGACAAATAAAAAAGTACAATTGGTTGGCTGTCCGAACAATTGTACTTAAATTTATTATTTTGATGAAATGTATGCTAATGCAAATGCTAATAACATGAAGATTGTTCCTAAAACAACTGTTACGCGAATTAAGAATGCCTCAAAACCACGTGCCTTTTGTTTACCGAATAATTGTTCTGCTCCACCTGTTAAATTCGCAGCATTTGTTTTTGAAGGTTGCATTGCAACAACAATAATTAATAATACGCATACCACAACCATCAGTGATAAAATTAAACTGTACAAAGGATTCCCTCCTTAACTAAAATTCTTTTCAATTTTAACATAAAAACTACGATAATTCTACTCTTTCACGCGAAATGCTATGAATTCGAACTACAATTAAAAACGTTGAAAACATGGTATAATAAAAAAAGACACAATGAATGGAGTGACAAAATGAAAGGTTTTGTATTTTTTGATTTGGATGGAACTCTCTTAAACGGCGAATCCAAAGTCGATAAAGCTACAGCAGAGGCTATTCAAACATTAAAGGACAATGGGTATGAACCCTTTATCGCAACAGGACGTTCTCCTGCTGAAACGCGCGATATTATGGAGAGTGCCAATATCCACTCAGGAATTTTTATGAATGGTCAAGTCGTTCTTTATCAAGGAGAGCGTGTTTTTTTTTCTTCAGAAATTCCAACTGAAACGGTAGAAAGATTCCATCAAATGGTAAAAAGAAGATGGATATGGGTTAACAGCCTATAACGACAAAAGAATTTTACTTAGTAGAATCCTCCGCAGGTGCTAAAGATGCATATGGATTTATTCATACTAATCCTCCTGCATTGAAAACGAAGATTTTTTTATAAAGAAAAATCCAATTAACATGATGCTCTTTTATCTCTCTTCCACCAGCTGAAGAAAAATATAAAGTGGCATTTCCAAATCTTGATTTCCTACGAAACACGCCGTACTCAGTCGATGTGATTTCAAAAGGAAATTCAAAAGCAGAAGGGATCAAACGCTTCTTAGAGCACTTAAACCAAGAAGATGCTGAAACTTACGCATTCGGAGACGGTCCAAACGATATCGAGATGCTTCAAGCAGTAACGCATCCTGTCGCTATGGGAAACGCGCTTCCGGTCCTTAAAGAGATTGCAGAATTTATTACGACCAACAATACAGATAACGGCATTGTTAATGGACTAAAACACTACGGCCTTATTTAAGAAAGAAGGAAAACGGATGTCAATTTATGAAATCGAAGTCCCTACAGTCAGTGGAGAGGTTACCACTCTAGAGGACTATAAAGGACAATTACTACTGATTGTGAATACGGCCAGTGGTTGCGGTCTAGCTCCACAATTTGAAGGTTTAGAAAAACTCTATTTAGAGTTCAAGGACAAAGGATTCACCGTTCTTGGTTTCCCTTGTAACCAATTTGCAGGACAAGAGCCACTCACAGCTGAACAAGCACTCTCTCACTGCCAATTGACGTACAATACAACTTTCCCAATGTTTGGTAAGGTTAAGGTAAATGGTCCTGAAACTCATCCATTATTTGATTTATTAAAGAAAGGAGACGGCTGGTCTTTTCGGCGAAAAAGGTTAAATGGAACTTTACAAAATTCCTCGTAGCGAAAGATGGAACAATTTTTAAAACGTTTTCGCCCCTACTACAACGCCTGAACAAATCCGAGACGAAATCGCAAGTCTTCTTTCATAAAACAATCTGTGATAAAATAAAAAAAGAAAAACAGTTAGGAGAAATCACCATGGAAGTCAATGAAATTTTTACGTATTTTTAGAAGAAATGAATGTAGCTGTTATTGCGACTGCTGATGAGAACAACCAACCTCATGCACGTCATATCCATATTGGTGTTGCAAACGAAAAAAAGGCGTGTTCTTTATGACTAGTCCAAAAACAAACTTCTACAAACAACTACAAAATAACCAAAAAGTTGCCATTACTGCTATGAAGAGCGAAGATTACTTAATCCAAGTGATTCGTATCGAAGGTGTTGTTAAAAGAAATTGGTCGTGAACGTCTTGAAGAAGTGCTTAAAGATAACCCATTCGTAAAAAGATGTTTACCCTAACGAAGAAGACATTGCTGGTGTACAAGTATTCCACTTATATGACGGTAAAGGATTCTACCATAGCCTTACACAAGGCCACAAATACGTGTTTGATATTCACGAATAAAAAAATAGAAAGAGGATTTTTATGAAAAAAACTTTTATTGGCTCTTGCAGCTCTTTTTTTGTTGTTGGCTTAGCGACATTTTATTTATTACCATCAAGTAGCAAACCTGCTGATGCAAACGTCGTATTTCAAGACGCAAGCGGAAAAAAATTAACTGAAAAAAAGACTTTAACGGAAAACCAACCGTCTATTATGCATGGGCAAGTTGGTGTCCAGATTGCCAACAAGAGCTCCCAATTTTAAATACATTAAAAGAAAAAAATATGCTGACAAAGTTGAATTTGTTGGTGTAGCGATGATCAGTCAGAAAGAACCGATTGAGAACGGAAAGAAATACTTAAAAGAGCATTCTCTATCCCTCAACTATTACTCAGATGTTGATTCAAGCTTCCAAAAGTATCATGAGATTACAGAAATTCCAACCCTAATCTTTGTCGATAAAGATGGAAAGATTGTTAAAAAAACGGCCGGTGTTCTGACTCAAGAAGAACTCGAAACTTACATCAAAGAAATCTTATAAAATTAAAAAAAACTAGCAGAATTCTCTGCTAGTTTTTTTCGTTACAACAATAAAAAAGAGGATGATTGCATCCTCTCTTATTTATTTTCTTCTATGTTTAGAAACACCAATACGGTTGATTGCCTTGCTTTAAAGCGATTTTTCGCACGTTCAACATCACTCTTCGAACGAGATTCGTCACTAAGTACTTTTTTTCCGCTTTATCTTTAGCTTGCTCTGCACGAGTCACGTCAATGTCTCTTGCACGCTCAGCCACGTTGGCAATAATCGTTACGACATTATCCCGCACTTCCATAACTCCACCACCGATTGCAATATAATCAGTTGGTGAATCCTCTAAGAATCGTTTCACTCGAAGTGCACCCGATTTTTTTAAAGGAAGCATGATTGGAGCATGATGCGGTAGTATGGTGATTCCGCCATCGACTGCATCGGCACTCACAGAATAGGAACGATGGTTATACACTTTTCCTTCTGGTGTTGTGACAACGACCAGTAATTCATGTTCAGCCATCTTTAGTTTCCTCCATAAAACCCTGCTGCTTTAGCTTTTTTAATCACGTCTTCGATTGGTCCTACGTTACGGAACATATCTTCTGGAATATCATCATATAAACCATCGATAATTCCTTTAAATCCACGAACTGTATCTTTAATTGGAACGTATGAACCAGGTTGTCCTGTAAATGCTTCGGCAACGTGGAAGTTTTGTGATAAGAAGAATTGAATTCTTCTTGCACGGTTTACAATAACTTTTTTTCGCTATCTGACAATTCATCAATCCCTAAGATGGCAATGATGTCTTGTAATTCACGATAACGTTGAAGCATTTGTTGTACTTTCATCGCTACTTCATAGTGTTCTTCCCCAACAATTTCTGGAGTTAGGGCACTTGAAGTTGAAGCAAGTGGATCCACCGCTGGATAAATCCCTTGTTCTGTTAAACGACGCTCTAAGTTTGTTGTTGCATCTAAGTGGGCGAATGTTGTTGCTGGAGCCGGGTCAGTATAGTCATCGGCTGGCACGTAAATCGCTTGAATAGATGTAATAGATCCGTCTTTAGTTGAACTGATACGTTCTTGTAATTGACCCATTTCAGTTGCAAGTGTTGGTTGATACCCTACGGCAGAAGGCATACGTCCAAGTAGGGCTGATACTTCTGAACCTGCTTGTGTGAAACGATAAATGTTATCGATGAATAAAAAGCACGTCTTGTTTTTTTCCATATCACGGAAGTATTCCGCAATTGTTAAACCCTGTAAGTGCTACACGCATACGAGCTCCTGGTGGTTCGTTCATTTGTCCAAACACCATCGCTGTTTTAGCAGATACCCCAGACTCTTGCATTTCATGGTAAAGGTCGTTCCCTTCACGAGTACGTTCCCCTACCCCTGTAAATACTGAAATACCACCAAGTTCTTCAGCGATATTATGAATCAATTCTTGAATTAATACGGTTTTCCCTACACCGGCACCACCGAATAAACCGATTTTACCACCTTTAAGATATGGTGCTAAAAGGTCAATAACTTTAATCCCTGTTTGTAGAATTTCGTATTGACTGTTTAATTCTTCAAATTTTGGTGCTGGTTTATGGATTTCATGTCTTGTGAAATCTGCTGGGAATGGTTCCTTCAAGTCGATTGTATCTCCAAGAACGTTGAAGACACGACCTAATGTTTCAGGTCCCACTGGAACGCTAATTGTGCGTCCTAAGTCCACCACTTTCATGCCACGTTGCAAACCATCTGTAGATTCCATGGCGATTGTACGAACTGCACCGTCCCCTAATTCTACAGCAGTTTCCAAAGTAACAGTTTTTTCGCTACCATCATTGGCTGTTTTCACAACTTGTAATGCATTATGAATATCTGGAACGCCTTCTTCTAAAGGAAATACCACGTCTACAACTGGCCCTACAACTTGTAAAATCTTTCCAGTTCTCAATCCATTTTCCTCCTTCTAAAATCCTAATGTTCTTCCAGAGCGGCTGCTCCACCGACAATTTCTGTAATTTCTTGTGTAATTTGCGCTTGTCGTCTCTGGTTCAAATCTTGTGTTAAGTTACTAATTAAATCTTTAGCATTATCTGTCGCACTTCTCATGGCAGTCATACGTGAGGCATGTTCTGCAGATTTGGCATCGATAATGGCTCCGTAAATAAGCGATTCCGCATATTGTGGAAGCAAGATGTCCATAATAATTTCCTTGTTTGGTTCAAAAATATAATCCAATTCGTACTCTTTTGCTTCTTCAGCATCCAAGTCTATAATTGGTAACATTTTTTCAACACGGTAATTTGATAAAAGCGCGTTTACGTGGTGATTATAGCAAACGTAAAATTCATCAAATTCACCGTCACGGAACATTTGGACCGCACTTGACACAATCTTTCTTACTTCTTCAAAGGTTGGAATATCGGATACGTCGTTAATTTCAAGACGCACATCCACTCCCATTTTTTTGAAGAAGCGACTTGCAGCATCCCCAATGGTTAAGATGACATATTCATCTTTAGATTGGTGGTCTAACTCTAACATTTCTCTTGTTGATTGGAAAATGGAAGAGTTGTAACTCCCAGCAAGTCCTTGATCAGATGAAATCACTAAGTATCCAGTCTTTTTAACTGGACGTTCAATTAATAAATCGTGATAGTCGATAAAAGAAGTTACTACTTCTCCGTCCTCTGACGTTTCATCGACAACCTCTTCTTTATTGTGATTTGCGTATAGTAAGTGAGTTACAACTTCACGGATTTTTTGAGCGTAGTCTTGATAGTGACGCACTGCTTGCTCTGATTTGGCTAATTTTGCTGCAGAGACCATCTGCATGGCGCTAGTGATTTGACTTGTTTTCTTTGTTGAAACAATTCTCTTCTTTAAATCATTTAAGGAAGCCGTCATTCAGGTCACCTCTCCTTTCTACGCTTATTGAACACGTTCAAATAAATGAATTTGTTTGAAACTCTCAATTACTTTGTAGAATTTCTCTTCATCCGAAATCACATGTTGATCGCGGATTTCATTCAATAAATCTCTATGTTCGCTTTCTAAATGTTGATATAACGCTTTTTTTCAAATGATTTAATACGGTCGATTGGAATCGCATCTAATAAACCATGTGTTAAAGCAAATAAAATCGATACTTGATACTCGATTGGTAATGGTTGGTGAACATCTTGTTTCAAGACTTCAACCGTACGTTTACCACGATTTAATTTTTTTGTTGAGTTGCCGCATCTAAGTCAGAACCAAATTGTGTGAAGGCTTCTAACTCACGGTAACTTGCTAAGTCGATACGTAATGTACCAGAAACTTTCTTCATCGCTTTAATTTGGGCAGAACCCCCAACACGCGATACAGATAATCCAGCAGATAAACCAGGACGTACCCCTGAATAGAACAAGTCACTTTCTAAGAAGATTTGTCCATCTGTAATAGAGATTACGTTTGTTGGAATATATGCAGAAATATCTCCGGCTTGTGTTTCGATGATTGGTAAGGCTGTTAATGACCCTGCTCCTAATTCATCACTTAATTTCGCTGCACGTTCTAGTAAACGTGAGTGCAAGTAGAATACATCCCCTGGATAAGCTTCACGACCTGGTGGACGGCGAAGTAATAGGGAAATTTCACGATATGCCGCAGCTTGTTTTGATAAATCATCGTACACGATTAAAACATCGCGTCCTTGATACATCCATTCTTCACCCATTGCAGTACCTGCATATGGTGCAATATAAAGCATTGGTGCTGGTTGAGAAGCACTCGCTGATACAACCGTTGTATATTCCATTGCTCCGTAGCGTTTTAATGTTTCCACAAGAGCTTTAACCGTAGATTCTTTTTGACCAATAGCGACATAAATACATAATGTATCTTTGCCTTTTTGGTTCAAAATCGTATCTACCGCGATACTTGTTTTACCAGTTTTACGGTCACCGATAATTAACTCACGTTGTCCTTTACCGATTGGAACTAAAGCATCGACTACTTTTAATCCTGTAGGTAATGATTGTTTTACACTTTGACGTTGCATAACCCCAGGTGCTTCATTTTCTACTGGACGTTTTTTCGTTGTTTCGATGGCACCAAGACCGTCAATTGGACGACCTAACGCATCTACAACACGACCAATCAATGCGTCCCCTACTGGAACATCAAGGATACGTCCTGTACGTTTCACAGGTTCTCCTTCATGGATATTTTCATATCCTCCGAAGATGATGACACCGACATCGTTTTTTTCTAAGTTTTGAGCCATCCCGTAGGCGCCGTTTTCAAATTCTACTAATTCTCCAGCCATTACATTTGTAAGACCGATGACACGAGCAATTCCGTCCCCGATGAAGGAAACCTCACCGATTTCTTCAATCTGTTCTTTCGTTTCAAAAGAAGCGATTTGGTCACGAATTCTCGCTGTAATATTACTCATTTCCATTTATGCCATCTCACCTCTTTAATCCTGTTTGGCTAATTTTCTCTTTGAATTGTTTTAGTTTGTTCGCAATCGTTCCATCTAATAAATACTCTTTTGTCTTAATTTGAACGCCGCCAATCACTGAAGGATCCACGGTATTCACCCAAGAATCATATTCTTTATGAGTTTTATTTTGGAATGCAGTTGCAATACGATCCATCTGATCATCCGTTAAAGGAATCGCAGAAACAATCTCTAATTTATTGGCATTGTAAATATCTAGGAACGCTTCGAGTGCTTCTACAATATTCATCGAACCATCTTCAGACGGGAATGTTGCTATGTACTCTTGTGTTTCTTTTGATAAATGTCCAAATGCAGATTCTAATACAGATAACTTTTTATCATAAGAGACATGCTCTAGATGCATCATCTGTCTAAACGTCGAAGTATTTTGAATCCCTGCTAAAATAGCTTGAAGTTCATTCGTCACTTGCTCTAAGTGACCTTCGAATTTTGCCTTTGCATAGAAATGGCTGGCTTCTTTAACGATATCTTTGTGATATTTAACCATTATTTTTCCAACCCCTTAATGAAGGCTTCGATTACTTCTTGATGTTTCTCTTTTGTCACTTCTTTTTCAAGAATTTGACTAGCAAGTTGAACCGATAGGTCTACAATATCATCTTGCACTTGCGCGATGGCACGTTGTTTCATTGAATCCACTTCACGTTGCCCATCTGCTTTCATGCGAGAGACCACATCTTTACCTTCTTTAATCATTTCATCTTGCGTTTTTGAAGCTGCTTCACGAGCGTTATCTAAGATTTCGCTACCTTTTCACTTCTGCGTTATGAATAATTTCGTTGGCATTAGCCTGAATTTCTTCCGCTGATTTTCTTTTCTCAGCAGCTTCATCTAAATCTTTAGCAATTTTTTCACGACGCGCTTCTAACATGGCATTCACTTTATCCCAAGCAAAGAATTTCACCAAGAATAGTAACAACGTCATTGAAATTAATACGACTAAAGTATCGCCTAAAACTGTACTGACATTACCTGATAACATTACTTCAAACATCTCTCACCCCTCCTTTACGACAATAATTCCATTTGTTGGATTATTTAACGAATACAAGGATAAGAGCGATTAATACGGCGAAGATTGGCATCGCTTCGATTAAGGCAACCCTCGATGAACATTGTTGAACGTAATTCATTGCTCATTTCTGGTTGGCGTGTCATTGATTCAATTGTTTTTTTACGATAACTGCTTGGTTACCAAATGCTGCTGCTAAAGCTGCTCCTGCTACTGCGATTGCTGCTGCTAATTCTGTCATTATAAATTCCTCATTTCTTAAAAATTAATGTTTCATTACTTTTATGTGAGATGTAAACCATTGTCAACGTACAGAATACGTACGCTTGAATAGCTCCAATTACCACTGAAAATCCTTGCCATACTACTCCTAGTGGAATTGCAAGAATATATGTTATTAGTCCTGCTGCGGATGAGAACATCACAATCAATCCTAATAACACTTCGCCGGCATAAATATTTCCGTAAAGACGGAATGCCAACGTAATTGTGTTCGTAAACTCTTCAATCAATTTGATTGGGAGCATTATCGACATCGGACTTAAGTAAGAATGTTGAATATATCCTTTGAGTCCCATCTTCTGTACACCAGAATAATGTGCGATTAATGTTGTCATTAGCGCTAAGGCTAAACATACTATCGGGCTAGCTGTTGGACTGGCAAAATAGCTGTGATCTTCATAGTGAATAAAGATAATTAGCCCAACCATATTAGCGACTAGTACAAAAAGAAAAACAGTGAGAAAATGTATAAATAATACGTTTGTGCTGTTTTTCTCATCAACTGCACTGTTTACAATACCCTTCGTGAAGTCCATGAGGGCTTCCAGAGCATTTTGCAACTTACCAGGCTTCATCGAAACCTTCCTTGAAGCAAAAATTGTAAATAATGCGATTAGTAAAACACTAACCCCACATGAAATCAAAATCGGAACTGAAAACGACAATCCAAAAATCTCAACCACTTTTGGCGTTGCTTCCATGTTTCTTATTTCCCCTCCTTTACACCAAATAAAAAACTGACAATAATCCTATACTTTGAGGCTTTTACGCTCAGTACGGTGATTATTGTCAGATTTGGTGGCAATAGTCTATCGCAAAAGCGTTGACTATATAAATTTATTATTTGGTTCCGAATAAACGATCTCCAGCATCTCCTAATCCTGGAAGAATGTATCCATGTTCATTTAATCTTTCATCTAACGCTGCTGCGTAGATGTCGATATCTGGGTGGGCTTTACGTAGAACTTCTACACCTTCTGGAGCAGCTACAAGACAGCAAAACTTAATCGAGCTTGGTTGTGCACCACGCTTCAACAGTGCGTCAATAGCAGCTACTGCAGATCCCCCAGTTGCTAACATAGGATCAACGACAAACAATTGTCTTTCAGAAATATCTGAAGGCAACTTCACGAAATACTCAACAGGTTGCAATGTGTCATGATCACGATACATACCAACATGCCCAATTTTGGCTGCTGGGATTAATTCGAGAATTCCATCAACCATTCCAAGTCCTGCACGCAGAATCGGAATGATAGCAACTTTTTTACCAGCTAATGTTTTCAATGTTGTTTTAACAAGTGGAGTTTCGATTTCTACATCTTCAAGAGGCAGATCTCTAGAAACCTCATAAGCCATTAGCATTGAAATTTCGTTTACAACTTCGCGGAAAACTTTTGTTCCACAATCTTTTTGACGAATCATTGTTAATTTATGTTGAATTAACGGATGATCAAGTACGTGAAATTTACCCATTTGTCATTCTCCTTCCAATACATTAGTGTCACTTCTATTATTTTACCTAAAAACCAGTTAAATATCTAGTCTCAGTTTGAAAAACTTATTATTATTTTTCATAATCTGAAACAAACCTTTACATTTACTTCGTTACGCGTATAATTTGAAAGTTTCAGTCAACTGTTTCACTTCTTGACGGACACTATTTAATACTTCTTCATTTTCAGGATTTGTTAATGTTGTAAGGATTAACTCTGCTACTTTCTTCGCAGCTGCTTCATCAAAGCCACGAGTTGTAATAGCAGCCGTTCCGACACGAATTCCACTTGTTTTAACAGGTGGTAATGTATCAAATGGAATGGCATTTTTATTCACTGTAATTCCAACAGTGTCGAGTAATTCTTGCGCTTCTTTACCGTTTAATCCAGTTTCTTTAATATCGAGGAGTAATAGATGGTTATCTGTACCACCTGAAATCGCACGAATCACTGTTCCTTCGAACACTTCTGCCATTGCTTTAGCATTTTTCACGACTTGCTCGATATACTCACCAAATGCTGGTTGAAGAGCTTCATGGAATGCAACTGCTTTACCAGCAATCACGTGTTCTAGTGGGTCCACCTTGGATTCCAGGGAAGATCGCACTGTTTAATTTCTTACCAAATTCTTCTTTTGCTAAAATTAAACCGCCACGTGGTCCACGTAATGTTTTATGTGTTGTTGATGTTACAACATCGGCATAAGGAACTGGATTTTGATGAGCCCCTTTAGCGACTAAACCAGCGATATGAGCCATATCCACCATAAAGTAAGCTCCAACTTCTTTAGCAATTTCACTAATACGTTTGAAGTCAATTTCACGTGGGTACGCTGAAGCTCCAGCCACGATTAATTGTGGTTTTTCTTCTTTAGCGATACGTTCTAATTCATCATAATCGATTGTTTCAGTTTCTGGATTTACTCCATAAGAAACAAACTGATAATCTTGTCCAGAGAAGTTTACTCCCATTCCGTGAGTCAAGTGACCACCGTGGTTTAAGTCCATCCCTAAAATCTTATCGCCTTTCTTCACTAGCGCACGATATGCTGCCATGTTTGCTTGAGAACCTGAGTGAGGTTGCACATTGGCATATTCAGCACCAAACAATTCTTTTACGCGATCAATCGCTAATTGTTCGATAACATCCACGTACTCACATCCGCCATAATAACGACGACCTGGATACCCTTCTGCATATTTATTCGTTAGAATACTTCCTTGTGCACGTAAAACTCCTTCAGATACGAAGTTTTCTGATGCAATTAATTCAATCCCTTGTTGCTGACGATGAAGTTCTTTTTCAATCGTCTCAAAGATGATTTTATCTTCTGTAAATTGACTCATTCAACTACCCCTTTCTATCTTACCTTTCTATTTTATCACATTATCACGTTTTGTAGAAAAGCTATGAGTTCTCTTAAAGAACGGTGGATGCCGCCTTTTTCAAACGGTTCATATACGCGATTCCTACTCCTACTTCTGGAGCAGACTCGGCTAAAATAACATCTAATTTTAAGTGGTCCAATGTGCGCAGTGCATCAAATAACGCACGGTTCATATCGTCCACGCTCGTCCCCATCTTGTAAGTACCTTCAACTTTATTCTCAAAGGCATCTACAATAGCGTTTCGAGCCATCACACCCACTGTTTTTCCTTGTACTTTGTATTTATGGATAGTTTCTTCAAAAGCTTCAACCGTTCCGTCAACAACAAACACTGGTGTTTTTGGTGCGTAATGACGATATTTCATCCCTGGAGATTTGGGTACTTCACGCTCTCCTGCTGTCGTTTTGACTGTAGATTGAATAGGCCCAATGACCGCTTCAATTTGTTCTTTTGTAATGACACCCGGTCTTAAAATCACTGGGCCTTCATCATTAGTTAAATCAATCACCGTCGACTCCACACCAACAGTAGATGAACCACCGTCAACGATTCCACGAATACGACCATTCATATCTTCAAATACATGTTCTACTTTCGTTGGACTTGGCTTTGTTGAAAGATTCGCACTCGGCCCCACAAGCGGAATTCCTACCTTCGTGATTAACTCTAATGTTAACGGATGATTTGGCATGCGGAATGACACCGTTGGAAGTCCGGCAGATAAGGATGGAGCGTAAATTCCTGGTTTCGCCTTTAGAATCATCGTCAGTGGTCCTGGCCAAAAAGCCTTCGCTAAGGTCAGCGCAATTTCAGGAACTCCTTCTACAGTTGAAGTCATCTGCTGGATATCACTAATATGAACAATCAGTGGATTATCACTTGGACGTCCTTTAGCTTCAAAGACTTTTAACACCGCTTCTTGACTCGTTGCGATTGCTCCTAATCCATATACCGTTTCCGTTGGAAAAGAAACAATTTCTCCTTGTTGCAAAGCTTTAGCTGCAATATCTAAGTTCTCTTTTGTAAAAATTTGTGTTTCCATTACTGCGCCTCCTTTCCACTCACAATAATCATTCGGTCCATACCTGCAATATCTTTATGAATCGTTACTTTTCGATTTGGACAAGCTGAACTAAAAATTCGTTGTACGCTTGCTCCTTGGTTAAATCCAATTTCAAAAAAGGCTTGTCCACTATCTGTTAAAAATTCTTCTAATCGGTTGGCAATCTTTTCGTAAATCGCAAGGCCTTCATTTTCTGCAAACAATGCTTGAGTTGGCTCATAAAGTCGCACCGATTCATCCATTAATGCTTCTTCTGAAAATGCAATATACGGTGGATTACTAATAATACACTCAAACTTTTCATGTGGTACATTGCTGTACACATCGCTGTAAAATAATTCAGTTTGAAGATTGAACTTCTCTCGATTCTTCTTAGCAACAACGAGCGCTTCTTCTGAAATATCGCACCCCATATAATGATGTCGCCCAACAAGTCTTTCCAGACTTAAAATAATGCATCCTGTTCCAACACCAATTTCTAGTACGTTTCCCAACAGGGCATTGTTCTAAAAATGACTGTGCTTTTAAAACTAGTTCTTCTGTTTCTGGACGAGGAATTAAAGTGTCCTTTGTGACCATAAATTCTTCCCCTAGAAATTCTGCAACTCCTGTAATTTGCTGCAAGGGTTCAAACTTACTTAAGCGTAGTAACTCAGGTTCTAAGTCTTCAAAAGTCACCGTAGCCTCTTGTCGTAAATTCAACAAAAATTGCGACAGAGTCCATTGATTCTTGAATAGCATTAATTCTCTTACAAGATGTTGGCATTCTTCGCGTCCTAATTTCGGTTGTTTTTCTTCTAAAAAACAAGAAGCCCTAACGAGGACTTCTTGGTTTGTTGGATTAGTTGTTTCCATTATTTAATTGCTCCAATTTTTCTGTGTGATCATAAAGAATTAAAGCATCGACAATTTCATCAATTTTTCCAGCTAACACTTGATCTAACTTTTGAAGTGTTAAACCAATACGGTGGTCTGTAACACGGTTTTGTGGGAAGTTGTACGTACGAATACGTTCAGAACGGTCCCCTGTACCTACTGCAGACTTACGGTTTGCATCATATTCAGATTGCGCTTCTTGAGAAATCTTGTCGTATACACGCGCACGCAATACTTTCATCGCTTTCTCACGGTTTTTCAATTGTGAACGTTCATCTTGCATAGCAACAACAATTCCTGTTGGCAAGTGCGTTAAACGTACGGCAGATGCAGTCTTATTAACGTGCTGTCCACCGGCACCTGATGCATGGTAAATATCCACACGAATATCTTTATCTTCTAATTCAATTTCTACTTCTTCGGCTTCAGGCATTACTACGACTGTAGCTGTTGAAGTATGCACACGTCCTTGAGATTCAGTTGATGGAACACGTTGTACACGGTGCGCACCAGATTCATATTTTAATTTAGAGAATACATTATCTCCTGTAATCATTAAAATAACTTCTTTATAACCACCGATACCTGTAACGTTGGCATCCATCACTTCTACACGCCATCCTTGTGACTCTGCGTATTTTTGATACATATTCAAAAGATCTCCAGCAAAGAGTGCAGCTTCATCTCCACCCGCAGCCCCGCGGATTTCCATGATGATGTTTTTGCCATCGTTTGGATCTTCTGGTAACAGTAAGAATTTGATTTTATCTTCTAATTCTACTTTTTCTTTTTTGAGGGAGCTTAATTCTTCTTTTGCCATTTCTGCCATTTCAGCATCTAAGCTTTCACCAAGCATTTCCTCTGTGTCGCTAATTTCTTCTACCACTTGTTGATAACGTTTGAACGTTTCTACTTTTGGTCGTAAGTTTGCTTCTTCTTTTGTTAATTCCATGAAGCGTTTTGTATCGCCGATAACTTCTGGGTCACTTAGTAACTCTGAAAGTTCATCATAACGAATAATAAAACTATCTAATTGATCGAACATACTTTTCTCCTTTTTCTTCTCTTATAAGCGTTCTTCACCAGGATGGTTATAGTGATAACGGCAAACTGGATAATAGGCATCATTGCCTCCAATTTGAATTTGTTCTCCCGTATACACTGGAACACCATCGACTACGCGCATATTCATACTTGCTTTTTTATGACAATACCAACAAATCGTTTTAATTTCTTCGATTTTATCAGCATAGAGTAATAAGTATTTAGAGCCTTCGAATAATTCGTTTTGGAAATCATTCTTCAGTCCAAATGCCATTACTGGAATATTTAATTCGTCAACAATTCGAGCGAGTTCAAGAATGTGTTGTTTTGATAAGAATTGAGATTCATCAATCAAAATACAATATGGTTTCACTGCTTGTCCTTCGACGATTTCGTAAATTGGAGTATCATCAAAGATTGGAATAGCTTCACGTCTAACACCAATACGACTCGATACATACCCTACTTGATCACGATCATCAATTGCACTCGTAAATAATAAAACCGGTTTGTCTTGTTCTTCATAATTATGTGCAACCTTTAAAATTTCGATTGATTTACCACTATTCATTGCACCATATTTAAAAAACAATTGTGCCACAATTATCCCTCCAATTGCTAAACTATACCTTTAATATCTTACGATAAACGGGTACCTTTGTGCAAAGAAAAACCGTTATTTTAAGGTATTTTTCACAAACTATTTTAATAAAATTTTAAAAACGTTTTTATAAACCACTTTTTATGAAAATATGCTACAATAGTGGAGTATATTAACGGAAAGGATCGTCTAAATTGAATCTTAGAACACAAGTTGCATTAGGAGCTGGTAGATTTACTCGCTGGGCTCTGAAGACTTTTACAAAAGGCGGTAGTAGCATGCCAGGGAAAGTGGCGCACGCTATCGATCCAAACATTTTAAAATCATTAGCTGAAAACTACGATGTTATTATCGTCAGTGGAACAAACGGGAAAACTTTAACAACTTCCCTCATCGTTCAATTATTAAAACAAAAATATCCAAATATTTTAACAAACCCTACTGGAGCTAACTTAACTCAAGGGATTGTTTCGACGTTTTTAAATCACTCACCAAAAGCTGGCGAAAAGAATATCGCCGTTCTTGAAGTGGATGAAGCAACGATTCGTCACATTACTCCATATATTGAACCAAAACTATTTGTATTCACGAATATTTTCCGTGACCAAATGGATCGTTTTGGTGAAATTTATACAACATACCAATTAATGCTGGAAGGTGCTGCTTTTGCACCAAGTGCTACCATTTTAGCAAATGGCGACGCTCCTATTTTTAATAGTGTTGATACTCCAAATCCACGTGAGTATTTCGGATTCAACAATGCTGAAGATAGCGAAATGATGGCACACTACAATACTGATGGTGTTCTTTTGCCCACATTGCCAATCAATCTTGCATTATAAGAGCATTACTTATAGCAACCTTGGTAAATACTATTGTCCAAAATGCGACTTCAAACGTCCTGAATTGAATTATGCAGTCACTGCATTAAATGAATTATCTCTAACAGGTTCTTCATTTGATATTGACGGTACAACATTCTCAATTCCAATTGCTGGACTTTACAATATTTACAATGCGTTAGCAGCCTACTCTGCAGCAAAATTCTTTGGCCTTTCTACTGAAGAAATCCAAGAAGGTTTCTCTAAAGCTCAACGCGTATTTGGTCGTCAAGAAACATTTACTGTTGAAGACAAAGATGTGATGTTAAACTTAATCAAAAACCCAGTTGGATTTAACCAAATCGTTCAACTCTTAAGTTACGAAAAAGAACCATTTAGTTTAGGGGTTCTCTTAAACGATAACCCTGCCGATGGTCAAGATGTCAGCTGGATTTGGGATGGCGATTTTGAAGGACTACATGCCTTGAACGCTGTCGATACAGCCATTAGTGGTATCCGTGTTGAAGACCTCGGCGTTCGTATGGAAGTTGCCGGTTTTGAAAATATCAAAGTCTTTAAAACAAATGCGGAATTAATCGATTGGATTCGCAAAGCTCCAACGAATAAAGTCAATGTACTAGCAACTTATACTGCTCTACTCGACTTACGTAAAGACTTTGCTAAAGAAGGATACCTCAAGGAAGGGATGAACGGATGAAATTAAGAATCTGTCATTTATATGGAAACTTAATGAATACGTATGGTGACAATGGGAACTTACTCATGTTGCAACACCGTGCGAAAAAATTAGGGTACGAAGTAGAAACAACTTTAATTAGTTTAGAAGAAGATTTTAACCCAGAAGACTTTGACATCGTAATGTTTGGCGGTGGTCAAGACTACGAACAAACAGTCGTTGCAAAAGACCTTCAAAATAAAAAAGATGCCCTTATCCAATATATCGAAGATAATGGTGTTGTCGTTGCGATTTGTGGGGGCTTCCAATTACTTGGTCGCTACTACGTGAATGCAAGCGGCGAACGTCTCAACGGTATTAGCGCCATTGACGTATGTACAAACGGACAATTCCCAAATCGTTTAATCGGTGATGTTGAAATCGTCAATGAAGAATTTGGTGAAACGTATTTAGGATACGAAAACCATATCGGTAGAAC
>BNJU01002297.1_pt1 | contig 89293 bp, 101 predicted proteins | sample 8539281 | NCBI WGS metagenome assembly BNJU01 (sample SAMD00202456, study PRJDB9452) | human saliva metagenome | isolation source: human saliva | place: Japan
AGGTATATGCCATAAGTATTGATTACTTCGGAGAAGTCGATATAGTCAATGAAATAGATGGCATCATCAGTGGCTTTAAACTGCAATTCCATTCAGATATGGCTTTTCGAACATTGGATTAACTTTTGGAGTCGTCAGTCGGCATTGTGAATATTATGGATTTATAATTGAGCATTTGTGACTACAGATTCTTTTGAAAAAAAGATGTAATATGGATTTGATCTTAGTCACAGGTAGATTCGTGATATAAGTAAAGATGGCTGTTAATAAGCTGTTGGCGTAATGACAATGGATTTATCTGAGTTTATCTTCTTTCAATTGTATTGATGGCATTGATTATATTTGTTGGTATGGTGTTCAAGACTGGGACAGCAGTATTCAAATTATATTTTTACATCAATATAACCTTAATTTTTTAGAAGGCAACAATAATATGGTTTATAACAACTATTTTAGGGATCATAGTATTTACAGACTGCATTTTGAACTTATTGTAGAAATGGTTAGCACTCTTGTCATATCAATTATTGCAACATTTTACCATTGGTTCTCATGATTTCCACGCGCTATAGGTTGCTATTAAGTAATAAATTATTTCCAGTCAACATGAGCAATGTTATTTTGTTTTGAATAGTTTAGAATAATTCCCAGATTGGTTTTTAAATTTATCTGTTACAATGTTTGTAATAGTGGTATGATAATAATAATACTTATAAAGGTTGTTCTGGTTTATTCTTTAAGTTTTATCTAGAAAATAGTATGATTTTGTGGCTTTAAATGATTTGCAGACATGCCTTAATGTGTTTTATTGATTTTATTAGCAACATAGATGATGCTGTGTTTTGAGAAGGAGAATATATGGTAGTATGAATAGATGACGTGTGCATCAAAGGTGTGGTGGATAATATTTTGTCTTTGCGGTAACTATTTTGCTTCCTCTTTATTTTATTTTGATTGTGATACGGTACAAAGTGATTGACGATGAGGCGAGGTATATAAAAGGCTATGTTGGATTATGCTAGAAAAGAATACAAAACGATTTGTAACCGAAGCACATAAAAGAGATGAAATGACAGATATGAAAGTCACTAATATGCCTGATATTACGTGGATGAATCAGATGACTATAGAATGCTAAATGAAACCCTATTCATCATATAAAGAGTTAACAGCTTGACATAAAGAGAGTAAATAACCTGCTTTTATTCCAGATGGAAGGAAAGATATGATTGACTTTAAATACCCATACATGATAGATGATGCACAGCAAGTAAAGGATTGCTTTGGATGAATTTTCGTTCCAGTTTATCGCGATAATTTTTATGAACATTGGGTAATCAATCATCATTTGTTTTGCTGTATGTGCTGTTAGGAGCTATATTTTGTTTGACCAGTGTTTCCTTGTGAGTAACTCATATGGATCTTGTAGTTGGGTACTGATCCTAAAATACTACGAGTGGCTCGAGGATAAGATGCTGGCAGTGTCTGCTGCCTTTATAGTTTTATTTTTAATATGTAATTTGATTATATTTTCTTTGACAATGCTTCCTTTCTAATGAAAGGCTGGAATATGCAGGTCAGTGTGCCCTTGATACTGCGATTTATGCATGCGGACAATCAGACATGTTTTGATATATGATTGTCTCTATGGGTCTCTTACACGAGCATGAGTTTTATAACTTTTTATTGGCAATATCATGAAAGAGATGTATTTGACAATTTTATTAAGTTTCACTGTGGTATCTACTAATTTTCATTAGCTTATCTTCGGATGCATTTAAAATTGTGAAAAGATATATGGAAATATCACTATAAACGGAATAAATTTGTTTAGTATGTCACTTCCATGATATTTTAGAGTTTTGGGAAGACTTTTTAAAGTGGAGAAATAATATACTGGTGTTTACCATATTATTCAGTTTTTCACTAGTCATCTGTTCCACGCAGACTGAGAAATGAACTAAAAGCATGATGCTATAATTACATGCCCATTATATTATTTAAAATCATAAATTCCAAACTGAGATGCGGGTGTATAAAATGCTGCGTCTATCAGTTCGATAAATGCGTTTGCAGTGCGTAATAAGTATAAGCCATACTCAGCAGAAGAGGCTGCAGTGTACGTCCTTCTTCAAATGAAGGCAGTCGAGTCTTAAACTCTGGTTCGACAGTGTTGCTGTTGACATAATAATAAATTCTCCTATTTTATGATTGTTATATTTAGTGATCACCACTGTGCAGCCATCTTTACCACTTGAACAGACATACCGTTTAAATATAAAACTTGTTTTCCAGAAAATAATCAACGACATGTGTTGCTGCGAAGTTTCGTTAGAAAACAGTAGAAACAGAATAATTATATTGAATCTCTGAGGGATAAATGAGATATTTTCTTCAGAGAATTTTACTAGGAGAGGTACTGTACAGTGAAAGTCATTTTCAGCTCTATACCTTAATAATTGCCTATGGTTTTGTGACTGCATGTTCTGAGTTTTAAGAAAATACCCAAAAGTTCTACTGTGCATAAATGTTGATGAATCAGCCACGCGGTTTGTGATTTTACGGATTAATCAACTTACTGACACGTCAAAGGAATTGGAGGTCTTGTATTCCCATTGAAACTCCTGAAATAAAGCTATACAGATGGAACCAGGATCTTTTATCAGTCTATACAGGACTACATGCTGGTTTTGGGGTCGTCTTTCAAATGGCGGATATTGCATTCTCGGCATACTCAAAGGCAGGAGAAACCTGTAAAAGATTTAGATTACTAGACTTGATGAAAGTGGCGGATGTATATCCAGCTGGGACACGTTGGATCGTTAAAGGGCATAGAGAGATGCCGATGCTGTCAATGCAAATAGTAAAGGTTTTAAAAGATTTCCGAGGTATATTATTTGGGGCAGCATCTTACGCAGGTTGTTGATTCTTACAGATGGAAAGTGAAATGAGATTGCAGATTCCACCGTGTTATCCTGAGATTATTTACCGGAGAGAGGGTTTATTTGGGAGATGCCGTTTATTACAGCGGAAGGGAAGAATGAAGCCGAATTAATGGATAAATATTTTTAATAGTGAGTATTTTAGGAATTTTATATATGCTCTATTGTTTAATGGATACTGCTGCCTTTTTGGTAGAAAAAGACAGAATAATATAAAAAGCGTTTTGAAGAAAGCAAAGAGTAGAGGCAATAGCGGTATGAAAGCGTTGCATTTTCAGAATCATGTAGCTTCTTAAATTTTATGAGTGTAATTTGATGGAGACTTTATGGAACTACTCCCTAAACTGAAAATAGAATATATATTATTATTCATTGGAGGATTTCGCATGCCAAAAGCAGAGTCCTCCTCAATTCAAAAATCGGATTTGAAATTTTGGGTACAAGGGAGGAGTTTCACAAGCCGACAGATGATAGAAAAATATCTATGTAAAAGGTGAAAAAGATATATGTATCAGCATGAAATATATAAAAGCATATAAGAAACAAGTCAATCATGAGAGGCTTATTAAATCAGTCAGATAAAAAGAACATAAAGGTTTACGGGTATGAGGATTACAAGATTGATTTGAATTCCATTGTGAGAGTAGAAGATGTGGATATCGAAAATCATTGAAACTAAAATGAGAATCAGGATCTATATCAGGCACTACGAAAAGCTAAATGATGAAGAGCTAAGGTGATGGATTCTTTGTATTTCATGACTATTACGTGATTTAGCAAAGAGCAGCAGTGTATCTTCTAAGAAGATTTTTCCAGTTTTAGAAATAAGATTTTAAAAAGCTAAGAAGAGATGCTTAGAAATAATAGACTAATTAAGTAGGGAGCAGACCGGATTTATGTAGTTTGTTCCTACTCTAAAAATTTTAAAAAGGTATGGAAACAAAAGCATCTGAAAGTAAAGTTTATATAGAGAAAAAGATTTTGCCTTTGGAAAAGTGAATATATTTTTGAAAAATATAAGAATCTTGTACCTTAGAAAGCTAAATAGATAAAACAGGACATTAACCATTTATGGAGCATCTATCAACAAACGCTAGAGACCTTTCTGCTGAGAAGGTTAGGGACTTGAGGAATAACCCATATCCTCCAGCAATCTCGGTTTCAGCATATGCTTCACAAATACAAAGGATAAAAGTGAGCGACAGATTTGTATGACAAAAATAGGTTTGGCAGCCCTATTTGCGATGATGTAAATGGGGATAATGATACTTCTTTGGTGAAAGCCGAGCTCATCTTTGAAAAGAGGCGGAGGTGAAATTCCTATGTTGTGTGCTTAAGACACCTGTTAATGTCAGAAAACTTAAAGACATTTTGAGTTTTAAAAATCAGGGGTAACATGCTTATAATATAAAATACAAGGAGATTTATGAAAAGTGATATAACAAAATTACAGATTAATACAATTATGATAGCTTTAGCATTGATGAGATATTTATGCAAGAAAAAGAGAAATCTCAGAAAAGGTTTTCATCGAAAAATCTTACAAAAATATGGAAAGGTAGTGATTGTCAAAGAAAGGCAAATTATGTTAATATAAGATAACAAAACAGGGGTACAGATGAAATGATAGTGAAAGAAAAAGGTGGTAGCTATATATGCGAGAGTATCGACTGAGCATGAGGCTCAAATCTCTGCATTGGGTAATCAAATTCAGTATTATGATGATTTGTTGAAAAACATCCTAATTGGGAACTATATGATCACTATATAGATGAAGGAATATGGGTACTTCTGTTAAAAGGAAAAATTTTCATGAGAGATGATGCAAGACGCATCAAAAATAAATTTGATCTTATTGTAGAAATTATCTAGGTTTGCGAAATACAGTTGATACTACAGCAAACTCGTATATTAAGGCGAGAAGGTGTGAAGTATATTTACAGAAGATAACATATGGACGTGAATGATGAAGATGGTGAATTAAGACTGACAATTATGGCGACACTTGCTTTATAGAAAACGACGTCCGTCAGAGTAAAAAGCAGGACAAATGATTTCATTTTAAAATGAAAATTATTCTATATGGAGCAGTAATGTACTAGGTGTGACAGAATTGGTAAAGTATGTGGTTAATGAATTGCAAGCAAAAGGAACAGTGCGTAAATTTTGAGTTTATACTTGGATGAAATAGTGTTAGAAAAATTCAATTTGCACTGGAGAGGACATTTAACAGCTACAGGACTTACAAAATGGCAACTAGAGATATCAACAAAATAGATAAGGAACCCCTTGTATTGTGGTACAATAGTTTATCATAAGACGATTTATTTCCGGATAGAACAGAAAGATAAATAATTTTGGTGAGGTTGATAGAGAGTCATTGTTGAAGATGAGCATACTTTCAATTGTTACAAAAGAAACAGATTTGAGTTCAGCAAATAGCTTAGTAGCAAGTCAGTCATTGCATAATAAAAGGCTGTAGAGGGATCTCCAAAAGATGTTTGGTGTCGTAAAATGAAATGTAGAATGTGGTAGTTCCTACAATCGTGTTTACATGGCATAAATCGTCTGAAGGACCTCAATATGCTATATCAATGTCATAGTCGAATAAGGACAGGAACATTTTAAAACTCGTGAGGAAAAAGGACTTAGAAATTACTGAAAGGAATTTGTGTAACTAGAAATGGTTCCAAGATGGAAATTAGAAGTTATGGCTGATATAATATTCAAAAATTTTGGAATGATAGAGAGGAGTCCTTGCAATTGCGAACGAAATGCTGGACAATTGCTATGAAAACGAAAACATGATAACGGGTGTTAGATCGTAAGCGTGATTTAGAAGATAAAATGGAACTATGGAATCAGAAAGTATAACAAATCTTTTGAGACATGCGAATGGCTGGAGAAATTGAAAAAAGAGACAGGTACGACGAAAAGCGTGAACAAATTCTGAAAGAAAGAGCAACATCTGAAAAAGCAGTTAGAAATAATAGGTGGAGAAAACTGGTTTATCAGATGATATATATATGGACAAAGTTGAAATTCTTAAATACGGCTTAGAACAGAATTTTCAATTTTTCAACGAGATCATATTCCGGAAGAAGTTATTGATGCATTTATAAAAGGAAATTATTGTATGTCAAGATGGATTTATATGGAAATTGAATTTAACTCCAGATGACGAGTTAAAGATGCAAGTGGACGGAAGAACAGACAATTACTCACAGTAACTCAAACAGAACTTTCCTCTGATAGACACATGAGCACAGGCAGCGATTGCTAGAGAAAGTACATAATATATAGTAAAATATAATTTTAGGGCTGTGCACTCAGCGATTGAGTGTGAGGCCCTTTCTTATCTCTCTCGATTAGACTAAAATCCTTGAAGCTACAGTTTATATTCATAGAAGCTAGAAGTTGATTTTCGTTGTCCTATTTCAAAAAGTCGTTATAATAAGTAACTGTGAGCATAGTTACATTATAACATGTAACGAGAAAGATGGTTACCGTTAGCCATCTTTTTATGTGAAAACTTAGGTGGTATGATTCACTGAGTTATGCCACCCATTCTACAACTGTTATTTCCGACATCCACTTTTATGTAGATAAAAATATGTTATTAATTTCAATTTTGCGTATATTTATATACCGTTTAGGGTAAACAGATATAAAGACAAAGTATATAGCATAATAATATCCGGCTTATTACCTCTGGAAAGTCCAAGATCTATAACACACTCTCATTCTAACGTTGGTTTACCATTTATTAGATTTTATTCAAGCAAGATTAGTGGTAAAATATTTTCAAAATTAAAGAGTTATGAATAAAAGTAATTATATGGCGATATGAATCAGATATTTTATGGAGGAGAGGATGTCAAAAGCAATAGTAGAATATTAATATATGGAGCAGGTGTAATAGGTTCATTATATGCGGTACTATTTTTCCAAATGCAGGTTATGATGTCAGTATCTATGCAAGAGGTTACAGATTGGAAAAGCTAGAGAGAAAATGGGCCGCTATATTTAGAAAAATAAAAAGGATCAAAAAGGCTGAGAGTAGCTATGTTCAAAGCTTTCAGATACTGATATTTATGATTTTTATTTTTCCTGACAGTCAGAAACAATCAGCTAAAAAGCATTGACGGGAACTAAGAACAAATAAAAGTAAATGTATAGTTACTATGGTGAAACAACTTTTGACTATAAAGAACTTGAGAAAATAGCAGGTAAGGGCAGGATAATTCCCAGCATTTCCGGGAGCAGGGGCAGCATCACGGATGATATATTGGATGCTTCACTTACTCAAGATTTATAGTCAACAACATTTGAGAAATCACAGGTGTAAAGACCAAAAAGAAGCAAATATCTTGCCCAAATATTTAAAATCAAAAATCCTATCAGGAAACAAGAGATATGCATAAATGGCAACTTTGTCATTTGGCAATGGTAATACCTATTGCAGATGCATATTATGAAGCAAGATATGCATGTAGGGACTTGAAAAAGATATAATACATAGAACCGCAAAAAGATTAAAAAGGAAATTTTTATCTTTTTGAAAAAGACTGGGAGAGATTTCACCTTGGAAACTTAATGTCTTTTATAGTAGTACCTGTCAAGATATTAACTTTGCGCTAAGATTTTTATTTGAAAGCAGTTTCAGAGATAAATTTATGTACCGGCATTCGATGAAGGCAAGGGATGAGATGACAGACTGCATAGGGAGTTTATGGGTATGTGTTGGGATGATTTATCTTACAGTGGAAAAACACACTTATCAATAAAAACAATATTGAAATTTTTATGTGCTCAGGTCCAATAAACTGGGCTCAGAGTTTCAGGAGCAGTGGCACATACATATAAGGATATCGAGCTTTATAGGAAAACATATATGATAAGCTTTTTACAAAAATTATTCGACTGAATCTATAAATATCTGTACGAATATTGTAGGGTGGGAAATGCATATTCTATACTACTAGAGATAAACAGAGATAGGAGATGTGAATATCATAAAATCGTTTAACAATACGATTGATTACCTTGAAACGGTTCTTGATGATGAAATTGATGAAAGAAAATATATGTTATCAGGATATCTACTCTATGTTCAGTCGTTTGCTTTTCTATTCTAACGGGCAACTCTCTAAATATTTAAGGAGTAGAAGACTGACAGAAGCTGCGATTATGATTAAGAGATAGGATAAAAAGATAGTGATATTGCATTCAAATTCGGATATGAATCATCTGATTCTATTTGGGACTGCATTCAAGAATTTTCATGAGTTTACTCCTTCGAGGTAAGAAATGGAAAACCGTTTCAAATTAGTTTCACGAGTGCAGTTGGCACTAAGTGTAAAGGAGGAAGAAGCATAGAATATTACAATTTCAAAAGAAAAAGCATTTATAGTCAGAGTGTAAATGAACAAAACATTAATTCATCATTATGTTCGAGTGTCTGGGATAAGCTATACAGGAAAAATATAGCAGTGATGAGCTTGACCAAGTCTGGAGAGGACAAACTGTGGGTGTTGTTGTGATGTAGAAAGTCCCGGGTACTATCAATTTATATTGCAGGCTACATTATTACAGATTTAGATAGGGCGACATGGGGCTATATGTTTTTGGAAGTTAATGAGCAGAGTACGCCATTGTGGAGCTTAATGGAGAAGTTCTGATTGTATACATAAAGGATGGCAAATGATGTTATGGGATAGTCTTTCCGGAACATGGTTATATACATCCAGGAAGCCCTGACTTGAATATTATTACAAGGTGATATGTACAGCAAAGATTACAAAATGGAACTTTGGATTCCAGCATAAAAAGCTTGATTTAAATTATATAATTATAAAAAGGGAGGTGATTCTCGCATCATTTAATTGTATATTATTCATACTCGGGAACAACAAGAAGATTAGCGGAAGATATTGCCTTGATTACTGATGGAGATTTGAGAGAACTGAAGCCACAAAAGCCTATTCATTTTTACAGTATACACAGCTGTAAAAAGTAAGAGAGAGAAATAGAAAAGGATACTGTCCTACTCTTATTCAAGGAGTGGAAGATATTGAAAATATTGAAGTGATTTTTATCGGTTCTCCAAATTGGCTCAAGACTTTGCCCCACCGTGTTATCGTTTTAAGAAAGGTTGATCTGAGCGAAAGACAATCATTCCGTTTTGCACGTCATGGTGGAGGCAGGGTTTGGGAGAAATGATTGAAGATTATAAAAAGGAATGTAAAATTCAATAATTAAAGATGGAGATAGCATTAAAAGGCGATTACAGTTTTGATGAACTACAAAACATGGTTGAAAAATAATGTGTAAATACTCGGTTTTGCATTGCGGAAAGCAAAAGTAGCAGGTTTTTATATAGTGCATTGTGAAAAAGCAACACTGCTGCTGTACAGAAGGGCTTTTGGGAAAAATGTATGAAAAAGGCAAAGGGCAGTATCATTCCGAAGACCTTCTCCATTTGTATATGCTTACCATGTGGTATGTGCTCGGAAGCAGAGAATGGAAATCTTTGTTGAACTTTGCATTTAGAGTTGTAGTGGAATGCACTGAATCTATGTGCGAAAGGGTGGCAGCTCTTAATATAATTGATGCCTAATTGGTGGGGGAAAAGAACGCTACGCAAAGCAAAAGGAAATTTAATAACTTACGTTTTCCTATTGAGCAAAACTAAATACTGAGATATGGAGGCGATAGAAATTAAAACATCCTATCGCCTTTTTACTAGATTACATGAGAGGGCTTTGTGAGAAGTGGAATTTGATTAATTTTATAAATATAAATAAGAGATATGAGTAGTATTGTCATGATTTGAAAAACATCTTACAAGATGACAATAGATGTCAAGGTATTGTAGTATAATAAATGTAGGAGATATTAAAAATGAAAGATAATAGGCTATTTAGGATACTATATTATATTTTTAGAAAAGGAAAAAGTTACAGCAAGTGAACTTTTCAGATAAATTTAGTATCGGTCAGAACAATTTATAGAGATATTGACTCCATCAGCAGTGCTAGTATTCTATCTATGCGTTGCAGGGAAAGGGTGGTGGAAATAGAAATTGACAAAGATTTTGTTCTTAGTAAATCACCTCTTTCTGAAATGAGAAAGACAGCAAATTATATAGCTATTCAAAGGCTTGGATAATGCTAAACAAAAGCAATATGAAAATAAAGTTCTGACAAAACTTTCTAGCACTCTTATATTTTTCTTTTCGAGATGGGGCAGAAGTATTAGAGCCGAAAGAGATAGGAGGAAACAGATTAAAGAAATGATAAATAAAATGGCAGAAAAATATATAACCTCGACAAATGAAAAGTGTCAAGTACGCTTGTATCAATAAAATTAACCAAATGTAAAGGAGGACGGATATGAAAATATGAATGTAGAAAACAAGAGATCTTTATGGTGTAAAGCAAGCACCTATCATGTAGAAGCGCTAAAAGCAAAAATTTATTTTAGCTAAAGTGTGAGAGAAATCCAATGAAATGGATTTCTCAGACAGAATATCCGCATTATATTCTCTTGCCTATGCCATAAAATGTTGTTTTAAAAAATTCGATGAGAAAAATAAAAACTGATAACGAGATTACAGATTTTACGGTATATCCATTAGAAGGCTTTTGGAAAAAGTAAATGAAGAAGAGCTTGATAAAAACAAATTGGAATACACATTGATGATTAGGCAACCTGATTTTTATTACACAAGAGATATTCACAAAGGCACTTGAGAATACAAAAAGAAAAAGCCAAACGCACTGTATGATGAGATAAAGCTTTTAGAGAAATAGAAGAGAGTCAAAATCTATCCATATTTTTGCATGTTGGAAGTTATGATGATGAGCAAAAATCATTTGAACTGATGAATGAATTTGCAAGAAAACTTGATCTCACAAGAATAGGTGATTTTCATAAAAGAAATATACCTAGATAATAAAAACAGGACATCAGAAGAAAAACAAAACTATATTAAGATATTCAGTGAAATAGGAGGAATTTGTTATGTCACAGACCGACGACAAAATGATTTAATGATTGCTGATAAGAAAACTATGAAGAAAGTTATATTTACTTATTTCAAAGATGACTGAGGAAGAGTTAAATACACATTTGAGTTTTTCAAAAAGAGGAAAAAGAGCTCCATTGGAAAAGAGGATAAAAATCTAAGAGATGTTTTAATCCATCTCTATGAGATGGCATCAGCTTATTTTTGAATTGGGTGCATTCCAATCAAAAGAGAAGAAAAACCATTTTTGCCTGAACCATATAACTGGAAAAACTTATGGTGATATGAATGTGGGTTTGGAAAACATCAAAATACTTCCTTGAAAAATGCAACTAAAATGTTTCATAAATCCCATAGCGATGTTTTTACAGTTGGCTGAAACCTTTACAAACGAAGAACTTTTTCAAAAAGGTGTATATAAATGGGTTGGAGGAGTACGCTGGGTCTCTATTTTGTGAGTGCGACTCAGAAGTCATTATGATTGGGCAATGAAAAAGCTAAAGGCTCATCAGAAAACTAAAAGTCAAAATAATTGGGGTAGTAAAGTGCATTTTACAAAAAGCAAAAGGAATACTTTTCTTCAAAAATGGAATGAATTTGTTTAGAGGTTGCACTTATGACTGTATTTATTGTGCAGACTCAAAGTAAATGCTATCAGATGAATCATAAATTTGAAGATGTAGAAGTAAAAGAAAATGGAATCAGTCTGGAAGAGAGCCCTAAAACGAAAGCGAAAAATGTATAATTCAAATGACATTAACAACTATGATGAAGAACTTTTGTACAAAAATAGAGCCTAATGTTTAACAACAAAAGAAAAGGGTTGAAGCTTGAAAAATATTGCGTGATGAGGGAATACCAACAGTTGTTTTGCTAACTCCGATACTGCCATGTAGTAACGATACGGAGGAAAATATAATTGGTATTTTAAATTATTGCAGGAAGCAAAAGTGTTTGGAATAATATGCTGGAATGGGACTTCACACTCAGAGAGGGAAATAGAGAGATTATTATTTGCAGTTGGATGAAAAATTTCCAAAGCTGGAAAGAAAGATACATCAGATAATATGAAAACAATTATGTAAAGGAACAACACTAAACAATAAAAAGCTAATGAGTTTGTTCTCATGAATTCGTGAGAAGAACGTATCGTTCATGATAATGAAATAGCGAGAAAAGCAAAGTTCATTACCAATCGAAATCAACTGCTTGAAAGCTATGAAGAAATAGCCTTTGTAAAATATCTATCACTATGCGATGACGGAGTGAGCGGAACAACTTTGATAGGAGGATTTCAAAATATTATAGAAAGCAGTAGAAAAGAAAACAAAGTATCTACTGTGATAGTTAAAGATATGGTGGGTTTGGCAGAATTACCTCAAGAAAAATACAATCCATCTTTAGAGCAAGAATGGAAGAGGCAGCAAAGAGTATCGCCAAGCGTTACATACTGGCTATTTTAGAAAACCAAAGAACAAACAGGAGCTACTTGTCGATAAAGAGCGCAAGGTCGTAAAACACATTTATAGAAATGATAGAAAAATATATCGTTATTGAGGAACGGCAGTACCAACGATAAATGAGTATATAGAAAAGTAGTAGTCCATGGAAGCAACAGGGGAAGACAAGGAAAATACAGAAAACAACATGTTGATGTGTACTTTTAATTTTATAGGTAACTGTCAAGTTCCACATAAAGTTGATATAGAAAAATGACTTAAAAATGTTATAATATATAACAGATTTAAGGTAAGATATATTAGCTGGGAGGACTAATTTTCACTTCGATTTGTAGATAAAGCTGATGTAGATGATTTACTGAAGTTTATAGTGATAAAAATTCATTACCTTTTTCAGTAGCGATAATTGTGATGGGGATACTACTATCCAACAAAAAGATAAGATGGAACAAGCTATTGATTTTTGGCTAAAAATCACTATCAGACAAAATGGTTCGTTCGTTGGGTTTATCATTTATAAGGTTTCATTAAAAGCAATTGGAACTATTGAACTGTTTAATAGAACATCAGTTTAATGTAATGAGCGTACTTAGACTGGATTTGAAAAATCAGATATGAAAAAGAAAGAAGTTATTACTAAAAGTTCCTAATTACGCCATTGAAAGAATTGCCAACTTGCGAGTAAGTTGATTGTATGACAAAAAGGAGAGTGAATGAATATGAAAATCAGGATTTTATTTTTGTTTGATACTAGGAGAAGTGATTATATGGGTAATAGAATCATCTATTGGAAAAAGCGTTCTCTGGGTACTTATTTGGTTTTGGTTTTTATGGTTCTGTATACAATTCTTGATATTTCAATATGGAGAAGATTGCACCCTGAACAAAGTAGAGTTTTAAACTTAATCACTGTTGATTCTATGTGTGGCGATATTTCTAGATTTCACTTATGACAAAAACAAATTTCAAAAATAATTGTTTTTCAAATGTCCTTTAGCAGGAATAACATTAGCGTTAGGGTGTCTCTGTATTATTTATTTCCTAGATATAAGAGTTAGATCCATATTTGAAGATTTTCCATCAGTAAAGAAAACTATCAACAAATTATACGTTTTAATAAAGATATCGCCGATTGTCCAGTTTCTCGATTTTTGTATCTTTTGCTCCTATTTTTGAGAAGTTTAATGAGGAGGATTCTTGCTTTGATGGTCTTTCCACAAACTATGGGAAAATTAGTTGCCCCTACTTATATCTGCCACACTTTTCAATACTTCATTTAATATCGCTCAAATAGTACCCTTCATTTATATGGACATAATTTTAGGTTTGCTTTATATATACTGATTCTATATTTTCTTGTATCCTTGCTCATATAGATATAATTCAATTTCATATATGATGATAATGTTGACTATATATAAATCATAACAAATAACTTAGTTTAATTAAAAATCAATTGTTAAGATATAGAAGTTTTGCTATAATTTTATTCAAAAGGAGAAAAGAAGATTGAAAAATTGTATATTTAATTTTTCTAGAGCATTTATCGCATTGTATGCAATTCTGACTCTTATTGCAGTGATTGCGGAAATAAAGAGATAGGTTTTCAAAGCATTCACTTGCTATATTTTATCGGAGCTATTTTGTTGATTTTCGGCTACAGTCACAGAATCTACCATGACATCTATATCTTTCCTTAGTGTTAATGATTCATTGGCAATTTTTACCGGTTATATAGTTGGAAATTTACAATTGCCTCATATTGTAATTCGTATATTGATTACAGTACTGTTGTCTTTAATATACGGTTGTTCAGTTAGCTTAAAATAGTAAAATAAATTTTTAAAGTGAGGTTTATAAAAAGAGGAAAGGTAAAGCAAGCTAGCTGATGCTTCCTTTTGTTAACTCAAAAAGTAAGCGTCAGCTAAGTCATATGAGCAAGATAGCATGAGTATCCTCATACTGAAGAAATTAGAGAGATTAGGTGTATACTCGTCCAAGATATAGCAATTCGATTCCTACTACATAATAGTAAATCAACTTTTTGAACTATTTAATATCAGGTCAGAGGGCAGTGCAGATTAGTATACGATACAGTGGAATTCAAGAATAATTTAAAAGTTCAGAGATAATACTAAGGGTTTATTCGTAAGATTGATGATTCCATATCAGTTTATAATGATGATTCTTATATACGCGTGTTTATGATTCCGGTAAGGAAAAATAAGAAAACCAAAGGAGGACTTTATCAGATCGCCGAGTGTTGTGTTTGAATATACTAAAAATGTATCGGATAGAGTAGATTTGATTTTGATTCTTTTATCATAATATTGGGAAGTGACTGAAAATCTTAAATCGAGTATATTTTGTTATCTTGCCAATCATATTTTTCCTAAGCAAAATCCAAAATGATGACTTGATATTTTTCTCATATTATTTCTTTTCATAAAGATATGCTATATATGGCGAGAAAAGAGGGTGATAGTATTGACATTACTTTACTTTAAGTTAGGTTTAGCATGTTGGAAGATATGTAAAAGTATAGAGATGCTGATTGAAGAAAGTAAGAGAGTCCTATATGATGAAGATTTACAAAGATCAGTGAAAAAGTGGCCTACAGGAGAAAGTGAGTGAAATTCCATTTATAAGATATATGCTGAGTTTTATTAAAAGCTATAAAGAATGTGATGACAGATTTAACTATGCAGGAAATGAAATTGACATCACATGAAAGAGTATTATCTGTTCGAAAAGTCATTAGATCCGCTTTATATTATGATACTCTGTCCTGATATATTGCAAAGGACGATGGAACGATACTTTTAAAGGAATTACATGATAATGACAAATAAAACAGATAGGTGGTAGCGTTCAACAAAATATGTTAAGATTTAGAAAGAGTTGTGATTTAGTTACATGAAAATATTATATCATAGCTCTATAATAGAGATATACTAAATAATAATCATGAGTACTATAATGGATTTAGATATGAAGAACTACAAAATTTCGACAGCGAAAAGAATAGAATTGTGCAGATTTTGAGGAGCAAGCGAAGAGATAGAATATCATTATCAATTAATCTGCACAGACAGAGATGAAAGGTACGAACTTAAATCTGTCAGGCAGTTTTTATAAACACGATAAAGAAGGTTTAGAGTTTCTGTTTGAAGTTTTAGATAATGAAGATGATGAAAATTTAAAAAGTATTTATAGAGCTACCTTATGCAGAAACTCTTTCAAAACTAAGACATGAGATGTTGGAATTTTGTAATAAAGCTTATTCCAGGTTATGACCTCACTTATAGAGACAAAAGATGCTATACTTCGACAAAGATTATTATATCTCTTGGATGGATAGGATCTTCTGATAAATCGATATTTTACAAAGAAATTTCGGAGGATAAAGACGAGTCTTTGCAGGGCATGGTCAGCATCAAGCCTTTGTGCAAATGTCGTTTCACGGAGTTGAAAAAGATTGCTCTGCAGAAAGTCAAGTCATGTGCGGCTGGCAATTGCTAAAGAAGATGGTTACTATGCCTGCGGTATTATGATAGAGTCCGCTCCGATTTTTATTTGGAAGAAATGGATAAGCTCGATCGGCTGTAGAGATGTGGATGCTGAGAGAAAATAGAAAAGGCAAGAAAATCGGCGGTAAGATTTTTGAATAAGTAGGAAGAAAATACTTTTGATTAATATTTATGTTTTGTAGATGTGTCATTAAATATTTTTCAAAATCGATTTTGACGAACAGCCCGATTTTTCTGTATAATACTCGTCAAAAAGGTGAGCGTAGACTTAGAGACATAATTTGCTACCCTTTTATTATTCAGTTAAGGAGGTATAGCGTATTAAAAAGGTATAGAAAGAATTAGTTTTGTATTTATTATATTGATGTTTTTGCACTGTTGGTTTCAGGCTGTGCAAAACAAAGTGAAAACAATAATATTCATATCGGAACAGGCAGGACAGGCGGTACATATTTTGCATGGAAATGCCCTAAAAGGAGGTAGCCGAGCAGGAAAGTGATATTGATATGAGCATACAGATGAGTGCCGGTTCTGCGGCAAATCTCAGATTGCTTGAAAACAATATCGTCGGTATGGCAATAGTTCAAAATGATACTCTTACAGATGCCTACAGCGGAAGAGTGAGTTTGAGGAATCCTTTAAAAATAACTAAGGCTGTTGCAGGGCTTTATATACGAAGAGCTATCAAATAGTCATAAATAAAAAGCTGAAATTGAATTCTGTGGAGGTTGGCAGGACTTAGAGTTTCGGTAGGTGAAGAGGCTCCAGGTGTTTTGAAAAATGCAAAAGAATATCCTGAGAGCCTACGGTATGACTGTAGATGATATTGATGTGAGATATCTCTCGTTGAAGATGCAGCAAATGCTGTAAAAACGGGAGATAGAAGCATTCTTTGTAACAGCGTCGGCACCTACAAAGGCAATTTTCGGATTTAGCTGATTCAAAATGTAGCCTATCGATATTCTTTCATTGGATGACAGAGCAATAAGATTTCTACAGGACAGCTATAACGGATATAGCGTTACTACAATTAGGTACGTATAAGGGTATAAATAAAGGATATTACCACAGTTGGAGTAATAGCTGTGCTTTAGTGGCAAAACAACAATATGAGTTCAAGCAATATTGAAACTGTATTAAATCTTATAAAAAAGCACATCAGGACGAAAGCTTTAATAAGATATCAGGTAATACTGTAAATTTTTCTGATGAAAGCAACTTTAAACAGTATTGCGGTACCTCCATAAAGGGCTGCAAGTGAATGGTACAGTGCAAACGGAATAACCGTATTGAAGGCTGAGGTTAAGGCTGATAATGTTCCAGAAAAACTTTGAATCTGGATATGTACCAGACAGTTGCGGTTGCGGTACTTGCACTCTTTATTGAGTACTTTTAAAGGAAAGAATAAAGTTTTTAACAACATTTTGTATTCCCTGCGCCTGTGGTAGGTGGTATGATTTTTGCCGTAATATTCTGTGCATTGTATGCACTTGGCATTCTTAGAGATAAATTTTGATGAGACTCTTGAAATGTATGCATGGTTATGTTCTTTACATCTGTGGGATTTCAGGCAAATATGAAGGTGCTAAAGAGCGGTAGTAAGGTACATTTATATTCCTTATATTGGTATTATTGCATATAATATCTCAAAAACTTTTGTAGCGTGGGCCTTTCAAAACTTCTTGGTATAAATCCGCTTATAGGTATGTGTACAGGTTCCCATACCTCATGATTGGAGGACATGGACTGCTGAGCTTTCGATCCTTTGCTTGAAGATATGAATGTTGACGGTGCGACAACCCTTGCTACAGCAGCAGCTACTTTTCGGACTTGTAGCAGGCTCGCTTATGGGCGGACGCTGGCAAACGATCTTATAAAAAGAAGAGCCTTATGGATACTGCGGTATATGAAGATGACAGTGCATGGTGGAAGAGGAGATAAAAGCACAGAAGAGAGGGTTTCAATGTCGCACCTGCAATGTATCAGCTTACATTGGCAATGGGTATAGGAACTATTGTATCTTTTGTACTTTCAAAAGACAGGTGTGACATTCCCGGTTTATATAGGTTCTATGATAGTTGCAGCTGTAATGAGAAATATCAGTGAATATACGGACGTCTAGAAGTACATATAGGTGAAATAAACGACCTTGCGAAGTATCTGTCTTTCGCTTTTTCCTTGGAGTGCAATGATTACATTAAAGCTCTAGCAGTCTGGCTGCACTTGCTCTTCCTCTGTTTATACTATTGGCAGTCAAAGTAGCTCTTATGTATATCTTTGCAAGATTTATTACATTCAAATAGTATGGAAGTGATTATGATGCATGTATTGTGTTTGGCAGCTGTACAGTTTCGGTATGGGTGCAACACCTAATGCCATGGCAAAATATGCAGGCTGTTACAGAAAAATATCTTCCTTCAGTGAAAAGGCATTCTTACTTGTCCGATAGTCGAGAGTATGTTTGTGATTTCTAAACAGCTTGACAACATTTTATAAACTTTTTAGGTTAAGATGTATGTTTAAAAGCTCACCTTATAAGAGGTGAGTTTTTGTTGGAATAGTATATTTTGATTAAGATTTTAGTTGAAGTTTTTGTAGTAAAATATTATATTCTATATTATGCGGAATAATAAAGTTCTGTATGAAATGAAAGAAAGAAAAATTTGGTAGGAGTAGATGACTTTTTGACTGAAAATATATAAAAATAATACCTAGGGGACAAATGCTAAAAAGGAAGAGTAACTATACCTACAGATGTTGATATCATTGAAGAGACAAAAGGAAATACTGGAGCTTTAGTGCTGATGCCATCAGAGATTGTGACGGAACTGAGATATGCCTAAGGAAATAGAGGAACTGGGTGCAAAGATCTATGCTGCTTGTTATACCATCAGAAAGGATAATGGTGGGCAAAGGCAAATCCTGATGAAGTCAGCAGATGTATATGACTGACTTCCATACGGCAACAGAGGATACTCTTAGAATCAGATTGATGGAAGGAGCTTACGTCCGGATCTTTTGAAGGTCAATGATTATGATGATATAAAAAGATGGTGGGAAGTCATGGACGGGACTATCGGAGAGCCCTGTGAGTGACTGGAGTTATGAAGAAAATGGTGAAGTAATTATAAATGCAAAGAAATATCATGAGTATACAGTGAGCTTCTGGCATATATATCTAGGGATCCTGTACATATGTACAATGCGGTGACAAACAGTTGGACAAATTTTGAAAAAGCAGATAACTTTTCGATGTACGTCAGCCAAAAACAAAAGTCTACTCATGAAGAGACTCGAAAAGTTTTTGGAGGAACATCCTAAGGTTGATGTAATAAGATTTACCACATTCTTCCATCAGTTCACTGATATTTGATGAACTTACAGACAAAAAGTATGTGATTGGTATGGATATACAGCTTCTGTAAGTCCATATATTTTGAACCAATTTGAAAAGGAAACAGTATTAAGTTCAGACCTGAGATATATTATGAGACCAGGGATATATGAACAATACCACAGAGTTCCATGTATGGAATATTTCACGATTAGTGTTCCAAAGAAGAGAGTTGCAAAGCTTGCCAAAGAGATGGTGGATATAGTTCATGAGATACGGTGGAAGCAATGATGTTTTGGGTGATCACTGGATCGGTATGGAGCCGTATATGGAAGAGTTTTCAAAATATAGGTCTGGATGCGGTGGTTGGAAGTGTCGAAACGGACAGACACTTAGACTTATCAGTGATATTGAAGGGGGTAAAATATACAGAGGGCAGACTTTTGCCTTATTTCTTCCTGGATACATTCATAAAGGAGGTGATCCCTTAGGGGAGGCAAGAGAAACTGGATAACAGCCGGAAGGGCAATACTTAGAAAAGCCCATGTAGACAGAATAGGCTATGGCGGTTATTTAAAGCTTTACACTTGATTTTCCTGGTTTTATTGACTATACAAAGCAGGTATGTGATGAGTTTTAGAGAACTGTATGCAGAATGCAGAAGGTCTATGAGCTCATGTATAAAAGAAGATTGCCATGACTCAGCAGTTGGGAAGATATAAGGCATGGGGAATCATATGGTTTCACATGCCATATACTACAAGAAGAACTATTCATATGCAGGGAGTAATAGGGCGCTTGAGCAGTTCTCCATTCGATATTGACTTTATCAGCTTTGAAGATATTTTAAAGGATGAGGATATTTTTAAAACAGATTTGATATAGTAATGAATATCGGTGATGCAAACATCAGGGACAAACCGGTGGACAGTATTGGAGTGATGAGAGAATACTTACAGATAAGGGACTTCATATATAATGGCGGGAGGCTGATGAGGTGTTGGTGAACCGAGGCGGATATGCTTATCCAGGAAGAATGCTGCAGCTTGCAACTCAGCTTGGAGTAGAGCTTGAAAACGGCTACTTTGGCAGAGGCAAGTATTATAAAAAGTAAAATCACATTTTATTAGAGAGAATCCTGTGATGAAATATACTGTGAAAGGGTAAGGACTTCATTTATGCACTTGAGTACAAATTCTTGCTTTAGATGGAGACTCCATACAGCTTTGCATGTAGAGAAGAGTGGTAAAGAACATGTTTATATCAGTTTACCTTGCAGTCTTGAAAATAACTAGATTACTTATAGAGAGCGTCCTTTGGGCTTCACATGATGAAGAGGTATTCACAGAATGGTTCAGCACCAACTTGAATGTAGAGAGTAAATGCATATGTGAAAAATAATAAATTCTGTGTGGTAAACAATACTCTATGAAGACTCAGGGTTACAAATATATATATAGGGAGATGGAAGTTCATTTGAACTTAAACTTGAGCCTAATGAAATAAAATGGTTTGAAAATAGAGGAAAAGTATGAAATCAAGTATAATAGAAGTATTGCAGCAATATGATAATTTGCCAGAACTAAAGAGTTCTCGGAGTATGGTAACGGTCATATAAATGATACATATCTTCTGGATTATGAGGGTATCGGTAAGATTATTTTTACAAAAGATAAATAAATCAATATTTAAAAAGAGCCAGAAGAAGCTTATGGAAAATATTGCATTAGTAACCTCATTTTTAAGAGATAAGATTGAAAACGGCGGAGATCCGGACCAGAGACTCTAAATCTTATAAAGACTGGAAAGACGGTCAAAAGCTTTTACAGAAGACAGTAAAGGGAGATATTTGGAGAGCCTATGAATTTTATATCGGATACTATATGCTATGAGCAGGTTACAAATGCTAGAGATTTTTATGGAGTCAGAGCTTTTGCTTTCGAAAATTTCAAAATCTTTTGGCAGAGCTTTCCGTAAATAAACTTAGTGAAGTTATCAAAACTTCCACAATACAGAGGACAGATTTGTTACATTTAAAGCACAGATAAATGAAGATCCTCTGGGCAGAGTAAAGGATGTCAAGAGGAGATAGACTTTTTCTAAACAGAGAGGAATATACCCATATATTTAACAGAGCACTTGCAAATAATGAAAATCTCTTTGAAGGTTACACATAATGATACCAAGCAACTAATATTTTTATTTGATAAAGATACAAAGAAGGCATTATGTGTAATAGACCTGACACTATAATGCCCGGAGTTTGCAGCTTTTTGACTTTGGTGATTCCATTCGTTTCGGTGCAAATAAAGGACTTGAGGATGAAACCGGATCTGTCAGTGTAGGTCTTGATATTGAAAGCTGTTTGAAAAGCTTTACAAGGGATTTTTGGAGCTTTGCGGTAAGAGTTTAAATAAAAGAGATTGAAATTTTGCATATGGGAGCCATAGTAATGACCTATGAATGTGGTATAAGATTTTTGGGAATTATATTGCAGGTGATAAGCATTTTAAGATAGCAAGGAAAATCATAATCTTGATCGTGCAAGAACTCAAATAAAGCTTATTTCGGATATGGAAGAACATATTGAAGAGATGAAAAAGATTATAGAAAAGTATATTTAGTTTTATGAGTTGGAAGCCACAAAGTGTAACAAAAACATTTGTGGCTGTTTATAGAAAACGGATACTGATATATGTTAAATAAAATTATACTATGCGGCTTTATGGCGAGCGGAAAGACAACTATAGGAAGAGCGTTGGCTGAAGATTTCTGCAAATATATAGATACCGATGAGTTCTTGATAGAGACCTATGAAATGGATATACCTACTATATTTGAAAAACATGAGTGAGAATCATTTTAGAGATTTGAGAGCATGATATAGCTAAAAAGGTTTCCAAAATGACGTCCGGAGTTATTTCACAGGCGGAGGAATGCTTACATTTGACAGAAACAGTGAGGTTTTAAAAAGTGGAGGCATTATCATATGTCTTGTAAGAGATTTTCATAGGATATGTGAAGACCTGCTCTCAGATACAGAACAGACCACTTGCAAAGATAAGTCAAAGAAGAACTTAAAAAGATGTATGATATGAGATTTCAAAATATCAAAAGCATGCGAGACTATACTGTTGAGAATAACATGGCAGCTGGAGGACTGTAAAAAGATAATATCCATTATTGACGTAGATCAAAATAAATTATATCACTACTGACAGTATGTTCGAACTGTTCGAACATTATAATGGAGATAATAATGGATACAAAGTATAAAAGACGAAGAGGTGCCAACAAGGCACAATTTAAAAATATATCAGTGGACATACCAAGAGGAGAATTGGTTGTTTTAACAGGGCTTTCGGTTCGGAAAGTCCTCTTTAACGTTCGATACCATATATGGGGACAAAGAAGATATATGAGTCATAATGTCTTCATATGCCAGAATGTTTCTTGGACAGATGGAAAAAGCCTGATGTAGGGAAAGTATGAAGGGCTGTCTCTGCGTTTCAACTAGACCAAGATACTGAAACAGAAACCCAAGGTCTACAGTAGGTACTGTTGACGGAATTTATGATTGCCTCAGACTTTTGTATGCAAGAATAGGTATTCTCATTGCCCTTGTTGCGGTAAGGAGATACATAGACAGAGTATTGATCAGATGGTCGACAGAGTGCTCACTCTTCCGAAAAGACGAAAGTTTATGATACTTGCACCCTGTGGTAAAGGAGCAAAAAGGTAGACATGAGAGGTGCCCAGAAAGTGCATCAGGCTATGTACGTGCTATGATAGATGGAAACATGTATGAACTCAGCGAGGAGATTACACTGGAAAGAATATCAGCACATAGCATTGATATTAGTAATGAACAGACTTTCAGTAAAGGGAAAATATAGAAAAGAGAGCTTTGAATATCATGGAAGCCGCATCTAAAATCTTGGAGCAGCTGTGCCACTCATTGATGTGATAGACGAGTGAGCCTATGAATTTTCACAAAACTTTGCATCCTGATTGCAGTATTTCGATTGATGAGAGTGGAGCCGAGAACATTTTCATTTATCCCTTCAATGGAGCTGCCCTGACTGTGCGGGACTGGGATATACTATGAATTTGATGAAGATCTTATGATTCGGATAAATCACTTTTCCACTAAATCGAGGAGCTATGATAGTAGCTCGGTTGTAGAGCAGCAATGATAAAAGCTTCAGTAATGCTATATGCTTAGAGCCTTAGCAGGAAAGTTTAACTTCAGTCTGGATACACTTTTGAGAGATTATCGAAGGAAATACATGATATTGATTTACGGTACCACAGAGCAGGTGGATGTGGCCTATACGAGTCAGAGAGGAAAGGGTGTATATCCTGTTATGTTTGAAGGTCTTATAAAACATGGAAAAAGCGTTACAGAGAGACACACTTTCTCAAAGTGCCAAGGAAGAATATAGGCAGTATATGAGATTGCATCATAGAAGTCATGTGGAAGAGACTTAAAGAAAGACTCTCAGCAGTGACTCTTGTGGAAAGAATATCTATGATGCCATAGATGCGTCTATACGGATTTTAGAAACTTTTATAGATTCTTTGGAGCTTACAAAGATGCAGGAAGCTATAGGTGCGTGATTTTAAAGGAAGATCAGAGCTAGAGTTACTTTCCTTATAGGTGTAGGTCTTGACTATCTAAGCCTTACCAGAGCTACAGGTACATAGCGGTGGGTGAAGCCCAAAGAATGAGCACTTGCTACTCAGATAGCTCAGGTCTTGTGGGCGTGGCACATATACTGGATGAAGCCAAGTATCGGACTTCATCAAAGGGATAATGACAAGTTGCTTGCACTATGAAACTATCTAAGAGATAGGAAACTCAGTTTTGGTGAGTGGAGCATGATGAAGACACTATGATGGAAGCCGGACTATATAGTGGACATAGGACCGGGAGCCGGAAGTCACGGCGGTGAGGTGGTAGCCTGCAGGTACTGCAAGGATAATGGCAAATCAGATTCCATTACAGGTAGTATCTTTCCAGGTGAGATAAAGATAGATGTACCAAAAGCAGAGAACACCTGCCGGATGGCTCAAAGTCGAAAGGGTGCAGCTCAAAACAATCTGAAAAATATAAATGTAGATATACCTACTACGGAGTGATGACCTGATGTTTGCAGGCGTGTCAGGATCAGGCAAGTCATCACTGGTAAAATGAGATAGTATATGAGGCGTTGGCTAGAAAGCTAAACCATGCTCATGCTATTCCGGTGAAAGTATAGATCTATGAAGGTAGCAGAGCAGCTTGATAAGGTAATGCCTAGATCAGTCACCAATAGGAAGGACTCTAGATCAAATCCGGCTACATGCTAGTGTATTTGATATGATCAGAGATCTGTTTGCAGCAACTCAGGATGCTCAAAGATGAGAGGCTAGCAAAGAAAAGGCAGATTCAGCTTTCAATGTAAAAGGGCGGAAGATGCGAAAGCTGCTCAGGTGACGGCGTATAAAGATAGAGATGCATTTTCCTACACTGATGTGTATGTACCGTCATGATGGAGTATGTGGCGGAAAGAGATACAGAGAGACTTTGGAAGTAAAGTATGAGGAAAATCCATATGTGACGTCTTGATATGACTGTGGAAGAAGCATTGACCCTTTTTGAAAATGTGCTACTACTAGCAAGAAAAATACAGACTTTTGTATGATGTAGGTCTTTCTTATCAAAGCTTAGTCTGACGTCTACAGAGCCCAAGCGGTGGAGAGCACAGAGAATAAAAGCTTGCAACGAAACTTTCAAAGAGGGCTACAGGAAAGACTATTTATATTCTGGACGAGCCTACGACAGGACTGCATTTTGCGGATGTGCATAAGCTTGTGAGATACTTAGAAGACTCTCAGACAGTGGAAATACGGTGCTTGTAATGGAGGCATCATCTGGATGTTATAAAATGTGCCGATTATATAATAGATATAGGTCCCGAAGCGGTGCAGAGGGTGGCGATGGTAGACAGGTCCCTTTACACGAGGAGATAGCAAATATAGAAAAGTCCTATGCAGGAAAATATGTGAAGAGATACTTAGACTAAAGTTACAAGTATACTGTATACATTTTGTAGGAAGTGTTGATTTTGTAGTATAAAATGATAGAATAGAATTGCCCTCTTGATGGAGACTATCATTTCAAAAGTTGTATGAAATTATAAAGTTTAAATCGGTTTCTTATAAGAAAGTTGGAGGTGATGAAATGGATTGCTATAAATGGTATTGTTTTTGCAGAAAGGAATATTTTATGCAAAACAGGAATTGCTTGCAAAATGAATGCTTATTTGGCAAATCAGGAGATTATGTACGATCAAAACTACATAATATCACTGGAATCTGAAGGGACACGAGTTTTCACTCTTCATTCCAAAACTGGAGGGAATATTACGATCAGACAGCCGATATTATCGACGAGGTAGCTGAGAGGAATACTTGCTAAGGATGCTCTGCGATAGCTCAACAAAAAGCGTTGAAGTGGCAAGGTAAATGGGAACTTTCCGACAAAGCCATCAACATTGACGAGGCTATTCGCATGCTAACTATTGATGTTGAATACTGGGTAAAACGATTCAAAGAAATCGTGGAATATGGCTGATAGGAAGGCGATGTTGTTACCGCAGATATCTTTGACAGGCTATGTAAAAGAATATGGAAGACATTGTGGATGCTTAAGGCATTTGCACAAAACAAAACACTAAAAAGCTCAAGGCACAGTCGAAAACCGGCTGTGCCTTTTTAAAATTAAATATCCAGAGCAGCTACCAAAGTATAGTCAATTGGATTTTTAAAATCATGTTTGATATTTGAAACATCAAGGCTCCAGTTTTCGATTCCGAATACTTTGATGACAATATCATATGAAATTGAGCATTGCGGCACGAGTCCCAACAGATTGTCGTTCTTTGTAACCACTTCGTCAAATTTGATTAAATAAATAAACATGAGTTCCGTTTATAACAAACGATAATTTTGATGATTCAAAAGCTTGGTGAAAGAGCTGGCTGCATAAAGTGCATCGGCAATAACAGGATCCGCATATTCATCATCAAAATTATGAGGAGTATCAAAATCAGAATCAAATGCCAAAAGCAGTAACTGCAATCTTTAGAGCAATATGTCCCTGATTTTGCTGCTGATACTTACATTTAGAAGGTGAGTGTATGTTGAGTTTTGTAGTATCCTTTTTCTTTTTACCATATCCGAATGCAACCATAGCGAGCTATCCATGTCGGATTCGATAAGTAAGACCTTTTTACCATTTCACTGTCATCACAAGTCCAAAAACATGACGACAATCCCATTTCTTCAAGTTTTAAAATAATATGTTCAGCCATAAATCCTGCATTTACAAGATAATTATCTTTATTCTCCAGATAAAATAACAAGGTAAGCAGGGAGCATTAAAAGCATTTCCACGATATCCTGCCACACCTGAAAGTCTTTGAGCGGTATCTTCTTTTTGCGCTATAAGCACTTTTGTATTTACATCGAAAAAGCTTTTGAGCTGAATTAAAAATCCTGTTATCTCATCTAATTTAGATGCTCAACGGGCTTTTTGAGAAAATCTCTGATAGAATTTCTCTTTTTCAATAAGTTCTAAAATAATTCATACATTTATTCCCTCCACAGTACAAATTCAAAAAGATTAAGTATATATATTATACAAAAAAGCCTGTAAAGGTCAATTTTATATATGGTTTTGTTGAAAAATATGAGGAATGCCTAAAGGAAGAAAAGAATGAATATTAAGCTGGTAGCATATAGGGTTGAAGTATATGTAAAATTAAAGCAATATACAATCATGCATAATTATTATGCTAAAGAATAGTGAATATGCTATATACAAAAAGACATTAAATGATATTATCGATATTTATATAGGGACAGAGTCGTATTAATTTAAAAGGAGAAAAATTATGTGAGGGATTATCCTGAAAGAATAGGATCTCGATTAGTTGAAAGCAATGGCAGATATGGGGACATGGAGATCTGATGGTAATTGCAGATGATTTTACCCTCCTTACAGTAAAGTCAAATGCGATAGTAGTACAGGCAAAAGAGCAACAGTGCAGCCGAGATGTTGGAGGCGATACTACAGCTGTACCTATAGATACAGACTATGCGTTCATCCGTTGAATATATGGTTCCTGATACTGATTCAGGTGTTGTTATGGACAATAATAAAGCATGGGAAGAGATAAAAAGCTGTGGCATATGGGTATAAAGACTGCTGTGGAACTATTGAAAGAACAAAGTTTTATAGAAAAAGCTGGAAGGCATTTGTCACTGTATGTACAAGTGAAAGACAGCCATGTAGCTATAATACTCAAAAAGGGAGTAATGTGAAATAAAATACAAATATCACTAATAAAAACGTCAAAGTCATGTTGCTTGGCGTTTTTGATTAGAAAAACATCAGTTAAAATTATTCTTTATATAAAATTTGTTGTTAGAATTGCATTTATTAGATATTATGATATAATAAGTTTACAATATTATTAAGTGGAGTAGGATAAATATTAATAATTATTAAGTGATATACTGTCTAACGAGGAGGATTTATATGACAGGTTTTACCACTTATATTCGTGTTTATTTTCGGCGGTTATCGTGATGATAGATTGCCATCTCAAAGTTGGTGTACATCCATTTATATCGATTATGTGTATATCACTTATTTTTGGGACTTGTGCGAGATACCACTTGTAGATAAGACATTGGAAGACGGAACAAAGATACAAAGGTCTTGCCAAGTGTTATCGGGCAGGATTTGCAGGTACTTTTCAAAGTATAGGTATATTATCATACTGGTGCTCTGAAAGTCGGAACAATTTTGGAGAAAACAGGTGCGGCTTTTAAACTGCGCAGATATGGTTATAAAAGCTGGTTGGAAGAAACAATCCTGTTTTGGCAGTAGAAACTTATGGGTTGGGTAGTTTCAATTCCTGTATTCTGTGATTCAGGTTTGTTATCTTAAACCCTAATAGAAAAGCTTTAGTAAAGAGAACCGCTCAGTCATCTGTAGCTGTGACTGTAGGACTTTCTGCGGGTCATTCACATTTCATGTATTTATACCCGCCTACACCCGGGACCTATGCAGCAGCTCTACACTCAGTATCGGTGATAACTCTTGCTTGTAATGGGATATGGGTGCAGTATGTTCTATCTTCCCTCTTTTGTAGCAGGTTTATTCTATGCTAAATTCATCGGAAAGAAGTAAAAAGGCTGATGATGAGGCTGACTCAGGTGAGAGTTACAAAGACATATGAAGAGCTTGTGAGAATATGGAAAGCTTCCAAGCGGATGGCTGTCTTTAGCACCTATTTTTAGTTCCTGTATTACTTATGGCTATTGCATCAATAGTTGCAATGATGAAGATGAGACGGTACAGGTGCCCGGATATTTTTAAAGTTCCTCGGAACACCTATTATAGCTCTTGCAGTTGGTACAGTTTTTCGGCGTATTACAGCTTCAAAGGTGCAGGCAAGATGAAGGACTTCTACAGCATTCACAAATGAGACATTAAAGACTGTAGGACCTATATTGTTCGTGACTGCGGCGGGTGATGTACTTAGTAAGGTTATAGCATCATCAGTATGGTTAACTTTTATAAAAGGATCATGCAGTGGTTCTCAGCACAATGGGTATGCTTTTCCCGTTCTTATTATCCGCTATTTTAAAGAGTGCTGCGGGTTCATCACAGTAGCTCTTACAACTACTGCAGGCATTATTTGCGCTATTGCCGGCTCTTGGTTGCGAAGTCCTATGGTGCTACACTGTAACTATAACTCAATCGGTGCAGGTGCAATGACAGTTTCACATGCATGGCTCTCATATTTCTGGGTTGTTACAAACTTCGGTGCAATGTCACCCTGAAAAGGGATATAAGACACAGACAGGGTATGTACAGTACTTTTAGAGTATTACAGGTATTGTTGAAATAATAGCTTCTCAGCTTATTTTACATTAATTAAATAGACTTTTATTAAGAGCACAAATTTTTATTTCTATAAGATTTGTGCCTTATTTTTAAATGATGTTATGTTATAAATCTGTGTCAAGCATAAATGATTATGTCCCAAAAATTAATTTTATAAGCCCCATAAAAGGGGCTTTTTATCATCACTTTTTATGTCTTCTTCAATTCTGTGTGGCTGTGAGTGTACGAATTTATAAAAAGGCATCCTAATCTCAAGGATGGTTCATTGGTGGAATATAAGGTTTTCTAGGCTCAGGTTGTTTGTAATCAGCATCCAAGTCCTTAGATTTATGCTCATGGGGCAGTATTTCTTCCAGAGCGTAAATATCTTTGTCATTTACGCACGCAAACAGAGACCTATCAAATGCTTTGATAAGCATAACCTTGGTACCTTTTCGGTAATGGGTCTGCATTCCTTTATTATCTACCATCTTATAAAATTTCTTCTCGAATTGAATCGCATGTCCGGCATCAACAGTTCTCTCGGTTAAAACCGCCAAAGTAAGATTTATTTTTTCTTTAGACGGTTGCTTTTCAAAGACAGATTTGATACCATTACATGGAAGTGAGAACTTCTCATTGAATTCTTTTATGTAGTGGTAAAGGAATTCATTGGCATTATTGATGTCGGTTACGCCTGCGAGTCTAAACTCAATAGGCAGGCGTGACTGTAAGGTTTGATTCAATCGTTCTATGCGTCCTTTAGCCTGTGGTATGCTGCTTGATTCAAGTTGTATACCAAGTTGCTTGCAGGCGTAAGCGAACTGTGTATAGGTGTCTTTGTCGTCAGATAAGGCACCTTTTTTCCTGTAGGTAAATACAGTTCGTTTATCAGTAAGAAACTTATAGGGAATACCATAATCAGTAAGAATCTGTTCAAACACATGGTAGTAGCCGTTAAGAGTCTCTTGAGTATCAAACCATGCACCCGTAACAACACCTGAGGCATCATCAATGGCCAAATGTAGATGCCATATCTGTCCGGGCACCCATTCATAAGGTGTAGCATCCATTTGAAGCAATTCGCCGAAATAAGCACATCTTGGACGACGACTGTGAGCATCTTCAACTGCTACTAAGTTAGCTTGTATCTGTGATAATTCCTTTTTTGATGTTGCAGCTTGCTTCTTGGCTCTGAGAGCCTGCTTAATGCGTCTACGCTTAGCTTTTGTAGCCTTTGGAGATAGAATGTACTCTGACTCCAAAATACTCATTACAGAGGAAGAAGAGATGCTTATACCCTCATGCTTTTTAAGAAGCTCCGTATAGTGTTCAAAGTTAGCCTCGTAGTATTTAGTTCTGTATAGATCAATAACCTGACTTCTGACATCAGGACGTGATAGTGGTGGCAGGCTTCTTACCTCTGTTACCATGGATAAAGAATGCCTTACCATCTTTAATATAACCTTGTATCATACGGTTTATATGCCTCTTGGTGCATCCTAGGATAAGAGCAGCTCTATCCTTATTAGCTGTATCCGGGTGATCTACCAGCCCTTTAATAACCTCATATTTTTCTTTGTTCATTCATTGATAAAATAACCTTTCTGATAAGTCAGTCCCTCCTAGTGTTAGAATATACAAAAATACTATTCTACCATAAGTGGGACATTTTTATTTAATAGTATACCAGGACTTTTATCATTTATGAAAGCATATGAAAATACTATATTATGAAATCTGCTGACAGTAATATATATATATATATTTATGACTGAGTTGCGCTTAAGGCGTTTAAGGGATGGATTCCTAAGTTTACCGATATAAGTTCGGTAGATAAAATATAAATTTTATAGGAAAATAACATGGATCACTTGAACAATATGTAAAACCTGGAATGATGACGGGTAGTATAGAGTGTGGTTGATGCACTTGAGATATTGCCTGAGAATGCCAGAACACCTGAGATGGATTCGGAACTTGCGAGGCTTATAACTTAGCCAGAGCCGAATATAAGTTGTTTGCGCAGGCACTTGAACTTTTAAAAGCCTCATGAGGAGTACTTGAGAGGAAATCATGAGTATTATTTCAGGTTGCAGCTATTCATACTATTATTTGGATCGAAGACGGACTTGCCTACACTACTTCAAAAGCTTTGGATTCAAAACCGGGAGACAGTGATACTATAAAATGATGACTTCTGTGCCCGATATGCTGTCGGAATCGGATTTAAGAATAAAAATGTCAGACAGAAGTAGTTCAATGTGGGAAGATGTAAGTAAAAGATATAAATAAGTACAATAAACTTGATAAAGATTTTTCCATTCAAATGCAGCGTCCGTCATTGCAAACGGTATTGAAATATCCCAAAAACCGATGCTTATATAATAGGGGATGAAACAATGGAACTTGAGGCGGGTGATGATAAATCCGATATTTTCATTGCTTCAATATATACTGGATAGGATGCCGAAAAGACTTAGGAAGCTTGTTGATATAAAAATAGGTATATCACCGAAATCAGATGTTCAGTACATCTAATGACAGAGTATGATATAAGGGACTTGGATTTTTGTCAGTGACGACAGGCAGATAGTGATATATGCGGATAGTTTGATATGCGCTTTGGGAGTGTTTGAAAAGACTCTTTATTGATATATTCAGGGTGAGAAAAGGGTTGATGGCAAATGACTTCAATTCGACTTTTGCCGATATAGAGGGACTTTGATTCTCAAATGATGAGACATGTGAAATAGTGCTCAAGTTTAAAAGCAGAAGAAATTTTTAAAAGAGATGTGTTGACTACAAGGACTTAGAGCATGTGCACGAGAGTAAAGGGGGCAGACTTGGAATAAAGGCAAAAGATTATTTGAAAATGTATTCGGGATATCAGCCTGCTAGCAGAGAGGATGAGATGAGAAGGATATATAGGAACCACCTGTTTACCTTCTCTTATAAGTGAGTATATAATCCTCAAATCTGCTGATAAAATACCGATAATGGATGGTTATATACAGAAACAGGTTGCGGCGGATTTTCTGCTTCAGTATTGACCATACTCAGATGATATGCTCGAGTATGAGTTTGAAATAATGAACTTAAGGAATCAACTTATTAGATATATCATGAAGAGGTTGAGAGACGAAGAACATGATATCGCATTCCTTGAAGAGGTGCTGACCGGCAATACGGATATCTTGATTTTTAATATTTGGAAGTTTTTATGCTTATAATGAATACAGCATGGAGTTTCTTTGAAAAAGAACAAAATACCTTTTGCAGGCTATAAAACTTTTAGGAAAATATCAAAAATAATAACTGTGGAGGAATAATGTTTAATTTTTAAGAAAAAGCAAAATGAAGTAGAATACCACAGGTACAACCTATGGCTGCATGGAGAACTCCTATATGCACGTACTTTCAAATCTTGTAGATGATGAGAATATTGACGGTGCAAGAGAATAGAAAGCAATTGAAGGTGTAAAACTTACAGAGTTTAACGAAAAGAGATGACAGTTCAGGTAATCTTACGTTTGGAATACAAGGGTGAAGAGTATGTGTGAGGATTTTATTTTGAGGAATTCACATTGGAAGCTTGTATTCTTTGCAGAACAAAAGATTCATGATGAAGACTTTTTAGAAATACAGGAAAAAGGATACTTCATTTTGTTATTCATATGAATTTGTAATAAAATGATTCATATCATTGCAGTTGGAAAGCTTATAATGGTTTTCCTGATGCACTCGCTGTAGTTGATGAAAGTGCAGAGGGCTTTTTAAGTGGAAGATGGGTAAAGCTTGCGAGGTCAGTGTTACACCTAGTGCTGAAAGTTTATTTTACAGTACAGGCGGTATTTGATGATGAAACAAAAGAAAGTTTGGCTTCATACACATGGTATTTGCAGAACAGGCTTTTCAGGTTTGAACTTTTAGATGTAAGTCAGGACAATGCAAATGATGTTTATTGTTGATTAAATACCGTTGCTTGCAAGTACTGTATCAAAATGAGGCTATAGAAGATTACATTTCCTAGGAGAGTTTATAGACGGAAATGAATAGTTGTGGCACCACTTCCTTGGAATGTTGCTATTGAAAAAGTATCACTTCAAATATACTTGAGTCCTGCAGAGCAAAGTTGCATGATCATAATACAAACAGTCAGGTTATTTTCCTGTTTTTGTCGGAGGAGGATGCAAATAACGGTAAATATACAAAAGCCTTCAAGGGTAGGATAAACTTATTGAAAATCCGCTCTATTATTATACAAATGAGGCAGACTGAACATATAGAGTTTATGTGCGAGACAGATATGAACTTTTGAAAACGCAATTTTGGAGAATCCAAGTTATAGGGCATTAATAAGGTCGGATTGCCCTACAGACGGTGAGGATGGAAAAGCCTGATTATGAAAATCTTGAGGCACTCTGGTTTGAACCTAGAGTTTACAGAGGAAGGATTTGAGGCAGTGCTCACACAGAGGCCCCGTATAAGTTATGAAAGGGCGATGAAATTGATATCTGCGTCAATGATGTAACAGATTGGATTATGTATACAGATGAAATGGGTATAGTCCATACCATATTTATTATAAGGGGGTGGGGATGTATACAAACATAAAAACGCTGAAAAATACAATTATTTAAATGAAAAGTTTTTGGCTGCATGTGACTGGTTAAAACAATGATTTAAAAAGGCTTTAGAGCCCGGGGATATGAAAATAATGGGTGATGATGTGTTTGCAAAGTGTACATGAGTACCAATACATTACCCGTTAGAAAAAGAATTTGACACATGATAAATTCTTTGATATTCAATGTCTTATGGAGGGTGGTGAGTTCTTCGGAGTGTGTAACAGAAGGTTTAATTGTAAGTGAGGCAAAGGCCTGAAAATGATATAGTATCTATGAGAAACCGAGTATATGGACATATTACTACTCTATCCGGAGACTTTATAGTAGTAGCTTTTCGGAAAGATACACATATGCCGGATGTGCACTTCTCCTGCAGCTACAAAAAGGTGGTTGTAAAAGTAGAGTATGATAAAAAGGTAATCAGGCTTTTGCTTTTCGGTATATTTTCGGAGCAGAAATCTTATTTTCCAGCAGAACTCGGGTTTAGAGCAGGAAAATTTCTATTCAGCAATACTTGGTTTTGTATTATCAGGTGTAGGCATTGCATAATTACCTTGTTCTTGGAACTATGGTAAAAGAGGTGGATATAAAAATAGAAATCAGCATAAAAGGTGGACCTAAATTTGCCACATCATATTTGGCAATGCTATATCTTGCCATGGACCCTTTCTTTTGCAATACCGAGAACTGCAGGAACTTCATTTTTCCATAGAATTGCTCCTGTGACCGGCAATGGAAGATTGCCGCTATTTATATTCAGTGCAATTTGTTCTTGTTTGCATACCTTATAGCGATCAATCAGTCAAAGCGTGATGGATAGAGTCGGCGAATACTTACGCCTATGTTTGCAATGCTTATAGTTATTCTTATAGTGATTGAATATGAATTTCCATGCGATAAATCAGGGTGAGATGGTACAGCAATGTCGGCATTAAAAAGCAAGTTTCTTGAAGGATATAATACTTTGGATGCGCAGCTGCTGCCGTAAGTTTTGTCTGATTGCCACTTCAAGCATAAAGACCTTCTGATTTTCTTTGAAAAGAAGAATATATAAAGATAATGACGGTAGTGGGTATAGTAACAGCTATATTCTGGTACACTTTATATAGGTCTTGGGCATTGGAAATAAGTTCAGTATACCTGCAGATGTATTGGCAGATCTGACATAAATATAGGAACTTATATTTTGTCAAACAAAGCTCATATAGGCTCTTTGAGCTTCGGACAGGTGTTCTTGGGTGCAATGACTATACTTACCTGCTACGACTACTGCAGGTCTTATAGATAGTAGTTTTCCGAGTATTTTATGGAAACATTTCCAAAATTTAAATATAAAACATATGAACATATTTACTCTTATAAACTTTGCTATGTCAAACTTGGACTGATACTATAATTAAGATATCGGTGCCTGTACTTAGATATATATCCCTATTACAATAGTTATAGTTGCAATAATTATCTTAAAATGATTTATAAGACTTTCAAAGTCCGAGATGGCAATTACAGTGATTTTTAACAACTGTCCGAATAAAAGTAATGGGCAGGTGTTTTAAAGGTAAGTCAATAAAACTCTGTTATGACTCTGTTCATAGGAGGAGATTCGGAGTCTGGATGAATGTTGCGGTTCTTGGAATAGTATTATCACTTTTTAATGAAGATAAAAATAAAGGGCGATAGCTTTGAAATATAAAAATAAGAGGAGCTGTCGGGAATACTGAATTTTAATCCCTACAGAACTAAAATAGAAATATCCTGACAAATACAAGGCGTTTTGGCTTTTGTGACTTTTGTCAGGATATTTTTGTTTTTTTCTATATATACTGTCTATTTTTGGGCACAAAACCCCTTAGCTGAAATTTTGCTTTTGCATTTTTTTACTATGCGGTTTTCTCCTGTAGTTTTCCTTCAAATTTCTTTTAGTTTTGCGTAGAGAAAACGATGATATTTATTTATATTTCTTCCTATTGCAAAAAGCATAAATTCTTTATATACCTTATCTGAAGAACGATAGTTAAAGCGTCGGAAATCTTCATTTTCTTTAATATCTCCAAAATGACCTTCTGTTTGAATAGAGCGTGTCTGTCGTTTCAGAATACCTTTTTCACTCTGTATGTTAGCATGTGACTTCTCTCGAAGCTCTTCCCATACTTCATTGATCTTCATCACTTTGTTCTTATCAACATCTTTATCAGGATTATATTTGTATAAGCATTTAGACTTATGTTCACATCCACTACAGTCTGAACATCCATATACTTCATATGTTTGTGTATAACCATTCTGTCTTTTTCTTTTCAGTGTTGATATGTCTCAGTTCACGACCGTCATGACAGATATAGACTTGTTCATCCTCAAATACCATTGTCTTCATGTTGTAGTATTTACCTATATCTTTACTGTATGCTCTTGTTTTTTTCTTTTTCTCATGATCCTGCAGTTTTATATAACTGTCTATCTTATTTTTCTTTTAGATATAAGAGATTTTTCTCACTACAATAACCGCTGTCTGCTGTCACTTCTTCAAGTACTTCTCCAAATGCTTCCTTATGCTTTTCAAGGACCGGAATTAATGTATTATAATCTGTACGATCATTACTTACATAACTATGTACAATAAAATAATTCTCTACTGCTATCTGTACATTGTATGCCGGCTTTTAGCTGCCCGTTCAACATATGATCTTCCTTCATTCGCATAAAGGTTGCTTCCAAATCGGTTTTGGAATAGCTGTTTCTATCTTTCCCCATAATTTCAAAGCATTCTTTATAGCCCATTAGTCTCTGTCCACAATGTTCAAGTTCTTCATAAAGTTGTTGAAGTTTTGGCTTTCTCTTACCCTTTCCGTTAACAAATACAATGCCTTCTCCGTCAGCAATTGTCATAAGATTTTTCTGGAGCTTAAGTATTTCAAGAGGAGAGCAGTTATCAATCTCTATAATACGGTTATTAGATAGCTTTTTTTATGTTTTGTAATCTTTCTTTTTTCTGTTCTTTTTCAATAATATCTCTAACTTTATCAATCCCGTCAATCACAAACATTTGTGCATTTCCAAGCTCATACTTTTCACCAAATCCATTATCTTTGTATAAAAAGAATTATAGCTCTGAATAAAAGCTTATCAATAGAATCTAGAAGACCTGCAAGATGATAATTAATGCTTCCACGCCATACAAAAAGTATAACGATTAGCATTAGCTTCTATTTTTTCGTTCCATCAATAAACAACTCTTTTTAATGTTACAAATCCTTCTTTTTGTAATCGTCTCATAAACTGATAGTTTAAGTCATCCAGGATATCTGAAGTAAGTTTCTTACTTTTAAATTCATAAAAAGCATCTCTTTTAGGCTTCCTCCCTTGAGTAAGCCAGATAAAAGCAATATCTCTTTCACATAAATCCACAATACGATCAATAGAGCGTATTCCTCGCATATTTGCATAAGTAATAACTGCATACATCATGATCGGGATTGTACCCTGTTCTTCCCTTTATCCGAACAATTTGGCTAACAGTCCGGAAAAAAATCTAAATCCTCCATAACTTTTTTAGGGTATAGACTGGATCGTCATTGGGCAAAACTCAATTCATATAAGCTAAAGTTGATTTTTCTGTTGACCTATTTCAAAAAAAGTCATTATAATAATTAACTGTGAGCATAGTTACATTATAACATGTAACGGAGAAAGATGGTTATCGTTAGCCATCTTTTTTTATGTAAAAACTTAGGGAGGAGTGACTCATTTTGAGTTACTCCTCCCTATTTTTATGACTGCCATTTCTGACAGCCCCTCATAGAATCTTAAAACTTTCATAGATGTTGCTGCATGTGATGCAGACTGATAGACACAGATTCTTATCAAGAGATTCCATTCTCACCCATTCAAGGGACACATGGTTGCTTCTTTATCAGCTGTGACAGCAGGAGAACAGCTCTTTCATACAGTTCTCCATATCCCGCATCGGAGTACTAATAAAAAGTAAATTTGTTGTTTTCAGATGTAGCTTTACTCAAACATTCCGACAGAATGCTCGTAATAAAACTCATAAGTATAATGGATCCGTCACCTAAAGAGTCCAAAGGAACTTTTTCAAAGGACCTTCCTTGCCGTTCCAGTCAAAAACGAAATGTTTGCATCCTTCCACCAGCTTCTTGAATACAGCTTGAGGGTTTTTCACTGACGCTTTTGCTTCATCTCTTGAAACAAGAACTTTTGGTTTCGAAGAAATATCTGCAACACCGCTGACATTCTCAAAATCAAGATGTGTAGAAGCACATAGTCAATATCCTGTGGTGAAATATTAATCTCCTCAGAGTCTTGACAAAAGGATGAATCTTTTTGGATAGGAAATGTGTGAAGCAAAGGTTAGAGGCGCCTTTATAGCCTTTAATTGCTTATCAAGGACTGAGAAGCTCTTCGATTCAGATCCTTTCTTATACCTGTATCTACCAGAATATTTTTGCTACCTGTTTGTATAAAGGAATGAAAGTACCGGAATATTTACTCTATCTTCACTTTTTAGTAATAAACCATGTGTCTGCTGGATTAGAGCCAGTATTTTCCATTATATGCGAGAGAAGGAGCTACCATCACTTCTCTGTTTGTAATATATATTTTCATAAATAACCATACCTTAAATTTATTTTTAGTTGTTTCAAATACTATTATACAAAACATAATACCCGAGGTCAAACTTAATATAATTTTTGGTTGCTAAGACCTATCTCATTACGTATAATTATATATATGAGGTGAGAGAAATGACAGAGGTAGTGGAAGTTTGTTGAAAACTGCTTTAGGTGGCTTCCGATAATAATACTTGGCTTAATGTTTGCTCTGGGTGCATGCACAAGGCAGGAAGCAAAGAAAGAAGAGTGCAGGAAACAGAAAGCGCTAAGATAAGTTCCAAAACAGAAAGCGTCAAAGAGCGGATCAAAAGTAAATGATTCGTACAAGCAAGAAGAAACTACCACGATTTACCGAGTCTGAAGAAGAAAGCGATTCAGAAAGCGCAACGGAAAAAGTAAAGTGATAGAAAAGACGAAATTATGCTTCAAGGAAGAAGTTGCACTATACATTCATACTTATGGAAAACTTCCGGTAAACTATATTACAAAAAGGCAGCAGGATATGGGATGGGGATCCTTCAAGGAAATCTCTCAGATATACTGCCGGGAATGAGCATAGGAGGAAGTGCGTTCCGGAAATTATGGGAGTGCACTGCCAGAGCAAACGGAAGATATTTTTGAATGTGATATTGATTATGACGAGCGGATACAGAGGTGCGAAAGGCTGATTTATTCAAATGACGGCCTGGTATTCTACACGGAAGATCACTACAATACTTTTGAACAAAAATATATTAGGAAAATTAAATGAATAATATAACTTTGAAATTAGATAAATTCAGCGGTAAAATGAGATACATAGTATTTGAAAAAGAAATGAAATTTCATGATTATGCAGGAAATCTTGACGCGCTTTATGATTGTTGACTGATATAAGCTCGGATACAGCTATAGATATAAGATATGATGCTGAAAAATGATATGCAAGAGCCAGTGGCTTGAAGTGTTTCAGCGATGCTGTAGCCACAAATACGCATTTGGCCATAATAAAAGACAAAGGTAAATAAGAAAAAACAATTGTAAGTTCGTTTTGAAATTTTAGATTGGAGAATAGATGGAGTCAAAGTGGATGCTTTATACAAAAGCAGGCTGAGTTTGAAAAATATCAGCCCGTTTTAATATTTACGGTGTAGCAGGGATTATAATAAACAGAGATATAAAGGAAGAAGATTTTCCTGATATTTCTTCAAAATGATGTAAGTCTGATGCCAGTCCCAAAGTAGCTGAGCCCGGCTATAAATCGAAACTTATGATATCATAACGGAAGAAATAAATGCCGGAAAAAAGATAAGAGTAGTGGCGACTATGATATAGACGGAGTATGTTCGTCCTATATTTTTGGTAAAGAGCATTAAAATATTTCGGAGCAAATGCTAGATGTGAGGATACCTGACCGTATAAAAGGACGGTTGCGAATCAATGATAATATAATAAAATGATGCGGCAGTGATGGCGTAGATGATTATAACCTGTGATAACGGTATTGATGCACATTCTCAGATGGAGCTTGCTAAAGAAAAGACTTGGAATTAAAGTATTATCTACCGATCATCATAAGGGTGTATCAGGAGAATGATGAGGATCTTTACCTGTTGCAAATGTAGTAATAAATCCGAAAAAGAAGTGATTGTGAATATCCTTTTTAAGAGTATATGGAGGGTCTGGTGGCATATAAACATGGAATATATTTATGAGAAGCGAAACAACGGAAAAAGATTTATGATGATCGAGACTTAAAGATCTCTTGGAAGTAGCGGCTATAGCTACTGTCGGAGATGTAATGCCGTTTAATTGATGAAAACAGGATATTGGTAAAAACGGGCTGAAAAGCCTGATGAATACAAATAACTCTTGGACTTCAGGCTCTTATAAAGGCTACAGGTATGGATGGTACTCAGTGCATACAGTATCGGATTTGTACTCGGACCATGCCCTGAAATGCGGAGAAGACTTGAAAATGCTCTTATTGCACTTAATATGTTTGTAGCTGAAAGTAAAGAAGAAGCTGATGAATATGCCGGCATCTAAAGATTAAATGATGAGCGAAAAAGACCTTACATTAAAGAATGTAAAAAGAGCTATAGAGATTGCAGAAAAATGAATATAAGGATGATGATATTCTTGTAATACATTTGAGATGATTGTCATGAATCAATAGCCGGAATAATAGCCGGAAGAGTAAGAGAAGCTCTTGGAAAACCGACTATTATACTTACGGGAAAGCCTTCGGTGAGGAAGACATGATAAAAAGGGATCCGGCAGGTCTATAGAAAGCTACTAACATGTTTGAAGCACTGTATGAAGTCAAAGATGTATTTGTAAAAATTTCGTGGACATCATGCATGGCTGCCAGGAATGATCTTGAAAGAACAGACTTGATGAGGTTTAGAAACAGAGCTTAATATGAATTCAAAAACTTTGTGAAGAGGATTTTGTGCAAAAGGTTTGGATAGATATTGCCTTCCGTTTTCATATTTAAATCTCGATTTCATGTGAGAGAACTTGAAAAACTGGAGCCTTTTTGGAAATAAGAATGAAAAACCTAAGTTTGCAGAAAAGATATAAAATACTTTCAAGGTACTTGGAAAGAACAAAAATGTTGTAAAGATGCTATTTGGAAGATATAGACAGGACTGATGGAGGAGATCTATTTCGGTGACGGTGAAGAGTTCTTCAGAGACATAAAGGAAAAGAAAGAATAGATATTATATATTATCCGGATATTAATGAGTATACGGAAGAGAAAGTCTGCAGATAGTTATAAAGTAATTATAGAGTAAAAACATATAGCAAAAGAGATTTGATTTATTGTATACTTTCATAGACAACAGCAATATGGTTGTAGTTAGGAGATAAAGATATGGTTAATGAAGTGATGAACTTTTTAAAGGAACTTGACCCTGAGGTTGGCATTGCAGTAGAAAAAGAGGCAAACAGACAGAGAAGAAATCTTGAGCTTATTGCATCTGAAAACATTGTATCCGAAGCTGTAATGATGGCAATGGGAACAGTCCTTACAAATAAATATGCCGAAGGATATCCGGGAAAGAGATATTACGGCGGATGTGAAGATGTAGATATAGTAGAAAGTATTGCAATTGAGAGAGCAAAGAAGCTTTTCGGCTGTGACTATGCAAATGTACAGCCTCACTCAGGAGCTCAGGCAAATATGGCTGTATTTTTAGCAATGCTTGAGGCCGGAGATACAGTGCTTGGAATGAATTTGAATCATGGCGGACATTTGACACATGGTTCAGCAGTAAACTTTTCAGGAAAATATTTTAATATAGTACCTTACGGTGTAAATGATGAAGGCTTTATAGACTATGATGAGCTTGAAAAGATTGCCGTTGAGTGCAAAGCCCGAAAAATGATCATAGCAGGCGCAAGTGCATATGCAAGAACTATCGACTTTTAAGAGATTCAGAGAAGTTGCCGATAAGGTGGGCGCATATCTGATGGTTGATATGGCGCATGTTGCCGGACTTGTGGCTGCCCGACTTCATCCCTTCACCTATAGGGGATTGCGGATGTTGTAACTACAACAACACATAAGACACTCAGAGGACCGAGAGGCGGACTTATTTTTGGCAAACAAGGAAGCTGCCAGAAATTTCAACTTCAATAAGGCTGTATTCCAGGAATACAGGGCGGTCCGCTTGAGCATGTAATAGCATCAAAGGCTGTATGCTTCGGTGAGGCTCTAAAGCCTGAGTTTAAGACATATCAGGAGCAGATAGTAAAGAATGCCAAGGCATTGGCTGATGCTCTGATAGCTGAGGTTCAAATATCCTTACAGGAGTACAGACAATCATTTGATGTTGCTTTGACCTTAGAGGCACAGGGAGTTACCGGAAAGGAACTTCAAAATAAATGTGATGAAGTATATATTACTTTTGAATAAGAATACTGTTCCAAACGATCCTGAGAGTCCTTTTTACAACAAAGTGGAGTAAGAATAGGTACTCCTGCTGTAACAAGCAGAGGACTTGTAGAAGAGGATATGAAGACTATAGCAAGACTTATCAAAGATGGCCGCATTTGGGTTTGATACAAAGGCAGACGAGATAAGAGCTGAAGTTACAAAAGCTTATGGATAAGTATCCTATCTATAAATAATATTACAAATATTTTCAGAAAGGCCACTCAATAAATATTTTGGGCCGATTTGGTGTATTATGAAAGAATTAAAGGACTATGTAAGAAGTATACCTGATTTTCCTGAGCCGGGAATCATCTTTAGAGATGTTACTACTATATTACAGGACCCTGACGGACTTGTTCTCAGTATAGACGGCTTAAGAGCCGAACTTAAAGACCTTGATTACGACCTAATCTTAGGACCTGAATCAAGAGGCTTCATCTTCAGTGTACCTGTAGCTTATGCAGAGCATAAAGCTTTTATCCCTGTAAGAAAAAGGCAAGCTTCCATGTGAGACCGTAAGTATGGATTACGATCTGGAATACGGCAAGGCTACAATAGAAATTCATAAGGATGCTATAAAGCCGGGCGACAAAGTAGTTATAATCGATGATTTAATCGCTACAGGAGGTACAATTGAGGGCCATCACAAAAAGCTTGTTGAAAGTCCTTGGCGGCGAGATTGTAAAGATCGTATTGTAATGGAGCTTGAAGGTCTTAAGGGAAGAAAAAGCTTTCAAAAATACAATATTGCCAGCCTGATAAAGTATGAGGGAAAATAAAAAGTCAAAAATATAAAAATAAAATGACATAAATGTATTGACATTTTAAGCTACGATTAAATATAATTATTAATTGTGACATTAGAGATTAATACTTATTCCAATGCCCGGAGAGCATTTATCCATATAAAAGCGAAAGTTAAAAAGATTAATGAGGTCAGTCAATGAAAACTTTTATGGCTAATCGGATAAGATCGACAGAAAATGGTATGTTGTCGATGCAAAGGAGCTACATTAGGACGACTTGCTTCAGAAGTTGCAAGTGTATTAAGAGGAAAGAACAAACCGGAATTTACACCACATGTTGATTGTGGAGACTATGTTATCGTAATCAATGCTGCTGAGGTAAAGGTTACAGGTAAAAAGTTAGATCAGAAGATTTATTACAACCATTCAGAGTATGTTGGCGGTATGAGAGAGACAACTCTTCGTGAACTTCTTGCAAAAGAAGCCTGAGAGAGTAGTGGAGCTTGCCATCAGGGCATGCTTCAAAGGACCACTGGTAGAGATATGTACAGAAAGCTTCATGTTTATGCAGGCGAGACTCATGGACATCAGGGCACAGAAGCCGGTAGTATTGGAAATTAAAGGCTAATAATCTTTAAGAAGGAGAATGGTATGACTAACGATAAGTTTTTGCTGGAACAGGTGAAGAAAAAGTTCTATCCCTAGAGTATATCTTGTACCTGGAACAGGTAAGATAACAATAAATAAAAGAGATATTGATGAGTATTTTGGTCTTGAGACATTGAAGGTTGTTGTTCGTCAGCCTTTAGTGGCTACAGACAATGTAAATAAGTTTGATGTACTTGTAAATGTTTGCGGTGGTGGTTTCACAGGGCCAGGCGGAGCTATCAGACATGAGTATTTCAAGAGCACTTCTTCACGCAGATGAGGAGTACAGACCAACTTTAAAGAAAGGCAGGATTCCTTACAAGAGATCCAAGAATGAAGAGCGTAAGAAAGTACGGTCTTAAATCAGCAAGAAAGAGCACTACAGTTCTCAAAAGAGATAATTGTATATTGCAATATTACACTCCGAACGATGTTCCGAGTAATAATCTTAATAAAACTAATTTTATTTATTCTACCGTAACAGACTTTGCCAGATTTCTTGGTTTATCATGGATCTAAGCCCTTTAAGAGCTTGACCTGATAGGATAGAAACTGCAGTGGAACTACTAAAAGCTTCAGCAAAGAGAGGATGGGTACTTTCGGTACACTAGTATTTTGTAGCAAAGTCATCCTCATCTACTAGAAATATCTTCCATTGTGAGAGAAAAGCATTTTGCCCCTCGACTTTTTACCTCGTGAATATTTGAAATACTTTTTCCAGCGAGTTCCTCCTGGGAAAGAAGAGCGATTACAGGACTGTCTTTTTCTATCAGACTTATTGTACCATGCTTTAGCTCACCGCTGCTGTAGCTTTCACAGTGAATATAGCTGATTTCTTTAAGCTTCAAAGCTCCTTCCATGGAGATGTCCCAGTCAAGACCCCTTCCGAGGAAGAAAATATTGTCAGAGTCCTTCAGCATCTTTGCCATAGGTAGGATTTCACCATCTAGGGAAAGACATTGTTGGATCTTACCGGGTAGAAGGAAAAGTCTCATCTCTGAGCTACAAGCTTCTTCATCTTTAATTTTGCCCCTTTGCTTTAGCTAAAAAGCAGGAGAAAATATAACTGACAACAAGCTGACAGCTATATAGCCTTTGTAGTAGCAACTGCAATTTCAGATCCTGCCTGCGTATAAAAAGACGAAAGTCAGATTCCACTGCAATTGCAGATCCCTTGACATTTACAATGGAAAGAGTTTTTGCTCCCAATTTCTTTGCTTCTTTTAGGGCAGCTAAAGTATCCGCAGTCTCTCCTGACTGGCTTATACTGATAACTCAGTTCGCCGTCTTCTAAAATCGGATGATTGTAGCAGAAACTCACTTGCAAGCTCCACCTGTACCGGAACTCTTGCCAGACTTTTCACAAACTGACTTTTAATACACCAGCCTACATGGTATGCAGATCCGCATGCAATTATTCTGACTCTTCGAAATATCTTAAAATCACTTTCACTCATAGAGAAGGCTTCATAGGAAAAAGTCATCATTTGTCTGACTGAAGGCATAAAGCAGAGTATCTTTTTACAGCCTGTGGTTGCTCAAAGATTTCTTCTCATAAAAATGCAGATATTCTCCTTTATGAATTCGGCTTTGATCAAGGTCAGCTATACCGTAAGAGCAGTTTTACCTCTTCCTTATTTTTGTTATAAATATGTATTTCATTTTCAGAAAGGCTTAAAATCTCCTTGTTTTTCCAAGACATATATTTCATTTGTATAGTCCAAAAATGCGGAAATATCTGAGGCAATATAAAAAGAATTTTTCACCCTTTTCCTACAATCAGAGGACTGTCCTTTCTCATTGCATAAAGAGTATTTGCATCATCTGGAACATAATTGCAAAAGGCGTAAGAACCTTTTCAACTCTTTTTGCACTAAGAAGAGAGTCTTTAAAATATTCTTTTCTTTCAAGTAAAAATATTCAATCAGGTTTTACAGCAACCTCAGTATCGGTTTCTGAGTAGAAACTGTATCCTTTGTCTTGTAAAAAGTTCTTTAAATCTGCAAAAATTTTTCAATAATACCGTTATGAACCAGCACCACTTCTTTATTCATAGATAAGTGTGGATGAGAATTTTTCATCAGCCTTACCATGAGTTGCCCAACGTGTGTGACCGATTCCCATAGAGCAGGAAAACTCACATTCTCTGGAAGCTCAACACTCAATTCCTCAGATTTACCTACAGATTTTTACTACAGTAAAATGGATGAGAATATAGGGGCTATTCCGGCAGAATCATAGCCTCTGTATTCAAGACGCGAAAGACCGGACAGTAGAATATCCTTTGTATTCCCCTGCCCAACAAAAACCAACAATACCGCCATCGTATTTTTCTCCTATTTAATTGTTTATTGTGCGAAGAAAGCTTTTTGTTACGATCTTGATTTCGCTTTTTCTTCCTCTTACGATGCACTACTCCGAAACAGCATCCACTGAATCTTTTCGATAACTGTTTACCTCGTCAGCTAGGGGAGTCCCAAGCCCTGGCGCTAATTTTTCCTTATTCCTCAGATAAAAGAAAAATTTGTGTTATGATAACATATGAAAAAGAAATTTGGAATGCTTTTTGCAAAAATTAAAAAAATTATATAAAATATGGTAGAATAATCATATATAAATACGTAAATAGGAGGGAGTAAGTATGAGCGTCAGATTATTATTTATAGGATTAATGGTATTCTTGGGATGTTTTGCTTTACTGCTATAGCACTTTGAGTTTAGAAGCTATGCTGAAGAAAAGTTCAGCATACGGTATGAAAGTGGAGCGGCAAATAATCAAACCGATACAAGTAAAAATGAAAATCGGTGAGATATTTTTATACATTCTAAAGTATAGTTATCACGGTACTGATAGTGTTGAAGTTGATGAGTTTTATGGGTTCAGGGGCTGCGGCTCTTGGCGGAATGATCTATAGCAATGCCTGTAAGAGCTTTTTAATGCAGAAAGCGTGCATATAATTCTATATTTTCTCTTGCAGTATTGTCGTATTGTTTGTATGCTTCGGATATATTCTTATAGGTTTACCGGTAAAGCCCCTGTAATGACTGTAGGAAGTATGAAAGTAACAATGAGTAAAACAAGTGTATAGAGACCTTTAGACAGGCTTTGACATATACATCATGGATGATGAGAATACATACGAGTACAGTGAAATGTTGACAAGCGGTTCTTATACTCAAGTATGACGAGAAATCAGAGTCTGCTGTGGAGAAAGGGATATAGAAGTACCGGAGAGACTCTAAAGGGGAGCACTCATATTTATTGGTCAAAAGATGATACACTTATAGGTGCAATAGATTTGTATGGAAGTCTTGATAAAGATGTGGATATAACAGATGTCAAGGTCGTAAATTTCTATATGGATGAGGACTGTGAGAAATGCAGTGAAAAATGCCGGTATAGATATTAAGCTTGAAGATCTGGATCTGTTAGATACTTTTGATACAGATAATGTAAAAATATTTTTAAAAGAAACTTGGCTAATACGGAATGAATCCGACCTACAGACTCTGCATATGGGATATCATGGCGTACCAACAGTGATTCTATATTCTGGAATGAGTATTATGCTTATATACGAATTGATGAAAATAAGAATATGAGAAATTTTATAGTTTCAACAAGTGTTGCAGAGACAAACCTGAAAAAGTAAATTATACGTTTAAGAACAATAGAATATTTGCGTTTTTTCTATTTAGGATATATTATTGTATGTACAAATTAATTTTATCAAGTATAGGAGATACAGATGGAATTAAAGCAGGAACTTATAATTGTTTTTCGGACTTTGGAGGCCAGTACAACCAGTTAGTTGCAAGAAGAGTAAGAGAAGACAATGTATATTGTGAGATCTATTCATATAAAAACCCCTTTAGAAGAGATCAAAGAAGAAAAAATCCAAAAGGGAATCATACTTACAGGAGGACCGGACAGTTGCTATCTGCCTGATTCAACACATATTCAAAAGAGCTTTTTGAACTTGGGTTCCTGTGCTTGGACTATGTTAGGTGCACAGCTTATGCAGCATCTGCTTGGTGGCAAAGGTAGAAAGAGCAAAGTGTAAGAGAGATATGGTAAAAATCAAAAGCTGACAGTGGATAAGGCTGACAGTGCATATTTGAGAATGTGCCAGAAGAAAGTATTGTGTGGATGAGCCATACAGATTATATAAGTAAAAACTTGGTGAAGGGTTTGAGATTACATCACATAGTGATGACTGTCCTGTAGCTATATGAGAATACAGCAAAGAATCTCTACGGAATCAGTTCCACCTGAAGTTTTTGCATTCAGAGTACGGTTCATGTAATGCTTGAAACTTTATAAAGAATGTCTGCAAATGTGAATGTAACTGGAAAAATGGATGCATTTGTAGAAAACAGTATAAAGGCAATCAAAGAAAAGGTCAGGCAACGCAGTAAGGTGCTGTGCACTTTCAGGCGGTGTTGACTCATCAGTTGCGGCGGTAATGCTCAGCAAGGCGGTAGGTGAAAACCTTACTTGTGTATTTGTGAACCATGGACTTCTCCAGAAAAATGAAGGTGATGAGGTTGAGGCTGTATTCGGACCGAACGGCAACTATAAGCTGAACTTTCATCAGAGTAAATGCAGCGGAAAGATTCTACTCAAAACTTGCAGGTGTAAGCGAGCCTGAAAAAGAAAGCGTAAGATAATAGGTGAGGAATTCATCAGAGTCTTTTGAGGAAGAGGCTAAGAAAATCAGTAGGTAGATTTTCCTTGTACAGGGAACAATTTACCCTGATGTTGTAGAATCGGGACTTGGTGGTGAGAGTGTGGTTATCAAAGTCACATCACAATGTAGGAGGACTTCCTGACTATGTTGATTTCAAGAAATCATAGAGCCGCTTAGAGATCTTTTCAAGGATGAGGTAAGAAAGGCCGGACTTGAGCTTGGTATACCAAAGCATCTGGTATTCCGTCAGCCATTCCCGGGCCCGGGTCTTGGAATCAGAATTATCGGTGAAGTTACAGCCGAAAAGGCAAAGATAGTTCAGGATGCCGACTGCTATATCGTGAGGAGATAGATAAAGGCAGGACTGTCACAGGGAAATCAACCAGCTTTGCAGCTCTCACAAATATGAGAAGCGTGGGAGTAATGGGAGATTACAGAACTTATGACTATGCCATAGCACTTCGTGCAGTAAAGACAATAGACTTTATGACAGCAGAGCTGCAGAGACTTCCATGGGAAGTACTTGAAAAGGTGACCAACAGGATTATCAATGAGGTAGACCATGTAAACAGGGTACTTTATGATATCACAAGTAAGCCACCGGGAACTATTGAGTTGGAATAAATAAAATAACGCCACAAATCCTTTAAATACAAGGGTTTGTAGCTTTTGTATGTAGTTTGAGTACAAAATGAGGTACAGGAAGATAGCGAAATATTTTAATATATTGATAGTTTAATAATATAGTACATGTATCTATAATCCTTAAATACATTATTGATATTCTTCATCTTCGGAATAACCATGGTCTATATAGTCCATAATTTCTTCATAAAGTGGGTTTACGGCCCCATTGTCTCTTCAAGCATGTTGAGAAAGATTAAATACTGATTGAGAGTCAATTTTATACTCATCTCGCATAGCTTTAGTTAGGGTTGGTTTCATGTAAAGACATACCGAGCTTTTATAGAATCGTCATTTGTGATGGTATTGGTAACTTATTTAGGCTTGATAATAAAAAGAAATCCTTAACAATACAAAGTATTGCAAAACGATTATAAGCACTGTAGCTATAATATTTTCATTAAGCCAAGAAAACTTTAGCAATGAATTCATCAAGCTTGAAAGCTAAGAATAATGCCAGGAAACTGTACACATAAAATAGATATCAGATAGTTACCTGAGATTTAATAGTATCCCCAAAAGAGTGATGAGATTAAATATACTGCTGAAGCCATTAATAATCCGCCATTAACAGTACCAATTTTGAATGCACCACGACTATAATCATGGTATTGTTGATTGTGAGATATCTTATCTGTCGTATTAAAACCACCTATATTTCCATCTGCAAGTGTGTGTGATGGAAAAGAGATTTTACAGAAGTGGATTTAGAACCTTTTCAAGAGATTTGCAAGGCTTATTGTCCAATGTAACGAATAGCCTGAATCAGATTGACAAAAAGTGAATCAAACGGGAATTATCTATCGAGATGATATTGAAGATATGAAGAATTCATAGAGAAATTTCAGAAAGGAGCTGTGGGATATTCACTCCTGCTGCCTCAGGACAGAAGGAATCAGTGAGGATTAAAGAGTACCAGGAGGTGCTGAAGAGACATCTCCTTTTCGTACAAAAATGAAATTTAACTTAGGTAAAAAGTAGCGGTATGAGACGGAAGCTTTTATAAATCGTCCCTATTTTTCAAGTAACTAGATTGTGTTTTCGCTATTTTATATGGTATAATTAAAATAATTTTGGAGGTGTTTTATGAGTGTTTCTTATAAAAATTATGGATCCATTTAATAGAAAAAGAATATGAAAAAGAACCGACGAATCAAGCTAACAGGAATTACTTCAAACACCTTAGCTAATATGGGTAAAGACGAATATATATCAATGAAAAACTTAGAAAGAATATGTAAAGCAATGAATCTTACTCCAAGCGATATCTTGGAATTTGTGGAGGATTAGCACATGAAAGATGATAACACTTTGATACCGATAGAGGAAACAAAGCATCACAAATCTAATCTACACCATTCGTGGGAAGCAGGTAATGATTGATAGGGACTTAGCTGATTTATATCAGGTTCAAACCAAAAAGATTGAATGAGCAAGTCAAAAAGAAACTCAGCTAGATTTTCCTGAAAAGAGTTTTGCTTTAGACTCAGTACAGAAGAAAAAGAATGAACTGGTCGCAAATTGCGACCGGTTCACTACCATGAAACATTCATCATCGAATCCATATGCTTTTACGGAACAAGGCATTGCTATGCTTTCCGCTGTCCTTAAAAGTGATATTGCAGTAGAAGTAAGCATAAGGATTATGAATAGTTTTGTGGAGATGAGAAAAATTCTGCTTTCAAATCAACAACTTTTTCGAGGCTGGATAGAGTGAGTTAAAACAGTTAGAAACAGATAAGAAACTTGAAGAAGTATTCAACTACATTGCGAGCAATACAGAGGTAAAACAAAAGATCTTTTTGACGGACAAATCTATGATGCCTTCAGGTATTGCAGATCTAATTGGAAAAAGCACAGACAAACTGATCTTGATTGATAATTATGTGGATCTAAATACGCTAATATACTTTGTAAGAAGAATTCAGGAGTTGACGTACTGATAGCAACAGCTGGAAAAGGAAGCTTAACAACAAAAAGACATGAACAAGTTTAATGCTCAGTACCCGAGCTTGAGCATGAAAACGACCAAGATTTTCATGATCGTTTTTGATTATTGATGACAAAGAAGGATACTTTTATCAGGTGCATCTATAAAGATGCCGGCAAGAAGAGTTTTGCGATAACAAAGATTGAAGATGGAAAATTGGTTCAAGTTTGATCAATAAAAAGTTAAGTAGGAGGAGTTTAGTGATTAGGATAATATCTTATATAGTGAGAGTGCAAAACCTTTTACTTTTCCTTATGAAGTTTTCCATCAAGCCTATTTTTCAATAGAACTTGATAAAGATATTCAGGGGAGACTCCATGTTTGTAACAATGAATGTATATATGTAAGTCATTTGGTTTTTCAGGTTTTTCAACTTTACAGACAAACACGTCTTTCATAAGGCCAAGGACCTGCCTGATACATTAATTCACCATAAACTACAGCATAATCTACTTTGCTGTTTTTGTAATTCATCAAGTTCATCTACAAGAGATGATGCCTTATCACAAAGTATAGCATTTTTCTTTCAAACAATTACATAGCCGATACCGTTTTCTTCAGACTGTTTATACAAATCAGGGTGTTGCAAAGCCACTATCTCCACGAGAGGATAAGTTTAATTTCGGAAAATCTTCAAAGATATTCATCAAGTATAGGCTGCAGAAAGTCCACAACTCTGTGCTGAATACTGAGTCCTGTTGCGAAGCTGAATTTTAATCAAAACTCCTGTGATTTCATCATAGCAAACAAGTGGATGGTAACCGTTACTTTGACAGTGGAAGTCGATACTTTGCCTTCCTGCTTGCCATAGGCATTAGAAGTGTTGAGTCAAATCTGAAAATGATAGCTTCCCCGGCATCTGAATACTATAAACTTTCTTCGAAAATTTGATTTATTGAAAGAACTGATTCAGCGAATCCTCATCCATTCAATTATAGAAATCTTGAAATGGTTGGTTGTGATTAAAAGTGCCTTTATTTACACTGCTTTAAACACAGGAACATTTGTAAGTTCATCTGAAGAATCAGCTAAGGAGATATTTGAAAAATGAAACCTAGAAATTATGTGAAAAAGCTGGAAGGAAATAGTGGAAATTTCACTGATTTTAAGATAATAAGCTAAAAAGGACAGACACTAAAGAAAATAAATATCTAAAAATAAAGGACCTTACCTATGAAATTCACTTTCAAGCCAATAGAAACAACTATAGAGTGTAGCGTAGAATTTATACATTCATATTGCCATATATTCAAAAGGCATGAAAAAAGCAAATATTAATAATGGTTTTGTATTTGGTGGTGAGATGGGACCTCTACTAGGAAGAACTCATTTAAATGGTGGCAGTTGGCAGAGTGCTAAACTAAATATACTGTGGAAGAAATTAGCGGACTTATCAGAGATCATATAATACCTATATTTGACGATTTTGAAGATGACGAAACCAATGTTGAAAATTATGAACGATAAGCCGGCTATCCACAACCTACTGTACTATATCTATTACTTTGGGAAAAGATAAGGCTGAAAAGTATTTTTAATAAGATACTTAAAGAAGATAAAGATTTAAGAATAAGTACATCAGTTTTTATAATAAGTTAAAAGAAAATGCCTAAGGAAGAGATTTCTCAGGTGATGTAATGAGGTTTTAATGGTGCCAGATTGATACAGTTTGCATATCTAAATGGATCTAAGGATTGAAAAATAATACAGTTGGATACCTTTTTCCGATAAGAATAAGGAGGCTAAATGAACGAATTTAACAAGTACAAAATTATTAAGTGAAGGAAAAGCTTTTGGAGATAGGGCTAAAATTGCTTTAGTATTACTTGATAGCAAAACAGCTTATGAAGAGTTAAAAGTGGAGGGTCACAAACTTCAGTTCCAGGAAGTTATAGCTGTGTCGATGGAGATCCGGCTGCAATACTTGAAATGATAACGATAGAATTGATATGCCGCAATCCTCAGTGATACCTGGGTATTTGCCTGACAATGTAAAAATTTTGGGACAGGAGATTTGGCAGTCTGTTTGAAACAAAGTTCTTTTGTTATGATGACGATGTGAAACCTGGAACAAAAATACTGAATAAATTCTTTATAAAGCTGCAGTGGATGCCAAAAAGAAGATTATAGTTCAACAAAAAGTTATAATAATGCATGGGGATATTTTTGCAGAGCTTTTGCGGTTGTAAAAAGAAAAATAATCATCCTGAATTTAATAGTTTGATATGAGATTGCTACCCGAGAAGAGGTATGAGTGAATCAGTATTTGACAGAAAGCTAAAGAGCTGGCTGAATTAAAACAGTCATTTGTAAAAAGGGTAAATATTAATAAAAGTAAAATCTTACCGAGGTGGGGAGGTTTTAATGAGTGAAAAATGAACTTATGGATTTGAAACAAAAAATTATCAAGCTGATTGAACATTTAGGCAATGAAAATATTATTACAGGTGTGAAAGTGCAAAGGACAGTCAAACATTTGACGAATTGGTTATTTTATTAAGAGATACACTCAAAGAAGAATACCCGAAGACAAAGTTGAAAAAGAATTATGAAAAAGCGTTCATTATGCAAACGGTTTTAGTGATTCGGATTTAAAAACAAAGTGCATTTATACTTGATGAAATTGAACAGTATCTTTGTATAAATAAATTTCTTAATCATGATAAGTCGGTTAAGTATTTTTAATAAGCGTATAGTATCAAACGAGTTTGAAATAAATCCACAAAATATGGTTTTGCTTATGATAGAAAGTTTACTTTGCAGTAAGAGTAAGTTGTAGTTTTTAAAAATATTTTTTTGGAGAATTGAAAATGGGAATAATAGCAAACTATCAATATTTAAGTGACAGAAACTTAAAAGAAATGAAGCTCTTTTATAATGAAGCGAGTTGATGATATTGATGATGTTAAAGATAGGAATGATGATATAGAAATACAACTTGACATGGATAAGATGTGGGATGCGCTTCACTTCGTGCTTACAGGAGTGGGTAAGGATGAAGCTATAGAAAATAATCATCTCAGTGAGGCTGTTTTTGGAGTGAATTCTATTAAAAACTCACAGGAGTATATAGCTTATACACAAAAGTCGAAGGTTAAGGATATAGTACTTGCACTTGAGTATTTTTGATATAGAGAAAAGCTCTGAAGGACTTAAGTATTAGCCGGTTTAAAAAAAGCAAATATATATCCGAACATTTGGGATTATGAAGAAGATGCTGATAAAATAAGAGAAGAGTTAATGACATATTTCCAAAGACTAAGAGATTTTTTTATAAGAAAATACTTGAAGTAAATGGAAATGTAGTGATTATGATTTGTTAGGATAATGGGAGGAGAGGTCGAAAAATTCCAAAAAGGCTTCAATTGTTTGGAAATAGTTTGGGATCGATAAATCGGTATCTATCAGAAAATAAATATAAAGTTATAAGAATTTAGGAGAATATATGTATTTAGGTAATCGAAAGTTTTTGAAGGATTCTATAGAAGTGTCACATGAGTATCTTAAAACTGCTATGCAGGATGAAAAATCTGCGGTTATACTTGAGAGCAGGGAGCTTTATAATCAGGCAGCGTACTTTTATGTGCAGGCTATGGAAAAGCAAATTAAAGCAAAAATTGCTCAGATTGTTGATGTTACAAATGCTTACTATAAGGAAATGATAAAAAAGACTATCGGGCATTCGCTTGATAAGTCGATTGAGATATTGGTGCAGATATACGGCAAAGGCAATGCTATGGTTGAGGACAGACTGAGAGAACAGTTGCTTACAAAGGTTCTAAAGGATATCAAATTCTCGGCACTGCACAATAAAACCAGATATCCGGATTTTGATGAGAATAAGAAAAAGTATGCTGTAATAGAGATGGGTAAAATAGATTGTGTTGAGCTTGCAAAAATGCTTAAGGGACTTAAGCAGTACTTAAAGGATTTGGAGAGGTATACAGATTTATAGTGAACTAAGAGATGGAAATAACAGCAAACAGTTTTATAGTTAGGTATGGTAATAAATATGTGTGATTATTGTTCTAATATCAAAAACAGAATACTTTTCTTCGCCAAAACTATATGAAGAAACGATAGAGTATATTAAAGATTGGTTGAAAATAAGGGTTTTATAGTGATAGAAGGAAACTGTAAATTAGGGGAACATATGAAAGACGGACATTGGATTGATGATATCATTTACCATGTGATAAAATGTCCGAAATGCGGTAAAAAATTCACCTGTATTGTAAATACATATAGAGGTGGAGGGTCTTTTGAATAATAAATTAAGTTTGAACAAAGGAGGAATTATGAGTTTTTTATTTGTGGCGCTTGGTGGAGCTTTAGGGGCAATGGCGAGATATGCGATAAGTCTTATACCGGTTAAAACAGGATTTCCGATACTTACACTTATTACAAATATAGCAGGTGCGATATTGATCGGGTTTATTGTCGGGCTTACAAGTAACAAGGATAATATATCGGGTAATACCGTGCTGTTTTGGAAGACGGGTGTATGTGGCGGATTCACTACATTTTCTACATTCTCACTTGAAGCGTTTAACTTACTTGATAATAAGCAATACACATTAGGAGGATTATATATTGTACTAAGTGTTGTATGCTGTATATTCGGTATCTTATGCGGAAAGAGGTTGGCTTCGGTGGTAAAGTTATAAGTAATGAAGTCTTGAAAAATTGTCATAAGGGAGAACCTGTATATTTGACTAAGAATGGTGGAGGAATAAGATATGCTGTTGGATGAAGAAAGATATGCAAGTGTTATCGAATACGGCAAGGATGCGATAACTAAAATCAATGATGGTAATTTAAAAGAGGGATTTGAAAGTGCCGATAAAGGCTGGAGAGCATTCCCGGAGTCGGGGGGCAAGTGGAATCAGGGCTATGGATATGCAAAAAACTTCTTTAAAAAAGCACTGGAAAATAATGATTTGTTGAATGCCAAAATATGGCTTGAGAGAATGACAGAAAATAATGACAATTTGCATTTATTTGATGAAGAGCTGGAGCATATGAAGGCAAAGTATGCATATGAAAACGGTGAGCTTGATAAGGCATTTGAAATATGGCAAAAACTTGTAAAGATAAAGGCCGTAAGCTTCAGATACTTTGATAATGACGATCCGAAGTATAAGGAATTTCTATAAGTCAAGAAATAGACACAAAGCACATGGCTTTGAGAGATTCTTTTAACTATGTGCTTATTTGATTATGAAAATCTGCCGTTAGCGCCATCTCATAGGTTTTGTCCGCAAGTGACATTGTAGATTTTCTATGAGAAACAGTACTATGGTCTTTCGGCACTTTCTTTTTGAGAGTGATTTTAATATAATACCTTCATTGCGTACGTCCAGATTGCTGGTAGGCTCATCCAAAAAGCAGGAAGTCACCGTCATGTATGAAGGCTCTGCGGAAGCCCTATACGCTGCTTCTCTACCATCTGATAGTAGGTCACCAAGCTCACTCGACACCGAATGTCACAGCCATTTGGAAGACTTGAGATAAAATTCATGTATACTTGCTAGCTGCATTTTTGAATCTCTATAAAGTTGCAGTTTGCTTTGCAACTCTTATATTATCTGCAATAGTTCCTGAAACATCACAGTTTCCTGAGTAACATATCCTGTCATCTCACGAAAGATCGTCGGTGTTAACATTCTTAATATTCTTATCTGAAATATGAACTTCACTGTATGTTACATCCCAAAATCTCATGACAGCTTCAATGAGTGTGGGTTACCGGAACCGCTCACACCATGTATTCCCAAGTACCTGACCTTTCTTTATATCAAGTGAGACATTATCAAGTATAGTTTCATCTCCATATAGAAGTTTACACAATCAACATCATGCACCTTCAAATATAGTATTTTCTTTACCTGATACTTCTTCAACTACGGCATTTCTTCATCAAGCGGTGAAAGTACACGCTCACCACAGGCAAGAGTTTGATTTAAATTATTTGAGTAGAGAAGATAGAGCAACAGTAGGTCCGAATGAACTCATCATAGCTAATGTTGCAATAAGCATCTATGAAAATCCTATGCTCTCATTTTATAAAGCATTAGCATACAAAAGAACATTAACCATGAGAAAAGCTGGATAACAAGGTTTGTCATAGCTCTTTGAGAACCCTCATACATACTTAGCTTTCTTTGATTATCAGCCAGATCTAAGACTTGTCAGTCCATCATGCACCTCACCCTGATTGTGTATTGAAGTATTTCGTCTACTCCATACATACTGTCGATAACAAAGTTGTTTAGTTCGCCTACATTATTTCTAAAAGTTCATTCCGGCATCTGCACTGCGACTTTCGTTCCAAAGTGGAAGAGCAATTCCTACTGAGTTATATATGCAAGTAATGAAATGATACCTGCAATAGGGTGCTGAGTCCATATAAACAACCATATATAAGAGATGTTATAAAAGCAATGGCTATAGGGTGATATGGTATGTCAGAGAATACCTCCACAACTCTATATCGCTATGTATAATAGCAATAAGATACCCTTTTTCCATACCCTCAGGGTTTTGCAGGGCAGAGCTTTCTAAAGTACAGTAAAAACCTTATGTCGTATTATGGCAAGTATATCGAAAGGCAATGATAGTGATTACAGTATTGCTCTCCATAGTGGAGAATACCTCTGGCAGCAACGCCATTACACAAGTGATATGAATATTATTTTTGAAAGATGTCGGGAGCGGAAGTAAATCCGTTATTTAACAGAGTATAAAGTCCGTAAAGAATACCATATCCGCCTGTTACGGTAAGGAAGATAGCACATAAAAAGCCGATGACGCAGGAAAATTCCAAGTAACATAACGACCTGTCAAAAGGCTTTTATCTAAAAACGATAAGACTTCTCATAATGGAAAGTCCTGATCTTCTTGTAGTTTGTTTCATTATCTCTGACCTCCTTTTCTTTTGAAATTCTCAAGATTCATTTGATCTGTAAACAGTTTCTCATAAGCACCTTTTATTGTTCATTAGCTCAGAGTGAAGTCCTGACTCAACGATACTTCCGTTTTTGAAAGCATCAATATCTTATCACTGTCAACTACATTTGCCAGTCTATGTGATATAAGTATAACAGTTTTGTTTGATAACTCATGTATTACATTCATTATTATCTCTTCACTGCCTGCATCAACATTCTGATGTTGCTTCATCAAATATATATGCCGGAGTATTGTGAAGAAGAGCCCTTGCAAGTGAGAGTCTTTGCTTTTGTCCTCCGGATAGATTGCTTTGCATTTGAAGTAAGCTTTGTATCAAGTCCGTCTTGAGGATTGATAAAGGCAAGAAGATTTGACCTTTTTCAAGAGCATCATTCATTTCTTTTTCTGTAGCATTCGTATTGCCCATCAAAAGATTATCTCTTACAGGTACCTGCAAACATCCAGCTGCGTATGGCCTACAAAGTAAAAATGATTAAGTATAGTTTCACTTGTGAGTTCATTATGCTCATCATTATTTATCTTCAGACTTCCGCTATACTTTTGGATTTTTACCCATAAGTATGCCTGCTATAGTGGATTGCGAGCCTGATACACCTACTATTGAAACAAATGATTTTGGCTCAATAGTCATATTTATTTTATTCAATATGGTCTTATTTGAATCATATGAGAAAGAAAGATCTTCAAGTGATATTTTAATTTCATTATCACTTATTTCTTATACTCTCTTTGCTGTTCAGGGAAGATCAAGGAATGCAAACATACGATCGCTTGCCTTTCCATTCGTTCATACCGATATGGAAGAAACTTCCTAAGATTCTCATGGGAAGGAAAAATTCAGCGGCAAGGAATAAAATCATAAGCATCCCATAAAGAGAAACTTCAGCTTTATAAAACTGTGAAAGTGCGCTGATAATTCCTACAGCCGCACCGCCATATGCCACTATATCCATAACAGAGGTACTGTTAAAAGCTGCATCATCAAAACTTTCGTTGTTATTTTTCTAAATTGTTTCCGACTCTCTATCCATATCATCTGCAGCAGCTTTATCCGCCTGATATATCTTAAGAGTTGTCATACCTTGTAACTTTTCAAGGAAGCTGTCACCAAGACCGTAATATATGTCAAAGTAACGGCTGAGCAGCTTTTTAGCTACTAACATTACAAGCATTATAACAATGGGTATAAGAGGTACCTGCACAAGAAGAATAACGGCAGATTTCATACTGATTCTCATTACAACTATAAACAGAGTCAATGGAGCAATTAATGAGTAGAAAAATTGACTCAAATATCTGCTGAAATATACCTCAAGCTGATTTCCACCCCTCACCTGCCATTTGCACTATTTCAGAGGGTATGTGACCTGTTCTCTGTAGGCAGGACCTAAGCGAAGTACCTTTTCATAGATACGGTTGCGCAAGATTCTCTTTACATTTGCACCTGCATGAAAACTTGCTTTAGTGTAGAGTTTGTCACATACTGCTCTTATCAAAAAACCTATAATTACGACAATGAACAACTCTTGGAATATGAGATTCCAAAGTCTGTATCTGAGCTTCTTGAGATAAGTCCGGTAATATTTATTGCAATAATTATTTGCATAATAAAGAGATATCCATTGCCAAAGAACTTGGTAGAGGATATACTTTTCCGGAGCCTTTCAAAAAGGCGAATAAGTCTCATCTTGATCATAAATTAAAGACCTCCATATTATTTAGTAATATCAATAAATATAGCATATTTGGAATACCTAACTCGGGCTATATTTTAATTTAGCTTTTAAGATGTAAGCATAGCTTTATACATGATCGGGTGGTAAAACATGATACGTGGTCCTGAATAACAGTACCTCCTTTGATTTTTATTCTCATATCAGGAGAATAACAGTGAACTTTAAATTACTGCAAAACTTTTTGCTTTCCATAAATGGGCAATGCTCAATTCTTGAGCGTGCATAGTCCATAAGCTTCTGACAATCTTTACATAGAGTGATATTATGGCCATGCTTCCCATGACAGTATATTTCTATCATCCGAGTTACGGCATTGTAATTCATCCTGCCTTTTTCTTTTTCTGCTTTTTCCGAATTCATATAATTTAGCCTTTCAATACAGGAAAATGAAATTAAAAGATTCAATAATAAAGCGTAGATTATGTATATATAAATATAGCATGATTTAAGGTGTTTTCTATGATAAAAGGTTAGGGGCACCTAAAATATTAGTTGTATTTTTGGCTGGAAATGAAAAAGTTAAAATGATAGAATAAAAACATGATAAATCTTGAAAGGAATATATAAATGTTTTTCAAAAATAAAAGAAAAGGCTTAAATACAGGTGATTTAAAGTTAATTGCAATTGCGGCAATGACAATAGATCATTTGACATGGCTGCTTTCCGAGCTCAAAGTATGGTTTGTATTTGCACTCCATATAATAGGACGACTTACCGCTCTATCATGTGGTTTTTATAGCGAAGGCTCATATTATACAAGAGATTCCGTTAAGTATATAAAGAGATTGTTTTTATTTGCGGTAATATCATTTGCATACAGTTTTGCTTTTGGACTTAGTGCAGTGCCTTTTTAAGCGGAATATTTAATCGAACAATGTTATATGGTCACTTGCCATAGGTGCGACGCTGATATTTTGCGGTGCAAAAACATAAATTGTCCGGTATTGTAACGGTATTTCTTATAATACTTGCAAATCTGCTTTCATTTCCTGGATTGGTCATGTGTTGCGGTTATAGTTCCTTTCCTATATATGCACAGAGGAGATTTTTAAAAGCAGGCAATTGATTATATTATTTTTGCCATAGTATATGCCACAGTTTATTTTATATTTATAGACAGAGTTTTACGCATGCTACAGCTGTTTATATGTTTGTGCCCTACCGCTTTTAAAAATGTATAATGGGAAGTCGGAGCAATAAGAGTATGAAATAGTTGTTTATATTTACTATCCAGCACATTTGTTTTAATAGGTTTTATCAGAATATTATATATATGGAAATGTAAATATTTTATTTTAGTATAAGGAAATATGGTAAAAGGTTGGAAAGATAAGCTTGAAAATCATGTAAATCTAAATGAGAAGATATGATGATAAAAGGAAATGCAGAGTATGACTTTTGTTGCTTTGGAGTGGATGAAAACGAAAAACTCTCAGATGACAGATATATGATTTTCTACAATCAAAAAGTAGCCCTAAAGCTGAGGTAAGTGAGAAGATATAGCTGATGGAGTAAAGGTATACGCTAAATCTCAACAATTCCAGACTTTATCAACAGACTAGTATTTACAGTAAGTATTGACAGTAACAAGACTATGGGAGAATGAATAGCCTTGAGACTATAGTATATCAATCCGAGACCAGGATATAAAAATGACACTGGAGGCAATGATTTTTCCAATGAAGGCAGTTATTGTTATGAAATATACCGTAAGGATGTTTGGAGAATAGGCTGCGTGGCAAGTGGATTTGACAGTGGATTGTCTGCACTTTTAAAAATACTTCAGTGGAGAAGAAGTAGTAAGTGAATCAGTACAGGAGCCCTGTTGTGGCGGAACCTATAAAAGTATCCCTTGAAAAGAAGATGGAGAAAGCACCTGAGCTTATAAGTCTTGTAAAACCTTTGGTATTTGAGCTAAAGAAAAAGAATCTTGAGACTACAGTGGCAAGGGTAGGGTCTTGTTCTTGATATTTCAGGATCCATGGTACCGAGGTTTAAGAACGGCACTCGTACAGTCGATTGTAACAAGAACATTGCCTCTGGCGGTACAGTTTGATGATGACGGAGAACTTGATTTTTGGTTTTACGGAACTACAGCCAGAAAGATGAACAGCGTGAACTTACACTACACGACGGCTGTCCCTGAAGATTGAAACATCTGATGCTGGATCTTGGAGGAAGAAATAATGAGCCTATTGTAATGGAGAATGGTAGTGGATGAATATAGGATACCAAGATACCTGCCTATGTACTTTTTATTACAGACGGAGGTAAACCAAAAAGAAATACAAAATATCATCACAGAGGCCTCACATCTGCCGATTTTTGGCAGTTTGTAGGTGTAGGCAGAAAGAAGTACGGTACTTGAAAAGCTGGATACCATGAGTGGAAGATGTGTGGATAATGCAGGATTTTTGCATTGGATGATTTTAAAAAGGTATCAAATGAGAGAGCTCTATGCCAGATTATTGGAAGAGTTTCCTTCATGTAGCTTGAAGAAATAAAGAAAAGGAATGATTTAAGTTTATGCTCTGAGTTTAAGTAAATACTCTTAAACTTAAGGGCATTTTTTGACAATACTAATACATAATAATATAGGTATTTAATAGAATAAATATGTATAATGTGGCGGTAATACAAGTGTTTTTGTGTGTAGTTAAGGAGGTAGCGGATGTACTATACAATCACATTAAATCCAGCTATAGTACATGCTGACAAAGGTTGAAAAATTTTTGAACTTGGCAAGCTAAACAGAACCGGTGAGTCCGATTATGTTGTAGGAAAAGGTATAAACATTTCACTTCTACCTAAAAATATCAGTAAAAAGAGAAAATAAGGCATTGGCTTTATAGCAGATTTTTACAGGATATTTTATAAAGATGAATTAAAAGCAGGAATAGAATCAAACTTTGTTGAGACAAAAGGTTTTTACAAGAATCAATATCAAGTTGACTACAGATACCGAGACTGGGATCAATTCTCCCCAAAGCAGTAATGTAAGTGCAGAAAAATATAAAAGAGTTTTTAATACGCTTGAAGAATTAAACAGTGAGTATACCTAAAAAGTAGAATTTTTGGTGATGTGGCAATTGTAATATGATAACTATACTAGCTATAGGTAATGGATTTATTTTACAGTGAAAGCTGATATGAAAGGTTTTGTGATGAGAATAGCAGTCAGTGCTTGTTTAATTGGTGAAATTGCAAATATAGCGGTGGAATAATTATAGTGAAAAAGTAATCGACTATATTAAAGGTAATGAGTGTTGCCTGTTTGTCCGGAGGGTTCTGGGAGGATTACCGGTGCTACAGGAATCGGCAGAAATTGTAAACGGTATAGTCAGCCATAAGGACGGTACCTCAGTGGATAGAATTTAGAAAAGGTGCAAGCGTTGAAAACAGTAAAGAACAAAAGATAGATCTGGTTATATTGCAATCAAGGAGTCCATCATGTGGAGTTAATGCAATATATGACGGTTCTTTTTCAGGCAAGCTGATTTCCGGTAAAGGAGTATTTGCAGATTTACTGCAAAAGAGTGGGATAAAGGTGATTGATGTATCAGATTTATAGATACTGTGGTTTTGGAATTGTAATTTCAATATTTTTGTTTTGGAAGCACTGAACCGTTTAGTTATGTATATACTAAGCATTATAGTGCATCAAATATACGGAAAGACTAATTGTAAAGGATAAGTGCGGTGAATAATAATTTAATAATAGAAACAAAATAACCTTACCAAAACTTTTTGGTAAGGAGCTGTGATATGCATGTTGAAAAAGGTATGATTTATCGGTTTTTAGGTGCAAACGGAGCAGGGAAAACGACAGTATTTAAACTCCTATCAGGACTTCTTATACCTACTATGGAGTAAGGTGAGAGTACTTGGGATGGATATTGTTCAAGGCGACCTGATATTTTTATCACAAATCGGTACTTTGATTGAAAACTCCTATTTTTATGAGTCATTTATCAAAGCAAAGGAAAAGGTTAAAAATCCATCTTGCATATATGGGCAAGGAAAGAGGGAGATATAGAGGATATTTTTATCTTCAGTAGGATTAGAATACAGGTATTCAGCCGGTGTCTACATTTTCATGGGAATGCGTCAGCGTTTGGCTATCGCAAAGAACGGTGTGCATAAGCGAAACTGCTGATTTTGGATGAACCTGATAACGGTCTTGATCCTATGGGAATAAGAGAAATGAGGATCTGTTCTTTAATCTTGCAAAAGCTGATGGCATGACCTTGCTTATTTCAAGTCATATTTTGACGTAAATTGAGCATATTACAGATACTATAAATTGTAATTGTAAAGGTAATATAGTGAGAGGGTTTCAATGGATGAAAGAGTAAGGCAGAATATCCGCTCAGGTCTGGAAGATTATTTTATGGATATAATGACAGGGAGGAAAGAAAAATGAAAACGATTATTAGATTGGAATTAAAAAGAATAAAATCAGATATACTATATAATAGCGGATATTATTATAGCTATTACAATGCTTGGTTTTCTTTTTCTTTTTGCATATGCTCCTTTGATAGAGCCAAGCGATAAGGATATGGCGATTTTTCGGGATATACAATCTTATTCCGCTGTTTGATGTATTTTAATATGGCGGTATTTTGTGTGATGTCATCAGTTATGTATTCAAAATTTGTTATTGAAGATTATTCGGGATAAGCGTCCTATTTTACTTTTTCATATCCGGTGAAAGTCAGAAAAATGTTGTTTTTATCAAAACTTTTTTATAGTTTGTGGATTTACTGTCATCTCAATGTTTATCAATAATTTTTATTATTTTCTTGATATTTGGTATAACTGAAAATTTCATACATCTTGTGGGCATTTTGCATTTCATATCTATTGCAAATCGCTGAAAATACCATAATTATCAAATTATGAGCTGCAAATATAGGAATTATAGCAGTGGAGCAGGGTTTTATTAAAAATCGTACCGACAACAATTGTTTCTGCGGTGCTGTTGGCTTCATTAGTGTGTAATATAGTTGTAAAATGCAAGTATAAACAAGGTAGCGATATATGTATTAACAGTGATAATGGTAATTATCGGTATAGTATGTTCAGGTTCTCTGATTATAAATATTATGGAGGTTTAAAAATGGAAACAAAAATTGAGAGAGAACGGTAGATAATTGGCTTGAAAAATAGCATCGGGATTGTATTTATACAGTATATTCTGCAGTATTTTACTTATAATTTTTGAGTGATTATTTTATTCAAAAGAAGAGATAATAAATTTGTTTTCTATAGCGGCTTTTGTCAACAGTGCGTTAGGCTTTATTGCTATTATAAGCGGAATTGTACAGATGTGATATAATGAAGTACGATTTGAATTACATTAATTTGGCAGTAGGGTGGCTTAAAATTTTATATGGGTAAATAAAAGCTATAGTTTTATTGTTTGGATTTTAGTATATATTAAGCTGTAAATAAAAATTTCTATAGATCTTAGATTTTAATTGAAATGAAGGATACTTTATAACTTTCTTTGCAATTAAAATGATAATTATATATAAAAGATAAATTTAGTATTTATAGGGTGTTTAGTTGGAGTAGTGTGTTTTATATTATTTCAGGACCGCCTGCTGTTGGGAAAAGCAGTGTCAGTAATGAGTTGGCTTTATACTTATGATAAAAGTGCCGTTATAGAGGGGATATGATTTATCTGATGATTAGAAGCGGTTTTGGGTGGCACCTTGGGAAGATAAGGGATACTATATGGATTTGCTTTTGGGATAAAATATAATAAGTATTACCGATAATTTAATTAAAAAGAGATATTACAGTAATAATAGAAATATGTAATATTTAAGGAGCAAATTATTGAAAGTTTTTTAAAAAGCAAGGCAATAAAATTAAAATACTATGTTGTGAAGAACAGACACTTAAAGAAAAGAGATTTATCAAGAAAAGAAATGAAAAGAACCGGTGATTTATCGATTAGATCAAGAGAGTAGTTTTTATCTAAAAATATCAGTAGTGATAAATTACTTTATACAGATAATTTAGACATTAAAAGAGTTGCTAATAATAAAAATCTTTCAGATAGATTTTGTTTAAAGGTTATGATTTGCAAAAGTATGTTACAAATAGAAAGATTTATAAATAATGGGTATAAAAGTAAAGGATTATTATAATGTTCATATCTCGAAGAACTTGCCGATAAGATTTTCGGCAGTAACTAAGGATTTTAGTAAAGAAATGGATTAACTAAGAGCAGTTATAGGGGATCTTGAATTTAATCAAAGACGGGAACTTATAGCATGCTATGTATAAAGCTGTGATGCAAAAAGTGATATAATTGCTGTTTTCACCAGATTTTAGAAGATGAGCTGAGAATAGGTGCATTTACAGAGGCTGGTGGTTGTGCGCAATCGGTAAATATGTTGAACTTTATGGAGATGAGTATTTTGATGTGAGCATAGCTTTCAGCAAAGGAACTTACAAAAGATTTACCTCAGAATATTGTATGAGACCTTTGATTAACAAAATCCTGGATAAAGCATTGAAGATATTAAAGGGATTGGAGTAAGGACAGCCATGAAAGGTTAGAAGACTCTCAAGCGAATGTTTAAGGATAAGACTTCCATGGGCAGCTCTTTTACAGCTTTTGGAATACTTTTGATGAGTATTTTTGAGATAAAATAATTTAAAGGATGATAGGGACAAATATAGCAAAACAAAAGTGTAGCAAACAATTTAAATGATTTGTATAAGGAAGATCCGGATAAATTGCTTTTATAATAAACAAATGGAAAAGTGATAATATCAGTAAAGTGTGAGTGGGTTTATAAAACATGGTTCAAGGAATGTAAAAAGAAGGATAGATAAATAAAATCGCTAATATTTATAAGGCATTTTATTATTTGTGTGTAATGCATAAATAATGAAAACTGTTGCATTTGTTGGTATTCATCAGATATTATTTGAGTATTTGCCTGTAAAAACTATCACTTCGGATAATATACTACTATAAAAAGATGTTATGAATACACTAAGAGTTTATTGGAGATCCTGTTTTACAAGTTAAGTAAGAGATTTGAGAGGCGATATGCAGTGGATTTAATATCTCAATGGACTTTATTAAGATTACAGCTCATATCAGTTATGGAGGTGGTACTAAAAAGAGATAAAGCTATGTAATAAAAGTATAAAAGAGAATTTTAGATATCATATAAATTTATTTTTACGGAATCTAAAAATGAAAGGAAAAGGATCAAATGTATGGAACAGATAAATAAAAACTTATAAATATTCTCAAGGCAATATATATATCTTTAGTATTAGCCTTTCTGGTGTATTCAAAAACATCATATGCCATGATGGGGGTGTAATAGGTGTTTTTGAATAAGGATGAGAATAATACTTGATAAAGACTGATCAGTATGAACAATGTGGGTGGTATAACTGAGCATGAAGTATTGCTTGATGATGAATTTAGAGTAAATGGAAAAGTGTATAGAACAGATATAGTTCAAAAGTGATATTGATCCTTCAAGGGCACTTATAATCCTACAGATAACAAATTCAGGCCAATGACGGACGCGCATTGGCCGATTTTCGGACCGATGTGACTCATTGCACTCCATATACAGTGAGGATGACACAAGGATTTTCTTATAGTATCAGATATGGATGAAGCTGGTAATGAGCGATGCCATCAAGTTACGGAGTGGTTTACACTAATGAATGGATGGATCTGACTATGGAATTTAGTGCGACTCTGTATGATCTGGGAACAGTGTATGTAGTAGAAAAGCAGCAGCAGGCATATCCTCCTGCAAATTATGTATAATTAATCAGATGCTATAAAGGTAATGGTAGAGTCCGGATGCACCCTGTCAAAACATATTATCTTATAAATGTGTACCTGTACCGTTAAACTATACCACTTACATTATGTGGATGAATCGGGTATGCTGATACCGGATGTAGCTGAGTATTCTAATAAGGACATATGACATGGATACCTTTAAAGTACTGAGGTTTGACGCAACAGTATATGATGCAGGAAATATATAGATAAAACAAATACAAGCATATCCGGCATCAATATACAACTATATTTCAGTTCTGATGCTAAGGTGTTTGTAGGAAGGGATACAGGCACAGGGTAGTATCTATGATGATTTCAGAATAGTTTGTGAAAGGAAAGTTTCACCGGGAACGACACCGACACCGGGAACAACATCTACCCGGAACAATTCATAATAATTATACAATTGTTTGCGTGTAAAGGAAGACTCTAAAATACCGAATAAAATTAGTGATTTAATTGAAGCCGAGAAAAGCCTGGCGACACCAAGTGATAGTAGTCACTATCAGACCGAATAGCAGAGGTGCAGACGGTAATGATGACTCAGGCGGCAGTTCAGGAAGAGGTGGAAATTCAGGGCAGTGGTATGGTACTGGAATCAGGAAAAGAATCCGAATGACAGCTCTACATCTACAAAGGTAAAACAGGGTTGGATTTTTGAGAGAATGATACATGGTATTACTATTCAGGAACTTCGAAGTACATTGAAAAAGGATGGCATCATGATTCTCAGGATGGTCGTTGTATATCTGGATCTAAATACCGAACAATGCTTATGAGTGTGCAGTTGATAAATAATAATTGGTATTATTTTAATCCATATACACCTAAATGGACCTGGGAACTTAGAAATGACGGTGAATGGTATTATAAGAATCTTGAAAACTCAAGACCTCTTGGCTCAATGTATTCAAAATGAGAAAACACCTGAGCGGATACAATGTGGATGGAAAACAGTTTACTATGTTCATTAAATGAAGATTTATTTGTTAAAGTGACTTAATATTCCATTTAAGACTAGTTTTAGACATACAGGAGGGAGGGGTAGGATAGAAAATTGCAGGATGAAGCAGTTGACTGTTCAGCACTGAGTAATGAAATAGTTTTTAAGGTATGCTGTGAAGAGTGCACTAAAACACAGCTTGAAATCGAAAAAGATTTTCCAAAAGGCAGGCGTACTCCCGAGAGATAATGTTTTGTATATTTATATATAAAGAATGGGAAAATTATGGATGATGCGATCGAAATAGATTAAATGAGCAGTTTCAATATTTGCCAATTTGTAAAAGAATGGTAATATGACAATTGCTTTCTATATATGATGGATGATTGATATAGCTTAAGAGACTGCTACAAAGATTCTGGAAGAAATGGCAAAAGCGTTTTAGAATTGGAAATGATAAAATGGCATTGAGTTTTATCAGAGCACACCACATTGAATGTGGTAGCTCTGTTTTACTATTATGAAAATCTTCCACTGGACATTTTATAGGACCTCTATCTGCCAAAGATATGGTGGATTTTTCTATGTAGAAACCAATACAATCGTTTTTCCGATACTTTCTTGTGAAAGCGATTTTAAGATAATGCCCTCATTTAAAACATTCCGGATTGCTTAGGTGCATCTGGGTGACATACAAAAGCGACATCACCATCGCCATTCCAAGTACTTTACCTTTTATATCAAGTGGCACGTTATCAAGTAGCACTCTCACTGTAATAGGGAGAATTTCCTTATCTTTCAACTGGCGCAGTTAAACTGCCGCGCTCTCTCCTCCGGATACCACATTAACGGCAGGCCTTCTTCTGAAGAAGTGAAAGTGATTATAATACCTCCTCGGTTATGCGACAGATCATAGCATCCAAGGCACATCAAATGAGGTGATAATATTATGCTCATAATATATTTAAAAATAAATTTGTCGAATATACAGATTTTAGTGCTATGCTGTCAGTAAATTGTATTTTAATAAGAAGATAAAAAGGTGAAGATATGAGTTTAAAAAATGATGAAAACAATATAAGTGAGCTAAATTCCGACAATAAGGGTGAAGAGTTGGAAATGACTCCTGAAAGAAAAGCTTATATAGAAAAATACGGTTCTGAAGAATGGAGCTGCTCCGGGATGGATGCTATTGATGTGGCATTAAAAAGTATATCCTGATACTGGTAGAAAGGCATTACGGTACAATTATAAAATATGGGTGGTAAGGATCCTTTGGACGGAATAGATATTTATAAAACCCGTCACAGGAGTTTCATCGACATGTAGTCAGCTTTGGAATGTCTGAGCTTTATTATGCGCCGGAAAGTGTAGGTAATGATTTTCGAGTCGCTGGGGATGAATTTACTATGAGACTTGGCTGCCATTTGAGGGTGATAAGATGCAGAGAATCGGATAGAAGTATTTGCCAAACATGAGCCTTTATTGGGCAATAATCTTATGCAAAAGTATTACAAGATATGTATATGAAACAGGAGAATATTTTGAAGCATATCATTTTGCCTGCCAATTCACCGATTAGAATTGAAACCGATACAGAAAGCTTTGTAGGGATTATCTTTGCTCCGGATCCACAGCTTGGGGCATAGAAACAGAACATAGCATAGTTGAGTTTTACAAATGATTGGCATTACTCAAAGGAAGCTTGACTGGCTTTTTGAAAAACCCCGACTACAAAAAGAGTAGTGAGTTGGTGGACAAGATCAGAGGATAACTCCTGCTGATTACAGACCTGAAAAGTAAAGGAATATGTATAAAAGGAGAACATATGGACTTTGCATTTTGATTATAATATTTTAGGCCAATGTTCAGTATGATGTTCTTTATAACAATTGGCATGTTTGCCTTTATAATTATAAAAATATTAAGACATGGAATCAAAATAATCATTCTCAAAGGCTTGATGTTGAAGCGGAGGTCGTTTCAAAAAGAACTGATGTTTCTTTTAATAAACTCATATGGGTGGAAACGCCTCAATGGTTTACCGGGACTACTATCTACTATGCTGCGTTTCAGGTGGAAAGCGGTGATCGTGTGGAATTTAAAATAAGCGGTACTGAATACGGACAACTTAGAAATAAAGATAGAGGGAAGCTTTCATTTCAGGGAAGTAGATTTTTGAGTTTTAACAGATATTTTTAAATATAATTTTAATTGTTTCGTGCTGGACAGAGTGAGAAAAGCATGGCGGATACATACAATGGTGATGAGAAAATATCATACTGGGACCTGAGGTATTGCATAACTCTCTTTTGTTCTGTCTCATATTCTGGCTGCATAGCAAATGTACTTACAGGTATTGTATTTTTACTCTTGATAAAGGCAGGGTAGTATATGTACCGGTTTTCATTATGTTTACAAATGTTATCAAAATTTTCTTTTGATATTTTCTTTTTATAGTATATATAAAATCAATTCTGTAAGCAGATATATAAAACTGCAAATTACAGCCAGACCTGTATAGGAGGTTAATGTCAATTGATTTATAATGCCTATAATTATCCATGATATAATAAGTGCCGTCATAAAAGGAGAAGAACAGCCATCTCAATGTACTTGCAAGTATATCCTTTAACTCGGCTTTGCTAAGTCCTATTTTTATCATAATGTATATTTTTGCTTTCTTCATCCACAGAGGAGTAAAGTCTTGAGTGAGATAATACTTGCTATTCCTATTAAAAATGATATACATAATATACTTCCTACATAGAAACCAGCCTTCTTTGTCAGGTTTTCAATATCATAATAAAGACTGTAAGACATCAGGCTTTCTTTCCGTCTTCAAATCCTATAAGATTTTTTAGAGCTTTCCAAATCTTTAATACTCCATTTGTTAAATCGCTCTGTGTAAAGCATATATTCTGTCTTTTACCAAAACCTGTGATAATGACTCATAGTTTTTATCGGAAACAACGGTAACACTTGTAAAATAACCGGATATTGAAATTATATCAGAATCCTGCTTCTTTAGTGATACCATGGCCCTGAAATCAAATCTTTTTATCGTATCGGATAAAACAGGATGCCATCCACTCCTAAGAAAAATATTCATTATCAGAGAGATTTATCTTTTTCTCTGTTTAAGAAATCAGCCACTCATTATACATAGTATTGGATAAAATAATATGTCTTACTGTTCTTGCCTTGTTTTTAAGCTTGGAATAGGATATTGTAAGTTCCTAAAGCCGCCTATAGATTTAAGTTCTTCTGATATCAGTTTCAGCTTTCTTTTTGCTCCTTTTACTTCATCTTCCCAGTTTGCATACATATATGAATAGGGCATTATCTTTTGCGTATCTTTTGATATACTAAGCGGTGCACCACTATATATACAAAGGATGTCAGTATTATGGAAAATAATATCATAGAGGCTGCCATAGTCTTTATATTTGTATTTATTTTATGCTTAAATTACTTAACTTTTATCAAATTATTTTTATATAAATACACGCTTTTTCCATAAAAAATTATAGATATTAAAAATCAGATTATAAATAAAGTATAGAAAAACTTATACAGGTAAAGTATATCAAATATATAGATAAAAGCCGGAAAAATTCTTTTTTATATGTAAATAAATTGTAATAGGGCAATATAATAATAACCGCTATCAGTGAAAGCAGAAAAATGATTTTTTCAGCCAGTTCTCCTTTTTAAGAGGTCAATTATTTTTTCTTTCTTTTAAAAATCACAGGAGCAATCAATGATATAAGTAAAAATAATCCACCCATTAGAAAAACAGTGAGTATCAGCGGTGTAAGTAGGGAAATAAAAAGTATAAATTTAATCCGTCTATCAGTGATTGTGCAATCATTAGATTTTTGATAATCCCCATTATTATTCCGATAAAGCGGTGCAAAATATTGAAATTATTATATTTTTCAAAAATCAGTGTATTAAACTGCCAGTTACTTGCACCTATAATATTCAGTATGCAAAGTTGTTTACTTCTGTTTTTAAAAATTGCCCACGGAATATAAAATCAGTACAAAGGAAAAAGAGCATGGATATTATACTTGCCATAAATAATATAATGCCTATAGCTACTCTGAATCCACTATTTTTTTAATGCCGGATGCTATGGCAAGGTTTGAAAATGAAAGAAGATAAAAACAGAGAATACACAGCTTAGTGATATAAATAAGTCTTTAAAATCTCTTTTTATATTATTGTATGCAAAATTAAATAATGTCAATTTCATCACCTCCAAGCAAACTCATAGTGTTGAGTATTTCTCTTTTTATAGTTTTTATCATCATTTCTGTTAATGATTTCTGATAAATATTGCCGTCTTTTTATGATATAGGTTTTATCTGAATATGATGCGATATTTGGGATCATGGGTTACCATAATGATGGTTACATGCATGGATTCATTCAGTTTTTAAAAAGCTTCATCACATCCTTTGCCGCCTTTGAGTCCAAATTACCGGTCGGTTCGTCTGCAAGCAGTATTGAAGGTTCATTGATTACAGCCCTTGCTATAGCTACTCTTTGAGCCTGTCCTCCGATATCTCATAGGTTCTTTTATGAAGTAAATGGGAGATCCGAGAAGTTCACTGATTTCTTCCAGCTTTTGTTTTTCATTGTTTTAATATCAGCCTTATCAAGTGTAAGAGAGTATTATATTTTCTCCGACTGTCAAGGTATTTATTAAATTAAATTGCTGAAATACAAATCCCAGTTCTTTTTCTCCTGAATGTTGAAAGCTGTTTGGAATTCATTTCATGAGGATTTTTACCCGCAATTAAAAGCCGAACCTGAGGTGGGCTTTATCAATAGTGGATATAGTATTTAAAAAGGTACTTTTTCCGCTTCCGCTAGGGCCATTATAGCAACAAACTCACCCTCACAAACTTCCATATTTATATTCTCCAGGGCTTTGAATGATATCTTTCCCATATATATTTTTCTCAAGATTTGAAACTTTTAATATCATATTTTACTCCAAAAATTTTTAGTAGTAGTTTTTAATAACCCTCTCCAAGGTCTTTTTAAATCAAAAATTTTTAATCTATGCCATGATTTTAGCAGATGCAGTATAGAAATAAAATCCGGTAACATTACAAAAGCTTACATTTTGTAATGTTACCGGATATATAGATCTTTATTAAAAAATAATGGTCATTGTTGTGCCGTCATTTATATTCGAGTTCACCTCTATTTTATGTCCCCAGATATTCACTGACCTTTTTACTATATAAAGACCTATTCCGCTGGAATCGGCATTATTTCTTCCGTTTTCCCTATATAGAACAGTTCAAAAATATTCTTTTAAATCAGCCTTTTCTATTCAATACCATCATCAATAACTGACAGAACAACTTGTCTCTTCCTTTTTGCTGCAATCACAGTTTACTGTTTGACCGATATTACTGTATTTTATCGCATTGGTGAGGAGCTGGTGAATAATCAATTTTCAACCATTTGGAGTCTGAATACACATAAATATCATCATCTATATCAAGTCGGATAGATTTGATGAACTATAAAATAATCTTTCAGCTCATTGATACATTCCTTACATACATTTTTTAAAAACTACTTTTTCAGATACAAAGTCATTTTAAAACTCATCCAAAGTCTGTAGATATCAAGCATCTGATTCAGATTGTACTCCAAAGTATTTATATTTCTGCCTATTTTTTATAATCATCCTCATCACTGTGATTTTTCATAAAATAAGCTTAAGCACTGACACGAGGTGTTTTCATCTGATGAACAAATCTGTATATCATAACTTTTTGCATCTTTTTATCCTGCTTTTTGTACTATTTCCTTTATCGCTGTTAATTTTTATTATTTCTTCAATCATCAGATTATAATTTTTCTTCAAAGCTCTACTTCTGGGTTCTTCAATCAGATAATCATTTAAAAGTTCGCTTTTTAGTAAAAGCTTTTCATATACTCTCCCATTTTATAAAAGCCTGATAGAAATAGAATAAAAAGCTCAGCATAAAAATACTAAGTCTGAAAATAGAGTCTCCTCAAACCATATTCCTTAATATAAAAACAGATATCCGAAGAAAAATAATCTGTGTTAAAGAATGACAATCATAAAGGAAATATTATCTGAAAAGAAATAATTTTTAAACGCATCTTTTATTCTTCATATTCCACCTTGTATCCCATACCTCTTACTGTTATTACCTGTAATCTGATTTCCCAGATCTTCAGCTTTTTTCTTACCCTGCTGACTAGTTACATTTCAAAGTATTTTTCTTCCACAAACATATCACTGTCCCAGATTTCAGACAAAGTATCTTTTCATGACTTACCACATTGGGATAGCTCTCAAACAAGATACCTATTAATATAGCCTCATTTTTTGCAAGATCAATCTGATTATCTCTGCATTTTTAATGTAAAGCTGCAACTGTTAAAGGAGCAGTCCCCACAGCTCAAGTGCCGATCTCATCCTCCTGAGTATTCCCCATAGGCTCTCCTAAGTTGAGAATTCACCTTTTGCAAGCAGAAAGTTCATAGGAAAACGGTTTTGTGACATAGTCATCTCCTCCTCATAATTGCCCTTACCTGATCATAATCTTCTGTTCTTGCAGACATAAATATAATAGGAACCTTGTTATTTTTCTGATTTCACTACACCAGTAAAAATCGTCATAGTATGGAATATTGATATCAAGTAAAATTAGATTAGGGCTGTGCTCTTTCAATAAATTTATCTATATTCTTAAAAATCCTCACAGATAAAAACCTCAAAAATCATATCTGTACAAGATGTTCCTTTACGATATTTGCAAGATCTGAATCATCTTCAATCGCATATTTTAAATGTCATATTTTTATCCTTTAAATTTAGTCTGTAAAATATTTTATAGCATAACATTTATCTACCTGTCAAGTTAATAGATATATGTTGAAAGATTTTATAAAAACTTAAAATTAAATAATATACGCAAATGAAAGTAGTTTTAAATATGTTATATATCAAATAAAGGTAACACATACAAGTAGGGGAGAATTATTAATATAGTATACGATTACGGTAAATCCGGCTATAGATATGTACAAAGGTTATTTTGAGCTTGTGAAGCTTAACAGAACTTCCAAGAGAGTCTGATGATTATGTGATAAATTGGCAAGGGTATAAATATTTCCTTATTATTAAATAATATCGGTAAAGGTAAAAATTTGCTTTATTGCAGGGTTGAAATTTTTATAAAGAGAATTAAAGAAAAAGACATAAATCAAACTTTGTAGAAACAAAGGGCTTTAAAGAATAAATATCAGGTGACCTGGATATAGAAACGAAATAAACTCACAAAAGCAGTAAAAGTCGCTAAAGAAAACATAAAGAGTTTTTGATACATTGGAGGAACTAAGTGATATTACAGTTTTTATCAGGCAATATTATACCGGGCATGGACAGTGATGACTTTGCCGCTATAAAAAGGTAAGAAAAGGTGACTTGTAGTGGACAGTAATAAAGATATGGTACTTGATATCTTAAATATAAACTTTCATTATAAAGCCCAATGAATTTGAGCTGGTGAGATGTTCGGAGTAAAAATAAAGTAATATAGAAATAGCAAGTATGCAAAAAAAAGCTGCAGGAGATGGGTGCACAAAATGTACTGGTTTCAAGAGAATAAGGGTTATTCTTTCATCTGGAGAGTTCTTGGTGCAAAATCTCCATAGGGTAGTGGTTTCAACAACAGCTGCAGGTGGCAGTATGGCATAATGTTTGTGTAAGTATGATGGGACTAAGATTTTAAACTCAGTTTGGTACGCATCAGCGGCAGGCACAACGTCATTTTCTGCGGGAGTAGGTGAAAGAACTTATAGAACTTTTAGTACATATAAAGGTTGAAGATGTACTGTAATTTAAATTGAATGGAGATAAGATGAATTTAGAGCAATGAAGATTCAAACAACAGCTGTCAAAAGAGGTGCTTTAAAAATACTTAAGAGTGCACCAAGAGGGTTATAGCTATGAACGAGGTGAAAACAGATATCCTTATGCCGTTACAATAAACCAATATTTTGATGAAACCGACGGCGAATATATTTTCACGGTACATTGCAGGGGCGTAGATCTTTGGAAAGATAACAAGGTGTGTTTACAGCTACAGATGAGGGGCATATAGAAGAGGAGACTGGGCAAATACATTCAAAGAAGTGTTGTGTGTCTTGGGCGTGTGGGAATTGAATGATGAGGAAAGATATATGATCAGTTGAGAAGACTTGCTAAAGTTTTATCCAAGCCCGAATCCATTGAAAGAAAGAGGAAATTGGCCGCAGACAGAGTGAAAATGTATGTAATAGTATTGATCCTTATGATGATGGCGGTTTCATGAAAAGTAAAGAGGTAGTACTAGTGCCTTTTAAGATTATAAATGATATAACAAAGGTACAAAGCGGATGCTGTGTAAATACAGTAAATCCTTACGGTTTATCGGACGTGGAGTTGAGGCCATACATATATAATGCGGCAGGAAGCAAACGCTTTTAGAGGAAAAGAAAAGATTGAATTTTATGTCCGGGATATGAATTGACCCACCTGCATTCAATCTTGATGCCAAATACATTATTCATGTAAGCGGTCTTGTTTGGAAGAGGACGGAAGAAGTAATGAATAACTTTTACTTGGGCAATTATGATAAAGCGTTACATATCAGCGGTTAAAATAATTGTAAATCCATAGCATTTCCTTTACTTGCAACAGTACATGAATTTCCGGAAGAAATCAGATGCTTCTCAACTGTAGAAACATTCACAGAATTTTAAAGAGTATGAAATAGAAATATTTCTTGTAGTTTTCGATGATGCGGTACGAGTATCCGGTACACTGGTGGATAAAGTTACAGGTTATGAATTAGTGATTATGTGGCAGCCAATGCACCGCAGAGTATCTGCCTGTGGATGAAAGATTATGACACATATAGAAAGATTGTACGATGAAAGATATCTTGGTTACTGAGCTTTATATGCCGGAACCCGAATGAAGAGAACCGGTGATGGCAAACTCAACTAGTATAATCATTCTTCTTTAAACATGCGGATTTCTTGAAGAGAGAAGCCAGGATGGTTCTGAATCACTAGAGGATGCGTTAAAGAAGATATATACTGAATCTTGAAGCATTTACAGCAGCTTATAAACAAGAAGGATTGAAAAACTCTGAGTTTACGCAACTTCAAATCTTCAAAAGCAGTATTTTTCAAAGCTTTTAAAGGAAGAGTAAAAGCGCTAAAAGGAAAGTACTAGCGCACAATCGGGCTTAGGTTAAATATTGATTAAGAGACTGTGGACTTTAGAATTGCGGGATATGCACTACCTATTTCACAGACAGACAAGGTGGTGGAATACTATAAAACAAAGATTACAATGTAATAAAAATAGATATCGTACTTTTTGATTTTGGATTAGACCACTCAAGTTAAATATATAAAGGTCGCCTTTGGGTTGACTTTTTTGCCTAAGTTAATGTGTCATAAACACAAGAAAATAAATTTGAAGGAGAAACTTATGAAAAAGACATTAGCAGAAATAGTTTATATTTTGGACAGAAGCGGATCAATAGGCAGTCTTGAGGCGATACTATCAGGCTTCAATTCAATAGTTGAAAAGCAAGACAGACAGGAGAAAGAAAGAGCATAATAACGTATCCAACAGTATTGTTTGATGACAGAAGCGAGGTTATTCATGACAGAGTGCCGATTGAGAAAGTGGATAAGATAACAGATAAGGAGTACTTTGTGGAGGATCTACAGCACTTTTGGATGCAGTGAGCGGCGCAGTCAAACATATCATCAATATTCATACTAATGTAGGAAGAGACAGACCTGTTGAGGCCGCCAATTTGTTATCACAACAAACAGATCAAATACAAGCATAAATTATAACTATAAGCAGGTAAAAAATACAGTTGAAAAGAGCAGAAGAGTATGGCTGGAATTTATCTTCATGGCGCAAATATAGATGTAATACTGCAGAAATGAGAGATTTGGGATACGAAAAGAAAAGAGCTATAAATTATATACATGGTAATGGAGCACAAATAATGTATATGCAAACCTTATCAAAACTTTAAGTTATGTGATGAAAGCAAAGGATGCTGAGAATGGAGGAATATCTTGATGACAGTAACTGGGAAGATGAAATAGCAGAAGATTATCTGAAGCGCGAAATAAAACCATAGTAGAGGATTAAGGTGTACAACATATACGATGTTGCCGGGTAAATGGTGCAGAAGAAGTCAACTGTATGATGCATTAATACAGGAAAATCCCATGATTTCGGTGTACGAGTAAATTCAGATGAAATCGTAATATCAAATGGTGGAGATTGGAGAAATAAATCGATCGGGCTTAAGGCAATGAAGATGGCCGTAAAGCTTATAAAGACTGCATAGTAAAGTGTTCATTCAGTCAGGAAACCACATTGACGAAGCTGATGGAAAATAATACTGAAACCCAAAGAGGCTTGGATTTATATAAGATAATTTATGAACTATGTAGGACTTAGTAGTCCGAATTAGCAGCAATTCAAGGAAGTTGCTCATAGAGAGAGTCAGTATGGGCGGACATGGTATTCCGAGGAGGAGGATATAAAAAGAAGATATTATGTTTCATTGTCAAAACTTAAAGGAATTAATGTAAACATAGATGTATTATATTTATGATAATTCAAAGCATATGAATTTGGTGGCTAAGACGATTGCAGGATACTGTGCATTGCTTGATACTGACTGCTTGTGGTTGAGTTCTTCGCACTTACTTTGATAGATACACAAATGAATTCATGTGCTATAATGGAAGCTGTGCGGTACATGTAACATAGATATGATGACCAGTATACTGCGCAGAGCAAATTTAAAGAGGTATATGTCATATGAGAGAAGAATAGCTGAGGAGTTATTTTAACAGGAGTTTTACTCACAGCGTGGGATGTTCAAACAATGCAAGTATGCGGGAGACTGACTGTAGGAAACGGTGAGCAAGCAATTGTAGCGACAGAGCGATGAGCGGAAACTATGAAGGAAAGTGAAGCTAAAAGACAGCTATACACATATTGATCAGACTGCTAAAAGCAGATGATGGCAAAGTGAAGCAGACATATCATTGTCGATGTAAGAAGCAGGATGAGTATGCAGCGAGCCATATTCGGTGCTATATGCTATGCCTAAATGAGTGTATAACAAATATACTCGGCCGCAGAACTTCCTGACCTTGATTCGGGTGATGCTGTATGTATTACCGAAGCGGAGACGAAAGCAGACAGATGCTTCATCGAAAAGCTAGACATGGGTTATACCGTCTGATATATAGATTTGGCGAGTGATCAAAGGACTGACGGGAGAGACAGTAGCCGTGAGTAATTAGTGTGTGAAACTGTGTATATAGAACTTTAAAAGATTACTGGTTAGAGGAGAGATTATGAGTACAAGTACATTGATAAAAGACAAACAGCAGTATTACACAGAGTATCACTGGAGCAAAGTTTTTCAGTAAAAGATGTATAAATATCAATGGAGAAATAACAGATGAGTTGGCTGTTGATTTTACCGACAAGATATTGGAACTAAATCTGGAGTCAAACAGGCCTATTACAGTGCTTACAAACGAGTCGGGAGGAGAAATAAACAGCGGTCTTTTGATGTATGATGCAATAGTAGGCTCAAAGCACCTGTAAGGATGATATGTGAGGAAAAAGCCTACACAGCATGGGTGCAGTGCTTTTGGCATGTGCAGGCAAGAGATATATGCTTCAAACAGTGAACTTATGCTGCATCAACCGATGCTTGGTGGAAGAGTATCAGGAAATGCTTCAAGTATCAAAAGTATTTCCGACAGCATCGCGAAACGAAAAAATCAACGTCTCTGGCATACAGAAAAAGACTGAAGAAGAGATTGACAAAGCTACTGATTTTGATCGTATCTTTCTCGCCTGATAAGCAATTGCATTTAATCTGTGTGATGAAAATAATGAGTTCTCAAGGTCATTGAATTTTGTAAAAAGCAGGGTGGTAATGAGAGATAAAAAGGCGAAGCAGATACAATCGTAAATTGACAGGGTGATTTTAGGCAGAGGCGAGATTGTATATTTTCTACAGACAGTAATATAACCGGTATCATGCTGTCATATTTTTGGTAGTCAGGGATTGAGCTCAGGAGTGAAAACCCTCCATAACGCGGAGAGCTGTTTCTTCTGGAATCATATAGCAGCAAATGTCGTACTTCTGTAGCGAGAAGAATTGTGAAATAAATATTTTTCATTATTGGAAGAAAAGAGATTCTAAGGTCTAGGGATCTTGACTTTTGTACATCCGAGCGAAAACAAATATGAGGTTGCATGATCGCAGCAGTTTTATCAAAGAGTTATCGAGGATATAGTCTTTGTGGCGAGGCATTGTTTACGGCAAATAAGAGCAGCAATGCGGATCCCGTTCTGGGATGAGGCGGCTACTTCACTTTTTGCGGCATTTATGTCCTATGTGCTGATGATGAAAAGGATGATCCGAGCGGTTTATTGATGTTCTTGAGATGCTCGATAAACAGCGCGATTGATGATACAAGCGAGATAAAGACTAATTTATGATTACGATCAGAGCTTGAAATGACAGACACTTTTAACTTTCGCCACGGTTAACTGGACGTCTTTTAGGAGATTTGTCCATAAAACCGCAGTTGTGTTTTCGTACATTGAATACGGCCATAGGATGTGTCTTACACCTGAACTTGAAAGAATGTTCAAGATGAAGGAAATAAGATAGCTTTGAGACTGGCAATGGAAAAGAGGCATTGTCGTGACTACAAGTCCGGTAAATCAAGCAAAGCAGTTTTATGAAATATGTTTTGTCACACATATATTTAAAGAGCTGTTTGGAAGTGGAGAAAGACAGGCCGAAGGCGTGTTGCCAAGCTGTTCATTCTGGCAGATGACTTTGCAGCGCTGTCGTTGTCTTTATTTGATCCGATGTTTGCAGCCATTCGGGGAAAGTATCTCAGTGACACTTTTGATTTCAGTCAGGTCACATGGTGTCCTCACTTTATGGAAATGACGAATTACTACTAGCCATTATGACTAACTGTGATACATATGTCTGTATGGTTTCAAAGTAGTTTGGGCACTTGCAAGAAAATATCGGAATGAGAGGCCGGAATAATAATGACGGGAGGATTGCACGAATATGGAAACTAGGAAATCAGATCCTATAATCCAGAAAAGAGGCTCAGACCTAAGTTTTCAAAAGATATGATCTCACGGGAAGTAGACTGTACTGTAGAAGCTTACAAATAATATGAAAGAGGCCGAAAGGTATTTGAAGGATTTACCCAGAAAACATTTGATAGAAGAGCTTAAAACAGTATAAAAGCCATGTATGAAAGAGCTAGAGACCCATATGAAACAGATCGTATGAACCAGAGTCATCGCCTAAAATAAGCCAGACACTGAGATGGTAGACCTGCATGAGGAAAGGAAAGTAGAACAGATGAGAAATTTCCGATGAGTCTTTTGAAACGCTTTTGAGGAGTGACTGATGCATGAAGACGACGACGACTTTCGGACATTTTCCTAAGTGTGAGACAAATTTACGAAATCTGTGTGAGCAGGGAGAGTATTGATGAAAATGGGTGGTGATTTGATGAGAGAAAGATTTGCGTATTTTCAAAAGTACTGGGGTTTATATATGAATAGTTAAGACGGATCATTTCGCTTAGTATATGTGCCGCTTCATTACTTAGTATATACAGTTTTTCTTTGTTGTTAGCTGAAAAGACTTATATATTATTTGATATCAGGTGAGCTAAAACATGCTTTCATTTGAACATATGCTGCTCTGTTATATTTTATCTGATATTAAGATTGGTGAAAAACAATTATATAAGGCTTACAGGTGTAAAGTTTTTGCAGCCTGATTATACATGATACATGAGGCGCCACCGCTTTTATAGTAGATTGTATCTTTCCTTTTGGTGCTCATTTGGCTTGGTGAAATACTAACGTAACAGGTGAGAAAAAGCTGTGTGGAGGATAGTATTGTGCTCGTGTGTTAAAACAGCTTTAGTGCCAGGAAGCTCCCACATATTATTTCTCATGTGTGTCCTTTCGCACTTCATCTTGCTCAAAGGAGGTAAGATACTTTTACTCTCGGAGCTTTGCAATCGTTGTTGTAGTCACTTACTCATTTTGATGAAGAAGTTTTTCAAAATCATAGTACCTGTGTAGTAAAGAATAATACAGAGCATCAAAAGTTTTGAAAATAATTTTTCTTGCATCCGGTTTCTGCAGTATCACTTTGCAATGATCCTGTCGCAGGTGGAAGAATCAATGCTGCGTTAGATCATGATTCTTTAAGGTGCGGACTTAAAGCCTGTCGGTGCTTGTCGAGAATACCGGATATATGACAATCTGGGAACTGTGAAACGATCGCGTATGTCTATCCGAAAGGACTTGAGATGCCCTACTTTGCGCTTAATACAAAGAAAAGCTTCCAGTTTGTACTGAGCTTTTCTTGCATATCTACTAATAATGCTACTTGCGGTATTTGAGATAGTAAAAGTCTGCAGTGAAAAGAGGACTGATAAGTCATGGCTTGCAGTAGTGCTGGTATCCGTGACACCTGCAATGATGAATATGGGATTATCGGCAAAGGCTGATGGTCGGTCATGTATTACTGCAGCTGATATCAATACTGAATATGTACCTGTATGTGAGCATGGTTACTATGTTACATTTGCATTGATTAAGCGCCCTGCTTGCAAACGTATTATATAAGCCTGCAAGTCTTTTTGTTCAGCTTAGGTATAGGCATTGCAAATATTATTTACCTTGTTACAGACCTTTATAAAGAATAAAAATAAAATCAAAATCTGTTCAGTTTTGCCTACCTGTCAGTCCTTCGTATTGCGGCAATTGTGCTTGTGTATGCAGAACATATATACTTACCAGACGTCTTATTACGTCGGTATATTCTTCTGTGTATGGTATAAGCTTGGAATGAGACAAAATGTCGCTATGCACTGTCAGGAGATTATAGAAAAGTGCACAGGCATGAACTATGTCATCAGGTGAGACGTGGATATGTTCACGTCTTCAGCTTTTCATATCACCGACAAATGAGACGCATGTTACATAGCCTCACGTACCAATAACTGATGACACGTATTTATAATTCTGGCTGTGTTACTGTAGATACTGCATTAAGAATAAGAGTAGCAAAGATATATTTACATATATGATGAATTGTTCTCAGGTAGATACTGCGGTCAGTCCTGATCAGCTTATTTATATTCATCAGGTAGACGCTAATGGTATTTCATATTGTTGTTTTGCTTTGGTGATCATTGCGGTTGCTCTGGTTGAAAGATTCAGAGTGTTAGATCTATTCTATTCATTTGACACCATGCATAATGTCACTTCTTATAACGGGTGTGTTACAAACTGGAGGCGTGTCAGAGGACGTGCTGAAAAGTCCAGAAGTATATGAAGAACTTGGATCTATAATCATCGCAATGACGAATATATCGACAAAGTGTTGAGAAGCTGAGCAGACAACTTTGTAGATGTATCTATATGGATTTGATGAAATTGGGCAATCCGAGATCGCTAACGTTGTCGAGAGGTCACTTTACTTAAAATATGGTGCGGATATAAGGACTTATACAGATATGTACAGGAAGCGGAGTAATTCCGCGGTTTGTAGCACTATGATAATTTTAAAGGATTATCACATGCATGCGGATATAAAAATATGTCTGTGTTGAAGATGAGTGTCTGGAAGGCAGAGAAAGAGCAGCCGCAGATGTTGTAAGATACCTGTTGGAGGATGGGAGTACCGAGGGTTTATAAAGATTATGGAGATAGCAATGCTTTTGATAAGTGATGAAATTAAGTGCGTGTGCAAGTTTGCAAGGACTTGCACATACACTGACCATATACCAAGTATATGCTGCATTATAAGACTTACTGCGGTGATACCCTGCAGCAGTATACCGCCAAGTATAATGGGTTTGCCGCACGGATTTGATAAGCTTTATCAGATGCTGTTCGCCCGTGCAGCCATTGCATAATGATACAGAACTTACTACAATCCTTTAGAGACAAGTGTATGAATGTGAGCACCTGCACTTAGAGCAACAGTAGTGATAACGGATGCGATAATAAAAATGCTATAAACATCAAAATGATCTTTTAAAGACTGAGCCGTTCTGATTATCGTGTCATTACGACTGCATGGGTGATTATTGCAAGCTTTTCAAAAGTAATGAGAATGATTGCGAGTGTTCTGGTAAGCTTTTACCGTAACCGCCTGCTTATCGAGAGTCACGGGCGCCGAGACTCCACATGCTGTATCCCAAGTGGGCTTGGCGGCGGTGACGGATGAAGTGTCATTGTAGCAGTTGACGAGGCTTATGCCGATAAAGCCTCCCCGCTTAAGTATCGTACAAATGATCATCTTGCCAAAAACAGGAAAGAAGCAGGGCAGCGCAGTACATTGAGAAAATAACGGATCTTATCTGCTGCCGCTCATCGTGTCGGCATTTGATACGGGTGCTGTTGCCGACCGCTGGCAGAACCTCCGCATATGGAAGAACCCACTCCCACAAGAGTCGAGATATTTGCGGAGTCTTCATCCATCAGCTACATAAATAAAGGCAATTATAAGTGCAGTGGATATCGTGCATATGATGATGAGGAAGCGACTGCCTGCACCGGTTTTGAGAGCACAACGCTCAGGTTAGGGCCAGACCAGAGAAAACCACTGCCGCCTGCAAAACATCTGAAAGTGGACTTTGTTCGCACCTGCCACTGCCCTTATCATTTCAGTGTAATACTCGTACTGGCGATAATGCCAAATCACAGCCCGCCGATTATAGCAAATCTCTTCAGAAACCACGCCGGCGAGCAATGAGCATATAGCATATAAGCATACCGAAATAGGTTTTTGATAAGAAAGATTTTCAGTTGAGTCATCCCAATGTCCTTTCTGAGTTTTATAGACCTGTGATTATAGTACAATGAAAGGGGAGAAATCTAATGGAGAAGACTAAAATCCTGCTTATTAAGCTGTTACATCCTTAAAACGGTATAGGGTATAATCCAAAACAAATCAACTCCCATTTTCCAGTTTGTTGTAAGAGGCAATGTCATAGTTTCTAGTTTACTGTATCTTTACATAATTAACATAGAATCGTTCCAGACTGGAAATCATTTTGCAAGAAGGAGGAGTATGAAATATGTTACGCAAAATTGGAACTGACCCTGTGATAAAGAAGTGATTACAGGAGATGTCGTCAGCTAAAAGGCAATATCATCGTATGTGGACGGATACTTCTATGAAGAACTGTATCAAAAGCGGTGCATAGAAAAGAAGTCTTTTGTATGGTCGATAGCTTTTCAATAAGCGGCATTCAAAAGGTGAAAAATGGAACTTGAAAGGGTAATGAAGTAATGTCTGACCTTGAAGTTTGAAGAACAACAACGAACAGCACTGATTTATTATTCGAGCTTACTATGCGATGAAAAGAAATAAGGCTTTTCCTATAGGAGATAATAACGAAGGATAGACCTTAAAAGCATTAAGATGATAAGTGAAAAAGGATATGTGAGCAGAGGACTATGCGTATTCAAAGTTTTGTCTCCTATATGTTTGAAAGTGCCATAGCAGAGAAAATAATAAGGACAGATATCTGACAGTCGAAGACGAGTGATTTTGCGAGTAGAATTGAAGAAAAGGTAAAGAAGATATTCGGTATATGGATGAAAATCGACAATCTGAAGTTTGACAAGCGGATCTAAAAGATTATAGTACCTGTATCTGGGATTAAAGCACCTGCTAACAATAGGAAGCTTTTATAGTCTCTCAGATAGAGGTGTACCAATCATATGCTAAATCAGGACTGCGAGATCAAAGCAGGAATTCGGGCTCGGGCTGGTGGAACAGGTTGTCTAAGGATTATGATTAGCATGTAGACTTCGTAGAAGAAAATTCCGTCAACTACAACCGTGAATTGAACCTTCGGACTCGGAGATCTCTGCTGCTATTGTCGGTATGGTAAGATTTTAAGAGACATATGCCACTATACTATAAGGGTAAGTACCTTTATTACAATTTTGAGGATGTATGCAATAAATGGAAAAAGATTTCGAGGGACAGAAATATCTTTTATTTGCTGAAATGGTTTCTCTGATAAGATGCATCTCATAATAGCGTTTATAAAAGTGTGTGTCGGGATCAGTTTGACAGAAGGCAATAAAAGAAGTAAAATGAAAACTCTCAGCCAATGCTGTGATGAAGAAAGTTTTTAAAAGGTATTAAATTTGACGGTACAAATGCTGAGATGATTAAAGCGTACTTGGTTGATGGCAATGAACTTGAACTTACTCCGTGTGCGTTTTGTAATTCCACAAGCGGATATAGGAAGTTTATCAATACTTCAAAACGCAGGAAGTGAAAGTGCAGATGTCATGTCGTTTGCTTGGATTTTGTGTGGAGATACAGGAAGAAAGCAAAATCAATAGGTTTTGCTTTTGATAAAGGATTCAGAGAACGATTTAACGATGAAGTTGAGTGACTTTTGATCTTTGCTTTCTCAGAGCGGAGGTTCCGTATTTATAAATAATAATACATCACAGACTATCTTTTAAAAGCCAATGGTGGATGGAGTATTTTCTTTCAGAGAAATTTGAAGAACAGCATAGATTCCGGTATTTTACAGCTACTCTGGAAGGTGCCAGCTTTTATAGATTACGATGTTGGAAGTAATAATAAAGATATACTGAAACAGATTATTGAGAGTATGTTTGTAAGACAAGAATGCAATCACAATTTTTGAAACAATATCAAAGGACAGTGAGTTTTCAGGAATCTTTGAGAAGAATGTAGATATGTGACAGGTAAATGAAAATTATTATATCAATGTAATGAGGTTACGAACAGTGTACTGAAATGAGCTCAGTCTGGACTGATTTTGATAGAAAGACTGATGAAAGGTGGAGTGTAACACGGATTCATGTCACGATACTTACTGTCTAAGCCGTCTCATTTACATTAATAAAATTATATATGAAACAAGGGAGGAAATATGGAAAAACACCGGAGTTTAAAGGCTCAAGTGCTGCCGCATCTGGGTAGTACAATATTTTAATACAAACAGGCAGGAAGAATAAAATCCAAGGCTATCAGCAGACATAAACACATTGATTTCAAAAGATTGGTGCTTTATTGAAATAATGTTACAGTTGTCATCATACAGAGGTACCTTTTCAATGTTGTGCATAAAAGCTGATAGGACTTCGGGCAAACAAAAATTTGGCATATAATTTATAAATTCCTTTTATAGCGATAAAAGAAAAGATGATACTCAAGGAGTAATGAAAAAATAACTTTTAACAGTAGTAGCAGTATGACTTCAAACTATGGAAGGGACTTGAAATGTAGAAGTGTTCAGATAAATAAGACAGCAAACATGCTATTCGTTCAAGAGAAAGTATAGAAAAATGCCATAATGGGCAGGCGATCTTTATGATGATTTAAGAAAGTGAGCAGGATGGAAAAGTGGACCAAAAGGCTGTATCAAAGAGATATAAATGTGGCAAATAACGACCTTGGGGCAGTTATATAAGTACCATAGGTGACAGAAAGATTAGAAGAAGTTCTTTATCTTACAGATGCAATTTCATTTATCCGTTTATAAATGAGACAATTCCATAATAATCTGTATCTGGCACAGACATTTACTAAAAACATTATAAATATTAAGGAAAAAGCTGCAAATGAGGGCTTATGCCCATCAATATAAATATAACAAAGTCCTTAAAAAGGTACAGTATAACCATTGATTTGGATAAGGTCAGATTGAGTAAACTATAATACCAAGGCTGAAAAGTCCGAAAAGACATATAGAGTAAAGGCTCTTCTTAATGCAATAAAAAATCTGTCTATAGTTGTTAGAAATATGGACAGCTGGAGCCGATATTTGTAGTAGGCGGTATAGAGATAAAAAGACTCACTATTTTGAAAAACTGGTTCATATAAACAAACAAACTGAAGATGAAGAAATTTAAAATCTAAGCTTAAAAAGGATTACAGAGCAGCTTGTTAAGATTCTAGCTTTGAAAATGAGGAATAGGCGAAGCCAGACAATGCAGGACTTATGTAGATAGATTCTTTGACACAGTAAGGGGACAGTCATGTATAAACATTGAAAATTAAACAGAATAATATATATATATATATATATATATATATATATATATATATATATATATATATATATATATATATATATATATATATATATATATATATATATATATATATATATATATATATATATATATATATATATATATATATATATATATATATATATATATATATATATATATATGTATGTGCTGCCTGTACGTGCTGCTGCCTGCACTGCCTGCCTGCCTGCGCCTGCTGCCTGCCTGCTGCTGCTGCACTGCCTGCCTGCTGCTGCTGCCTGCCTGCCTGCCTGCCTGCTGCCTGCCTGCCTGCCTGCCTGCCTGCCTGCCTGCCTGCCTGCCTGCTGCCTGCCTGCCTGCACTGCACGCCTGCACCTGCAC